>Ga0213835_101376_pt1 | contig 15206 bp, 12 predicted proteins | sample SWPATP01_FD_160576 | JGI IMG/M metagenome (GOLD analysis project Ga0213835, IMG submission 160576) | Coastal seawater microbial communities from Marineland, Florida, United States - SWPA TP0 #1 | ecosystem: Environmental > Aquatic > Marine > Coastal | place: USA: Florida | collected 2016-08-05
TGCGGGATAGGTTGAAAAACTCAAGAATGTCTTGAAAGCCTTGATATGTAGCACTATGTGTACTGTTTGTACTTGCACTCATTTTGCACTAACTCCTAATAATGCGATCGCTTTTGAGTGCATTAGAGTAACGGTAGAATAGGGGTTATAGGCTTTATAGTGGGTTTCGTACCCGCAGTAAGATGTTGGGTTTCGTACCTACACCCAACCTACTCAGTAAGATGTTGGGTTTCGTACCTACACCCAACCTACTCAGTAAGATGTTGGGTTTCGTACCTACACCCAACCTACTGCTAAAAGGCAAATTTCTGAGTCCAGTAGTTGTTTAAATTAAAACTTCCAGTGTCATTGCTGAGGAAGTAGTGACCAACACCAATTTGGGTATAATTAGGATTGAGGATATTCTCGCGATGTCCTGGGCTATCCATCCACCCCTCAACCACAGATTCTGGTGTACGATGACCTGCGGCAATATTTTCTCCGACCCCAGATGTAAATCCTACGGCTCGGGCGCGGTCACTGGGGCTAGAACCATCAAGCCCAGTATGACTAAAGAAATCTTGCCACGCCATGTTGGTGCTATGGTTTCGTGCGGCTTGAGTTAATAGGCGGTTTAAGGATAAGGGCTGTAAACCCTCCTGGGCGCGTTCTTGGTTGACCAGTTGTAGGACTTGTTGCTCAAAGACTTGGTTAGGTCCATCATCAGGATTATTTGTGGTTGTGTTTTGAATGAATATTCTGCCACCGATAAAGTCATTGGTACTAATAGATGAAATGCTGACATTATTTAATGTGGCTAATACGCCGCCATTTTCGAGAATTTGGGTGGTGAAAGGGTCTAGGGCTTGAACGACTAATTGACGATCGCCATTAGAAACAATAATTTGATCAACTCCCGGCTGAAAGTCAGTAATTAGATCCCGGTCAGCAGTTGATGGAGCTAGGATAAATTGATTAGCGCCTCCCCCTCCTGTTAAGGTATCCAAGCCTTTATCGCCGGATATGAGACTATTTCCCGGACCTCCAATAATGACATCATTACCAGCGCCGCCATAAAGACTATCGTTTCCCGACCCTCCAATTAGGGTATCATTACCCAAATTACCGAATAGAATATTATTACCGCCACCTGCTTCTAATAAGTCATTATCCTTACCACCAAAAAGGGTATCATTGCCACCGCCGCCAATAATGGTGTCATTACCTTGGTTTCCGTAAAAAATGCGTCCGGTATTATCATTAACTGCATAATCATTTCCCGCCAACAGAGCGATCGCATCTGGAAAAGGTGAGGATCTGAAATAGGCGAGCTGTTCTGGGGGGAGTTCAGACATGATAATTCTGTCATTACCAGGAGTAGCTATACCCAAGTCTAATCCGTTTTCGGTGATGATGTCGAAAAGCATGATTCCATGTAGATGATGGTTGCCAATTTTGTCTATGGTAGACGATTTTTATGAAAGTGCCTAGGAGTTTACAAATAATTACATATAGTGATAATTCTTAGCATCATTTAATGTTAATTTCCCCATCAATATGCTAATAAATATTGTCTAAGTACCGGGCTTTTAGATATTTTGACAGCCAAACAATTTTGGATAAATAGATGGTAAAATCGCGGACAAATCCCTATTATATGGGGCTTGCAGCGATAGAAACCAAAGGCGATCGCAGATAGAAAGGCATCGCCCAGATTGTCAGAGGCCATTGAGGAATGTCAGTAATGGAATCAGAAGGCATGGGAGGGTTTCATAATTGTTGGCTAATCGACAACAACTCTGTTGTTAGTCTTTTTGGGAAAGCAGACACTGACAAAATCGAGAAGCACCGCGATTAAGGGCTTGTTCCGCCGCCGTGGTTAAAGTTTGAGTCTGTAAACCGATCGCCGGAGTGCTACTGGCAACCCCAAAACTGAGTAATCTTTGGGAATAAATCGACACTTGGCTAAGTTGTCCAATTTGTTCCTGGATAGTATCCACTAGGCGCACCGCCCATCGAGCATTGGTAGAAGGCAATAATACCGCAAATTCTGCCTGTTGATAACGAGCAACCAAACCGTGAGGGTGGGTGACAGTATGTTTAATGATTTTGGCAACATTACGCAAACATTGATCAGCGGCGTTGTCACCCTGTTGCTCTCGGTATTGTTCCCAATCTTCAACGCGCGATAAAATCAGAGATAGGGGCGCTTGTTCCTCCATCATTCGCTGCCATTGGCGACTGAGATAATCATTAAAACCATGACGGCTTACCAGTCCGGTGAGACTGTCGATGATGTCAAGTTGCTGGAGTTTGCGGTTAGACTCTTCTAGTTGGTGGTAGAGTTCGGCTTGATAAATGGCGATCGACAGTTGATTCGCAAAACCATGGATCAGTTTCAGGTCGGACTCTTGCCACTGATAACCGGGGTCAGTCATCACTAGGCTTAAACTTCCCCATAAACGACTGCGACTATACAGGGGAATTGGTAGCCACCCCCCTGGACAGCTTTGTAGGAAGTCTTGAATGGTGGCTTCATCTTGGGAATTGGGGACCTTCAGGGTTAGCGATCGCAACACTGACGGTAATTCCGACCCCACCTGTTTAGTGTAGGTTTTACCCGAATTAGATGGGATTTTAGCCAATATAGAATTAGTCGGTTGTCGATATTCAGCCCTATTTAACCATGATTTGCCTTGGGCAATAAACTGCACAATTTGCACCGACTCGACTTTAAAAATTTTCCCCAGTTCAGTCACTGCCATCTGAAAGATCCGCTCTAAATTCAGGGAATTTCGGATCACTTGGGTTAACCTTTCCATGGCTTCTTCCCGTTGTGATTGTTTCTTGATGGCATCTTCCATCACTTTTTGGGAACTGGTGTCAATGGCAATGCAGAGATTTCCTTCAAACTGGTTTTCTTCATCAAATAGGGGACGCACCGACAGTGTTACCCAAACCGATTTTCCTAAACGGTGTCGCAGACTCAGATTATATTTCTCTTCGCGATCGCCTGGGTGATTTTGGTGAGCGATCGCCGAAAATGCCGGGTGTCTCTCATCCATAAATTTCCACAGAGATTTACCAATCATCTCTTCCGGAGTATATCCCAGGATTTCTGCCATTTTCGGATTAACAAATGCCGTCTTCGTCTGGCGATCCAAAATCCAAATTCCCGCCGCCGTGGTCTGGAGGGTCCACCGAGATACTTGATCCCGACTCAGTTGCTCTGTGTTTATGGTGCTAACATCTACAGGTTCGGTCACAGTAGCCATTTGCCGACTTTGCTCAATTAGTGGCATTTCCTGATGACAGTTCATACAAAAGCCAATTTTCTTATGGGCGATAATATGAATGAGAAGCGGCTCAGAACAGCACGGACACAAATACTTATCCATCATTCTGGTTTACCTCAATTTTTATTAGCTTTTTGTTATTATTAAACGGTCTTTCTTTTAGGATAAGTTGGTTTTTCCGACTTTGTTCCTGAGCGATACAAATCTTGATATAACAGTAGATACAGCCCTGCTATGATGGGCTATTCCCTAGACGAAATATCTCCATCTTTAACTGGCTAATGGCCCACCGATCAGTTGCTCCCTTCAGGGACTCTACAAAACTACATAGCCATAACTACTCAAACTAATCCCGGCTTTACAGCCTGTTCAGAAATGATCTGATCACCTCTCAAAGTCCCTCTCCCTCTCTGGGATCCAGATTTAGGGTGAGGGCAATGTATTAAGCGACTGGTGAACAAGCTGTAGTTAAGTTTCCCTGATGTATTGAGGGATTTAGGGTGATGAGGGCAATGTATTAAGCGACTGGTGAACAAGCTGTAGTTAAGTTTCCCTGATGTATTTCGGCAAAAACTTTTGATTTTCCAAAGATTGATAAATTTTTGTTGATAACTTCTCTCAAAAACTTGACGACAGGATGCGGGTTAGAGTATCATCATATAAATCGCTTCCAAGGGCTTGCTGTGTCTATACGCCAAAAAAGCAGCTAAAACCATGATTATATCGCCCCTCATAAAATTATCCGAGTAAAATTTTAAAATCCCGATGCACGAGTTTTTGAGGAAAAAGCGATCGCCCCAAATCCGCCTCTTGACAAAAACGACATTTTGTGAATATACCCTGAACTATCCGCGCCTAGGGTGCGTCAAACTGTTTCGGATTAGAGGGGGATTAACAGGTAATTTCAAGATATTTCCAGAAATATTTCTCCAGTTATGGTAGTATATTGACTACAGTGTCAAACAACAACCATGAAATATGCAACACCGAGGGAAGCGTCTCAAATCCTTCAAGTCTCAGAAAGAACACTGTGCGTTACTGGGATAGAGACGGAAAAATATGCACAATTATAACTCCTGCGGGTCATCGACGGTACGCTATCGATTCCGTTGTCAATCCAAAAGGCGATACCAGAATCAGAATCCTTTACGCCAGAGTTAGCTCGTACAAACAAAAATCAGACCAGTAACGACAAGCAAATTACCTGCAATCGATGTTCACAGACGGACTCATTATCAAAGACATCGGCTCCGGACTCAACTACAAGCGCAAAGGATTACTTTCCCTTTTGGGACAAGTTCTGTCAGGAAACGTCAGAGAAGTTGTGGTCTCGCACCAAGACCGACTCGTTCGGTTCGGTTTTGACCTCATCGAATGGTTCTGTCAACAGCAAAATTGCCAACTCGTGGTTCTCAACAAACGTGACTTATCTCCAGAACCAGAAATGGTTGAAGATATCCTTGCCATTGTCCACGTCTTCAGTTGTCGATGGTACGGACTCAGGAAATACAAGTCTGTTATCAAAGAAGATTCGGATTTACCCAGAGACAGCCTTGGCTAAGACGTGGTTTCAATGGATATCCGCCGCCCGATGGTGCTTTAATCAAGCCATTGCCATACTTAAAACTAAGAGGATTGGTAAATATGACCTACGGAAAACGGTCATGGATACGGCTCCATTTTGGGTAAGCCAAACCCCATATAACCCACGCCAATTGGCGGTATTCCAAGCTGATGAGGCGCACAAAGCAGCAATAAAATCAGGGGGAGATGCTAAGTTTCGGTCTGTGCGCGACCCGGTTAAGTCTATCCGATTTCCAAAAGATAATTGGAAAAAGGGGACATTTTATCCGACACAGACCAAGGGATTAAGGTTCAAGGCAAGTGAGCCAATTATCGACAAGATGCACCACGAGCCCACCTTGGTGCTAGATAGAGGGCGCTGGTTTATCTGTTATGCCATAGATGCGCCTAAGCTAGAACCACTAAACAGCGACCTAGCCATCGCCCTTGATCCAGGGGTAAGGACATTTCTAACTGGGTTTGACGGGCAAGAAATTTGGGAAATTGGCAAGTCGGACATGGGACGTATTTATCGACTGGCTACCCACCTCGATAGGTTAATGTCTCGAATTGGTCTATCCAAGGGACGCCAATTTAAGCGCCTACGGCACTGTCTGCGAAAAGCTGCACAAAAGATTCGGGTGAAAATTCGTGACCTGGTTTCAGAGCTGCACAAGAAAGCAGCTAACTATCTATGCAGCAAGTACAAAGTCATATTTTTGCCTAAATTTGAGGTCAAAAATATGGTCAAACGAGGCAAGCGACGGCTGTCAACTAAGACAGCACGGAAAATGGTTACATGGTCTCATTACCGTTTTCAGCAAACATTGAAGCATCAAGCGGCTAAAGTTATGGTCGAAAGGGAAGTCACCTTCCCCAACTCCAATTCCAAACCGTACTTGAGACTTTCACCTCATACGGCTCCTGATATGGATACCCCTTTGTCAGTGGGAACAGGGCTACAACCCCCTGCTTTATGACCTCAACTTTCGGAGCTATATACACACGTAGTCATTAACTCGTTTTCGTCATAACACTCTTAGTTGTCGCGGTCTCTATATCCACACCGTGACTAGTGGGCATATCCTAACCATTACAGTTAGGCATTAGCTTTCAGTCACATCCTTTCCCCTTAAAGGCATACGCTTACACTTTTCACTACTCCACAGGTACATCCTGCCACTTGAGAGCCAATAAGGAGTTTCAACGTTCCATCTATGCGGGCATTCCATCTTTAGATTCGTCCTTTCCACCGGGGTACTTTTAAAGGTCTGTGTAGGTGATGTCATAAGTACCCTACTTTTCCCCTTGCCTTTGTTTTAGACGCAGCGTATCAACCTATTTCGCTACTTAACACTTACGATGGTTCAAGCCAGACGTTCGGTTTCCCTAATCATGGTACGATGGTTCAAGCCAGACGTTCGGTTTCCCTAATCATGGATGGTTGGCAGTGGTCGAGTTAGAGGTAGGTTCCTCATTACGCCTTCCGTTCCCCGCTTCAATCTGACTGGTTATGAATCCTAAAATTGGGGGTGGCTACCGCCGTTACTCTCAACCTTTACGTTATACTCGAGGGGAACCGATTCCCTCTTTCTTTCGCTTTGGTCTTGACCTTGAGTCTCTTTGCCTGATCTGGTTGTCGGGTCACAACTCCGAGACCAGATTTTGAGAACACATAGATAGTTATGGGATGGTCAGAGGTATGAATCCCATTAATTCCACCAAGGGGTGGAAGTCCCACTAGGAGGTTATTTCAGGCATCGCAGCCCTATTTGGTCTCCTAAACGTTTCGCACTATGGCTGTGTTGTAGTAGATGTGACGGAAGAGTACACCAGTAAAACCTGCTCCAAGTGTGGCCACATTCACACAAAGCTAAGAGGCAACAAACAATTTGTTTGTCCCGACTGCGGTCACGCTATTGGGCGTGATGTAAATGGCGCTTTCAACATTTTATTGAAGGCTTTGAGAGATACCTCCGCCAATGGCGCGATAATTTCATTCCAGATTGTGCCATACTCAGAAACTTCCAGCAATTGCTAGATTTTTCCGGGTTAAATGTATCTGTATCATGATCGCTCAGAAATGCCATAAATTCATAAAGTCCCATGAGTCTTGCTCAACAATACACCCTAGCCCAAGCCATAAGCCAATCAGGAGTCGGACTCCATAGCGGTGAAATCACCACCGTAAAAATTCTGCCAGCCACCAGAGGCGGAAGGCACTTTGTCCGAGTTGACCTACCGGAATGCCCAATAATTACAGCCAGTTGTGAATCAGTAAGGTCTACCACCCTATCAACAGAACTGGGAAATAGTGATAGCGCCAGTATTCGCACCGTAGAACACCTGTTATCTGCCCTCACCGCCGGGGGAGTCAGTCACGCACGCATAGAAGTTAACGGACCAGAATTGCCCCTATTAGACGGCTCCGCCAAACCGTGGTCAGAAGCCATAGCAGCAGCCGGGCTGAAAGAAATTGAACCACAGCCAATAGTAGCACCCCTCAATCAAGAAATCTCTGTGCGTCAGGGAGATGCCTTCGTGATGGCTATACCCTCCACCGAAACACGATTTACCTACGGCATTGATTTTGAAGTGGCGCCTATCGGGAACCAGTGGCATAGTTGGAGTCCCGATGAGCAAAACTTTATCACAGAAATTGCCCCCGCCCGGACTTTCACCCTAGCCTCACAGATAGAAGCCCTACAAAAAGCTGGATTAATCAAGGGAGGAAGCCTAGATAATGCGATCGTCTGTTCCCATTCGGGTTGGATAAATCCGCCCCTAAGATTTGCAAATGAGCCAGCGCGTCATAAAATCTTAGACTTAGTAGGAGATCTCAGTTTACTGGGAACTATCCCACTCGCCCACTATCTCGCCTATAAAGCTGGTCATCACTTGCACGTCGAGTTAGTGCGTCGCATTAGCCAAACCCCTACCAACAGCAACGTTTAATATTTAAAGAATGTCCACAGTTAACACGACCGCCGATCTTCAGGATAACAGCAACTCCCAATTAGCACCGGAAAACACTTTAGCGATCGCAGAAATCCAAAAACTGCTACCCCACCGCTATCCTTTCGCCCTAGTCGATCGCATTATCGAGTATATTCCCGGAGAACGAGCAACCGGAATTAAAAATGTCACCATCAACGAACCCCACTTTCAGGGACACTTCCCCGGTCGGCCAATTATGCCTGGGGTGCTAATCGTAGAAGCCATGGCTCAAGTGGGCGGCATTGTACTGACCCAACTGCCAGACATGGAAGGTAAACTATTCCTATTTGCGGGAATTGATAAAGTCCGCTTTCGCCGCCCAGTAGTTCCCGGCGACCAGTTAATCATGCGAGTACAACTACTGTCCGTCAAACGCCGTCGTTTTGCTTATATGCAAGCAGCCGCCGAAGTTGATGGGCTAAGAACCTGTGAAGGAGAACTAATGTTTTCCCTGGTAGACTAAAGCCTAAACTTTAAACTGGACCAATGGAATTACACCAGATCAGGTTCAGGAATTGCCACAGTTCCGTATAATTGCGGCAGCAAACCAATTTGGTCAATCAGTAACATATTTGATTTCCATGACCACTTTAATCCACCCGACAGCAGTGATCGAGCCTGGTGCTCAGTTGCACCCGACCGTGCGGGTGGGTGCATACGCCGTTATTGGAGAAAACGTAAAAATCGGCCCTGGTACTACCATTGGCCCCCATGCCGTCATTCAAGGATGGACAGAAATAGGAGCCAGAAACCAGATATTTCCGGGGGCTGCTATTGGGTTGGAAACCCAGGATTTAAAATACGAGGGGGCGGTGAGTTTTGTTACCATTGGCGACGACAACCGCATTCGGGAATATGTGACCATTAACCGGGCTACCTACGCGGGAGAAGCTACCAAAATTGGCAATGGTAATCTACTTATGGCTTATGTTCATGTGGGCCATAACTGTACCATTGAGGATGGAGTGGTAATTGCCAACGGGGTAGCTTTGGCGGGTCATGTTCATATTGAGTCTAAAGCACGGTTGAGCGGCGTTTTGGGAGTCCATCAGTTCGTCCGCATTGGTCAGTTTTCTATGGTTGGAGGTATGAGTCGCATTGACCGCGACGTACCACCATTTATGTTAGTGGAAGGCAACCCGTCCCGAGTGCGATCGCTTAATTCTGTCGGTCTTAAACGCGCGGGTTTGACTAATGAGGAGTTGGGACTAATTAAAAAGGCATTTCGGATTTTATACCGCACCCCACACCGTCTCTCAGAAGCGATCGCTCAATTGGAACAACTCCCCCAAAATTCCTATCTTGACCATTTGATTAATTTTGTCCGTCTCTCACTCACACCGGAAAGGCGCGGTCTTATTCCGGGAAAACGGGTCACACCAGAAGCGCCATGAGGATTTTTATTAGCACCGGGGAGGTTTCAGGAGATATGCAGGCGGCGCTATTGGTAGCAGCCTTGCGCCGACAAGCCGAAATTAAAGGTTATAGCTTGGAAATTACTGCTTTGGGAGGGCCGCAAACCGCAGCCGCCGGAGCCCAATTGTTGGGGGATACTACCGCTATTGGTGCGGTCGGAATTTGGGAGTCTTTGCCCTATTTTATCCCTACATTGCAAATGCAGGCTAGGGTCAGGCGTTATCTGCAAGAAAACCCTGTCGATGTCGCTATTTTAATTGATTACATGGGACCTAATATCGGTATCGGTAATCTCATTAAAGGCAGATTCCCGGAGATTCCCATTATCTATTATATTGCCCCCCAGGAGTGGGTTTGGTCTATGGGATCGCGCAATACTAATCAAATCGTCAATTTTAGCGATCGCATCCTTGCCATTTTTCCCCAGGAAGCCCGCTATTTTGCCGCTAAAGGCGCGAAAGTGACCTGGGTAGGGCATCCGCTTATTGACCGGATTACAGCCTACCCCAGCCGCCACCAAGCCCGGGAAAATTTGGGTATTGCTACTGAGGAAATAGCGATCGCCTTACTTCCCGCTTCCCGACAGCAGGAAATTCGCTATTTAATGCCCATTATATTTCAAGCCGCCGCCACTCTTCAGGCTCAGTTTCCATTGGTGCGTTTTTGGATTCCATTATCTTTAGAAAAGTATCGGGCAGATATTGAACGGGGTATTTTACAATATAATCTCCGGGCTTCTTTAGTAGAAAATAAAACTGATGTACTAGCCGGCGCTGATTTGGCGATCGCCAAGTCAGGTACCGTTAACCTTGAATTAGCTTTACTGGAAGTTCCCCAAGTTGTCGTTTATCGAGTGAGTCAAATTACCGCTTTGGTCGCTCGTCACCTTCTCCATTTTTCCATCCCCTTTATGGCTCCTCCCAATTTAGTCCAAATGAAGGAAATTGTGCCAGAATTGCTACAAGATGAAGTGACACCAGAAGCCATTTTTAACCAGGTTATCCAACTTTTTCCTAACTCCACAAAACGAGAACAAATGTTAACTGAATATCGACAAATGCGCCAGGTATTGGGGGTAAAAGGAGCAGGCGATCGGGCAGCCATAGAAATTTTAAATGCTGGTAAAATTTGAGGTATCCGAGGTCAATTTATGCAAATTATCAGAGTTTATGTTGGGTAATTATTGGCTATTTTTAACCAGTATTTTGGATGGGTGATTTGCCGGTAAATCCTGGCGATGGAGATGACTTACCAGCAGCTTTTAAGAGCCTGTCCACCCTCAAGATAATTAAAAGAGGGAAATTTCCCTCTTTCTTAGAGACAAGACACCCCTTATCTTCACAGATATACCTGGTCTCTGGTCAGAATTGATAATATCGACTTAACCTAACTTTGTTCTCTCAAAGTTCCGGTGCGAACCGCGAAACCTTGACTTTGACCATTGCGGCGTAATTCCAATCGTAATTGATGACCTACTCCCGTTTGTTCAACCAACTGTTGAACCTCCGCTGCGTCCCGAATGATTTGACCATTAATTTGAGAAATCACATCACCCACTCGGAGTCCAGCCTGAGCGGCTGGAGAATTAGGAACCACACGGACAACTAACACCCCTTGGTCTGTATCAACCTTTAAACCACTGTTGGGATCATTATTAATATTCTGCTTAACTTCGGGGTTTAAACTCACCATTTGAATACCCAAAAATGGATGATCAACGTGACCATTAGCCACAATTTGATCAGCGATATTCCCAACCCGATTAATCGGAATAGCAAAACCTAAACCCTGTGCGCCTTGGATAATAGCCGTGTTCATACCAATGACCTCACCATTTTGATTAAGTAAAGGTCCCCCCGAATTACCCGGATTAATCGCCGCATCAGTTTGAATAAAACTCACCCGTTTATCCGGTGCGCCAATAGAGCCACTAGAGCGACCGGTAGCACTAATAATACCCATGGTGACAGTGTTTTCTAAGCCTAGGGGATTACCAATAGCGATCGCCATTTCTCCCGGTCGCAATAGGTCAGAATTACCCAAACTCACAGTCGGGAGATTTTGCGCCGGAATTTTCACCACAGCCACATCAGTCACCGGGTCAGTTCCCAACACTTCCCCATCAAACTGGCGACCATCGCGCAAAGTCACCCGCACTCGGGTGGCTCCCTCGACCACATGAGCATTAGTCAAAATCCGACCATCAGAACCCACAATAAAACCCGAACCGGAACCCTGAACAACTCGCCGCCCCGGACCACTAGGGAGTCGTTGGCCAAAAAACCGTCGGAAAAACGGGTCATTAAATACATCAGGAACCTGAGTTTCTACAGTTCTGGCTGTATCAATTTGAACCACTGCTGCTCCCACCCGCTCCACCACAGCACTGACTACATTAGGATTTTGTGCCAAAACGTGACCCGGAGAAACCATCCCAGGGTTCATATCTGCCACTCCACTGTTAGTTTCACCGGTACTCTCACGGGAAGAACCAGCATTAGGAGTAAGGGAAACAACACCAAAAGTAAGCCCCGCACCCAACAAAAGCATCGATAAATAAGCCACAGGCTGAATAGGACGCACAGAGGATTTTAGAGAATCTTGCATCGTTAACACTCCCATTAATCGCTTGATAGTTCTTAGATTAAATGAGAGATTTGGCGAAGTTGTAGCATTGATATGACATCTCTGTGAACGACCAGCACCAACCCCGCTACAGGAGCGGTTATCCAAAATTATCCCTGGACAGCAATTATGGTAAACTAGGAAACTGGGAGACATCCCACCTCACCCGGCGGGATATCTATAAACAAGACAGCCCTCCTGCTTACCTTCTAGGTAAATGGTAGGGTTGCTCTCAAGGCAACCATTGGGGGAAAATATCAACTTCCCTCGCTTTTGAGGTATTTTGTCAATTCCCTTGACTATTGGCTACCTATTCTAGCTATCCGGTTTACCGACACGCTAATGATGCGGCCCCCAAACACATCCCAATTTGGCAATATTTTACTGGTTGACGATAAACCGGATAACTTGCGACTGCTTTCCCAAATGTTGACGGAGCAGGGCTACAATGTCAGGAGAGTGACCAAAGGAAAAATGGCCTTGATTACGGCTAAAGCGTCACCTCCTGATTTGGTGCTACTAGATATCAAAATGCCTGATATGGACGGTTATGAGGTTTGTTTGCAACTGAAAGCTGATGAAATTACGGCAGAAATTCCGGTGATTTTTATGAGCGCTTTAGATGAACTTCCTGATCAAGTCAAGGCTTTTACTATAGGTGGAGTAGATTATATTACTAAGCCTTTTCAGGTAGAAGAAGTCCTAGTGCGAGTCAAAACTCAAATACGTCGCCAAGCCGAACACTTAGCCAGGGAAGCCCAACGAGAACGAGCCTTAGCCTAAGTGATTGATAAAATCAGGCGCACCTTAGATATTAACACAATTTTTGCTACAGCTACCGCCGAAGTCCGCCAACTTTTGAACGCCGACAGAGTGGCTATATTTAGCTTTCATCCCCTCTCTAATTACCGGGATGGTAATTTTGTCTCGGAAGATGTTTGACCTGAGTTTGAATCAGCTTTAAATTGGCAAGTTCATGATTCTTGTTTCGCCAATTCATTTGTGGAGGAATACAAAAACTCCCGCATTCAATCCATTGCTGATATTTATGAAGCAAATTTATACCCTTGCTATATTCAACTTTTGGCTAAGTTTTAGGTGAGAGCAAATTTGGTAATTTCCCGGCAAAAAGGGAGCCATCTCTGGGGTTTACTATGTATTCATCAATGCTCATATTCTCGCAATTGGAAAAGTTATGAGGTCGAATTTGTACAGAAAATAGCCCTACAATTGGGGGTGGCTTTGCCACAAGCATAATTGCTCACCCAGGCGCAGAAAGAATCCACAGAACAAACCAAAGCCGCTCAACAGGAAAGGGCTTTATCCAGGTTAATTGAAACCATACGCCAAACTCTGGATATGGATATGATTTTTAGGGCTACTGCTCAAGCTGTGCGCCAAATTCTCAGATGCGATCGCGTTGTAGTTTACCGACTTTTACCCCAAGGAAAAGGCAAGTTTTTGTTTGAGTCCGTCGCGCCAAACTGTCCCCAGTTTCTCAATCTAACTGACCCTAATACTTGGTTTTATTTACATTTACAGGAGAGTCAGGGAAATATCAATCAAATTTACCATCAACAGACGGTTGATGATATTTACAAATCTCCCCTTTCCGATTCTCATCGAGTCCTCATCGATGAATTTATGATTAGATCCTATATGATTACTCCCGTATTTTTATGGGAAACTCAATGGGGAATGATTGCCGCCTATCAACACAATTTCCCCAGAGAGTGGAGGCATCGAGAAGTGAGTATATTAGCTCAAATTGCCAATCAATTAGGTGTCGCTTTCCAACAAGTAGAACTGATGAAACAGTTACATAAAGCCAAAGAAACCTCTGATGCAGCTAATCGAGCTAAAAGTGAATTTCTCACCAAAATGAGTCATGAGTTACGCACTCCTTTAAATGCTATCTTAGGCTTTACCCAAATTCTGGCTAGGGATGAACAGTTAAATTTAGCCCAACAGGAATATATCAAAATTATTGGTCGTTCGTGAGAGCATCTATTAGAACTGATTAACGATGTCCTAGAAATGTCGAAAATTGAAGGGGGTCGCATTACGTTTAATCAAATCAGTTTTGACCTTTACTATCTTCTGAAAAACTTACACAAAATACTGGATTTAAGAAGTAAAAATAATGGCTTAAAACTAGAGTTTTAGGTGCATAATAATTTTGTTACCTATGTTAAAGAGGAAAATAAACTGCGAAAAGTTTTGATTAATTTATTGGGAAATGCCATTAAGTTTACGGAATCAGGATGAGTTACCCTGCGAGTTCAGTCTCAGAACTATGAAACCCCCGATATAACTATCCTCAGTTTTGAGGTGGAAGATACCGGACCAGGAATTGCTCCCGATGAAATTGATATGCTATTTAAACCATTTGGGCAAACTGAAACGGGTCGTAAGTCTAATGAATGGACGGGTTTAGGATGACCAATTAGCCAGAAATTTGTACAAATTATGGGCGGCGAAATTGATATTATCAGCCAGGTGGGAAAGGGTACAATAGTCAAATTTCCCATTGTCGTACAAGCAGCAGACCCTCAAGAAATCCCGGCTCAATCTATCCAAAAACGGGTGATTGCTTTAGCTGACGGACAACCATCTTATCGGATTTTGGTGGTAGAAGATGCCCAAGAAAATCGCCAGGTACTGGTCTGTTTACTGTCTAAGGTGGGTTTTGAGGTGCAGGCGGCTGAAAATGGCTTAGAAGCGATTACAATGTGCGCTAAGTGGCAACCTGATTGGGTCTGGATGGATATGAGAATGCCAGTTATGGATGGTTTGGAAGCTACTAAACACATTAAAGAAACCATACCACCACATCGCGCCCCTATCATTATCGCTCTGACAGCTGATGCTTTTGAAGAGGAGCGATCGCCAATTTTAGCTATGGGTTGTGATGATTTTGTCAGTAAACCCTTTCGAAAAGCAGTGATTTTTGATAAGATGGATCAATACTTAGGAGTGCGCTATCTATACGAAGGAAGTCCTGTAGAGGATGTATCATTAACTTCCGATCTGCAAAACCAGCCTGCTGTCCCCCTTGACAGGGACTCCCTGCAAGTGATGCCGACGACTTGGATAGAGCAACTACATCAAGCCGTTTTGTGTACCAACGAACCGGAAATTCTAGCCTTGATTGCTGAAATTCCAGAGTATCATGGCGCTTTGGCTGATTTATTAAAGGGATGGGTGCGAGACGTTTAGGAGTCAAATAAGGCTGCAATGCCTGAAATAACCTCCTAGTGGGACTTGCACCCCTTGGTGGAATATAAGGGATTCGCACCCCTGACCATCCCATAACTGTTTATATGTCCC
>Ga0213835_101377_pt1 | contig 15194 bp, 14 predicted proteins | sample SWPATP01_FD_160576 | JGI IMG/M metagenome (GOLD analysis project Ga0213835, IMG submission 160576) | Coastal seawater microbial communities from Marineland, Florida, United States - SWPA TP0 #1 | ecosystem: Environmental > Aquatic > Marine > Coastal | place: USA: Florida | collected 2016-08-05
TGCGGTAGGACTTTGGAGGAATGGTGAAGTCGTCGGTCAGCCTGACGTCGGGGACAACAAAGCCATATTGCTGGGCAAATTTCTTGCGCATCTTGCCCATCCGAAACGCCAGTTCCTGATGCGACGTCAGCAGGCGGGTCGAGAGCTGCTTTCCGATAAGGAGCTCGATCTCTGCGGTTGCCAGAGAATGCTTGAGTGAATTCTTCTCTTCTTCCTCCTTGCTGCGCTCCTTTTCGGTTTCGACCTCGGCGGCGGCCTCTTCAGCGCGCTTGCGGCGCAGAGGTACCAAATAGGCGATGGACGCCATGGCCACGCCGAGTGCCAGGAAGGGCAGTGCGGGCAGCCCTGGCATGAATGCCAAGACAATGAGGAGTGAAGCGGCGACGTAAAGTGCACGTGGATAAGCTCCAAGTTGTCCGAAGACCGCTTGGTCGGCTGAACCGCGGGTTCCGCCCTTCGAGACAAGCAGACCGGCAGCCAGCGAAACGATGAGCGCCGGAATCTGCGTTACCAGTCCATCACCAACCGACAACTTCACGAATATGTCGGCCGATTCAGCCATCGACATGCCGTGACGCGAATAACCGATTGCGATGCCGCCGACGATATTGATGGCGGTGATAACCAAACCTGCGATCGCATCACCACGGACGAACTTCGAGGCACCGTCCATCGAGCCGAAGAATGAGCTTTCCTCTTCGAGCTCGCGTCTTCTGGCTTGGGCTTCCTTTTCATTTATCAGACCGGCCGATAGATCGGCGTCGATCGACATCTGTTTTCCGGGAATTGCATCGAGCGTGAAGCGCGCGCCTACCTCGGCGATACGGGTCGCTCCTTTCGTAATGACCACGAAGTTCACCACGATCAGGATCAGGAACACGATCAGACCGATGACGAAATCACCGGCCATTACCAAACTGGAGAAACCTCCGATGACGTGCCCGGCTGCATTTACCCCTTCGTTGCCGTTGGACAGAATCATGCGGGTTGTCGCGATGTTGAGCGACAGTCGCATCATAGTGGCGATGAGGAGAATCGTTGGGAAAGAAGAGAAATCCAGCGGCCGTTGAATCCAAAGTGCGACCATCAGGATCAGTACGGATACGGCGATCGAAAAGGCCAGGCCCAGATCGATCATGAATGCTGGGATCGGCAGGAACAGTACGGCGAGTATGATGATGATGCCGACCGCAAGACTCACATCCCGCCAATGGCGCTGAGTCGGTGGCGCTATCGCAATATCATTGAGGGCCATTCCTGCCTTCGCGCTCCCACGCTGATCCGCCGGCGACTGTGCCAGCACAACGTGAAACCTATAGGCTCAAACTTGCGCGAGGATGGGAGGGGCCAACTGAGTGCGTCAAAACCCGGTTTCGATGCGCTGGAAGACCACGGTCGTAAAGCTGTTTATCTGTGCGCCGACAAATGGCCCAGAGAATGCTACCGCCAGCATGATGGCCACGATTTTCGGCACGAAAGTCAGGGTGATTTCCTGCACTTGCGTCAGTGCCTGAACCAGGGCGATCCCCACGCCGACGATCATTGCCACAATGACCGCAGGACTTGAGGCCGTAAGCACCGTCCAGATGGCAAATTGAACGATATCTAGTGCGTCGGCCTCAGTCATGACCTAGGCCGTTTCGGCGCCGTCCGTGTTTCCAGAAGGTTCACGTACCTGGACACCGGGCTGTATCAAGACCTTCTCGCCGTTGTCCAGTATGGCGACAACGCCATCGGAATAGAGATTCACCTCTTTGACGATGCCAGTGACCTTGCCGTCTGCGGAAGTAACTTCCTTTCCGATCATTGCGGTGGCTTGGGTGAGAGCCGAGGCTTGAAGAATACTATCAAGCTTTGCATTGATCTGCACGGACTGTTCGACCTGAGAGAAAGTGGCGAGCTGCGCGACATAGTCCGTCGATTCCATTGGACTCGTCGGATCCTGCGTTTTCATCTGGGCCACAAGAAGCTTTAGGAACGACTGGTAGTCGACATACTGTCCGGAAGAGGCCGGCTGAGCGAAATTCGTAGCCGGCGATCCCGATGTCGGAGAAATTGCGTTCATCATGTCATTCTCCTATTGCAATGGCACGGTTACGGGAAAGCTCTATCTGGCTCTCGGGTGAAACTGTTGAATTTAGAATTTCGGCTTCCAAATCGAAGAAGTTGCGCAGCAGTTTGAGCGCTTCAAATACCTGACCTTCTGCAATGAGTTGGTCGACATGTTTGAGCGCAGAGAGGAGCCGCTGGTCGTCGAAACACGAAAGAACCATCGGCAAGGATCTGCGGAAGAGATCTCGCGCGCTAACGGTGTCACCTGGTGTCATCAACATGACTTGGACGATGAAATAGAGCTGGCGGAGGGGAGTGACTGCCTGCTCGGGTTGCATTACGTGGGCCTCAAGCAGGAAATCTACGTCATTGAGAAATTCCAGTGATACCTTTCTGTCGGTCTTTATCACTGCGCCATTGACGTAGATCTTTTCGTTCGGCTTCAGGGTGATCTTCAGCGTCTTCCTCATTGCATGCCGTCCCTAATGATCTGGGAGACCTCGATCAGGCCCTCTACATTGTCCGAGCGTCCCTGACGGACCTCTTCGCCCTCGCGGAGCAGCCAGAGGCCGATCGAGATCAAATTTGCCCTCAGTTCCTTTGGGAGAGCGTTCTCGGGATTGCCAAGGTCCTCGACGAAATGAGACCAGATGCGATTTAGAAAGAGCAAGGCTTCAATGGCCTCGCGCGAATTCATGCCTTTGTGGCGTGCTTCAACCAGCATATCGATAGAGCGAGACAGAAGCTGTTTCTCGCGGTCCTTTGCATCGGCCACCGACTCGGATTGGATTTCGGCGTAGGAAAATTGATACATGGTCCGGCTGTAATCCTGGCTGCTGGTTCAGTTGCTTATTCTCATCCGAGGAACCTCACGAGGCTCAACTGTTGGATGCGGGAAGTAAGGGTGTAGGACATCTCAATCTGGGTCAGCAGACTGGTTACGCGGGTCGAGGCTTCAAACGGGTCGACCCCCTCCAAGTCACTGATGCTGGTCCTGAAGAGATTGATCTGCATTTCGACCCGCTCGCTGGCACTATCGACGCGGTTCTGGATGATGCCAATCTCTGACTGAGTGACGCCGAGTTCGCCGACCGATTGGCCAACGAAATTGATCGCTTTCTCCATCACGGTCTGGCGGACACCTTCGGTAAGGTCTCCGTCCATGAGGTAGGTCACCATGGCTGTCGCCATAAGCAGTTTTTTGACGCCGTCGTTGTTGGCGCTCAAGGAAGCCTGGGTCGTCTCCGAAATCGTGATCCGCGCCATAATGTGCTGATCGGAGGCCGTCGACCAGTTGAGTTCCCAATTTGGTCCCAGGAACTGCTGGGTAACCGCGTTATCTATGAAATCGGCCATCTCGGCGGCCGTGATGCCACCGGCCAGCGGATCGTTGATACCGAAGCCGAATTCTCCGAGGAAAGCTGCGTCGAAAGCGGCCCGCGAAGCTGATCCGGGGGCCATGAATTCATCGATTGGTTTGGTGTCTGTATTGATGCCGGCAAACAGGAACTCACCATTCTGTCGTGTGTTCAGAATCGATGTGACAGCGTTAAGAGCCGCCCTGGCTTCCGTTTGTGGAAGCTTGGGGTCGATCGGTCCGCTGGCAGCGGTCGTGAACGCGGGAAGCAGATCTTGGGCGAGCGTGGTGATCTGCTGCAGGCCCGACTGCGTCGACGCCAGTCGCGACTGCACCAGCGCATTCGAGTCCAGAAGGGTTCCCAGACGATCAACATCGCGCGCGAGGGTGACCGACTGGCCGGTCCGCGCGCCCAGCGCTAGTCCACGATCGGCAACCCGCCCGCTGACCAGTTCCTTCTCCGCCCTGGCCATGTCGTTCTGCATGCGCATCATTTGGTAGCGCATGGCTTCCGAGATGGCGTTGGAGGATATGGAGGATGCCTTCACTGCCTTACCTCACAGCATTCATCAGAGTGGCAAGCATGTCATTGACGGCCTGAAGCATCCTGGCCGAAGCAGCATAGGAGTGCTCAAGGTCCAGCAGCATGGCCATCTCTTGATCAATGTTGACACCAGTCGCATTGGACAACGCCTGCTCGGTTCGCATGTGCAGCGCCGTCTTGTTTTCGGACGCCATAGCGGCGGCGTATCTGTTGCCCTCCAGCCACCCGATCGCTTGAGTCGAGAAGTTGAGGAGCGTCCCGCTTGCAAACAGGCCGGCCTCCTGATCGAAATCCCTCGGTTCCTCAAACTGGTCCAGATAGCCGAGAAGAGCCTCGGCAAAGGATGCATGACCGTCTGGATTGAGATTGAGTGTCGCGCCATCGCGCAGCGCCTCGGGGTTTCCACCGGTCTGGGAGTTGTAGTCGGGATTGACCCGGATACTGCCTGCGAGGCCGTCCATGAGGGTGTTGCCGGGATAGGGATAGCCCGGAGCCTCGAAGAGACCGGCAACGCCCGGCGCTTCGGCGAAGGAATGGATGAGGCTACGCGCGATCTCGTCAAGCTGCGCCTGCATCTTGACCGTCACGTCCTCGCGAATCTGGATCATTGCGGCCAATTTGCCGGCCGCAGTTGTGTTGGCGCCAGCGCCCGCCACAACCGGTACGCCGTCAACCCGTATCGCATTGCCGGTTGAACCCGCGAAGTAGGCCAAGGTCGGTTCGAACGAGACCTTGCGGGGCACGGTCTCGAACAAAGTCGCGCCGTCGCCGGTGGTGATCACCATGTCATTGGCGCCACGCGTCATCGTCGAGATGGAGACATATTCCGATATCTTCTTCAGCAGGCCGTCCCGCTGATCGAGCGCGTCGGATACGTCGCGGCCCATCCGTGTCCCGTTGATGACTTCCGTGTTGACCCTCTCGAACTGGCCCAGAAGTGTGTTGAGGTCACTCACCGCCGTGCTGATCTGCCGGTCCATGTCGGCACGCAAGGACTGGATCTCCCTGCTGCCACTGTTGAGTGATGACACGACACTTCGAGCGGCCTCGACCGCCGATTCGGCGAGGTTCCGGTTCGATGGATTGGAGGAATAGAGCTGCAGGGCGTCTTGTAGTTTGCCGATGAGGGTCGCCGGCGATGTCATGTGCTCATGACCGTTTACGGCCATGTTGAGCCGTTCCATTCCCTCGATGAGATGGTTCTGGCCGGTGAAGGCTGACAGAGCCGACAGGTTCTGCCGAAAGAGCGACTCATTGGCTTGGCGCGTGATCGCAATCACGCGCGAGCCAGGCACCATCGAGAAGGTTTGGGCTAGTCTGCGAGAATAATTCGGGTCGAATGCATTCGAAATATTCGTGGAAACGACATTGGCCTGCCGCGATGTGTTCAGCAGAGAATTCTGCGCGGTACCCAGCGCTGACGTTAATGACATGCCTAAATCCTTCCAGTCATCAATGTGTGCTGGTTACCTCTTGAGGTTCACCAGCACGTCCAGAAGGTCAGAACCTGTCTGGAATATCTTCGAATTGGCCGTGTAATTGCGCTGGGACTCGATCATGTTGGTGAGTTCCTGCGCGATGTCGACGTTCGAGCCCTCCAGAGCACCAGAAACGACACTTCCGAACTGGCCGGATTCGGGCCAGCCAATCTTGACCTCGCCTGAGCTTGGGCTCTGGGTGTAGACGTTGCCGGGAAGGACTGCGAGTTGGTCTGGGCTCTGCACCGTGGCCAGAGGAATTCGGTAAAGCGGCTTCTCGGCGCCATTCTTGTAGAGTGCCGAGACGATGCCGTCGCCGCTGATCTTGACCTCTTCGATGGAGCTTGGCGCGCTGCCGTTGACGGTCGAGGTATGGATATTGAAATCCGTGGCCAGCTGGCTCATCGACGACATGTCGATAACCACTGGCTGGCCGTTCAGGACCGAGAATGTGATGTCCTGGTCGCTGGCGGCTGTCAGTTTGCCAGTTGTCGGATCGAATTCGAGATTGCCGGTCTGCAGTGCGGGTTCCGAATAGGGAAATGCGTTATCCGGGTCGGCGGCCGATTGGTTGTAGACCGCAACTTCCCATTCATGGGCAGCGGTCTTTGTGAAATAGATGTCGACGATCCGTTTGCCGCCAAGGTTGTCGTAAACAACTAGCGATGATTTGGTCGAGTATTGCGAGTTTGCGGCATTGTCAGATGGGCGTTGGCCCGCCGGAACGATGTCGGCATCTGCCGGCAGGTTGGCGGCAAATGTGCCAAGCGTCGATGGCACGGCCGCAACTTCGAAGTCTGCGATGCTGATGACCTGCAATCCGTCGAAGCCGTTGGCCACAATCGCAGGCGGACCGCCTGCATAGCTGTAGCCGGTCAGGTAGAAGCCTGCGGCGTTCACGAGCCTGCCGGCTCCATCGGGTACAAACGTGCCGGCGCGAGCCAGGAACGGAGAACCGCTGGCATCCTTTACAACGAAAAAGCCCTGGCCGCTGATGGCGAGGTCGTTGGAGGAGGCGGTGAACTGCAGCGGTCCCTGCTGGGAAATGGCGTAGCGTACGCTCGTCTTCACACCACCGGAATTGTACGAGCCCTTCGTGCCGGGGATGATCAGCGAGGAAAACTCGGTATAGGCTCGCTTGTAGCCTGTCGTATTGGAGTTGGCGATGTTGTCAGCGACCGTTGCCAGACGGTTGGCCTGCGCAGCCATGCCGGACACGCCGGTACGCATCATTCCATAGAGGCCCATTCGGAGTTCTCCTCGATATTCGGGACGCTGGGGGGAGGATATTCCGACAGACTTGCGTGAGGCTGGTCTCAGTCGGATCAGGCGCGAGCCAATGCCCGCGCCACCTCAAGTCATCAGGCAGTAGCCAAGGAAACGCTTCGAATCGATCGGATCGTGGCCGAGCTTTTCACGCAACTTCCTGCGAAGCTTGCTGATATGGCTCTCCACCACGTTCTCTTCGACCTCTTCGTCGAAGATGCCGTAGATCGCATTGAAGACCTGGGATTTGGTCACACGGCGGCCGGCATTGGCTGCCAGATACTCGAGGATCCGGCGCTCACGCCGGGGCAAAGGCATCACCTCGCCGTCAATCTCTGGGTCCCGACCGTCCGTGTAGATACGCAGCGGACCGATCTCGATGTGCGCCGCTTCATCCAGTGCGCGGCGACTGATCGCCGCAATGCGAGCCAGTATCTCGCGTATGTGTACAGGCTTGCGGATGACATCATCGACGCCCGATTCGAACAGTCCGAGAATCTTGTCGAGGGAATGGTGTTCGCTGAGTGCGATTACAGGAGCATTGCAGCGGCCGCGGATTTTTCGCGGTGAAATCGTGGTGCCTTCGCACTCGCCGATCAAAAATGCCCGCACCGACTTGAGATCGTCGTCGGCGGCACTGTCCACCCACTCCTCGAACTCTCGGGGACGAAAGCCGGCAGTGGCCACGCCCTCGCGATCGAAAAGTGAATTGTACCCATCCGTTACAAGATCGCGTTCATCCACGATCACAATCATCGGCCCGCCCTCCGAATCATTAACAATTTGTATAGGCCCAAGGGGTACCTTCATGCGGGAATCCCGTACAATGGTGATTTCTAGTAGACAGGAATTCGGGTGTTTCACGAGGCATTCGGAAAACCCTTTGTAGCCGGCTTATTGTGCAATCATGAGTCGCAGAAGTTGCGGGCTTCAGCGGTCCACTGACCAAACCCGGTCGCGACCAAATTGGTAATCACACGGCAGACATAGCGCTTTTGGGCGGGATCGTTGTTTGGTCCCGCGTGATATCTGGCTACCGCCATAGACCACGTGCGATGACGTGCCTTAAGTTGCATGAGAAAGCGGGCGGCGTAATCGACGTTGCGTCGCGGATCGAGCATCGCCTCTACGCTCGGGAAATGCTCGGCATGGTAGTGGTGATTGATTTGCATGCATCCGAGGTCGATCAGGCGGATGCCTTGCGCTCTGGCAGCTTGGAATTCACGTATCGCGTCTTGAGGCGAATTTGCGAATACGGCGCGTCCGGCGATGTTGAGCGCATTGGGATGAAGACTCCCACGTCTGCCGGTCTCCGTCAGACCCACAGCGTAGAGAATGCCGGCCGGAACGCCATAACGTTCCGAGGCGCGTAGGATTTCAGCTTCGCAAGGATTACTCGAGGCAGATGCGGGTGAAGCTGCGATGCTAGATATAAAGACCGCCGCGAGCAGCTTTCTGATGTGAGCCATCGTTGCCGTCCTGTCGGCTATCTTCCGTGTTGTCGAAGGCGTTCCGATTGCGTTGCTGCCCAGCTTCGTCCGAATCGCCGTCGTGGGAAGCAAGCTGATTTCCACCACGATCCTGTCCATTCGTGGTTATGGTGTTCGATCCAGGCTGCACCTGCTGTATCGTCACGCGGTCGATTTCGAAGCCCGAAGCCTTCAAGGCCTTCAGGATCGAGTCCGTGTCGCTCGTCAATTGCGCTCGGGCCTGGCTCGTTTCAACACGCAGTTCGACCTGTAGGTGGTTGCCTTCCATGGTCATCCGAGCGGTGACGCGACCAAGGTCGTTTGGCTGGAGCTGGATTTGTATAGAATGGAGTGGCCGCGAACGCGAAGTCGAGAAATCCTGAGCCTCCATGGCGGCGGCTGCGGCACGAGCCACCTGCTGGCTCTCCTCGCGGATGGCAGCAACAACCTGCGTTGAGGGCAGGGAAGATGAGAATTGTGCCGGTGCCGGTGATGGCGGAGCCACCGGCGTCGATTGACTCGATAGGACCGTCACGCGCTGCGCGATCGGATCTTTGTTTCGGCCATCCTGGCGCAATTGCGCTGCCAGCGTTGACGAAACGGCCTGACGTTTTTCGGTGACAGCCTTTCCGTCGGGGTCACTGGCCATGAACTGGGACGACGCTTCGGCCGGGCCGGGCTTGTGGACGCTGCTCTTCATGCCCACGGCGTTGCGCATTGCATCCGCGCGTGTGCGCAGATCATTGCGCGGTTCAACTGTCACCAATGGCGGCGTGCGATCGACTGGCGCGCGCTCAAGCATGATGTCGGCACCTGCCTTGGCTGAATTGTTCGGCGTGGTCGTCTCTTGAGGGTGAGCCTCTTGCGTTCCGCTTGAAAGCCTCGCGACCCGCAACTCTTCAGTGGTGGGGTCTTCGTTGGCCGGCCTTCCCTGCAAAGGGGCGCTCGTCGCCTTTTGCGTGGTGGGACTGGTATCGGAAACTGCAATACGCCCTACCGCATCTTGAGAAGAGAGACTGGCATCGGCAATTGCTAGATGCCCGACTTCATCGCCGCCGGCATCGATATCCGCTATCCGGTTGGTATCTGGAGGCTGGGTGTCTTTACTGCTGTCTGCCGTGCCTTGCTCCCCATTTTCCATGAGAGGCTGCAGTTCCAGTGGAGTGGCCCTTTCCTCTCGAACACCGTCGGCATCCTGCAACTTTGACAACGGGTTCTTGCCACTGGCGCCATCAGTCGCGGGATCGCGGGCGAATGGAGAGGCGCCACCATCCTCCGGTCCATGTTGCAGTCGGCCCCATGACCATGCAGGTCTACCCCCTTCTTCCCCATGGGTGCGAGGTCCCTTACCGTTGTCTCGGGCCGGGGGGGCGGACAATATCGTGTCAAAAGCGGAGGCAGCCTTAGCAGTGTCGCCGGCCTTTTCGCCTCGTACCGGAACAGTGGACTGCAAATGGCCAGGCAGGTAGATCGCAGCGGTCATGGTCTGTCTTCCTTGAGCATCCTGTCTATCGCCTCGAGCTTGTCCCTGGCCGACGTGATGACTGAGTCTATTCTTGTTTCGGTTTCGGCGGCGCGCGCCCGCTCTGGGTCGACCCTGCCGATGTTTGGCGCTGCTGGTCGCAACGGTTCCATGTCTTCGTGTGGGAAAGGCGGCTCGTCTTCCTCGAGCAGCGGACGAGGGCGCGCGACGACCTCTGCCGCTATGGCCTCGGCTGCTTCGAGCAGCGCGAGATCGGCCGATGACAACTGGCGTCGGTCGATTCTGCGAAGCTGGTGCACGACGGAATCGACTGTGTCCGACGTCACTGATGCAATCGTCGAGTAAAGCATGCTGCGTGCGTCATCCGCCTCGCTGTCTTCGGCTGCAATCTGCCGTGCTTTGGCTGAAGCAAATTCTAGCATCGAGTCGTGGCCGTCGATCGCTGCCCGTCGCGCCAGTCTCAAATAGATCGACTGCGCTTGTTCCTTGTTCATCCAATCGACAACGTCTTCGATCTTGCGGCGGTCAATGTGATCGAACATCGAAGCAATGCCGGCAACCAGCGTCTGGGCGAACTGACTGGCGTAGGGAGACCTGAGAAACCGGCGAGCATACTGGTTTGAGGCCTGCATGAACCGGTCGTGGTCATTCGCTCCGGCGTGCACCGCGATGACGCGTCGTAGTGCGGCTTCTTCCACCAGGGTTCCCGGACTCAGCAGTCTGGCAGTGTCGAAGTACCGCCCAGCGGTTTCCGGATCCGAACCAGCCAGGACTGATCCCTTTACCAGAGCGGCGAAAGCCGCCACATCAACTGGCCAAGGCTCTATCGATACCAGCTCAAATGCGTCTCTTGCCGCTGCTGGGTTGCCTCGGCTGTAGTTCAGCACACCCAGAGCAATATTCGCGTGATCGTCCTCAAGAGACAGCCGCGAAAGCACGCTGTCCAGGGTCACGGGGTTGCCGCCACTCATGCCATATATCAGCAGAGCGTTGAAGTTGCGTTCGTCGTCGAATGTCTCTGGCTCTGCACGGCGCAGGCGCTCGTCGATCATCTCGATGAGGCGTCGCTGCATTGGCATCGCTGCATGATCGCCGTCAGCGATGCGGTCCTGCACGAGTTGCAGCGACCTGGTCATCTGCCAGGGCTCCAGGCCAGATGCCATAGATGCTGGGGTGGAGGCAGCCAGCAACAAGGCCATCGCAGCGACACCGCGCGCGAGGCTCCGTGCTGACCATCTCCTCCCGGTCGCGCACCTCATTCGACCTCCAGGAAGATCTCGATGCGCCGGTTGGCGTCGGCGAAAGGATCCTCGGGAATCTTCAGCCTGCGGTCGGCGAAGCCGGTAATTTCCTTAACGCGGGCCTCGCTCAAGCCGCCGCGCAACAGCATGTAATAGGCAGCATGCGCACGCGCCGATGAGAGACGCCAGTTGTCGTAGTCGGCGCTGCGGAACGGACGCCCGTCCGTGTGTCCCATAACAATGACATCGCCTTCGCGCATGTCCAGTGAGGTGCCGATCTTTTCCATGGCAAGCACCAATGGACGCTGTGGCACAGCCGAACCGATCTCGAACATGCCGTAGTTAAGTTCGTCCGTGAGCGAGATCAGGACGCCGCTGCGGCGTGGCGTTATCTCTATCGTCTGGTTGAGTTGATCGTTCTGACCGAAAGCCTCGGAAAGTTCGGCCTGGAGTTGCCTCGCGAGTTCTTCCATGGCGGGCGTGGCGATGCTGTCGTCCGGCTCGACTTCGATCACTTCGACGACTTGTTCGCGCTCTACCGCTTCCGGCAGCCCGGCAATCTGAGTCTCCACGGCAGTCTGATCGTTGGAGGGATCGCCACCCTCAACCGTTGGACCGTCGCGGTCAGTGTTGGCTTGGTCGACGGTTTCCAACGGCGTAACGATATCAGGCGTGGCGACCTGCTGTGACCAGAAGTCCGGCGCAAAGGGATCGCGATATGATTCTCCGCCCGCAGCTCCGCTGGCTGGGCCGGAATCCTGAGCGCCGCCGTCTCCCCTGCTGCTGATATTCTGCATCGTGGCAGTATCGCGCGCGATTTCAGCGAGTACAGAAAATGGGTCAGCGAACAGATTCTGGTCGGAGGTGCGCCACGTGTCGGAGAGGTTGGAAGCGCTGGCATAATCGGCCGGACCCGACTTGGCACGGCGCTCCCCGACGGTGCGCGCGTCGTCCAGGTCGTTGACCATCTCAGGGTTGTTGGAGAACTGCTCGCCTTGCCCGGGATCGTCCACCCCGCGGCGATTGGCATTGTGATCCATCAGCTTGACTGGGTTGAAATAGCTCGCCACCGCTGCCTTGGTCTGCTCATTGGCCGCGTTCACGAGCCACATGATCAGAAAGAATGCCATCATGGCGGTCATGAAGTCGGCGAAGGCAATCTTCCAGACACCGCCATGGTGTTCTTCATCATGATCGCCGCCGCCCCGGCGCACGATGATGATTTCCTGCTTGATCTCTCCCTCGCCCGAGGTCGGGGGCGGCGCGTTCATTCGAATATCTCCGCCATGGCAGCCGACCATTCGGTCAGACGAGTCTCAAAGATGCTGTCGTCGATGGTGACGCTCAGGTCGAAGCCGTCGGCAACGCCGAAATCGACCTGTTCGGCATGTTTGCCAAGCGCGACCTCAAGCGACTCGCAGAGCGAAGGTGTGCCACGGACGCGAACACGCACTGCCTCGTTGTCGGCGAGAGCAGTACGGATCGTTCGGGCGAGTTGTGCCAGGGAACGTTCGCGGATCTCGTCCGACAGGGTCGCCCCCAAAATTCTAGCGGTGACGGATGTGGTAAGTTCGATGGTTCTTTCTTCGAGATCAGCAAAACGTTTCTCGATCAGCGCTGCCGCTTCGGCGCCGAACCGTGATGCCAGTGCCGCCATTTCGCCAACATGCTGTTCGCGCTGGGCTTCGAGTTGCGCCTCATGTTGGGCTGTAAGCGTTTCCGTGACCTCTTGACGTACGCGATCGGCCTCGGCCGCCAGCAACTCGCTGATATCGGGTTGCTCGATCTCGGGAGGCTGTATCTGAGGCAACGGGTTGAGGGCTTCCGGTTCGACAGCAAAATCGGGAGCCGAACCGACACGGGAAAAATCCATCAAGGCATCAGCGAGAGAACTGCCTGGCATCATGCAGCCTCCTCCATCCGCGCCCACTTGCGCAGGATCATCGCCGTACGTTCTTCATTGAGGTCGACCATACGTTCCAAGCGTTCCTGTGGCGCCGGCTTGATCCTGCTTTCGAAATCGTCGCCCACCGACATGCTTGCAAGGCCGCCGATTCCGGGCAGCGCATCGGTCACGCCGGGCAGGGGAGGACCGCCGCCCGCCAACCCGCCTCCAAGGCCCGGCAGAGCGCCGCCGCCATTGAGATCGGGCAGGGAATACTGGAAGCCACCGCTGTCGCCACCGTCTGCACCGTCGGCAGGCTTGACGAGCATGGCAATGAGCGGCCGCAGCCCGAACCAGGTCACCAGGAAGACCACGACCACGGAGGCGGTCGCGTTGATGATCGTGCCCAGATGGCGTCCGAGCAATTCCATGAAGCCGGTGCCTGCCGACTCGACGCCCTCCAGGCCATCGACGAATTCGACCGCCGAGACATGTATGACGTCACCGCGTCCATCATTGAACCCGGCTGCCGATGTCACCATGCTGCGGATGTCGTCGATACGCTGCTGCAGTTCCTCGACGCCCCCTTCCGTGCCCACCAAGGCATTCAGGCGCTCCCGATTCACGACCACGGCAATGGACAGTTTGTTGACCGAGTAGCCATTCGAAATCGTGGCAATACGCGTCGTGTTGAGTTCGTAGTTGGTGGTTTCCTCTCGACGTTCGCGTTGCTCGGAGGATTCCGGTCCCTCGCCCGCGCCAGGCGCCTCGTCGGGCAGGTTCTGCTGGACGGTAACGGCAGGCGCAGCCTGACGCTGGTTTGACTGGTCGTTGGAACGAACGACCTGAACGGAGCGCTCGACCCGCGAATCCGGATCGAAGATCGTCTCCTCTATCTGGCGGGCGTCGGTGTTGATCTCGGCGCGAACGCTGGTGCGGAAATTGTCGTGCCCGAGATAGGGTGCGAGCGCCCGGCGGATGTTTTCCTCGATCTGGGCCTCGACCGTGCGCTCCAGGCCCATGGAACGGTTCAGCGAATTGTTGGCAGGATCATCGCCGGCGGCCAACAAGGTGCCTGATGAATCCAGCACAGTGACCTTTTCGGAGTTCAAGCCGGGGACTGCCGCGGCCACCATATGCCGGATGGAATTCGCGGTACGAACCTGATCGCCGCCCGAACTTCTGATGACGACCGATGCGGATGGCTCTTGTTCTGCCGTGCGGAAGCTTCCACGATCGGCCATCACGATATGAACTCTGGCCCCCTGCACGCCGGCCATCGACTGGATCGTTCGCGCAATCTCGCCTTCGAGCGCTCGCACCCGCGTGACCTGCTGCATGAAGGAGGTCAGGCCGAAGGAGCCGACCTGATCGAACAGCTCATAGCCGGCATTGGCGCTCGCCGGCAGACCGCGTTCGGCCAGTATGGCGCGGGCGGTTGCTGTCCGGCCGGCGGGAACCAGCACGGTCGAGCCATCCGTTCCCACCTCCGAGTTGATGCCCGCCTCGCCAAGAACGAGGCCGATCTGGTTCACGTCGGATCGGTCCAGTCCGACATAGAGGGTCTCGTAGCCTGGACGGTTGAGATAGAGGGATGCCGCTATGATCACGATCAGCACGGTTGCACCGATGCCGCCCATGATGGCCAATCGTTTGGGGCCAAGGCTCTTTAGGTTATCCAGGATCGTCTGCAATTGCTCGGGCACTGCAACTCACTCCGCAACATGTAGCCGAGGAGAGAGTAGGCCGCGAAGCTTGTGCGAGGGTGTAGAATGGTCGCCATATTGTGTGGCGGCCAGTGCGGCATCAGTCGTGCCGCAGCTCGTCAGGCCCGAACGGCCTAGCGGAACAGGGCCAGAATGTTCTGTGCATTGGCGTTGGCGATCGTCAGCGCCTCGATGCCGAGCTGCTGCTGGACCTGCAGCGCCTGGAGCCTGGTGGATTCGTAGTTCATGTCGGCATCGACCAGCTGGCCGACACCGCGGTCGATCGAATCCATCAGGCTGCGCGTGAAATCCTGCTGCATGTCGATGCGCTTCTTTGCGGCGCCGATCGTCGTCGCTGCATCGGTGAGTTCCGCAAGTGTCGCGTCGACCACTCGGAGCATCTGTTCTACCTGCTCGTCGCTGTAGCCGACCACGCTCAGCGTTGCGATGGCATAGCCATCGGTACCGGCAACCGTGCCGGCAACGGCCGCGGTGGCGGTGTCATCCCGTTCGCCCGACGTCGCAAGACGCAGACCTTCAAGGATGCCTCTCGTTTCGTTGGTGGTTGCAGCTGTATCGTAAAGCTTGATCGACTGAACATCGAGATCGATCGTGCCCAGTGTGATTTCGCCGGAGGAGGCGCGATTGAAGGCGGAAACAATCTTGGCGATGTTATGCTCGCCATCAGCCGTATGACCATACGTCGCCAGGGA
>Ga0213835_101378_pt1 | contig 15154 bp, 8 predicted proteins | sample SWPATP01_FD_160576 | JGI IMG/M metagenome (GOLD analysis project Ga0213835, IMG submission 160576) | Coastal seawater microbial communities from Marineland, Florida, United States - SWPA TP0 #1 | ecosystem: Environmental > Aquatic > Marine > Coastal | place: USA: Florida | collected 2016-08-05
TCGGCGGGGTGGGGTGGTCGTTCATCTCGGCACCGGTGGGGGGATGGCTGGGACGGGGTTCGGGGTCACGGATCGTGTTGTCCGGAGTGTACCCGCGGGTGGGGGCGGCTCCGGGATGGTTCAGCGGACGAACGTGCGGATCGCTTCGACGATGCGCTGCGCGGTGGCGACGTTGGCGAGCCCGGCTTCGGCGTCGATCTCCGGCGGCTCGCCCGTGCGCACCGCTTCGAGGAACGCCTCGATCTCGCTCACGATCGGCTCCTGATCGTCGATCACCAGGGGGTCGATGTTCACCAGTTCGGACCAGTTCAGGTCCGTCAGGTCCTTGCCCTGGCGGAGCTGCTCGTGCACCTCGCGCATCTGGATCTCGTTGGCGGTGCGCCGGATGATGGTGCCGGTCTTGGCGGCGTAATCGACCTTGATGTACGCGTTCTCGCCGGTGATGCGGGTGACGCGCTCGGTCTTGAGCGCCAGGCGGCTTGCGGTGAGGTTGGCGACGCAGGGGCCCCAGGGTCGGTTGAAGGTCAGGCGGGCGTTGCAGATGTCTTCGTGCTCGGTGATGACGGGCACGCCGGCGGCTTGGACGTCGTCGGGCTCCTGCCCGTCCATGAGCATGAGGACGACGTCGAGGTCGTGGATCATCATGTCCATGACGACGCCGATGTCGACCGAGCGGAAGGTCATGGGGCTGACGCGGTGGACCTCGATGAATCGGGGTCGGACCTCTCGGTCGGCGGCGGTGGCGCGTCGCATGGCGCGCATGATGGGGTTGAAGCGTTCGATGTGCCCGACCATGAGGACGGCGCCGCCGCGTTCGGCGAGTTCCTTGATGCGGAGGGCCTCGTCGCGGTCCTGGGCGAGCGGCTTTTCGATGAGGCAGGCGACGCCGGCTTCGAGGAAGGGCTCGGCCATCTTGCGGTGATGGACGGTGGGGACGGCGATGGAGACGGCGTCGACGCCGGCGTCGAGGAGTTCGCGCGGGTCGGCGAAGGCTTTGCACCCGTGTCGTTCAGCGACGGTTTCGCGCCGTTCTTCGTCGGCATCGACGACGCCGACGAGCTCGACGTTGTCGAGCTCGGCGTAGACGCGGGCGTGGTGTCGTCCCATGCGTCCGACGCCGACGGCTCCGCAGCGGAGTCGTTCGCGTGCGGGCGTGCGGACGGCTCGGGGCGAGACGCCCGCGGACAGGCCGGTGGAGTGATCGGTCTGGGTCATGAGGAGAACGCCGGGCGGGTGGAGCGCGTGTGTGTGGTTGGTGCGCTCGTCTGCGTATCCGTGGTTGGTGTGGGCGAGCCGTGTGCCGCCCGGCGGGTGCGACGGGGGACGTGGGAGAGGTTAGCCGGCGGCCTCGGAGAGCGCGGAGGCGAGGTCGTCCTTGCTGGTGAGCCCGATGAATTTCTTCACGACCTCGCCGTTCTTGAAGAGGATGACGGTGGGGATGGCGCTGATGCCGTACTTGACGGGGACGTTGCGGTTGGCGTCGGTATCGAGCTTGCCGACGACGGCCTTGCCGTCGAACTCCCCGGCGACCTGGTCGATCGTGGGTGCGAGCATTCGGCAGGGTGCGCACCACTCGGCCCAGAAGTCGACGAGCACGGGCTTGTCGCTCTTGAGGACTTCGGCTTCGAAGTTGGCGTCGGTGAATTCCTTGACGGTGTCGGCGGCCATGACGGCTCCTGTTCCTTGGGCCGATCGGGCTGGCGAGCCCGCCCGATCGGTTGCTCGCTTCCCCCGGGGTCGTGCCGACCGCGATGGTTGGTCGCGGGTGTCGGCATGGCATCCTTGCCCGCGGTCGGGGGGGGATCAACCGCGGGTGAGCGGAGCGCTCGGATCCCGGGGCGGGGGGCTCCGGAGCAGCGTCCAGGCTGCGCGGAGCGCCCCGCCCTGGGCCTCGACGTCGTGCACCCGGAACACCCGGGCGCCGAGGGCAAGGTGCATGATGCTGAACGCGAGGGAAGCGGGCAATCTTCCATCGGGGCCCGGGAGCTTTCCCGGGGTGGTGTTCTCGGGGGTGTCCGCGTGGGGTTGGGCCTGGGCCCAGGCGACGAAGCTCTTTCGGCTGGTGGCGCTGAGGATGGGGAAGGCGTGGTCCCGGGCTGGGGGCGGGAGTTCGGGGTGGGGGGCGATGAGGGCGGGGGTGGCGCGGAGGAGCTCGATGTTCTGGGCGGGGCTTTTGCCGAAGCCGAGCCCGGGGTCCAGGAGGATCGATTCGGGCGCGACGCCGACGCGGAGAGCCTCGGCGGTTCGGGCGACGAGGTGTCGGCGGACGGTTTCGACGACGCCGAGGGGGGCGTAGCTCGGCTCGGCGTCGTAGTCGGTGGAGTAACGGTCGGCGTCGGGCGGAGCGAGGCGGTGCATGAGGCAGAGCCCGGCGCCGGTCTCGGCGGCGAGGGCGAGCATGGACGGATCCTCGGTGGCGCCGGAGACGTCGTTGATCGCGTCCGCGCCGGCTTCGAGGGCGGCGAGGGCGACCTCGGCGAGGGTCGTGTCCACGGAGATGGGGATCGCAGCGAGCGCCGGGTCGGTGTCGGCGCGGATCGCTTCGATCACGGGGAGGAGGCGGCGCCGCTGTTCGTCGGCGGGGACGCGCGTGGAGCCGGGGCGGGTGCTCTCGGCGCCGAGGTCGAGCAGGTCGGCGCCGTCCTGGACGGCTTGGCGGGCGAGCTGGCGTGCCGAGGCTGCGGAGTCGGCGCGGCTCGGTGCGTGGAAGCTGTCAGGGGTGCAGTTGATGATCGCCATGAGGCGCGGGCGATCGAGGGTGAGCGCACGGCCGTTGAGAAGACGCCACGTCTGCATCCATCGAGGATAAGGGAACCCGCACGCCGAGGGTGTGCGAATATGGGACATCGAGAATGTCGGTTATTTTTCGATGGTGGTCAAGATGAGCCTGGCGTGTCCTGATTGCAAGTACGAACTTCTTGGGATGCCGATGGCGACGGTAGAGGGCGACGGCGTGCTGCGGTGTCCGGAGTGCGGGCGCAAGACGAGCCGAGAGGAGATTGAGTCGCTGCGTCTTGCCATGCCGCAGCGTTTGTGGTTCGGGATGGTCGCGGCACTGTCTTGTGGCGTGGGCTTTGTGCTGTACGCTATGCTCGCATCGGCGTTGTACGCGAATGGGTGGCGGTCTTGTGGCGGTCCTTATCCGTGGGATATCGCCGCTTGGGTGTCGTGCCTGGTCATGTTGGCTGCGTTGCCGTGGGTGCTGGTCTGCACGTCGCTGAGGCTGTCGGCACCAAAGCTCATTGGCCACTTCTTGCTTGCGTATACGATCATTATTGGATGGCTTTTGATTCGAATTATTGTGGTCAATTTTCTTTAATGCGGTCTTGCCATGTGGCGGTGTCGTGGGCTTGTGAGTGCTGTGCGCATGAAATGAAAAACGCCCCGGCCTGTCGCGGGCCGGGGCGTTGGGTGTTGGGCTGGGTTGCAGTTTAGAAGCGGGGGCGTCCGGCGGGTGCGGGCTGGAAGTCGTCGTCGCCGCCGCCGAATTCTTCAGCGAGGTTGGCGATAGTGCGGATGACGTCGGCGGGGAGGACGACCCGGGCGTGGAAGCCGTTGGCATCGGTGGTGCCGCCGATGGCGACGGGGGCGAGGTTGGCGGGGATCTGGATGTCCATGCCGCCGCCCATCATCGCCATGAAGCCCTGGACGGTCTGGAGGATGCTGCCGATGCCGATGTAGATTTCGAAGCTGGGGTTGTCGGGGAGTCGCGCGGCGACGGGGCGGAGGTTGGCGTCGTTGGCGAGCCCGTTGCCGTTCTGGGCGGTGCGGAGGAGTTGGCCCATGAGGGGCGTGTTCTGGCTCATGGTCTGGACGGCGCCGCCGTTGACATTGGCGAAGAAGCCGTTGGCGCCCATGCTGGGGCCGAACATGAGCATCATCATCTGCTGGGTCTGCATGGCGGCGGGATCGTTGGGATCGGGGGCCATGGACATGGTGTAGCTGCTGACGCCTCGTCCTTCGATCTGGACGGCGTTGCGTGCGAAGCTGGTTCGGTAGGTGATGCCCTCGACCTTGCGCCCGTTGAGTTCATTCATCATGTTCTCGAATCGGGTTTCGTAGGCGGCGGGGTCCTTGACGTTGTAGAAGTAGGCGGTGTTGGAGAAGAGTCCGCCGAGGACGGCGGGCGTGGTGCCGAGGATGAAGCTCATGCCGTCGACGCCCTGCATGAGTGCGGCGGGGTTGAGCGCGTCGGGCTGTGCCTGGTTGCCGGCGGCGGCGTGGTCGAGGATGTTGGTGACGATCTTCTGGAGCCCGGGGCTGGAGACGTCGAACGAGCCGGCGAAGAGGAAGGGCATCGCGGGGATGCGGTCGAGGTTGGCGCGGGCGCGTCCGGGCTGGGTGAAGAACCCGCCGACCTCGGAGCCTTCCTTGAAGTTGGCGGCGAGGTCGATGTGGACGCCGGCGTCGCCGAACTGGAACCCGACAAGCCCGACGGTGGCGTCGCGGAGGAAGCCGGCGGCGACGGTCTCGACGAGCTGGAACTGGTGCTGCACCTGGGCGGCGTCCTGCCCGGCCATCATCGCGAAGAACTGCATCTGCTGCTTCATGCCCTCGAGCCCCTGCTCCATCTGGGGGCGGAGTGCGGGGATGTTGGCGAGGATGACGGTGTCGGCGTTGTGGGCGACGCGCTGCCCGACGCGCCCGAGAGCGGCGTTGTGGGCGGCGGTCTGCCCGGGGGTGCCGGCGAAGTTCTGGACGAGCTCGCGGATGGGGCTCATCGCGACGTACCCGCCGCCGAGGGGCTTGACGAACCCGGGCGAGCCGTTGATTTCGATTTCGGCGAGGGGCCCGGGCGTGCCGCCGAGGGCTCGGACGAAGGCGTCGGCGTCGTTGACGGGGACGATCATGACCATGGGGCCTTCGTCATCGTCGAAATCGATCTCGCCGCCGGGGGGGGCCATGAGGGCGAGGCTGATGGAGCCGGCGGGGTTGAGCCCGTCGGTGCCGAGCAGGTCGCGGATCATGACCATCGGGAGTTCGCCGGCGCCGGGGACGGCTCGGCGGAGCTGCTCGACATTGGTGACGAACGCTTGCATGTTGCGGACGCTGGCGACGACGACCGCATCGGTCGGGACGCGGTCCATCGACGCGGGCAGGCCCGCGAGCGACGGGAACGCGATCAGACCCAAGACCAGCGACGCCAGACCGGTGCGACAAGTGTTGCGCATACGACGCTCCCCTTCCTCAATTCGTGCCGATCGTGTGATGATCGGGCGGCAGACCCGGCGTGCGGGCGGTGCTCACGCGTGCTCAAGAACCCGGGGCGAACGCCGACCCGGGCGCGGGCGGAGTATACCCCCCGGCCCCGCAAGGCCCATCCGCAAGGCCTACCGATCGATGGACGGGTCGGCTGCGGGACCCGATCCGCGGGGATCACCCTGATCGGGGAGGGTTTGGCGGTGATGGAGGGCGCGCCTCAGCGCTTCCGGCGGGGCTCCTCGGACTCGGGCTCCTCCTCGGCGTCCTCCTCGTCTGCTTCGTCCTCGTCCACCTCGATGTACTCGTACTCGTAGTCGTATTCCTCGTCGTCCTCGGCGTCTTCGTCTTCCTCGTCCTCTTCTTCCGATTCCTCGTCGTCTTCTTCCGCGTCTTCTTCGTCTTCGTCGAACTCGGCTTCGTCTTCATCCTGGTCTTCGGGATCTTCGTCTTCGTCCTCGTCTTCTTCGTCGGCCGCGTCTTCGACTTCCTCGTCCTCGGCTTCTTCCAGGGACCCGTCGTCGTCCTCGTCGGGTTCGGGGTCTTCATCCTCGTCGTCGTGCTCGCCCTTGCGGCTGGTGACTTCGACGGCTGCGGCTTCGGCTTGTTCCACCTCGAACGGCGGGGGCTCGTCGGGCGCGCCGGTCTCGGCGTTGAAGAGCCCTCGGGCGGGGTCGGCGGCGTTGGTGACGCGCCCGGTGCCGTCGTCGCGCGGGTAGGCGACGCCCTTGCTCCGCGCCTCTTCCTCCGCGAGCGCCTTCATCGCGTCCCACTCGTTCAGCGTGATCAGCACGTCGCGCGCGACCGAGCCCTTGTGGGCGCTGATGATCCCGGCGATGCCCATCAGGTCGATCAGGCGGCTCGCGCGGGTGTACCCGATCGCGAGGCGGCGTTGGAGCAGGCTGACGCTGCCGCGCTTGGTTTCCAGGACGATCTCGACCGCGCGGTCGAACATCGGGTCTTCCTGCGCGGCGGCGAGGGAGGCCGAGGAGTTGTTCTGGCTCTCAAGGATGCGCTCCTCGTCGTCGGAGCCGGAGCGGAGCTGGACGAGTTGGCGTTCGAAGGTCGGCGTGGCGACGTCCTTCATAAAGCGCACGGCTTTGCGGATCTCGCGGTCGTCCACCAGCGTGCCCTGGGCTCGGCTCAGCTTGCTGGTGCGCGGGCTGAGGTAGAGCATGTCGCCCTGGCCGAGCAATAGCTCGGCACCCTTCTGGTCGAGCACGATGCGCGAGTCCATGCCGCTGGCGACCTTGAACGCGATTCGGCAGGGCATGTTGCTCTTGATGAGCCCGGTGACGACGTTCGCCTGCGGGCGCTGGGTGGCGAGGATGAGGTGGATGCCGACGGCTCGGGCTTTCTGCGCGATGCGGATGATCGAGCCCTCGACCTCCTTGTTGGTCATCATGAGGTCGGCGAGCTCGTCGATGATGAAGACCATGTAGGGCAGGCGGCGCGGGACGCGGGCTTTCTGTTCTTCGGTGACGGCGCCGAGGGATTCGCAGAGCTCGTCGAACTCCAGCTCGTTGTAGCCCGCGATGTCGCGCACGCCGGCGTCGGCGAGGAGCTCGTAGCGCTCGTCCATCTTGCGGACGGCCCATTCGAGGATGGCGGCGGCTTTGGCCATCTCGGTCACGACGGGGCTCATGAGGTGGGGGATGTCCTTGAACTGGCTCATCTCGACCATCTTGGGGTCGACCAGGACCATCTTGAGCTCGTTGGGCTTTTTGGTGTAGAGGAAGCCCATGATGATGGTGTTCATGCAGACGCTCTTGCCGGAGCCGGTGGTGCCGGCGATGAGCATGTGGGGCATCTGCGTGAGGTCGGCGATGAGGGGGTCGCCGCTGGCGTCCTTGCCGAGGAACATGGGGAGCTTCATCTTCTCGAAGGCTTCGCGGTTGCCCATGAGCTCTTTGAGGCGGACGCGTTCTTTGGTGGGGTTGGGGACCTCGACGCCGACGGTGTCGCGCCCGGCCTGGTTGGGGACGATGCGGATGTTGACGGCTTTGAGCGATCGGGCGATGTCGCTGGAGACGGTCTGGAGGGCGCTGACGCGCGTGCCGGGCGCGAGGCGGATGTGGTAGAGGGTGATGACGGGGCCGGACTCGATGCTGACGACCTCGCCGTCGATGCGGTACTGCTGGAGCGCGTGCTCGAGGGCCTCGCCCTGCTCGCGGACGATCTCGCGGAGCTTCTCCTCGAAGTTGTCCTCGGGTTCTTCCAGTAGGTCCAGCGGCGGGAAGCGGTAGCCCTCGAGCTCGCCGACGTTCTGGAGGTCGCGCAGGTCGTCCTCGGTCGCGGTGCGCCGGGTGTCGGCGCCGAAGCGGACGGGGAGACGCGCGATCTTCTCGCGGAGCGCGTCCTTGTCGAAGACCTGAGGAGCGCCGGGGATCTCGTCCTCGTCGTCTTCCTCGTCGTACTCCTCGGCCTCGTCGGATGCCTCGGCTTCGTCCCAGTCTTCGAGCTGGTCTTCGTCCTCGTCTTCCTCCGCGGCGTCCTCGGCTTCCAGTTCCGCGTCCTCGACGTCGGGCTCCTCAACCACTCGACGCTGGCGCGCGGGCTTCGCGGCGGGCTTGGGCTTGGCGCGAAGGGGCTTGGCTTCGGGTTCCTCGGCTTCGTCGTCGTCCTCGTCGAGTTCGACTTCGACGGGTTCATCGACGTCGTTGAGGCGGACGGTGACGGTGCGCTTGGTGCGGGCTTTGGCGCTGAGGAGCCCGGCGAGCATGCCGCGGAAGCCGTGGTGGGCGGCGGAGCCGGTGGCGGCGGCGGCTTTGTTGGTGGTGCGACGGAGGGCAGGGAAGATGCGGGTCGCGATCCAGGCGGGGACGAGGAAGACGTACTTGTCGAACGCGACGAGGAGCCCGATGAGGGCCATGACGCTCAGCCAGAGCAGGGCACCGGCTTGTCCGAAGCGTGCGGCGAGTTCTTCCCCGACGACGACGCCGAGGAGCCCGCCGCCGAGCTCGGGCATAGGCCCGAGGTTGGGGGTGAGCAGGCGGACCGTGCCGGCGAGCGCGCCGACGATCAGCACGACGCCGACGGTGCGGAGGACGGGCAGCCCGACCGCGGCAACGCCGGTTCTGGGCTTGCGAGCGCCGATGAAGAGCCCGACGCCGGCGAGGAGCATGAGGAGCCAGGCGCTGACGCCGAGCAGACGGAGCAGGTGGTAGCTCGCGTACGCGCCGACGGGCCCGCCCCAGTTGGCGATGGGGTCGTTCGGTGGGTAGACGGCGTGCCCGGGTGGGTCGGCGGGGTCGAAGCTGACCAGGGCGATGAGGGCGAAGGCCCAGACAGCGGCGAGGCAGAGCCACCCGGCGGCCCGGAGGGCGCGCCCGCCGGGGGTGCCGACGGGCGCGGCGGCCAGGGGCTCGGGTCGTCGCCCGCGACGGGCGCCAGGGGTGTTGGATCGAGAAGGTGGCATCGGCAGCGTTCATCGGCGGGATCGCCCGCCAGAAGGCAGAATACGGGGGAGGGGGCAGGGCCGGAGAAAGTGCGACCCAGCCAGCCCAAACAGAACTCAGACTGATTCGGTCTTCAAGGTCATCAAACAACTCGAACCAGAGTTGGCATTTAGCCGGAGTTTACTGCCTCGATTCGAGCATTCTTGATAGCTGAGGTGAAACACGAACAATCATAAAGCCACCAAAATGCCACTCTACTTTGATAAGACCGCGATTATCCAATAAATCTACAAAATGTTCAGAAATTCGATGCGGCAATCCATCGAATACTACATCAGTATTATTTCGCCAATCTTGATTGACTATGCCAGATATAACGGCATCTAGCCATGTGCTGTACTCTGGATATTCGTGTTTTATAAATAGATCAAAGGCATGAATACGGATAGTAATTGAAAGTAGCCCAAGGCCACGATACGTCGGTTCGCAGCCAGAGCCAGTATCTAGGTATCCCATTTCGTTTAATACAGTAATGGAATCACGAATTTCCTGATTCGATACTCCAGAATCTGCAATAGTATCAAGAAAGCGAAGATCATTAATTTGTTTATCAACAATTCTAATACTTTCCCTGCATGCTGCCTCAAGAATTAGACAGTCAATAGCGGCTAGTTGTGGCAAAACTAGTGTTCTAGGCAAATTCAGGTATTCTGGTGGCGGCCCGAGTGGTGGTTTGTCTGTCATGCCATAGATAGAGCTAACGATTCTATTCAAATCACTATCGTAATCTGTAATATCACGTATTGATACCCACAGTGTGGATTTTAAACACTCGGGAACGTCGCAATCATCTATAATAATTGGAATAATTCTATAGTTACTAGATTCGATTCGGCTGAGAAATGCTCTATTAATCTCCTCATTTACCCAAGGCTTTTGTACGCTCGCCCTTGAGAGAACTACAATAAACATTGAGGATTTCTTGATACCGTGATTAAATATTTTATCAACCAAGCTATCGCCCGGCATCATTTCCCAGTCATCTAGCCATGCGTCGATGCCTTGGTCTCGTAGCTTTTTCGCGAATTGGGTTACAAACCGATCTTTGTCTTCGCTGGCATGTGAAATAAACACGCTCGGAGGGTCTGCTTGTGTCATGGGCTAATTTTAGGCTAGAGAATCGATTCCGATTCATTGATGACGGTTGCCGTGGACGATTTGGATAGGTGCTCTGTCCTCTCCCCTCACCGCCTCCAGCGGTTGTTGCTGCGGTCGAGGTCGGGGAGGACGTTCTTGGGGTCGATTTCGATCTCGATGAGTCGGTGCCCGGGTCGGACGAAGCCGCGTTCGTATTGGCGGGAGCCGCCCCAGGCGTCGACGGGGATGGTGAGGTGTTCGTCGTGTCGGTTGCCGCTCTGGTCGCGCCAGGTGAGGCGGAGGAACAGGGGCATGACGGCTTCGCCGCGGGTTTCGAAGCGGACTCGGGCGATGCCGTCGTCGGTGAAGCGAACGCGGTCGATGCGCTGGTCGAGGGTGGTGAACTCGATGAACCAGGATCGCCAGAACCAGCTCAGGTCGGCGCCGGCGTGGTTGTTCATGGTTCGGAAGAACTCGTCTGGTGTGGGGCTCTTGAAGGCCCAGTCGCGGATGTAGGCGCGGAAGGCGGGGTCGAAGCGGTCCGGGCCGAGGATGTGCTCTCGGAGGAGCCAGAGCCCGTAGGCGGTCTTGCGGTAGGCGAGGAAGCCGAGCTGCCCGCCGGCGATGTGGTCGGGTCGGGTGTGGACGGGCTGAAGGTCGGGCGTGTTCATGCGTTCTTCGAAGCGTGTGATCGCCCAGGGCGTTGAGCCGGGGTAGAAGAAGCGCGAGGCGTAGATGCCGAGGAAGCTGGTGAAGCCCTCGTCGATCCAGGCGTAGGCGCGTTCGTTGGTGTTGACGATCATGGGGAACCAGTTGTGGACGAGTTCGTGATCGGTGACGCCGAAGAGCCCGCGTGGGTTGGTCCGGTTTCGGCAGAAGGCGACCATGGGGTACTCCATGCCGCCGACGATGCCGTTGACGTTGGTGGACTGCGGGTAGGGGTATGGGAACCACATGCGGGAGTGGAGGCGGAGGGTGAACGCCTGGTACTCGTTACTGCGTGTCCACTGGTCTTTGGCTTCGCGCGGGTAGAAGGAGTGGACGACGACGAGGCGCGTGGGGACGTTGGCGGGGATGGGGTCGAAGGTGCCGCCGGGGCGTTCGTTGGTGCGGGCCTGGTCCTCGCGCCGGATGTCGTCTTCGGTGGGCTCGCGGACATCGCCGACTTCGGTGGGGACCTGGACGGCCATCGCTTCCCACGCGAACGCCTGGCTGGCGGCCCATGCGAAGGTGCGGACTTGGTCGGCTTGGAAGTGCCACGTGCGCATGGATGAGCCGTCGTGGGCGGCGCGGGCCGCGTCGGCTTCCTCCAGCGTGCGCACAAGGACGGACTCGTCGCCGGATTCCCCTGCGTGCACGCGCTGCCAGCGGGCGAGTTTCTCGGCGCTGAGCACGTCCTCAGGGTTCTGCAGCACGCCGGTAGCGGCGACGACGTGGTCGGCCGGCACGCGGAGGCGGACGGAGTAGGTGCCGAAGTCGGTGTAGAACTCGCCGACACCGAGGTAGGGGAGCGTGTTCCACCCGTTCACATCGTCGAATCGGCAGAGATTCGGGAACCACTGCGCGAACTGGTAGATGCGCCCGGCCGCGACGTCCTCGCGCCCCATGCGGTCGGAGCCGTTGGGCGGCGGCTGGAAGCTGAAACGGATCTCCAGCGCGACACGGCCCCCGGGCTGGAGCGAGCTGGGCAGATCGACGCGCCCGAGCGTGTCGTAGATCGCCATGTCGAGCTCGCGCGCGGGGGTGAGGGCGCGCAGGTCGGCGTCGAGATCGCCGCGGAGGAGTCGGACGGAGCGGATATCGAAGCCGCCTTCGAACCCATCGCGGTTACCGAAGCGTTGACCGGGGCCGTAGAGGAGATCGCCCTTGCTCCCGGGCCGGAAGAGGTTCTGTTCGAGGTTGAACCAGAGGAACGCGAGCGCGAACGGGCTGTTGTTGGTGTACCGGACGCGGAGGGCGGCGGTGAGGGTGTTGGCTTCGGGATCGAGCTCGGCGTCGATCGCGTAGTCGGCGGTGTTCTGCCAGTAGTCCGGGCCGGGCGAGCCGTCGGGCTGACGGACGCGGGTCGGCGTGCGCTCGAAGGTGTGGGAGAAAATGGTCGAATCGGGTCGTGCGTCGGCGAGGCGTGTCGCGACGGCACGGGGCGCGGGCTCATCGCTCGCGCCCCGCGAGGCACACCCCGGGAGCACGAAAGCCGTGATGCTGGTGAGGATCGCGACAAAACAGGTCCACAACGATGCGGCTCGGCGCATGGGTCGCCTCCGAATCAAAGACAGCAGGCTTGGACGAGAATCGGGGCACACGATACCGGAAGCCCGATCGGCGTGCTCCGAGGGTTCGCGGGATTCAGGACACGTCGATCCCGTGCGCGCGCCCGCACTCGGGGCACTCCGGTTGGGTGAGCACGAGCGGGTACGCGCAGGCGGGGCAGTGCCACTGGCTGAGACGCCGGGCGGCACGGCGGAGCCGGTATGCGCGCGTCAGGAAGAGTGCTGCGAGCGCGAGCAAGGCGAGACACGCGAGCGTGGCCGCGAGGTTCAGGGCGTCGATCCAGAGATCTTCAGCGATCGGGATGCGCCGGATCGCGGGGCGTCGGTCGAAGTGGTTCTGGATCGCGATGTCGCGGGCCTCGTCGCGAGCGAGGGTGACGGTCGCGGGGTCGAGTTGCACGCCGGGGTGGCTGACGAGCATTTCGGTGAACTCGGGTCGGAGCAGCCAGTTGAGCAACGGGGCCGTTCCGCGGAGCCATGCGTTGCACTCGGCCGAGGCGGCGGCGTTGGGCGGGAGCAGGCGCGAGCCGAAGTGGCTCCAGCGGTGCGCATCGGTGCGCGGGCTGACAACGCGGAAGCCGACGGCGGGGTCCTGCTCGATGTGGACGACGGCCCCCCGAAGTGTGATGTATGTGACGGAGCTGTTGCCGAGCCACATGACGCCCGTTGTGCTCATGAAGCAGACGAACGCGATGATGATGCACCACACGCTTACGAACGTGAGCTTGTTCGACGACTTGGTCAGGCGGTCCTGCTCGTGCAGACGGTTCTGATACCCCGCGTACGCGGCTTCGGGGTTGACGTGATCGGGCAGCGGATGCCAGTAGCGTCGGCGTGCCTGGCGGGCTTGGTTGAGCCGGCGCAGCTTCGGGCCTGCGATGAGGGTGACCGTGAGTCCGATCGAGAACACCGCGATGCTCAGGACGGCCCGCAGATTCAGGTAATGCCCGTCGCTCAGCGGGTGGAGCGAGAGGAACGAGGCGAGCGCATCGCGCACTGCCTCGGCGGCGGATTCCTGCGCTTCGCGCTCGGTCGCCTCGCGCACGTCGTTCGGGACGGTGCGCCCGGGCGCGGTGTGGAACACGCTTCTGGTCTCGATGTCGGCGTGCAAGCGGAGCGTGGATCCCCGTTCCCGCAGGCTCGCGTGCGCGATCGAGCCCCCCACGTAGTCGCCCGGGAGGCGTGCGCGGAGGAGCTGTGCGTGGCGCGCCGGGTCGGTGCGCGGGCTGATGATGGTGAACGGAGACGGATCGCCCGGGGTTTCGAGCACGAACACGTTCACGGATGCGTGCGACGCGGTGTACGCGCTGACCCTCACAAACGAGTGAGAGCCGAAGAGCCAGGTGACTATCGCGATGAAGCCGACCAGCCAGACGGCAAACCAGAATCGATAGCGATCGTTTTTCGCATCCCTTCCCATCGCGTGCTCCGGTGGTCCTGTCAGCTTGTTTCAAGCTTGCCATCGGTCCACGCGCCGTCGACGAGTCGTCGGATGCCGAGGGGGTTGGCGGATTTGAGTTCCGGGGGGAGCATCGCTTCGGGCGCGTTCTGGAAGCAGACGGGGCGTGCCCAGCGGGTGATGGCGTTGGGGCCGACGGCTGTGGTGTGGGGGGCGTTGGTGGCGGGGAACGGGCCGCCGTGGACCATTGCGTGGGCGACTTCGACGCCGGTGGGGACGGCGTTGAAGACGATGCGTCCGACGCGCTGTTCCAGGATCGTCACGAGCTGGCGCACGACAGCGGCGTCGTACCCGCCGGCGAAGATGCTCGCGGTGAGTGAGCCCTGGAAGCGTGCGGCGGCTTCGGTGATCTGCTCATCAGCATCGCAGACGACCACGACCGTCGCCGGCCCGAAGACCTCTTCGAGCAGCGTCGGGTTGGCGGCGAAGACGTCGTAGGTGGTGCGGAAAAGCCCGGCCGAGGCGAGGATGGGGTGCTTCGCGCCGCCGCCGACGCCCCCGGGGGGGATGTGCCCGGCCTGCGGTCCGCCGGCTCGCGCTTCGAGCCCGTCGATGCGGAGCAGCTCGTTCACGCGACCGAGAAAGTTCGTCCGCGTGCGGCTCGAAAGCATCGGCGCGGGCTCGGCGGCTTCCACACGCTCGGCGATCGCGCGGACGAGCGCCTCGGCGCCGTCGGAGCGCGACACGAAGACCAGCCCCGGGCAGGTGCACATCTGCCCGTTGGAGTTGACAAACGAGGCATAGAGCTTGTCGGCGATGCCCTTCGCCTGGCTCTCCAGCGCGTGGCGGAGCACGAAAACGGGGTTGGTCGAGCCCATCTCGGCGTAGACGGGGATCGGGTCCGGGCGTTCGCATGCGATTTTTTCCAGCGCCAGTCCGCCGGCGAGGCTGCCGGTGAAGCCGACGGCTCGGATGCACGGGTGGCGCACCAGCGCGGCACCGATCGCGCGCTCGCGCTCGCCGCCGCTGTGGAGAAAGCTGAACGTGCCGGGTGGGAACTCGGCGGCTCGCACGGCGTCCGCGACCGCGCGCGCGACCAACTCGCCCGTGCCCGGGTGGGCGGGGTGCCCTTTGACGACGACGGGGCACCCGGCGGCGAGGGCGCTGGCGGTGTCGCCGCCGGCGGTGGAGTAGGCGAGCGGGAAGTTGCCCGCGCCGAAGACCGCGACCGGGCCGAGCGGGACGAGCATCCGGCGCAGGTCCGCCTTGGGCACGGGCTGGCGCGCGGGGTCGCCGGTGTCGATCACGGGCTGAGTCCAGTCGGCGCGGCGGACGACCTCGGCGAAGGTGAGGAGGGTGTGGACGGTGCGGTCGCGCTCGGCCATCAGGCGCGTGGTGGTCAGTCCGGTTTCGCTGGAGGCGACGTGGAGCAGGGCGTCGCCGAGGGCGCGGAGGCGCTGGGCGATGAGTTCGAGGAGTCGTGCGCGGTCGGCGGCGGGTCGGGCGCGGACGCCGAAGAAGGCTTCCCAGGCGCGCGCGCAGGCCGTGTCGAGCTGGCGATCGGTCGCGGGGTGGAACTCGGTTTGGAGTTCGGCTCCGGTGGCGGGGCTGACGGCTTTGAAGGTGTCGCCGTCGGGAGCCGACGGGCAGGGCTCGTCGGAGCCCGCGACGAGGGACCAACCCCGGTTCGGGGCGGTTTTGGAAGCCGGCGCGGGGGCGGGCTGGCTCGGGGGGATCTTGGGCAGCTCGGC
>Ga0213835_101380_pt1 | contig 15114 bp, 17 predicted proteins | sample SWPATP01_FD_160576 | JGI IMG/M metagenome (GOLD analysis project Ga0213835, IMG submission 160576) | Coastal seawater microbial communities from Marineland, Florida, United States - SWPA TP0 #1 | ecosystem: Environmental > Aquatic > Marine > Coastal | place: USA: Florida | collected 2016-08-05
GCTGGCGCGATTCCGTTCGTCGAGTCATATGGCGCTGGTCCCATTGGCATCTTCGTGGGAGTCACGCCGATCGTGGCGATCCTTGCGGCGATCATCGGAAACATCGCGTCGATGACCATCGTTGTGTTGGCCACGAGCGGTGCCCGCGACAAGCTCAAGAACGCGGACAAGCCGCAGAGCCCGCGACGGCAACGCTTCACCCGCGCCTTCGACAAGTGGGGCGTTCCGGGGGTCAGTCTGCTCGGTCAGTGGATCCTGCCCAGCCAGATCACCTCGTCGATCATGGTGGGTATCGGCGCCTCGAAGCAGAAGGTGATCGTGTGGCAGATCATCTCGATCATCCTGTGGGGTGCGGCCTTCGGCGGCCTCGCGTGGGCAGCGGTCGCGGCGCTTCGCGGCTAGGCGCGTCAACAACTCAGGACTAACGGCTCGCGCCTACGCGAAACGCGCGCAATCGGCTGCGGAATGGCGCGGTAGTCCTGAGTTGTCGACACGCGCGGGGCCCGCGCGCGGGCGCTAGTCCTGAGTTGCTGACACCAGGGCCGGGGCGAGGCGCGCGAGGGTCGCCTCGGGTGTGAGGTGGGCGGCCGTGCGCTCAACCTCGTGCACGAGCTCGGTGAGCGCGGCGTTCACCGGCGTCGGTACGCCGTGCGCGTCGCCAAGGGCAACCACGGCCCCGTTGATCTGATCGACTTCGGTCGTGCGTCCTCGGCGGATGCTTTGCAACATCGAGGCTGGATTGGGCACGTCTCCCATTCCCGCGGCAAGAAGGCGGGCGAGCTCGGCGGCAGCGCCTGCACCCTCCCGACGGATGCGCGCTACGGCGTCCGCGTCCACGGCACCGATCCGACCCCACGTGACGCCGGCCGCGTCGCCGACCCGCACCGTTTCGACCATGCCGCGAGCGAGGACAGCGCGCAGCGCAACGCTACGGACGACGTCTTGCACGCTCAGCCCCGTAATCGCGGGCAGGGCGTTCACCTGGTTGACGAGCAGCTTCGTGAACTGGGCGCCGCGAAAGTCGGGGGCCAGCGCCACCTCGGCCGGAAGCGCGTCGCGCACGACAGGGGCGATGAGCGATACGGCCACGGGATCGCCGCCGAGGGTCATCCCGTTCGGCCCCGTCACCGTGATGCGACCCGGGCCGCTGAGACTCACCGCGAAGAGCGCCAGTCCGACGGCGACCGGAGATGACGGAAGGGCATCCCGCACCGCCTGCTCGCCCCCGATACCGTTTTGCAGCACGAGCACGGGGGTGCCGTCGTGCTCGCGCCACGGGGCGAGCGCCGCCGCCGAGTCGTGGGCTTTTGTGGCGAGCACGAGCAGCTCGGCGGCGCCTGTCGACGTCTCCGACACGAGCTTCACCGGCGCATCCCACGAGCCCCATCCGCCGTCAACGCGCAGCCCATTCGCCTCGATTGCGGCGGCGTGCTCACCGCGCGCCACGACGGACACCTCGTGCCCCGCGCGCTGCAGCAGGGCGGCGAGCAGCCCGCCGACGGCTCCTGCTCCGATCACGGTGACGCGCATCCGCCCATGCTAGGTCGAGCCGGTAGCGTGGGGGCCGTGATCTCCGGCCTGCTGCTCGTCGATAAGCCCGCCGGCCTCACCAGCCACGACGTCGTCGCCCGTGCGCGTCGCGCGCTCGGCACCCGCAAGGTCGGTCACGCGGGCACGCTCGATCCGGCGGCGACGGGCCTGCTGACGCTCGGCGTCGGACCCGCCACACGCCTGCTGACCTACCTCGTCGGCCTCGACAAGCAGTACACGACGACGATCCGGCTGGGGCAGGCGACGACGACCGACGACGCCGAGGGTGAGCCGCTCGGCGAGGCAGCGCCCACAGCGGCTCTAGCCGCGGTCACCGATGAGCGCCTGGCCGCCGAGGTCACGAGGCTCACGGGCGAGATCGACCAGATACCGAGCTCCGTGAGCGCCATCAAGGTCGACGGCCGCCGCTCGTACGACCGTGTTCGCGCGGGGGAGGAGGTCACGCTCGCCTCCCGACGCGTCACCGTGTCGGCGTTCGCGGTGACCGCCGTGCGCCGCGGCCCCGACGCCGTCGAGGTCGACGCCACCATTGACTGCTCGTCGGGCACCTACATCCGCGCGCTGGCCCGTGACCTCGGCACCGCACTCGCCGTCGGCGGACACCTGACGGCTCTGCGCCGCACGCGCGTCGGACCGTTCGCCGTCGACACCCCCGACACGATCACCCTGGATGCTCTGGTTTCCGCAGGCGAGTCCGGCTCGGCCGCGTCGCTACTCGCGACTCCGGCCCACGTCGCCGAGCGGCTGTTTCCCGTCGTCGCCGTCGACGACGCGCAAACGCGTGACCTGTCGCACGGCAAGAAGCTTGACGGCCTGGACATCGCCGACGCCTCCCCGGTCGCCGCCGTCGATCCGCAGGGCCGGCTCGTGGCGTTGCTCAGCGTTGAGCGGGGCCGGGCCCGTATTCTGACGGGGTTCCCGCAGGATTCCTGACGGGGTGCGCCGAGCATCCGCCCGTGTCGTGATGAGGAGTCGACCGTGATCGAGTGGTTCAGCTTTGTGCAGATCGGCGTCGCCGCGCTGGTCGGGCTGATCGCCCTGGTGTTCGGCGCCATTGGTCGTCGCCCCGACGACGTGACGGTGCTCGGCAGCGCCCTCATCGCCCTGCTGCTCGTCGCGCAGATCATGGTCGGCATCGTGCAGCCCCTCGTCGGCAACGACCCGACGGGCGACATCGTCGAGTGGTGGCTGTACCTGATCGTGGCGGTGCTGCTCGTGGTGGCCGGCATCGTGTGGGCGCTGATCGACCGCACGCGATGGGCGACGATCATTCTCGGCGTCGTCGCGGTGACCGTCGCAATCATGGTCTACCGCATGAACCAGATCTGGTTCGTGCAGACGGTCGCGAGCGCGGCGGGCGCGTAGCGCGGGGTCACCGTTCCGCAGCCCCGGTCTCGACGCTGCTACAGCGCGGCGATCGCGTCAAGCACGGCCTCGAGGTGCCCTTCGATCTGCGCCACGACGAGCACGGCGCCGGTGGCGCGCAGCTCGTCGACGTCGAAGGCTCCCGTCGCGACCGCGATGAACGGGATGCCCGCGGCAACCGCCGCCTCGTCATCGCGCGGGGTGTCGCCGATGATGACGAGCGTCTCGTCGGGCAGGGCGGCTCGCGCCGCGCGGGTGATGTCCGAGCGCTCGGGCGCGGTTGCGCCGAAGAATGAGCGGCTCCAGTCGAAGCGGTCGGCGCCGAGCCCTGAGCCGTCGAGCTTCACGCGTGAGCGCGTGGCCGAGTTTCCGGTCAGCAGCGCGTTCACCCAGCCCCGCGCCTCCGCCGCATCCAGTGCCTCTCGGATGCCCGGGGCAATTTCTCGGCGATCGCCCGCCTCCGCGCGCTCCACCGAGAGCGCGTCGAGCGCCTCGCGTGCCGGTTCGTGCCACTGGGCGGCGTCGTAGCCGAAGTGCTCGAGGATGTCGGTGAGGATGTGCCCGTCGGTCTTGCCGTGCGTGCGCGGCAGCGGCGGGCTGAGCTCACGCCCCACGGCCCGCTCGACCGCCGTGTGGTACAGCTCGCCGCCCCCGGTGAACGAGTTGAGCAGCAGGGTTCCGTCGACGTCCCAGAGAATCGTGGTCACGCCTCCATCCTTCCAGGCGGCTGCGCGGCTCGAGACCGACGAGAATGGAGCCGATGCCCAGCGCCCTGCCCCTTGCCGATCCGGCCCCTGACGACGGGGCACTGCCGTCGAGCGTCGTCGACGGCGCCGCCGAGCGGGCTTTCGGCGTCTACCTGCACGTGCCCTACTGCCGGGTGCGCTGCGGCTACTGCGACTTCAACACCTACACGGCCGACGAGGTGCGCGGCACCTCGCGCGCTGATTTCGCCGAGCAGGCGATCGCCGAAGTCGGGCTCGCCGCGCGGGTGCTGGCTGATGCTGACCTTCCCGCCCGTCCGGCGAGCACGGTGTTCTTCGGCGGCGGCACGCCAACCCTGCTGCCCGTCAGCGATCTTGCGCGCATGCTCGACGCCGTGCGCGACGCATTCGGGCTCGCCGACGGCGCCGAGGTGACGACGGAGGCCAATCCCGACTCGATCGACGCCGCCGGCCTCGCCGCGCTCGCCCAGGCGGGCTTCACCCGCGTGAGCCTCGGCATGCAGTCGGCTGTACCGCACGTGCTGGCGACGCTCGAGCGCACCCACGATCCCGAGAACGTGCCGCGCCGGGTTGCCGAGGCGCGCGAAGCCGGTCTGCAGGTCAGCGTCGACCTGATCTTCGGCACGCCCGGCGAGAGCCTTGCCGATCTCGACGTCAGCATCGACGCGGCGCTGGCCACCGAGCCCGACCACCTCAGCGCCTACGCCCTCATCGTCGAGGAGGGCACAAAGCTCGCGCGCCAGATTGCGCGAGGCGAGGTTCCGCCGGTCGACGACGAGCTGCACGCCGACATGTACGAGCACCTGGATGCGCGACTCGCCTCGGCGGGATACGCCTGGTACGAGGTCAGCAATTGGGCGCGCGATGAGACCCATTGCTCGCGCCACAATCTCGCGTATTGGACGGGCGAGGACTGGTGGGGGGTGGGCCCCGGCGCGCACAGCCACGTCGGCGGCGTCCGCTGGTGGAACGTCAAGCACCCGGCCGCCTACGCGCAGCGGCTCGCGGCGGGTGTCAGCCCGGCCGCCGGCCGCGAGATCCTCGACGCCGAGACGCGCCGCGTTGAGCGTGTGCTGCTCGAAACGCGCACGGCGCTCGGTCTGCCGATCGACGCGCTCGATGCCGCGGGTCGCCTGGCTGTCGCGGGGCTGATCGCCGACGAGTTGGTGGATGCACGCCTCGCCATTGCGGGCCGTCTCGTGCTCACCGCGCGCGGCCGCTTGCTGGCCGACGCTGTGGTGAGGCGGCTGCTACCCGAGCCGGCGTAGGCGCCGGCCTCAGCTTCGGATAAAGGGAATCGTCAACGGGTAGGTGTACGCCTGGCCTCGGTTAGCCGCGACGGCGGCGAGGATCGACAGCACGAGGATCGCGATTCCGACCCCCAACAGGATGATGAACCCGATGAAGACCAGCGTCAGGATGCTTCCGACGATGGCGGCGATCAGCATCGTGAGCTGGAAGTTGAGGGCCGTGGCGGTGTGGTCGCGCACGAACGGGCCGCGGTCTTTCAGCACGAGGTAGCCGATGAGAGCAGGCAAGAAGTAGAAGAAGATGCCCCCGATGTGAATCAGGGTGGCCCAGAGTTTTTCGTCTTCCGGTCGCATCGGTTGCGGCGGGGCAGCGTACGGTGAGCTCGGCGGAGGGGCGTCAGTCATGGCACCCAGTAAACACCGCCCAGGGGCTCGCACGCGAGAGGGGCCCGGCCGATCGGCCGAGCCCCTCGTCGTGGTGGTGTGTGACGCCTACTTGATGAGCCGCAGCGCGAACGGGTACCGGTACGCGGTACCGTCCTTCGCCTTCTGGAAGCCCATGATGCTCCAGATCAGCGACAGCACCCAGAGTGCGAGCGGGAAGATCCAGCCGATGAGCGCCCACAGCCCGAGCGTCACGGTCGTCAGGATCGAGTTGAGGATGAACACCGCGATCTGGGCGATCGCCATGGTGATCTGGAAGTTCAGCGCCTCCTTTGCTTCCTGACGCGTGAACGTTCCGCGGTCTTTGAAGATCAGGAAGATGATCAGCGACGGCAGGATGCCGATGATGCCGCCAAGGTGCGCGAACGATGCCCACTGGCGGTCTTCGGCCTCGCTGAGCGGTGCCGGAGCTGCCGACGACGCGGGGGGCGGGGGAGGAGGGGTGTCAGTCATGGGGTGAACTGCCTTTCGAGCGATCGAACGGTGCGTATGGATACCCGGGGTGGAGCATGACCGTGCCGCGTCGGGGGCGAGCGTGTGCGTCACCATCGGCGCAGGCACTTCCTCGACCGTACTCGCGCCGACCGGCGAGGGCAACGATTTCACGCCCGCGCGCCGCGGTAGAATTGGCAGTCAGTCATGGCGAGTGCCAAGAATGAGGCGGAAGGGGGCAGCGCATGGTGTCGGACCGAGCACTGCAGGTGCTCCGCGCGATCGTCCAAGATTACGTCGCCTCCCGCGAGCCCGTCGGCTCGAAGGCGCTCGTCGAACGGCACCAGTTCGGCGTGAGCTCGGCGACGATCCGCAACGATATGGCGCTGCTGGAGGAGGAAGACCTCATCGCAGCGCCGCACACGTCGTCGGGCCGCGTTCCCACCGACAAGGGCTACCGACTCTTCGTCGATCAGCTGGCTGAGCTTCGCCCCTTGAGCGCTGGCCAGCGGCAGGCGATCACCCGATTCCTCGACCAGTCGGTCGACCTCGACGACGTCTTCGCCCGCACGGTGCGGCTGCTGAGCCAGCTGACGAACCAGGTGGCGCTCGTGCAGTATCCGACGCTCGGCAACGCCCGAGTGCGACACATCGAGTTCGTTCCCATGACCCCGTCGCGCCTCATGACGGTGTTCATCACCGACGGGGGGCGCGTCGACCAGCGCATCATCGAGCTGCCGCTCGAGGCTGACGACGCTTTCGTCGGTGAACTCCGGGCCAAGGTCAACGCTCTGCTCGACGGTCGGGCACTCACCGACGTGGGCACCCTGGCCGCCAGCCTCGGTGAGCAGTTCGCGCCCGAGCGCCGCGACGCCGTGCGGGTCGTCGCCGACGCGCTCGTGGGGCACGTGGATGCGCACCGGCAGGACCGGCTCGTCATGGCGGGTGCGGCAAACCTCGTGCGCACCGAGGGGGACTTCGCGGGCAGCGTGTACCCGGTTTTGGAGGCCATCGAAGAGCAGGTGACGCTCTTGAAGCTGTTCAGCGAGATGGAGCTCGACGCGCAGTCCGTGGCCGCACGCATCGGCCGCGAGAACACCGAAGCCCTGCACGAGGCGGCCGTCGTCACGTCGCCGTACAGCATGGGCGCAGATCAATCGGCGAGGCTGGGCGTTCTGGGCCCGACCCGCATGGACTATTCGAACAACATGGCAGCGGTTCGCGCCGTCTCGCGCTACGTCAGCCGCCTGCTGGGTGAGGACTAAAAGACAAAGTGGCAGATCACTATGAGACCCTCGGGGTCTCCCGCGACGCGAGCGCCGACGACATCAAGAAGGCGTATCGCCGACTCGCGCGCGAGCTTCACCCCGATGTCAACCCGTCGAGCGAGGCGGCCGAACGCTTCAAGCAGGTCACGCACGCCTACGACGTGTTGAGCGATCCGAATCAGCGCCAGCAGTACGACCTCGGCGGCTCGGGTGGCATGGGCGGCGGCTTCGGTGGCTTTGGTGACATCTTCGAGACGTTCTTCGGCGGCGGCCAGTCGCAGCGCGGCCCGCGGTCACGCCGCGAGCGCGGGCAAGACGCCCTGCTGCGCGTCGAGGTCGAGCTGAACGAGATCATCTTCGGCACCACGCGCACCCTCGACGTCGATACGGCGGTGCTGTGTGAGACGTGCAACGGCTCGTGCTGCGCGCCGGGCACCGAGCCGGTGACGTGTGACATCTGCCGCGGCTCGGGCCAGATTCAGCGCACTGTGCGCAGCCTGCTGGGCAACGTCATGACCTCGTCGCCGTGCGGTTCTTGCCGCGGCTACGGCACGGTCATCCCGAACCCGTGCCCCTCGTGCGCCGGACAGGGCCGCGTGCGCGCCCGCCGCTCGATCCCCGTCGACATCCCCGCCGGCGTCGACACCGGGCTGCGCATCCAGCTGCCCGGTCAGGGCGAGGTCGGCCCCGCCGGCGGTCCCAACGGCGACCTCTACCTCGAGATCAAGGTCAAAACGCACGAGACCTTCAGCCGGCAGGGCGACGACCTGATGGCGACCGTCGAGGTCCAGATGGCCGACGCGATCCTCGGCACCACGGTGACGCTGCCAGCGCTCGACGGCGACGTGTCGGTCGAGATCCGCCCCGGCACCCAGAGCGCCGAGGTCCTCACGGTGAAAGAGCGCGGCATCACTCGCCTGCGCGGCTCGGGCCGTGGCGACCTGAAGCTCGGCATCCAGGTCGTGACCCCCGTGCGTCTCAACAGCAAAGAGACCAAGCTGATTCAGGAGTTTGCGCAGAGCCGCCGCCCCGTACCTCCGCAGTTCTCGACGTTCCAGCAGGGGCTGTTCTCGAAGCTGCGCGACCGCTTCCTGAACCTGTAGCGTCGGCGCGTGGCGCACTTCTACCTCGACGAGTCCCTCGCGCTGTCGGGGGCGAGTGCGGGCGACGAGCTTGCGCTCACGGGCCCCGACGCTCGCCACGCCGTCACGGTGGCGCGGCTTCGGGCCGGCGAGCGCGTGCGGGTGGGGGACGGCGACGGCACGATCGCGCTTGGTGTGGTCGTCGAGGCCGACCCCGAGCGGGTCGCGCTGCGCCTCGAGAGCGTGGATGCGCATCCCGAGCCGTCGACGCGGCTCACGCTCGTGCAGGCGCTCGCGAAGGGCGACCGCGACGAGCTGGCCGTGCAGGCCGCCACCGAGCTGGGCGTCGACGCGATCATGCCGTGGCAGGCAGCCCGCAGCGTGTCGATCTGGAAGGGCCCTAAGGCCGAGAAGGGGCGCGCCCGCTGGCAGACGATCGTGCGTGAGGCGTCGAAGCAGGCGATCCGGCCGCGGGTTCCACGGGTGTCGCCCATTGCGACGACACGCGAGCTCGTTGCACGAGCGGGCGAGCAGGGTGTCACGGCGTTGGTGCTTGAGCCCACCGCGGGGGAGCGCCTCACGAGCCTCGATGTCGCGGCGCTCGGCGGCGACGTACTGCTCGTGGTCGGCCCCGAGGGGGGCGTCAGCCCCGAGGAGCTCGCGGCGCTGACGGCAGCCGGGGCGCGGGCCGTGCGCCTCGGCGACACCGTGTTGCGCACCTCGACTGCCGGTCCGGCAGCGATCAGCGTGTTGGCCGCGCGGCTCGGCCGCTGGTAGCCGCTCTGCGCCGATAGCGAACCCTGAGTGCGGGCCCGGGGCGTGCATCCCCGTATCGCCGTAGAATTGGCGCCATGAGTGGCACTGAACCGACGATCTTCGAGCGCATCATTGCGCGCGAGATTCCGGCCGACATTGTGCATGAGACCGAGCGGGTGATCGCGTTTCGCGACATCGCCCCGCAGGCCCCCGTGCACCTGCTCGTGGTGCCCAAAACCGCCGAGTACGCGACCGTCGCCGAGCTCGCCGCGGGCGACCCCGCGCTGCTCGGCGAGGTCGTCGCAACCGCTCAGACGCTGGCCGCCGAGCACGCCGACGGCGACTTCCGCCTCGTCTTCAACTCGGGCGTAGGCGCGGGCCAGACTGTCTTCCACGTTCACGCTCACGTTCTCGCGGGCGGGCTCGCCGAGGGGTCGCTTGCCCACGGATAACGCACCCGCCGTGCCGGCTCCCGGCGCGCCCTACACCCGCCAGCTCGACGTCGACGGTGTAGCCATGGTGCGACTGCTCGGCCCGCAAGACCGCCTGCTGGTGACGCTCGAGCGCGAGCACCCCGGCGTTGACGTGCACGTGCGCGGCAACCAGATCACCCTGCAGGGCGAGCGCCCCGCAGTTGAGGCAGCGGCAACGCTGGTAGAGGAGCTCATCCGCATGGTAAGAAACGGAACCGATCTCGGCGAGGTCGAGGTGCAGAGTTCAGCGCGCATCCTGCGCGACGGCGCGGGCAGCCCTGCTGATGTGCTGAGCCAGGCGATTCTCACGAGCCGGGGCAAGAGCATCCGCCCGAAGACGCTCGGGCAGAAGGCGTACGTCGACGCCATCGACGAGCACACGATCGTGTTCGGCATCGGGCCCGCCGGTACCGGCAAGACCTACCTCGCGATGGCGAAGGCCGTACAGGCCCTCACCCGCAAAGAGGTCGACCGCATCATCTTGACCCGCCCGGCCGTCGAGGCGGGCGAGCGGCTGGGCTTTTTGCCGGGAACCCTCACCGACAAGATCGACCCCTACCTGCGGCCGCTTTACGACGCGCTGAACGAGATGATGGACCCCGAGCTCGTGCCGAAGCTGCTCGCCTCCGGTGTCGTCGAGGTGGCGCCGCTCGCGTACATGCGTGGGCGCACGCTCAACAATTCGTTCGTCGTTCTCGACGAGGCGCAGAACACGACGCCCGAGCAGATGAAGATGTTTCTCACCCGCCTCGGTTTCGGCTCCACCATGGTCGTCACCGGTGACATCACGCAGGTCGACCTGCCGGGCGGCGCGAGCGGGCTCTCGCTCGTGACCCGCGTTCTCGACGGAATCGACGACATCCACTTCGCCCGGCTGACGAGCGACGACGTGGTGCGCCACAACCTCGTCGGCCGCATCGTCGACGCGTACACGAAGTACGACGCCGAGAAGCAGCGGGCCGAATACGAACGCGCCGAACAGCGACGCTCCGGTGGCCAGAACGGGGATGCGCGGGGCGCGCAGGGCGTGAATCGCGCGGCCCGGCGCCAGGCGACCCGCGACCGGCTTCCCGGCCGTGGGCGTCGCGGTACGCAACGATGGTGACCGTGAGAATCGCTGAGGCACAGGAAGCGCGCGCGTGAGCGTCGAGATCAACAACGAGTCGGGCATCGAGGTCGACGAGGCCGCGATTCAGCGCCTCGTCGTGTACGCGTTCGAGCACCTGAACGTGCACGCCGACGCCGAGGTTGCCATCCAGATGGTCGACGAGGGTGCCATGGAGCGTCTGCACATCGAGTGGATGGACGAGCCCGGCCCCACCGACGTGCTCAGCTTCCCCATGGACGAACTGCGGCCGGGCAGCGACGAGGAGCCCACCCCGCCGGGTCTGCTCGGCGACATCGTGCTGTGCCCGCAGGTGGCGATGGCCCAGGCCGAGACGGCGGGGCACGCGCTCATGGACGAGCTGCTGCTACTCACCACGCACGGCCTGCTGCACCTGCTCGGTTTCGACCACGCCGAGCCGGCCGAAGAGCGCGAGATGTTCGGCATTCAGCGCGACGTGCTCGTCGGCTACACACTCGCCGAACGCAAACGCTGATGAATGACGACCCCGCCGTGACGGACGGCCCGACGACCGCCTCCGCACCTGCTTCCGAAACCGCGGAACACCGAGCCGGATTCGTCACCTTCGTCGGACGCCCCAACGTCGGCAAGTCGACCCTCATGAACGCGCTCGTCGGCGAGAAGGTCGCCATCACCTCGTCGAAGCCGCAGACGACGCGACGCGCGATCCGCGGAATCGTGCACCGAGCATCCGGGCAGTTGATCGTCGTCGACACGCCGGGCGTGCATCGCCCGCGCACGCTGCTGGGCGAGCGGCTCAACGCACTCGTGCAAGAGACCCTCGGCGACGTCGATGTCATCGGATTCTGCGTGCCGGCCGGCGAGCCGATCGGCCCCGGCGACAAATACATCAACGAGCAGCTGGATGCCCACGGCGGCCGCGTGCGCAAAGTCGCCATCGTGACGAAAACCGATCGCGTCGGCCCCGAGCGTGTCGCCGAGCAGCTGATCGCCGTCTCGGCCCTGCGCGACTGGGACCTCGTGATTCCGCTGTCGGCGCTCACCGGCGACCAGGTCGACGTGTTGGCCGACGAGCTCATCGCCCTCATGCCGGTGTCGCCCCCGCTGTACGAGCCGGAGTCGACGACCGACGAGACCGAGGAGGACCGGGTCGCGGAGCTGATCCGCGAGGCGGCGCTCGAGGGCGTCAGCGACGAGCTGCCCCACTCGCTGGCTGTGACCATCGACGAATTGATCGAGCGCGACGGAGACGGGCTGCTGCAGATCTTCGCCAACGTGTGGGTCGAGCGCGACAGCCAGAAAGGCATCATCATCGGCCACCGCGGCGCGCGCCTCGGCGACGTCGGCCGGCGGGCCAGGGTGGAGATCGAGCAGCTGCTCGGGCGCAAGGTGTTCTTGAAGCTGCACGTGAAGGTCGCCAAAGAGTGGCAGCGCGACCCGAAGCAGCTGGGGCGGCTGGGGTTCTAGGGGCTCGCGGCCGCTCGCGGGGCGGGGTGGCTGTCGCGTAGCCCCGGCCACGCTTGCGACACGCCGTGCAGGACGGGCGACGCGCCGCGGCAGCCGCGACGCAACGGGGAGCCGCGACGCAACGGGGAGCCGCGACGCAACGGGGAGCCGCGACAGCTACTGAGGAATTCAGCGGCGGGGGAGAAGCCCGTGGTCGTGCGCGTAGAGCACCACCTGCACGCGGTCGCGCAGGCCGAGCTTCGCGAGGATCCGGCCGACGTGCGACTTCACCGTTGCCTCGCTGATGAACTCCCGTTCGGCGATCTCCGCGTTGCTGAGCCCCTCGGCGACGGCCGCGAAGATTTCGCGCTCGCGCTGGCTGAGGTCGGCGAGGGCGGTGTCGCGGGCTGAGGAGAGGTCCGGTGGGGGCGAGGGGCGTGCATCCACGTGGTCAAGTAAGTCGGCGATCGCGCCGGGCGCGACGACGGCGTGCCCGCCGTGCACGGCACGGATCGCGGCGAGCAGAAACTCCGGCTCGGCGTCTTTCAGCAGGAAGCCGCTGGCGCCCGCGCGGATCGCGCGCAACGCCGCATCGTCGAGGTCGAAGGTCGTGAGCACGATGATGCGCGGGGGCGTGCGGCCGGCCTCCGCGGCGTCCTGCAGGATCCCGATCGTCCCAGCGATGCCATCGACGTTCGGCATACGGATGTCCATCATCACGACATCGGGCGCGTTGTCGGCGGCGGCCGTTACTGCCTCGCCACCGTTGCCCGCCTCGCCGACGACGGTGAGGTCAGGCTGCGAGTCGACCAGCATGCGCACACCGCTGCGAAATAGCGGTTGGTCGTCGACGAGCAGCACCCGGATGCTGTTCACGCGAGACTCCACGGCAGGGTCGCGGGGGTGAGCGGTCGGCGGGGAACCCACAGCAGCGTGACGGTGACGGCGATCGTAGCGTCGGCCTGGGTGGCAGGCGCGGTCATGCCGAACCTCCCACGGGTGCGGCGCCGTCACCGGCGAGCACATACGAGTCCGAGTTGGCTTCGCGCGAGTCAAGAGGTAGGCGAACCCGCACGCGGAAAATTGCGCCCGCGTGCACGGTGAGCTTGCCTCCCGCGAGCGTTGCCCTCTCGTGCATCCCGTCGAGGCCATGACCGTGCCCACTGGGGGTTTCAGCCTCGAAGCGTGTCGCGGGGTTTGTCACGATGACATCGACGGCGTTTTCGCCCCACTCGAGGTCGATGGTCGCCTGCCCGTCGCCGTGGCGCAGGGCGTTGGTCAGCGACTCCTGCACTATTCGATAGAGCGCGAGTTCGCGGGCGTCGCTCAGCCCACCGCGGTCGCCAAATTCGCTGACCGTGAGGGACAGCCCCGAGTCTCGGAAGGACTCGATCAGCGCGTCGATGTTCGATAGGCCCGGCTGCGGACCGGGCTCTTGGGTGTGACGCAGTTCGGTGAGAAGCGCGCGGACCTCGGCGAGGGAGTCGCGCCCGGTCTGCGCGATCGTGCCGAAGGCGTCAGCCGCTGTGGGGGAGTCACTGGCCGTCGCGTAACGGGCTCCGTCGGCCTGCGCGATGACCACGGTCAGCGAGTGCGCCACGATGTCGTGCACGTCGCGGGCGACGCGGGTGCGCTCTGCCTCGAGTTCGGCGCGGGTGAGAGCGGCGTCACGCTCGGTGCTCACGGTCTCGACGGCGGCGCTCAGCGCCCGGCGATTGCGGATGCTGCGCACGAGTTCGCCGAGGAGCCACGCCAGGATTGGCGCGGAAAAGTAGGTGGCGATTTCGAATGGGCCGGCATAGACGGATGCGCCGCCGACGATGACCCACACCGCAAGAGCTAGCGAAGCGACGATTGCGGTGCCAAGGCCCACTGCTCGAACGGTTCTTGTTCCCCACGCGGTCGATCCGAACAGGACCACTCCGCCCGCGGCAAACCAAGCGCCGCTCATCTGCGTGCCAAACTGTGCAGAGCCGATCATGGCAAGGGGGGTAATAGCAAGAAACGGCAAGGCAGCAGCGGGCGCGATCCGATGAAGGACAACCCCAGTAGCGAAGAAGCCGGTAACCGCGGTTACGAATATGAAATAGGACACATAGGACGCCCCGGGGCCCACAGCGTTGACGATTGGCACCGAAGCTAGAAGCGCTGCCAAGGCGACATCAGTCGGGAATGCAAGCCTGTTGCGTCGCTCAGGTGTGAACCACCCGACAAGGGATTCGAACATGAGCGTCACGCTACGCATCGCGGAGCTGGGCGTCGCGCGAAACGCGCACCGTTCATCCGCTGGGATGCGGTGTTTCATCCTTTGGTCGTAGAGAACAGGCCATCCTCATGGTGTGTGGTGCGTGCATCCCGTGCCGTTGGGCGCGGTGAGCGCGCCGGGTGTACCCTGAAAGCGTGTTCGGCACGCTTCTTCTTCGTTGCCGCGACGAGGCTTAGCCCTTAGCCTCCCTCGTCGCGGAGTTCGTCGTCGGCTGAGACCAGCATCAGACACGTAAGCCCAGGAGCCGCGAAGACCATGGAGAACCGCCAGCAGCCGTCGGGAATGCCGACGCACAAGTACCAGCCGTACCAGTCGATCGTGCGGGTCGAGCTGCCCGACCGCACGTGGCCGACCAAGACCATCACGCAGGCACCGCGCTGGTGCGCCGTCGACCTGCGCGATGGCAACCAGGCGCTCATCGATCCGATGAGCCCTGAGCGCAAGCGCATCATGTTCGATCTGCTCGTGCGCATGGGGTTCAAAGAGATCGAGGTCGGGTTTCCGTCGGCCTCACAGACCGACTTCGACTTCGTGCGGTCGTTGATCGAAGAAGACCTGATTCCCGACGACGTCACCATTCAGGTGCTGACCCAGTCGCGCGAGCACCTCATCAAGCGCACCTACGAGTCGATTAAGGGTGCGAAGCGGGCCATCGTGCACTTCTACAACTCGACGTCGGTGCTGCAGCGCGAGGTCGTGTTCCGCAGCGACCGCGAGGGCATCAAAGAAATCGCGCTCGAGGGGGCGCGCCTGTGCCGCTCGTTCGAGTCGATGGTGCCCGAGACGGAAGTGTTCTACGAGTACAGCCCCGAGAGCTACACGGGCACTGAGCTCGAGTACGCCGTCGAGGTGTGCAACGCCGTGCTGGAGGTGCTCGAGCCGACGCCCGAGCGCAAGGTGATCATCAACCTGCCCGCCACCGTCGAGATGGCGACGCCCAACGTCTACGCCGACTCGATCGAGTGGATG
>Ga0213835_101381_pt1 | contig 15098 bp, 11 predicted proteins | sample SWPATP01_FD_160576 | JGI IMG/M metagenome (GOLD analysis project Ga0213835, IMG submission 160576) | Coastal seawater microbial communities from Marineland, Florida, United States - SWPA TP0 #1 | ecosystem: Environmental > Aquatic > Marine > Coastal | place: USA: Florida | collected 2016-08-05
TCATCGAGCAGGCTCTCGCACCAATCGCGCAAGGGACCGCGCAGCCAGTCGCCGATCGGCACGCCGAATCCCATTTTCGGGCGTTCGAACAGGGCTTTTGGCACATACCTGTGCAATACCTGGCGCAAGGCCCATTTGCTGGCGCCGTCGCGCAGTTTCATCGACTGCGGCAAGCACCACGCGAATTCGACGACGCGGTGGTCGAGGAAGGGGACCCGCGTTTCCAGCGATACCCGCATTGCTGCGCGGTCGACCTTGACCAGGATGTCGTCGGGCAGATAAGTCAGCAGGTCGAGCGCCATCATCTGCTCGATTCCGTCGAGGCCGGACAGCGCAGGCGTGTTGCCTCTTAATAAGGTGGGAGGTTCGGTGGCGCCGATGACCAAAGCAGCCGGGTCGTCCCAATGCGACACCAGGCCCAGGTACAAATCGTGGAGCCTTGCGCTTGCGAGCACGCTGGCGCCTTTATGCAGCTTGTCGCCGGCGTTCGGGAAGCGCATCGAAGCAGGCAGGCATGGCGCCAGCCGGTCCGCCATTGCCGACCATGCGTCGACAGACACGCCGCTGATTCCCCTGGCCGCCAGTCGACGCATGGGTAATGGGACGGCCCTGAGCGTCTTCCAGAGTTTGGCCGCGAACCGATATCGGTTATAGCCGCAAAATAATTCGTCGCCCGCATCGCCCGAGAGCGACACCGTGACATGCTGCCGTGCGAGCTGGGAGACGAGGAAAGTCGGCAGCTGGGACGAATCGGAGAAGGGTTCGTCATAGATCGACTGCAACTGCGGGATCACCGACTGCGCCTGCGCGGCACTGACATACAACTCGGTGTGATCGGTCCCGAGATGCCTGGCGACGGCCTTGGCATACTCCGCTTCGTTATAGCCGGCTTCGTGGAAGCCGATGGAGAACGTTTTTACCGGCCGGGCGGACTGCGCCTGCATCAATGCCACGACCGTCGACGAGTCGATTCCACCGGAGAGGAAGGCGCCGAGCGGGACATCGGCCATCATCTGTGCGCCGACGGCCTGTTTCAGCAAAATTTCCAGCTGGTCCACGGCCTGCTGCTCGCTACCGGTGAAGGGGCTGGCGACGCCGCTCCTCATGTGGTGCTCGGCCGACCAATAGGTGGAAAGCGCGGGTTCGGGCCGGCTGGCCGATACACTCAGGAGGCATCCCGGCGGCAGTTTGGCGATGCCGCGATAGATGGAATGCGGCGCCGGAATATAGCTCAGCCGCATTTGCAGGCAGATGCTGCCCCGATCGATGACATGTTCGAACGCAGGGTGGGCGCGCAAGGCCTTCAGCTCGGAGCCGAACAGGAATACGGCATTCTTTCCCCGGCCTTGCCATCCGTAGTACAGCGGCTTTTCGCCGAGCCGGTCGCGCCCGAGCGTCAGTGTTTTCGCCTGGCGGTCCCATACTGCGAAGGCGAACATGCCGATGGCGCGCTCCAGCGTGCCCTGCACGCCCCAGGCGTCGAAGCCTGCCAGCAAGGTTTCGGTGTCGGAGTGGCCGCGCCACGCATGGCCGCGCCACGCCGGCGCCTTTGCGCCGGCCTCGAGATCCTTGCGCATCAGCGCGTGGTTGTAAATCTCGCCGTTGAACACGATGACATATCTGCCGCCGGACGATGCCATCGGTTGGTGGCCTGCCGGGGAGAGGTCGACGATCGAGAGCCGGCGGTGCCCCAGTGCGATGCCATGCTCGCCGTCGGACCAGCCGCCGGCGTCATCCGGGCCGCGATGGATGATCGCGTCGCTCATGCGCTTGAGCAGGGCTTGTTGTTCGCCGCTGGCCTGGAACCGGGTACTACCCAGAAACCCGACAAATCCACACATTAGCGTGTCCCTTTGGCGATGACGTTTTCATAGATGCCCTCGAACCGTTTGCGGACACAGGCCATCGTGAACGTGGCGCGTATGCGTTCCTGCGCCTTTTGGCCCATTTGCTCGCGGTAGGCAGGGCCGAGCGCCATCAATCCGGCCACGCCCTGGGCCAGTGCGGCGGGGTCGGCCTTCGGCACGAGCACGCCGGTATCGGCCATCAGGACGCCGACGTCGCCGACGTCGGTGGAGACGCAGGGCAAGCCCATCGCCATCGCCTCGCCAACGACGTTCGGAAACGCTTCGGTCCTCGACGACAGGCAGAAGATATCCATCGCAGCCAGGCAGACTGCGACATCGGAACGCTCGCCCAGCAGGACGAAGCGGTCCGCATGGCCCGTCGCCTCGATCCATCCCATGAGGACCGCGTTCCTGGCGTCGAGGTTTTCGCCCACCATCAGGAAGCGCAGGCGGGGATGGCGCCGGGCGAGCTGGCCGGCCGCCTGGACGAAGTTCGCATGATCCTTGTCGAGGTTGAAGCGGCCCAGGGTACCGACCACCACGTCGTCCTTGTCGAATCCGCATTGCGCGCGCAACTGGCCGCGCTGGGACTGGTCGGAGGTCAGCACCGACAGGTCGAAGCCGTTGCCCACCACGACCATGCGGCCCGTATCGTAGCCAACGAGGGAATGGGAGCGCCGGGCGGCCTCGGCGACGCAGACGATGGTATGCGGGATCCAGCGCGACAAGGAAGCGCAGGCGTGACGCACGAAGGCCGTGGCACGCGAACAACCCCCATCGACATCGGTCGTCCGCACGCCCCAGATGACGTTGCGTATGCCTGCGACACGCGCGGCCAGTCCACCCAGAAAATCGGCATGGTACAACCAGGTCTGCACGATGTCGGGCTGGAGCGTGCGCATCAACCGATACAGGCGGAGCATGTCGGAGACGGGCGAGCGCCGGACGTCGAGGACGATCAGCTTGATGCCGGACTCGACAAACCGGCGGTACAGCCCTCCCCCGGGGGTCAGCACAATCACGGTATGCGAATACTCGCTGCCTCGGAACTCGAGAATGAGCCGGTAAAGCGCCATTTCCGCCCCGCCCACTGCCAGGCCGGTAATCACATGCAGGATGCGGCGCTTCATGAAAGCACCCGTTTCGCCGGATCCAGGGCCGTCCGGCTGCCGGCCCGGAATGCAGGGTCGGCCGAAGGGGAAAAATCGCCCAGACAGTGCGTCCGCATCCCATACAGGTCGGCCAGTAACTGGTAATGCCGCAAAACCGCTTCCAACATCGCAAGGTTCTCCTTGAGGTTCACGCCGAAATTATGGGGATGCCACCAGAGGTGAAAAACGCCCCCCGTCTGCGCGGCCGAGGTCATGCCTTGTTTGACCCGGTGCAGACGCAGTGCCGACAAGGTCCGGTGGCGGGCGGACCAGGGGTACAGAAACAGGCTCGCGGGCACGTTGATCAATCCATCCTTGCACTGTTCGCGCACGGTGCGGCTGCCGCTCAGGGGAAGGCAGGCATCGGCAAACCGCGCCACGCGTCCGGCCAGCCCACCGACCACCGCATCGCCATTTCGATACAGCCAGTGCTGCGCATTCCCGCGATAGACCTCGATGCCGGCAGCGGGCAACACGGCCAGGAATTTTTCGACGATCTGGTTTCGGGGCAACACCGCACTGCGCACCTTCGCCCCCATGTCCGCTGCGACGAGTCCGGCACATGCCAGGTCGGCAGCGAGCTGGTCGGGGGTGGCACCTGCTTCACTGCAATAAAAATGGCTGTAGGTATGCGTCGCCAATTCCTGGCCGCCCGTTGCCAGTATCCGTTCGACCAGGGGTCTGGCAAAAAACAGTCCGGCATTCTCTTTCACAAGACTATCCATGCAATAAGGGGAAATATTCGCCCGATACAGGGGCAGGACCCGTGGCCGGATATCACGCCAATGTTTGTAGTCCCGGCACATCACCATCCCCACCGTGGCCCAGGTAACCCTGAGCCCATGGCGGTAGAACAACGCAAGCATGCGCGGTATTGCCTCCCATTCGCCCAGCACATTGCGGCCATAGCCAGCCACTGTCTGACGGTCGCTGACTCCCCAAAACAGCTCGAAGTCCAGCGAAACGACAAATTTTGCGTTAGTCATACAGTCGCACCCGGCGAGTAATCTTCATGATCTTCGCTAACCCGTATGTCATTTATTTACGCGGAGCATTCCCGATACAGCCTTGCCGGAACAACGAAATCGCGGGAAATCCCTATCAATCTTAGTAAGCCCATCAAGCCATGAGTTGATTGAAACGAACAGAGCGGATGTTAAATAGAAAATATTTAGACAAATGGACCTGGGCTGTCCCTTTGCGCCGCGTCTTTATTTTTCCTGATAGACATTAGTGCGAATGTTGCCAGCCAGTATGATGCGGCATCGAACATCTGATGCGTGAAGAGCGACATGAATAGAAAGAGAAATACCAATGACATCTGCGGTCCCTTCTCCGCAAAGAATTTCCCCTTCCACAAAATAATCAGCAGCCACATCCACAAAACGATCCCGAAGAAGCCATATTCCGCTGCCAGCAAGAGGAGCTGGTTATGCGTACTTCCCCGGTGCGACCAGAAATGGGTGGCGCCGGCTCCCGCGCCAAAAACGGGATTTTGCAAGAAGAGATCCCAGCCGGCCTGGATCACGCCTGCACGCTCCTCGGAACTGTCATCGTTAAACTTGAAAGTCGAAAAGAAATCCAGCCGGGACAGGATGTTGCTGGACGCCGCAGCCAGCTCCTGCCGCGACTCGACGTAATGCTCGAAGCTACCCAGCAAGGCCAGGGAAAGTGCAAAAACCGAAGCGAAGGTAATGAATGCCGATTTGGGTAATGAGCGCTTGAACACGAGAATAAACAACAGCAACATCCATGCGATGATCGACGAGCGAGAAAAGGTCGTGCCGACCGCTGCGCCGGCCAGGAGGAACAGGGCTAGCCGGTATTTCGCCTTGATGGCGGAACACCCGATAATAAAAACGAGGAGGATGGCCTCGCCCGCCGCTGTCGGATTGATGAACATTGCCGCGGCGCGGCCCAATACTGCGCCTTCGGTGTCGAGCGGATACAGCAGCCCGGGTCGGGCAAAATCCAGAATGACCGCACACGGAAGCACGATCATCAGGGCCACAATTACGTAAAGATATTTTTTATTAAGGCTGATATAGGCGACAAAGCCGAGAAACACGGCGAACACGAGGTATTGGATCCGCGTCGTAATCAGCGCCTGGCGTGCATCGCTGTGCATGTCGACGAGATACGTGCCGTCCCAGCTATTGCTTGCCGCAACAACCCCAAGGTGAATCAGATTCAAGACCAGGAAACAAGCTGCCCATCGAACGAAGGGCGACATCAGGTAAGCGCCGAAAGAACGCGATTTCAGCAGGATCAAGGGCGCGACCAGGAAAAATATTCCGATATAAGTGAACTTGGGGAGAAGGCCCGGGTTCAGGAAATACGCGTAAATCGGCAGGTTCGCATAAATGGCGCCCAGGGCGGCGGCCAGGACCATCGTCTGATACCAGAGAAGAAAGCTGCCACCCGATTGGCGGCTGTCTTGCGCAGGAAACAGCGCGCCTGGAGCGAGGAATTTGGAGGTCATGGGCCGCACCGTTTCGCCGCTGGGGCTTTGGTGTCTCCCCCCGCTATCCGGGCATCCCTGGACAAGTGTGCAAACAACGCTTCCCACATTCCGGCGATCTTTTCGACGGAAAAGCGCTCCCTGGCCTCCTGCGCCTTGCCGGCCAGGTTTTTCCTCAAGCCGGCATCGCCCATGACGCGGTCGAGGACCTGGACAAGGCATGCGGCGTCATTCACGGGCACCAGGAAGCCGTCGATGTCGTGCCGGATAATATCCCGCGGGCCGGTGTCGCAGTCGAAGCTTACCGCCGGCAATCCATGGGCAAGCGCCTCCGCGAGAGAATTCGGAAAGCCTTCGGACTGCGAGGTCATCACATAGGTATCGGCCCGTTCGTACCAGGCGCCCACATTACCGGCAATGCCTGGAAGGAAAATACGGCTCGCCATTCCCTCATCGCGCACGATCGCCTCCAAGGCGCGGCGCTGGGGTCCCTCGCCCAGAATGACCAGGTCCCAATCGTCGTGTTTCGCTGCAAGTTGGGCAAAGGCGCGTATCAATACCGGATAATTTTTTACCACGTCCAGGCGGCCTACCGCCAGCAATACCTTGCCCCCGACCAGGCAGAGGGAATCCGGCGCAATCATCGGGGAGTTGTCCGGCAGAGGCCAGACGACGGCATTCGGGATGACGGGAACGCGCGATGCCGAGGAATGGGTCCGAATCCATTCAGCGCATTCATTGGTCAAGGCAACCACCGCAGACAGGCGCCCGTACATCTTGCTGCACAAGGTCCCCCAAATACGCCCCAAGGGGGAATGCGGCGGATAGCAATGTTCCGACCCGACGGTGCACAGCCCGGTCAGTTTGTAGCTGGCGAAGGCCAGAAGGACGTTGGGCGTGCTCATCATGGAGAGCGCGACTGCCGGCCGTACCTCCTTGATGATCCGGCGCAGCGCTGCGATACGGCGGCCGTTCTGGCGCAAGGCATCCAGAATGCCGCCGCTCTGGCCTGCGAGATCGAGCGATATCCGGTTGACCAGCGGGTCGAGCCGATAAAAATCGTCGCTACCAGGATTTAATGTGACGACCGTGACATTCCACTGTTTGCGGGCCCAGAAATTGGCGAGGGTCGCTGCGACCCGCTCCGTGCCGCCGCCGGCCAGGCTGTTCAAGAAGATAAGGATTTTCAATTCCGCCTCTCATGTAGAACGTTTTATCGGCAGCCAGAAGAGAAGTGCGTTCAGTCCGTAGACAACAATTGCTCCGAGCGCTATTCCATTGATACCCAACAGCGGCACCAGCAGCAGGTTCCCCAAGATCTTTCCCGCGCAGCCAAGCACGCCTGACCAAAAAACAAGGGTGTAACGACGCTGGCTCAATGCATAACTGACGAGCACCATGCATGAAAAATAGAACGGCAGTTGCGGCAGCGAATAACGCAACACTTGCGTGACAATCAAGGTGTCGCGCGGGGAAAACTGGCCATGTTCGAACAGCAGTTTCACCGCCCAGGGTGCAAGCACATAGCTGATCGCCATCACGGCAATTCCCACCATGAACATCATGCGTGCCCAGTAAGTGGCAACGCTGTGAATAGTCCCTGCCCCACCAGGCCTGGCCTGCGAGAAAATGGGTAATGTGGCGCGCGAGACTGCGACTGCAGCCAGGCCGAGGATCAATGCGAGGATGCGATTCGCGTAGCCCAGCGTGGCAATCGATCCGGTTCCCAGGCTGACTGCATAAAACTGGTCGATGATGACAGTCAGGCTCATCAGCGCCTGGCCGCCGATCATGATGCCGAAGCCTTGCCAGAACCAGCGCCACTGCGGGGACAGGAGGCTGAAACTGGGTGCTTCAAGCTCGAACCGCCGCGCCATGGGGATCAGGAGCGCCAATGAATGAAACACGAAGCCGGCAACCGTTCCCCAGACGAGCGGTGCAATATCCCCGCTGGGGAATGCCAAAATTGTCGCGGCAATAAAAAACGTCGGGATGCTGTCCAACAAGGTATTCACGTGTCGACCGGCGGCAAGCATCCACGCCGACTGCAGCGCCGCGAGCATTCCCAATGGAAGCAAGAGGACCAAGCCAGGAAGTGCGGCGCTGGCCAGTTGCGCCGAATTGGCCGGCAATCCGGTTCCGCCAAGCCCCAGCATGGTGCGAATTCCCAGCCATGCGAGCAATGCCAGTCCCCCTCCCAGCAAGAGCGTGAAACCAAACAGCTCCGATCGAAAATGCGGCAGCTCGTCGCTGGCGGATTCACGCATGCGCGCGGCCAGGGGTACCAGGACCGCGGTCAGCACGCTGCACCAGATACCGATAGGCCAGGAGATCAGGTTATAAAGGAAATGGTAGGCATCCACCTCAGCCGAGATGCCATACCGGTAGGCCACTACCATCTCCTTGGCGGCACTCATCAGTTTTCCGACGAGCGTGAAGACGGCAACCGTCAGCATTCCCTTGAGGATCGCAAGATGATGCGGATCGGCCGCCCTGAAGCGCCTTGCCAGTGTGTTCAGAATCACGCCCTCGCGCCACATCCAGATGCCCGCCACGACTTAGCCGGCCATGAAATGTCGGGCGTCATCGACGACCGGGTCCGGCTTTTTCTCGGACTGGGTTTGCTTCGCGCTGCGTGCGACATACCAGGGTATGGCCGCCTCGAGTCCGTCATGAATCCGGAATGCGGGGGCATAGCCCAGTTCGCGCACTGCCTTGCCCACGTCCGCTTGCGAATGCCGGACATCGCCCTTGCGGAACGGGGCATACTCCGGATTTTTTGTCACGGTGACGCCGTTATCCTGCAGGATGGTCCGCAGATAGTCGAACAGCCGGTTCAAGGTCGTGGCGTCATTGACGGCGACATTGTAAATTTCGCTGCCGCCGTCGCGCGGCGACGTCGCTGCCAGTAAATTTGCCTGGACGGCGTTGTCGATATAGCAGAAATCCCTGCTCGTGTTCCCGTCACCGTTGATGATGACCTGCTGGTCGGCAATCATCGTCCCTATCCATTTTGGAATGACTGCGGCATATGCGCCGTCGGGGTCCTGCCGCTTTCCGAAAACGTTGAAATAACGCAGGCCCACCGTCTTGAACCCGTAGCAGCGCCCGAATACCTCCGCATACAGTTCGTCGACATATTTCGACACCGCATACGGCGACAAGGGTCTTCCGATGCGGTCTTCGACTTTGGGCAAGCCGGGATGGTCGCCATAGGTCGAACTCGACGCGGCATACACGAACGCCTTGACCTGCGCATTCCGCGAAGCGAGGAGCATATTGAGGAAGCCATTGACGTTCGAATCGTTCGTGGCGATCGGATCGTCGATCGACCGCGGGACCGAACCCAGCGCGGCTTGATGCAGGACATTGTCCACACCCGCAACGGCCTCTTTGCAGGCGGCGCCATCGCGAATGTCGCCGCGAATGAACCTGAAACGCCGCCATTGACTGTCGCTGACGATGCCGCGCACGTCATCCAGGTTATGTTGATGACCAGTCGATAAATTGTCCAGGCCGACCACCGTCTGGTCCAGCTTGAGCAAGCACTCGATCAAATTTGAGCCGATGAAACCGGCACACCCTGTCACCAGCCATTTTCTCGGACGATTGCGCAGTTCCGCGTGAATTCGTTCAATGTTGTTCATCAATCCACTCCCATCTTTTCACTAGTCGAACAAGACTTCCGCCGGTTGAAAAACGCCGATTCAGATCGACCTCCTGCGTTGTTGCGGACGCAGTCCGAGCACCACGGCCACATTCCGGCAGCGCCCCCAGTTGCCCCGGACCAGGCGCATATAGACCGCCACGTACATCAGCATCTGGAACACGACGAGGGACACGGCGCTGGCGACGGTGTTCCCGATGAAGACAGCCGCCACCGTGGCAATGGCCAGCCAGGCCGCGACGAACCAGGCAACGCCGGCATTGCGCACCCACGGATATTTTTTTATGCTGATGCGGTGGCAGGTAACCCGGCGATAAAAAAGGGAATGCAGGTGAAGCCGGTCCGGTGCGCCCACCAGGGCGTTTCGCAACATCATTCGGCGGTAGATGCTGAACAGGACTTCAATGACGGGATAGGCGTAAATCGCGAGGATTTGCCAGGCATTGATTTGCGGACTTCGAACAACGGTCAACACCGCCACTTCCGCTGCCCAAAAGCCCATGAGATAGGCGCCGCCGTCGCCCATGAACAGGCGTCCGGTCGGATAGTTCAGCAGCAGGAAGCCCGCTGTCGCGCCTATCCCGGTCAGGGCCAGCTGGGTAATCAGGGCGTCGCCCGCGCTCCACGATAGATAGCCGGTTCCGGCGAGGACAATCACGATGATGATGCCGGCAACGCCGTTGAACCCATCGACCATGTTGATCGAATTGGTGACGCCCACGACCGCAAACGCGGTAATCATCAAGGATACCGGGACCAGGGTCAGCAGGGTGTCGAGACCCCAGATGTCGAGACGCGGCAGGCAGGCGCCAAGCAGCCAGGCCGCCAGGATTGCGCTGACGAAGATCGAGCACAGGCGCGCCTTGACCGATACGCGTTTCGTCAGGTCCTCCACCACGCCGACCATAAAGGCGGGAATGGCCGCCAGGACAAGCTTGAAGATGACGGTGCGGGTTTCGGCCTGGAGCAGGCCGGGAAAATATTCGAACTTTGCGAGCAGGGGAACGGCAAGCACGCCGCACAGCATGGCAATCCCGCCGGTTCTTGGAACCACGTTCTTGTGCACTTTCTGGACGCCTTTGACATCCAGGTCAAAGGAATAGCGTCCATGCCAGCGCTCGGTAATTATATTGATCGCACATGCGGCCAGGCTGACAAGCAATGCCAACAAAAGTGTTTCAAGAAAGACGGACGCCTCTATTTCCGACAATGCGAATTGATACCACCCACAGATTGCTTCTTTCATTCTCATGGCCGGCTCCATTGCGACGTTGCTAGATCCTGATATTCCAACGCAATGAAAATTCGCCACCACTTCCATCAATACTTCGTTGCCCATTTGGAGCGTCGCAGATATTTACGGGGTGCAAATGTTTTAGAGCGCATCGGATTTATTACTCTAGCAAAGTCTTTCCGGACAAAAGATTAATAAAATCGATTTTATCTGTCGAATAATACCAGTCACATGTATTTTTATGATCAGTTTCGAACTGGAAAATTAATAGGCTAAAATTAAATTTCCCGACATCCATAAAGTTCAGCGAAGTAAAATTCAGCCAGTCATTAATTCCAAAATATTAATGTTTTGTTATTTTCACAGTATCGTTGTAAAGCGCAAGATTAAATAGAAACGCGCCACTACTGCGCTCGGAAAGAGAAATAGAAGATTCAGATCAAAAGCGACAGTCAGCTTACGTGACAGACGTGCGCGGCAGGCGGCGCCTGGCATGATGAATGGGATGGAATGGATGCGGGCGCGGAACCGGCCCCGGCTTGGCGGTGGGGCAAGCCCTTGCCGCCTAGGCGAAACGTGCACTACAGGAATGCAGTTCCTCGACAAATGCGGCAACGGCTGAATCGGCCGTGATCGGCCGTGCGGGGATCAGGTACAAACTCGTTTGGTAGCTCGATCCACTTCCCAGAGGCAAAATTCGGAGCTGATGTTCGGTCAGCCATTGTTTTGTCTGATACTTCGGCAACCAGGCATAGCCGAAACCATGCCGCATCGCGGCGATCGCGCGGTCGAGACTACTCACGTTCCACGGGCGCTGGTACAAGGGCAGACGCTGATGCGCTTCCGCGGCAATGTAATCGTTCACCCCGGAAACGACAATCTGGAACTGGGTTTTTAGGTCTTCGGAGGAAATATCCCGCTTCAGGGCGAACAAAGGATTGTCTGGATGGGCGACCGCGACGTGCTCGATATCGATCAGGCCTTTTCCCATGAAACCGATGGGTATGTGGGAACTGATTGCAAGCTCGACTGTACTATCGTGAAGCGCCTGCCTGGCCTGGTCCGGCGCGGCCTCCTTCACACTTAACCTGATCTTTTGCGGAAATGAGGAAAGTTTGCGGAGGGCAAGCGTGAGCAGCTCGTGCGGGAAGCTGGGATCGAGCGCAAGGCGAATTTCAGGCCCCCACCCATGCTTCAGGTTCTCGGCAAGTTCTTCGAGTTCCATTGCACTGCGCACCAGATCGCGTGATCGTTCCAGCAATACTTTCCCTTCCTCCGTGATGTGGGCCTTGCGCCCCCTTAGCACAAGCAGTGGGAGTCCCAGCTGTTCCTGCAATTTGGCAACCGCGTGGCTGATGGTGGACTGGGTGACGTGCAGGCTATCCGCGGCGCCAAAAAATCCCCCTGAATCAATGACGGCATGGAACATCTTCCATTGTTTGAGACTGATGCGTAAATTCCTTGCTTTCAGTGGGGCGGATTCCAGGCTCGTCGATGCGCCATTAAACTTCCCTATTTCTCCGGCGTTTAACGGCGCATCCAGCGGTTCGGTCATTTTCACTTTGGGCGCCCATCCACAATAATGAATTTGGGATATATCTTGTAAACAGGATTGGAATAAATACGGAACATGATTCGTTATGGCGAGTCAAATCCACAGCCGTGTCGCGTTCGCCCATATTATGCAGCGCTACTATTGACGGCCCTGCGTACGGTCAAGTTTTCAGGAAGGACTCATACCCTGGCGCGAAATTCGCGTGCAGCGGCAGGTAGGCCGCGCCGATTACCTTGGCGTCGCGCCCGATCGCACCGGGAATGATCTCCGGCCGCATGATCCCCTGCCAGCTGTAGTTCCCGAGCGCCAGGCGCACGGCGTCGATCAGCGCCGCCAGCAGCGGCGCCCCGACGGCGCCGTCGACGATCACGCCGTCCAGGTCGAGCAGGCAGGACGAGGTGTTGATCGCGAAGGCGATCGCGGCCGCCGCTTCCTGCATCCAGCGCCGCGTCACCGGCTCCCAGGGAGACTGCAGCAGGCGCGGGTCGCCGGCGGCCAGGCTGTCCAGGCCGACCGCCGCGAGCATGTCGTCCAGCGTGGCCAGCGAGGCGGACGCCAGCAACTGCTGCACGCCGCCGGGGCGGGTGCGGTCGGCGACGGCAAGCGGCATCGAGCCGATCGCGCCGGCATTGCCGTACATGCCGGCGTGCGGCTGGCCGTTGATCACCAGGCCGCCGCCGATCAGGGTGTCGACGAACACATATAAATAACTCTTCAGATGGCGCCCGCGCCCGGCCACCAGTTCGGCCACGCAGGCGGCCGCCGTGTCCTTGGCGAAGGCCACCGGCAGGCGCGTCATGCCCTGCAGGCGCTCGCGCATGTTGGTGCGGGTCCAGGCATCGGCGTCCTGGGGAGACAGGCCGACCAGCTCGCGCCAGCCGCCGAAGGCCAGCGGCGCGGCCAGGCCGATGCCGCTGATGCGGCGCGACTTGTCAAACCCCAGCTGGTCCTCGATGCGCTCCAGGTGTTCGCCGATCTCGCCGAACACGGCGTCCACCGAGGGCGCGCCGTAGACGATCGATTTGCGGTAGCGCGGCGACCCGGTGAAGTCGATCAAGGCCACGTCGAGGTTGCGGCGCCCGATCTGGACGCCAATCGAAAACGCGCCGTCCGGATTCAGGGCGATCGGCTGCGAAGGCTGCCCTATGCGTCCGCGCAGGGACTCGCGCTTGACGACGAAGCCTTCCTCCAGCAAACGGTTGATGATCACGGAGACGGTTTGCGTGCTCAGGTTCGTCAGGCGCGCCAGCTCGGCCTTCGGCAGGCTGCCGTGCAGGCGGATCGCATGCAGCACGACGCGCTCGTTGAACTCGCGCATGCCGAGGTGGTTCGATCCCGGCATGCGGGGCTTGTTTGGGTCGATGGTCGATGAAGGCGATGGCGGCGGCATGCAAAAAGGGAGAGTGAACATCGAAACGTAGTGTCGAGTATAATTTTCACGACTAAATAAATCAATGTGATTTATTATCTCCGCACGACATCGAGAGGGTCTTAGATGCAATTCGATATCAACCTGGTCGGCTACCTCGCCGCCTTCTGCACCACCGCCGCCTTCATCCCGCAAGTGGTCCTCGTCTGGCGCACGCGCAGCGCAAGCGGCATTTCGATGGGGATGTACTCGGCATTCTGCTTCGGCGTCTTCCTCTGGCTCTGCTATGGCATCGCAATCCGCGCCTGGCCGATCGCGATCAACAATGCGATCACGCTGGTGCTGGCGTCGAGCGTGCTGGTGATGAAATGGCGCTTCGAACGCGGTGCGGCGACAGCGGCAGGCGGACATTCGCGGACCGGATAACGCAGGATTGGCGCATCAACAATTATTCGGCAGGCTTATCGACGACATCACGAACCGAAAGTATATTTATAGCTCCGAAGAATTTATACTGCACCGCAACATCACAGTATTTATTGGAGCGACACATGAACGCAGCAACGATCACCCAGGCGCAAGAAACGAGCACTAACCAGGGTCAGCGCCAGTCCTTCGGCATCATCGCGACCATCCGCAGCTTCTCGGAACAGCTCTTCGCCGCCCACGGTGGCTGGCTGGCAGCCCGCCAGGAACGCGCCGCCAAGGCATCTTACGCCGTCGCCGAGCGCGCCGGCCGCGCCGAACTGTTCGCACTGGCCGCCAGCGCCGACAAGCACTCGCCTAACCTGGCCGCCGAACTGCGCTGGCTGGCAAACCGCTAAGCAGTACCCCGCAGGACTTCGCGCTTCGGCGTTCGCCGCGCCAGCGGCAGCCGCAGCGCAAACCTCCCTCCCCTGCCCGGGTCGACGGCGCCCGCCGCGCCCGGGTCGCACTTCATCTCCCCCTTTACGCAGCCTTCTCGCCATACCTTGCGAGCACCAGCAGCTTGCCGATCTCCGGCACGCAGGAGCCGCAATTGCCGCCCGCCTTCAGGCAGGCCGTGACCTGCGCCGTCGTCTCGAGCCCCCCTTCGCGGATCGCCGTGCAGATCGTATTGCGCCCGACCCCGAAGCAGGAGCAGACCGTCGGTCCCGGATCCGGCCCGAGTTGCGGCGCGCGTCCGGCCAACAGCGTGGCGCGGTCCTTCGGCGCCAGTGTCTCCTGCTTGAACAGGCCGGCCAGCCACTGGCGCGGCGGCAGCGGCGCCGAGCGGCGCGCGACGAATACGCAGGCCTGCAGGCGTCCTTCCACCAGGTGCGCGGCGCGGTAGGCGCCGGCGCCGGCATCGTCGTATTCGATCCAGTCGGCTTCCCCATCGACCTTCAAGACCGCGCGCGCCCAGTCGGCGTGCGCCGCACCACGGCCACCCATTTCGTAGCGCACGAAGCCGTCGCCCTGTACCCGCGTCCAGTTAGCGACGCCGTCAACCGCCAGTGCGGTGCGGCTCAGCACGAAGGCCTGCCACTCGACCACGAAGGGTTCGACGCGCACCGGCGTGTGCTTGAATTCCGGTTCGCCAGATACAGGGTCGACCACCGGGTTGACCAGGGCGCCCACGCGCGCGTCGGACGCCGTCTGGCCGCTCCAGTGGATCGGCACGAATACGCTGCCGCGCGCGATGCCGCCGCTGTGCGTCACGCGCGCAACCATGGCGCCCCAGCGGCTGGTGACGCGCGCCAGTTCGCCTTCGCGCACGCCGCACAGCAAAGCGTCGTTCGGGTGCAGGTCGACGACCGGTTCCGGCGTGTGGCCGGCCAGGCGCGGCGATTTGC
>Ga0213835_101386_pt1 | contig 15056 bp, 13 predicted proteins | sample SWPATP01_FD_160576 | JGI IMG/M metagenome (GOLD analysis project Ga0213835, IMG submission 160576) | Coastal seawater microbial communities from Marineland, Florida, United States - SWPA TP0 #1 | ecosystem: Environmental > Aquatic > Marine > Coastal | place: USA: Florida | collected 2016-08-05
GTACTGCGAGCATTCCGGCGGTGCCGTTCAGGATTTGGCTGACCAAGCAGGGGAACCTGTACGCGCTGCACATCGGCACCTACGGGACGCCGGTGCTGACCGTGACCAATACGGATCACGGCGGGGGCACGCAGGGCCTGCGCATCCAGGGGCTGTCCACCCGGATCAGCGCCTGGCGCAGCGGTGCCCTGAGCGCGCTGTGATCGGGCATGGCGGGTTGTTCGGGGTCCGTCGGCGCGCGCGCCCCGGGTAACCCGCCAGTCCGGCCGCCTAACGCGCCAGCACGGCGTCGATGGCGGCCTTCAGCCCGTCGATCACCGGGATCGGCGCGCGGGCCCTTTGTCCCAGCCCGGCAAAGGGGGCGCCGCCGAGAAGCAGCGCCCTTGCCCCGGCATCGGCGGCATGGCGCGCCTCGGCTTCGATGGCGGGCAGGAAACGGTCTGGGTTCCGGGCGACGTCCGGGATGTCGGCATCCAGATAGCGCAAGCCGGCCAGTCGATCGGCCAGCCCGAGGCGGGCGATGCGCGCGCGCAGGGGGGCGTCCATCCCGGGCCCGAGGGTCAGGATCGCGAAGCGCCCGTGCGCGGCGGCGGCCGCCAGCCCGCTCGCGCCAAGCCCGGCTACCGGAAACGCGGCCACGGCCTGCGCCGCCTCGAGGCCGGGATCGCCGAAGGCGGCAATCACCAGTCCGTCCGGCGCGCAGCCTGCCCGGACGAGGGACAACACCTGCCGTTCCGCGATGACAAGGTCGGCGGCATCGCGCAGCGCCGTCGGACCGGATGAGACCGAGCGGGTGAACGTCCTGCATCCCGGCGGGGCGCTGGCGCGCGCGGCCCGGCGCAAAAGCGCGGTCACCTGCGGATCGGTGTTCGGATTGAGGACCATGACGCGCCGCAGGGGGATTGACGCGTGCCGGGCGGCGGCCTCAGGATCGCGGTTGAATGCCATTTTCACCGGGACGCTCCTGTCGCATGTCCGCCCCCCCACGCCCCGCCCGCCCGTCCGGCGCCTCCGACCCCCAAGACCCGACCGGCGAGCGCGCGATGGCGCTGGCCGTGGTCCGCCACCTGCGCGACGCGGTCGTGACCGGAAGGCTGCGGCCCGGCGACCGCATCGTTGAGCGGCAGCTTTCGGCCGAGCTCAACATCTCGCGCACGCCGATACGCGAGGGGCTGAAGCTGCTTGAACTCGACGGTCTGGTGGCGATCTCGCGCAACCGCGGCGCGGAAGTCACCGCCTTCACCCCGCAGGAAGCGCTGCGTCTGTTCGACGTGATCGCGGTTCTCGAAGGGCTGGCCGCCCGGCGCGTGGCAGAGCGCGCCAGCGCCGAAACCCTCGCCCGGCTGGAAGACCTGCATGCGCGGATGGTATTCCATTACAACCGCTCGCAGATCGATCCCTATTTCGAGATCAACAGCGCCGTTCACGACCTGGTCGTTGACGCCAGCGGCAACCCGGAACTGGCCGCAACCCACGCGCGGCTGATGCTGCGCGCGCGGCGCGGACGCTACATGGCGATCATGAGCCCGGATCGCTGGCGGCAGTCGGTGGGCGAGCACGAGGCGTTGATGGAGGCGCTGCGAGCGCGCGATCCCGATGCCGCCGCGGCGGTCTGGACGGCGCATCTGCAACACACCGGCGAGACGCTGTCGCACGCCCTGGCGGAAAGCGCGCCGCCGGCCTGAGCGGACCCGCCCGCGCGGGTGCACGGCGCCCGCCTCAGCCACGCGCCCGCCTCCACAGTCCTTCGGCCACGCGCTGCGCCTCGGCGATGACTTCGGCGGGGTCCACGCGGGTCGGGCGACCGTCAAGCACCAGCACCTCGCCCTCGCAGATCACCGTGCGCACGTTCGCCGCACTGCCGGAATGCGCGACGATGCCGAAGCCGTCGATGACCGGGCGCAGGTTGGGTGCGTCGGGGTCGAGCAGGATCAGGTCGGCGGGGCCGCCCGGCGCCAGCGTGCCCGTGGCCCCGTGACCCTTCAGCGCCGCCGCCCCGCCCGTCGTCGCCCAGCCGAACACCCGCCGCGCATCCAGCACCAGCTCCATCGCGGACCGCCAGCGCGCCGAGGCGACAGCCATCCGCATCGCCTCGAACATGTCGGCGCATTTGGTGTCGGTGCACAGGGTGATCCGCGCGCCGGCCTGTTCGAGCGCCACGATCGGCGCGGCGGCGCCGAAGCTGGCGTTGCCGACCGGGGCGTGCGCGACGATGGTCCGGCTGCGCCCGATCCGCGCAATGTCGCCGTCGGACAGGAAGATGCAGTGCGCAGCGACCAGATCGGCGTTCAGCAGTCCGACGTCATCGAGCAGTTCAACCGGCGTCATCCCCTCGCGCGCGCGGATGCGCTCCACCTCCAGCGGGGACTGGGCGAGGTGGGTGTGCACCTGCCTGCCGGTCGCGGCGGCAAGGCGGGCGAATTCGTCCAGCATCTCGCGCGAGCAGGTGTCGGGCGCGTGCGGGGCCAGAAAGGTGTCGATGCGGCCGTTGCCCTGCCAGCGGTCGATCAGGTCGAGCGCGTCGCGCAGGCTGGCCTCGCCCAGCGTGCGGTCGTGTTCGAACCGGCCTTCGGCCAACGCGGCGCTGTCGGCGTCCATCACCCGCCCGCCGACCAGCGCCCGCGGCCCGATCTCGGACGCCGCGCGGGCCAGCGCGTCGGGCTTGCGGTAGTAATCGACGATCGTGGTGGCGCCGGCCATCACGAGTTCCATCACCCCGAGCCGGGACAGCGCCAGCGTTTCCTCGTCCGACAGCCAATGCCCTTGGGGGATGCCCGGCACGTAGGCGGGCGCAAAGCCGAGGTCCTCGACCATCCCGCGCACGACCATCAGCGGCGTGTGGTTGTGGCTGTTCACCAGCCCCGGGAGGCACAGCGCGCCGCGCCCGTCGATGCTGCCGTCGACGGGTGCGGCGGTGCCGGCGGCGTCGATCCGGGCGATTCGGCCCCCGGCGATCGTGATGTCGGAAAGCGGCCCAAGCCCCGCCACGGGGCACAAAGGGCGTACATTCCGGATTTGACATGCCATCATCGTCATCGACCTGCCCCCTTGTGCAACGAACCGCCCCCGAACATGTCCAAATTTTGCGCAATTAGCGAATAATCGATGGCGTCTGCGGGTACGGTGTTGCCATTCCTGCCCCGGGGTTCAACTGCTGTCAAATGGAATGCCATTTGTCATTGCTCAATCCGAAACGCCACGACAGAGAGGAACAACGATGCCCTTGCTGACCCGCCGCACGCTTCTCAAGACCACGGCCGGCGCCGCTGCCGCGCTGGCCGCGCCCGGCATCGTCCGGGCCCAGACCAACCAGCTGGTGATCGGCTGCGCTGCCAGCCACACCAACTGGATGGAAAACATCGTCGTTCCGCACATGCGCAGCGCAATCGGTGCCGAGGTGATCTTTGAAGGCACCCGGTCCGCCGTGAACCTGGAAAAGATGGTGGCCAACCGGGGCCGGCAATACCTGTCGGTGGTCCAGATGGACGACCCGGTGATGCTGCAGGCGGTCGAGGAAGGCCTGCTGACCCGCATGACGCTGGACATGGTGCCGAACATGGCCGAGGTGCGCGACGGCGGCATCCACCTGGACGGGATGTGGGCCAGCTATGCGCAGCCCTGGTCCGGCATCGCCTACAACACCGACCTTCTGGACGGCGTCGAAAGCTGGGCGGAACTCTGGGCGCCCGAGGCCGAGGGAAAGGTCATCATCCCGTCGCTGCAGAACACCGAAGGCATGTGGACGCTGTTCATGGCGGCGATGCTGGCGACGGGGAAACCGTTCTCCGAGGCGCAGTACGAGATCGACGCGGCCTTCGACAAGCTGGCCGAGCTGCGCGGCAACCTGCTGAGCATCTACACGCAGATGCCGCAGGCCTTCAACCTGCTGGAGCAGGGCGAGATCACCATGATGCCCGGCAACTTCTCGTCCTTTGCGCTGCCGCGGCGCGATGCCGGCTCGCCGGTCGACCTGGCCGCGCCCGCCGAAGGCATCTTTGCGATGCCGTCGGGCATCTGCATGGTCGAGGGCGGGCCGAACCCCGAACTGGCCGCGGCCTATGTCAACGAGATCCTCAGCGCCGACCTGCAGTCCGAGATCGCCGAATACACCTCGTCGCTGCCGTCGAACGTCAACTCCACCGGCGGCCCCGCGCTGCCCGAGGGGATCGGCATCCATGCCCCCGACTGGCAGTTCGTGGCGGCCAACCGCCGCGCCTGGACCGAGCGTTTCGACCAGCTGATGGCGCTCTGATGCTCGACGCCGGCCCCGCTTCCACCCCGGACGAGCGGTACCTGGACGTCGTCGCCGTCCGCAAGTCGTTCAAGGGCGTGACGGTGATGGACGGCATGAACTTCCGCATGGCCAGGGGCGAGCTCGTCTCGCTCCTGGGCCCCTCGGGGTGCGGCAAGACCACGCTTTTGCGGATCATCGCCGGGCTCATGCCGGCGGACGAGGGATCGGTGATCCTGGCGGGCAGCAACATTTCCGCGTTGCCGCCGCATCGGCGCAATATCTCGGTCGTGTTCCAGAACTATGCCCTGTTCCCGCACCTGACGGTGGCCGAGAACGTCGCCTTCGGCCTGCGCGCGCGCGGGATGTCCAAGGCCGATGCCGTGCAGCCCGTCCGCGAGGCGCTGGCGCTGGTGCGGATGCAGGACTTTGCCGACCGCGGCATCGCCGGGCTGTCGGGCGGCCAGCAGCAACGCGTCGCGGTGGCGCGGGCGCTGGTGGTGCGGCCCGACCTTCTGTTGCTGGACGAGCCGTTCTCGGCGCTGGACCGCAAGCTGCGCGAGACGATGCAGATCGAGCTGAAGTCGCTGCTGCGCGACCGCGGCATCACCGGCATCTTCGTCACCCATGACCAGGAAGAGGCGATGGGCGTCTCGGACCGGATCGCGGTGATGAACGCCGGCCGGATCGAGCAGTTCGCCGATCCCTCGACCCTGTATGCCAGCCCCGCCACCCCATTCGTGATGGATTTCGTGGGCCTGTCGACGCGGCTGTCGGGCCGGGTGACGGGCCATGACGGCGCGCTGTCGGTGGTGCAGACCCCCTTTGGCACGCTGCGTGCGCCGGGGCACAGGCCGCCCGGCGCGCCGGTGATGATCGGGGTGCGGCCCGAGTTGATCCGGCTGGAGGGCGGCGCGGAAATGAACCGCGTCGACCTCGTGCTGGAGGATGTCGCGGTGCTCGGGTCCAAGACCATGCTGCAGGGGCGTCCCGCCGACGGCGCCCGCCTGCTGTGCGAGCTGGCCGGCATCCGCAACGGCAAGGCGCGCGGCGATGCCGTCAGCTTTCACTGGGCGGTCGAGGACACGCTGATCTATGACGCCCCGGACGGGGCTGCCGCATGAGCCCCGCGCGCGCCGACCGCATCGGCCTTCTGGTGGTGCCGGGCCTGGCCTATCTGGGCCTGATCTATGCGCTGCCGCTGCTGCTGCTGCTGCTGAAAAGCTTTCGCGACGCCACCGGCGCCTTTTCGGTCGAGGAGTTCGTGCTGATCTTCGGCGACCCGCTGCAACGCTCGATCATGGCGCGGACGCTGCGGGTGGCCTTCCTGGTGACGCTGCTGGCGCTGCTGATCGCCTGGCCCACGGCGGTGGTGATGCGTCGCGCAAAGGGCGGCTGGCTGACGCTGTTCCTGGTGGCGATGATCCTGCCGATGTCGCTGGGGGTCGTGGTCAAGGCCTTTGCCTGGTCGATCCTGTTCCGCACCAACGGCTTCATCAACCAGGCGCTGATGGGCATCGGGCTGACCGATGCGCCGATCCGTCTGCTGTTCACCGAGACCGCGCTGGTGATCGGCGCGGCCAACGTGTTCCTGCCCTTCATGGTGCTGCCGATCTATGCGGTGCTGCAACAGCAGGATCCCAACCTGCCCGATGCCGCCGCCACGCTGGGCGCGGGGCCGTTCTATCGCTTCTTCAAGGTGGTGCTGCCGCTGGCCTTGCCGGGCGTCGTGGCCGGCTGCGCATTCGTCTTTTCGATGGCGGTGTCGATGTATGTGATCCCCAGCCTGATCATCGGCGAGCGGCAGCAGACCGTGGCCATGCAGATCGCGCGGTCGTTCCTGTTTTTGCGGAACGAGCAGCTGGGGTCGTCGCTGTCCACGATCCTGCTGCTGGTGGCGGTGTCGGTGGTGCTGCTGAGCAGTTGGCTGGCCGCGCGGCTGGGGGCGCGGTCATGACCGCGACCGACCGTTTTTTCCGGGCGCTGTGCTGGGTGGTGGCGCTGGCGGTGGTGGTGTTCATGGTGCTGCCGCTGGTGATCACCGTGCTGGTGTCGTTCAGTTCCTCGCAGGTCTACACGCTGCCGCCGCCGGAATGGTCGTTCCGCTGGTATCAGGCGCTGACCCGCCGCGCCGGGCTGCGCGAGGCGCTGACGCTGTCGCTGAACCTGGCGCTGATCTCGACCGCGATCTCGCTGGTGCTGGGCACCGCCGCCGCCATCGGCGTGGCGCGCGGGCAGTTCCGGGGGCGGGCGGCCATCGCAACCTTCGCGGTCTCGCCGCTGATGATGCCGGGGCTGGTGCTGGGCGTCGCCATGCTGCAGTTCTTCCGCGAGATCGGCCTGCACGATGCTTACTGGAGCCTGCTGTTCGCGCATGTGGTCATCACGCTGCCCTTCGTGATGCGGACGCTGCTGGCGGCGATGGGTTCGTTCGATTTCGCGCTGGTGGATGCGGCGCGGACGCTGGGCCTGAGCTATCCGCGCGCGGTGCTCAAGGTGCTGATCCCCAACCTCGCGCCGGCCTACCTGACCGGGGGCTTGTTCGCCTTCCTCGCCTCGATGGACAACTATCCGATCTCGATCTTCCTGACCGACGCGTTCAACCGCACCCTGCCGATCCGGATGCTGCAGTACATGGAGGAATCGCCCGATCCCTCGATCGCCGCAATCTCGACCGGGCTGATCCTGCTCGCCGTGATCGCGCTGGCGGTGGCGGCGCGGACGGTGGGGCTGAACCGGCTGGTACAAGGCTAGGGGGCGGCATGCAGGACCGGCGCGATTTCACCCCCACCCACGCCCCGCCGCCCTGGCCCGGGGGCGCACGGCTTGCCGTCAGCTTTGTCGTCAATGTCGAGGAGGGCGCCGAGCTGTCCATCGCCGACGGCGACGAGCGCAACGAGGCCACCTACGAGATCCGCGAGGAAGTCACCGGCGGCCCCGACTTCTGCATGGAGACGCATTTCGCCTATGGCCCCCGACGCGGTCATGCCCGGATCGTCGATCTGTTCGAGCGTTACGGCGTCCGGGCCACCTATTCCGCCTGCGCCCGCGCCGCCGAGCGTTCGCCCTGGCTGATCCGCGACGTGATCGCGCGCGGCCACGAGGTCAGCGCCCACGGCTGGCGGTGGGAGCGGCACGCCGGCATGGACCCCGACACCGAGGCGCAGGTGATCGCGCGCACCCATGCGGCGCTTGCGCGCATCGCCGGGGTTGCCCCGGTCGGCTGGCACACCCGGTCCGCCCCGTCGGCGCGTACGCGCGAGTTGCTGCTGGCGCACGGCGGGTTCCTTTACGACTCCGATGCCTATGATGACGACATGCCGCGCCTGCTGCCGGGACACCGGCACGTGATCGTGCCCTATGCCTTCGATACCAACGACATGCGCTTTTCCCCCGGCGGCGGTTTCGTGCAGGCGCAGGATTTCACCCGCTATTGCGCCGGCGCCTTCGACCGGCTGCTGGCCGAGGGGCGGGATCAGGCGCGGATGCTGTCGGTCGGGCTGCACCTGCGGCTGATCGGGCGGCCGGGGCGGATCGGCGGGCTTGAGGCGCTGTTGGCGCACATGGCCGCGCAGCCGGGCGTGTGGTTCGCCACCCGCCGGAAGATCGCCGAATGCTGGCTGGCCCGCGACGGCGCGCCATGACCGCGCCCATGCCCGTTACCGCCTGCACCATCGCCGCCGCGGTGCGCGCCGGGATGGATGCGCACGCGCCCGCCGAAGCCGCGTTGGCGCGGGTGGCGCAGCTCAATCCCGAGCTGAACGCGCTGTGCCATGTCATGGCGGACACCCGGGCGCAGGCCGCCACGGTCGCGGCCCGGCTGGCGGCCGGCGACGTGCTGCCGCTGGCCGGGGTGCCGGTGGTGATCAAGGACAACATCTGGGTGCAGGGCGCGCCGGTCACGCAGGGATCGCGGCTGTTCGCCGGGTTCGCCCCGCCCCGCGACGCCCGCGCGGTGGCCCGGTTGCGGCAGGCGGGCGCGGTGATCCTGGGCATCGGCACCTGTTCGGAGTTCGCCTGCAAGGGCGTCACCGCCACGCCGCTGCATGGCGTCACGCGCCACCCTGCAGACCCCGCGCTGACGCCGGGCGGCTCGTCCGGCGGGCCGGCGGTGGCGGTCGCGGCGGGGATGGTGCCGCTGGCGCTGGGCACGGACGCCGGCGGCTCCAGCCGCCGTCCGCCGGCGCATGTGGGCATCGTCGGCCTGAAGCCCACGCAGGACGCGATCCCCTACGGCCCCGGTTTCGACGAGCCGTTCTTCGGCATCTCGGTGCTGGCGCCGATGGCCGCCGACGTGGCCGACACCGCGCTGATGTTCGAGGTGCTGGTGGACGAACCGCTGCCGGGCGCCCGCCCGCCGGGCACGCTGCGCATCGCCCACGCGCCGACGATGGGTTTGCCGCTGCCGCTCGATCCGGGCGTTGCCGCCGCGATGGAGGCCGCGGTGGAAGCGCTGCGCGCCGCCGGGCTGACCGTGACCGTGGCAAGCCCGGACTGGCCCCCGGGCGCCGACCCCGCCGGGGTGATGCCGATCCAGGCCGCAGGCCTTGCGCAGCTTTACGGCGCGCGCTGGCGGGCCGAGCCGGGGCTGTTCGACCCCGACATCGGCGCGCAGATCGAGGCCGGGCTGAGGCTGAGCGGCGCGGAGGTCGCCCGCGCGCTGGCCGCAAGCGCGGCGATGCGTGCCGCGCTGCGCGGCTTCCTGCGCGGTTTCGACCTGATCCTGACGCCTGCCAGTTCCGCGCTGGCCTGGCCGGCCGATCGCCTCGGCCCCGCCACGATCGGCGGCGCCCCGGCAGCCCCGCGCGACCACGCCGCCTTTACCCCGCAGTTCAACCACGCAGGCCTGCCGGCAATCTCGATCCCCTGCGGGGCGCCGGGGGGGCTGCCCGCGGGCCTGCAGATCGGCGCCGGACCGGGGCAGGACCGCACCGTGCTGGCCGCCGCCGCCCGCTTCGAGCAGATTCTTCACCAGGCCGGCCTCTGGCCCGCCAGACCGGGGGCCTGACATGCGCCTGCTTCTCGTCAACCCCAACATGACCGAGGCGATGACCCGCGACATGGCCGCCATCGCGCGCGGCGTCGCGGGAACGGTCGCCGAAATCGTGCCGCTGACCGCACCGCGCGGCTTTCCCTACATCGCGTCGCGCGCCGAGGCGCAGGTGGCGGGGGGCATCGCGCTCGAGATGATCGCGGAGAACCTCGCCGGCACCGACGGCGTGATCATGGCGGCCTTCGGCGATCCCGGGCTGCGCGGCGCGCGCGAGCTGTTCGACCTGCCGATCGTGGGCATGGCCGAGGCCGCGATGATGAGCGCCTGCATGCTGGGCGAGCGGTTCTCGATCGTCACCTTTTCGCCGGTGATGCGGCGCTGGTATCTCGACTGCGTTGCCGACAGCGGGCTGATGGCGCGCTGCACGGGGGTGCGCACGCCGCTTGGCCACCCGCTGCAGATCGACGGCGTGCGCGAGCGGCTCAAGGACGACCTCGCCCATCTGGCGCGGCAGGCGGTCGAGCAGGACGGGGCGGACGTGGTGATCCTGGGCGGCGCGCCGCTGGCCGGCCTGGCGCCCGAGATCGCCGATCTTGTGCCGGGGCTCGTGCTCGACCCGATCGCCGCGGCGACCGCACAGGCGATCGCGCTGGCCCGCATCACCACGCGCGCCGGCTTTGCCGATCGCAGCTGCAAGCCGCTGGCAAAGCCTTCGGTCGGGTTGGCGCCAGCCCTGGGCACGACCATCGCGCGCACCCGCCAGGGATAGCGGCCTGCATGCCGCGCGGACGGCCGGCTATTGCGCCGTGCCGCCCGCCCCCCCGGCCCGCTCGAGCGCCAGCCCGGCGACCGCGAGGTCCTGCAGCGATACGCCGGTGCTGTCGAACACCGTGACCTCGTCGTCGCTGCTGCGCCCGCGCGCCGCACCGTTCAGCACCGCGCCGATCGTGGCGACGTCGGCCTCGGCGATGCTGCCGTCGGCGGCCGCCTGCTGGCACTCGCCGATGCGCATCGACTGGGCCCACTCGTCGACGACCATGCGTGCCCGCAGCACGAGCGGCAGGTCGAGTTCCTGCTTGCCGCGGGTGTCGGAGCCGACGGCGTTGATGTGGGTGCCGGGACGGACCCAGTCGGACAGCACCACCGGCGCGGTCGCCGGCGTCAGCGTCAGCACGACGTCCGCGGCGCGAACCGCCTCTTCGGGCGTGACGGCGCGGGCGTCGGCGATCAGCGGCCGGGCGGCCTCGACCAGGGCGGCCGCGCGCGCGGGATCGCGTGCAGCGACCAGCAAGCGGCGGAACGGGTGCACGGCGCATTGTGCCTCGATCTGCGGCAACGCCTGCGCGCCGGCGCCGATCACTGCCAGAGTGGCCGCGTCGGGACGGGCCAGCGCACGGGTCGCGACGGCGCTGGCCGCAGCGGTGCGGATCGCGGTCAGGTAGTTCGCCGCGACCACGGCCATCGCCTGCCCGGTCAGGGCGTCGCAGACAAGCGTCGTGCTCTGGTGGTTCTTGATCCCGCGCGCGGCATTGCCGGGCCAGTAGCCGCCCGCCTTCAGCCCGACCAGCCCCGCGGACAGGTTGGCCGCCGCCTTGACGCCGAAGGTTCCGCCGACGGCCTCGAGCCGTTCGCGCACGACCGGAAAGTTGCGGGCGCTGCCTTTGTCCATGGCGCGAAAGACGCCGTCGATCGCGTCGATGGCGTCGGCCAGGGTCACCAGGCTTCGGGCCTGCTGTTCGGTGATGACGATCATGCTGTGTGCTCCTCGGGATCGGGTCGGGCCGGCCGGTGGTTCCGTTTCCAACTTGCCCGAAATTTGGACTCGACAGAGGTGGTCGGGGGCCAATACCATACAGTCAGAATGTCTGACAATATGGTGGTAAGTCGATGGATGTCGATTTGGTTCGGATCGCCGCGCCGTTGCGCGCTCAGGTCGAGGAAGTGTTGCGCCGCGCCATAGCGGAGGGCGACCTTGCCTCCGGCGATCGGCTGGTCGAGCGCACGCTGTGCGAGCGGTTCGGCGTCAGCCGGCCGCTGCTGCGCGAGGCGCTGCGCCAGCTCGAGGCCGAGCACCTGGTCGAGGCGGTGCCCAACCGCGGCATCGTCGTCGCCCGTCCGACGATCGAGGATGCCCTGCAGCTTTATCAGGTCCGCGCCGAGCTGGAGGGTCTGGCGAGCCGCATCGTCGCCGAGCGCGGCAGCGATCGGGATCATGACCGGCTGGTCGATGCCCTGGCGCAACTGGAGGCCGCGCTAGCCGGCGGCGACACCACCGCCATCCGCCAGAGCAAGAACGCCTTTTACGCGACGCTGATCAACGCGAGCGGCAATGAGGTTCTCGCCCAGATGCTGGGCGGGCTGCACAACCGCATCCAGCTGTTTCGCAGCGCGTCGCTGGCCGAGCCGGGCCGGGCCGCGCAGGCCGTGGCGGAATTGCGCGACGTGCTCGGGGCGATCCGGGCTCGCGACGGCCGGCGCGCCCAGTCCCTGACCGCGCGACACCTGCAGAACGCCGCCCGCGTGCTGGCCGCAGCGCTCGCGCGGGCCGCGAACCGCGATCTCACCGCCGAGGAACGCGCGTGGATCGACACCACCCCGGGCCTGACCCCGGACGAATGACGCAACGAGGAGCAAGCATGAGTACCCCCACTGAAGCCGCCATTTCCAAGGGTTTCCGCCATGTCGGGCGGATCGACGTTCCGGGCGGCGGACAGGTTGTCGTGCAGGGGAACCTGGCCTTTGTCGGCCATATCGCGCCGCCCTACGGCACCTCGATCATCGACGTGTCCGATCCGCGCAACCCCCGCCTGGTCAGCCAGATCATGCTCGAGGGCAACGCCTCGCACACCCACAAGGTGCGCGTCGTGGGCGACCTGATGATCTGCAACCACGAAATGTTCAACCGCCACTTCCTGCGCAAGGGCTTCGACATTCCCGGCCTCGTGGCCGCCTACGAGGCCGAGCACGGCCGCCCGCCGTCCGACGAGGTGCTGGCCACGGCGCTCAAGGTCTCGGTCGCGGACATCCCGACGCTGCGTCATGTGGGCGAGCACGGCTACAACGACGGCGGTTTCAAGGTCTACAACATCTCGGACCCGGCCAACCCGCGGCTGCTGACCTATCAGCGCACCGGCGGGGTGGGCGTGCACCGCTTCGCCGCGGACGAGCGCTATGCCTACATCTCGACCGAGATGGACGGGTTCCAGGGCAACATCCTTGTCAACTACGACCTCGCGCGCCCCGACAAGCTGGAAGAGGTCTCGCGATGGTGGATGCCCGGCCAGCACATCGCGGGCGGCGAGACGCCGACCTGGCAGGGGGTCCGCAACCGGCTGCACCATGCGTTGCCCTGCGGGGACGAGTTGTGGGCGGCGGTGTGGTATGCCGGTTTCGCCGTCATCGACGCGTCGGACATGCGCAACCTGCGCACCAAGGCGACCTACAACTACCATCCCCCGTTCCCCGAGCCGACGCACACCGCGCTCAAGCTGCCGTTCAAGCTGGGCGGGCGCGATATCGCGCTTGTGGTGGACGAGGAGCATCCGCACGCCACCGGGCAGCCGCATGCCTTCATGTGGATCTTCGACGTGACCGACCTGAACGCGATCACGCCACTGTCGACCTATCATGTCACCGACTTCGATGCGCCCTGGGCGCGCGCGCACCTGCGCCCCGACGGCAGCTATGGCGCGCCCAAGGGCATGGAGATCTACGGCCCCGGCGCGCACCAGTTCCAGGAGGTGGTGCATGACAGCATGATCTTCTGCACCTTCTTCTCGGCCGGGCTGCGCGCGATCGACATCGCCGACCCGCTGAACCCCAAGGAAGTCGGGTACTACATCCCCGGCCCCGCGCGCGACTTCGCCGCCCCGCAAAGCAACGACGTCTACGTCGACGATCGCGGCCTGATCTACCTGATCGACCGGATCGAGGGGCTCGACATCCTGGAGCTGACCTGATGCCTCGACCGGCCGCACGGAGCCTGATCTGATGCTGGACGCCCTGGCCTTGGCGCTGGGCGACCTGCTGACGGTCGGGCATCTGCTGGCGTTGCTGACCGGCGTGCTGGTCGGCATCGTCATCGGCGTGCTTCCGGGTCTTGGCGGCACCGCCGGAATGGCGCTGCTGCTGCCCTTCGTCTACGGGATGGAGCCGGCCGCGGCGCTGGCGATGATGATCGGCCTGCTGGCCGTGCTGGCCACGGCGGACACCTTCACCTCGGTCCTGATGGGCATTCCCGGATCGGCGGGCAGCCAGGCCACGGTGATGGACGGCTTTCCGCTGGCCAAGCAGGGGCAGGCGCGGCGCGCCCTCGCCGCGGCCTTTACCGCCTCGCTGATCGGCGGGTTGTTCGGCGCCCTGGCGCTGACCGGCTTCGTCCAGATTGCGCGGCCGCTGGTGCTGTCCTTCGGCGCGCCGGAGTTGCTGATGCTTACGGTCTTCGGGCTGAGCATGGTCGGCGTGCTGTCGGGCGGCAACTGGGCGCGCGGGCTGGCCGCCTGCGGCGTGGGCCTGCTGATCGGCAACATCGGCCCGGCGCCGGCGACCGGGCACATGCGTCTGACCTTCGGCAACGCCTATCTGTCCGACGGGCTGCCGATGGTCGTGCTGGCGCTGGGCGTCTTTGCACTGCCCGAGATCGTCGACCTGCTGGGCCGGCGCGGCGCCATCGCCGAGCGCACCGGGCTGAGCGGCGCCTGGCTGCAGGGCGTGCGCGACACGCTGCGCAACTGGTGGCTGGTGCTGAGGTCGTCCGTGATCGGCTGCCTCGTCGGCGCGATCCCGGGCCTGGGCGGGGCGGTGGTGGACTGGATCGCCTACGGCCATGCCGTGCAGACCTCGCGCGATCGCTCGCAATTCGGCAAGGGCGACATCCGCGGGGTGATCGCACCGGAAAGCGCCAACAACGCCAAGGAAGGCGGCGCGCTGGTGCCGACCCTGATCTTCGGCATCCCCGGATCGGGCGCGACCGCGATCCTGCTGGGCGGCCTCGTGCTGATCGGCATCCAGCCAGGTCCGCGGATGATCACCGCGCAACTCGACGTGGTCTATCTGATGATCTGGTCGCTTGCGCTGGCCAACATCGCCGGGGCGCTGTTGTGCTTCGGGCTGTCCGGGGCCATCGCCCGGCTGGCCGACCTGCGCTATGCGATCATCGCCCCCTTCATGCTGGCGATCGTCATGTTCGGCGCGTTCCAGGCGACGCGCAACTGGGGCGACCTGATCACGGTCGCGGCCATCGGCGTCGCCGCGCTCGCCTTCAAGCGCATGGGTTGGCCGAGGCCGCCGCTGCTGATCGGCTTCGTGCTCGCGTCGGGGGCCGAGATCTACCTCTACCAGACGATCCAGCTTTACGACTTCGAGTGGCTGACGCGGCCGATCGTGATGGTCCTGATCGCCCTGACGCTGGTGTCGGTGCTGCTGGGCATCCGCGCCCGGGTCGATACCGAAGGGTCCGACAAGCGCCCCGTGCCCCCGTTTGCGGCGCAGCTCGTCTTTACGCTTGCGATCGCCGGCTTGGCGGTGCTGGCGATCTGGGATGCGTGGAACATCCCGCGGATCAGCCGGCTTTTCCCGTTCTACGTCGGCACGGCCGTGCTGGTCTTTGCCGTGATCTCGCTGCTGCCGGCCTGGTTCCAGCGGCACCGGCATTCACCGGGGCTGGCCGTCCAGGTGGCGGTCGATCTGCGCTATATCGGCTGGTTCGCCGGCCTTCTGGGACTGGTGGCGCTGATCGGCTTCCTTCCGGCGATCGCCGCGTTCACCTTTGCGTTCCTCATGATCGAGGGACGTTTGCGGCCGTTGTCGGCACTGGCCCTGGCCGGTGTCGCG
>Ga0213835_101388_pt1 | contig 15021 bp, 17 predicted proteins | sample SWPATP01_FD_160576 | JGI IMG/M metagenome (GOLD analysis project Ga0213835, IMG submission 160576) | Coastal seawater microbial communities from Marineland, Florida, United States - SWPA TP0 #1 | ecosystem: Environmental > Aquatic > Marine > Coastal | place: USA: Florida | collected 2016-08-05
GTTCTTTCTTTCTGATCGGATTCAACAATGAAGAAGCATCCTCTAGAAAGTCTGCCATGATGGCTTTGGGTATCACCGGTTTTGGTGGTTTGGTCATGTTGGCAGGTTTTGTTTGGATCGGAAGCATAGCAGGTACTTACTCCCTGACCGAATTGATGACGCAGCCGGAGGTACTTACCGGCAATTCAGGTTATGTATGGATATTGGTACTAGTCTTTATTGGTGCCTTTACCAAATCAGCCCAATTCCCTTTCCATTTTTGGTTGCCCGGTGCCATGAAGGCCCCAACGCCCGTAAGTACTTACCTGCATTCTGCTACCATGGTCAAGGCGGGTATTTTTCTTTTGGCACGTTTTACACCTATACTAGGCAATACTCCTGAATGGAACTGGACCTTAACCATTGTCGGTGCCATTACCATGACCTATGCTGCCATCCATGCTTTATTTAGGACAGACCTTAAAAGTATTTTAGCCTTTTCTACCATTTCGGCTTTGGGGATTTTGGTGTTTTTGATTGGCTTGGGCACCGAGACGGCTTTACTGGGAGCAGGTCTTTTTATCCTTACCCATGCCCTTTACAAAGCTGCCCTATTCTTGATTACAGGTATTATAGACCATGAAACAGGCTCAAGGGATGTGAGTCGGATTGCAGGTCTACAGCATAAAATGATGCCGGTGGCTATAGCCGGATATATCGCAGCCTTATCAAGCGCAGGCGTTCCCTTCTTCCTTGGATTCTTGTCCAAGGAAGTAATGTATGAAGCAGTTTTTCACCTCCCTCAGGCAGCCCTCATTTTGACCATATTAGCAGTACTCACCAAAATCTGTCTTTTAGTAGCAGGCTTTTGGGCAGGCATCAAGCCATTTACGGGAAAAATTTCAGCCGTTTCAGAGAAAGCCAAGCTTCCATCCCCAAGATTATGGGTTCCAACCATCATTTTGGGAGTCCTGAGTGTTTCTTTCGGTATCTTCCCTGCCTTAATAGAAAAATCATTGATTTTACCAGTGCTCAGCAGCATGATGCTAGGGCCCATTGATTCCTATTTGGCACTTTGGCATGGTTTCAATTGGGTGCTGCTCTTGAGTGTACTGACACTCTTGATAGGTACTGCTATTTATTTCTCATGGCGACCAAGTGAAGACAAATTTGAAAAAACGCTACGCTTTGAATCCTTTGCCCCAGAACAAATCATCAAAAGTCTTGGAAAGTCCGCGCAGGCATTTGCACAGCGGTGGACAGGATTCTTCCAAAATGGTTACCTTAGAAATTACGTAATTACTATTCTTATATTTCTGAGTATAGTGATTGCTTACCGGCTATTCTCTGGTGTATATATCTATTTGGATTGGTATCAGATATCTGAGATAACCCCTTCAGAGATCATTGTGGTATTCTTGATGGTCATTTCAATTTTCTTTGTGATTCTTTCCAAAACCAGGACTGCTGTAATCGTATCCTTAGGTGTAATTGGTTTTGCCAACTGTCTTTTTTTCCTCTACTATTCTGCGCCGGATTTGGCCATGACCCAGTTTTCTATCGATACCCTGACGGTACTTCTGTTTATGCTGGTACTTTTTAAATTACCCCGAAACACGACATTCTCCAGTAAAAAAATAAGAATAAGGGATGCTTTCATCTCTTTGATTTTTGGTACTTTGATTGCCATTTTAACCTTGGAGGTCTTCGAAGAACCAACCATGAAAGAGGTATCTGAGTATTACGCAGACAATGCCTATATTTTGGCCAAAGGAAGAAACGTCGTCAATGTGATATTGGTGGATTATCGAGGTTTTGACACCATGGTGGAAACGGTGGTTCTTGTTATTGCTGCTATTGGCGTTTTCAGTTTGATGCACCTCAACTTAAACCCTTTCAAAAAAGATTGATATGAAATCAATTATATTCAAAACTTCAGCCAAATATTTGTTGCCGGTATTGATGCTTTTCTCGGTCTTCATGTTGTTGAGAGGGCATTACCTTCCCGGGGGCGGGTTTGTTGGGGGCCTAATGGCCGCTTTGGCCTTTATTCTGCATTCTTTTGCATTTGGCCTTGAAGAAACAAAAAAAATGATCGTGGTGCATCCCGGCTTATTGATGCCCATAGGATTGTTCTTTGCCTTAATTGCTGGTATAGCGCCTTGGATATTACAGGAACCTTTTATGACCGGGCTTTGGTATGGGGAACCACTTCGTATGGTGGGTATGGTGGGCACCGCCCTTTTATTTGATATCGGTGTTTATTTTGTGGTCATAGGTTCTGTCCTGACTGTGATGTTTTCAATTAGGGAAATTGTCTGATATGGAGTTATTACTAATATTGATTATTGGATTGCTACATGCGGGAGGACTTTACATGCTACTGAGAAGGAGTATGTTCAAAATGATCATTGGCCTAATTTTATTGGGAAACGGGGTGAACCTATTGATTTTCCTTTTAGGCCGATTAACCAAAGGGCACCCTCCTGTCATTGAAGCCGATGCCAAAATTTTCTCAGAAATTTATGCGGATCCTTTGCCCCAGGCACTTATCCTTACGGCCATTGTTATTGGCTTCGGCCTGCAGTCATTTGCGATCATTTTGATAAAAAGGGTATACCAAGTCCTTGGAACAGATGACTTGGATGAATTGAATTCAACGGACGAAGAAATATGAACAATCCATATATTGTTTTACCCATCATTCTACAATTAGTAGCTGCGGTGGTCCTGATGTTTTTTTGGACCAAAACCAAAGCCCAAAAGCTGTTGAGTATCATTTTCTCAGTTGCTGCTGTGCTTGTTGCTGCTTATTTATTGATATCCGTTTGGCATGAGGGTATCCTGGTCACCCAATCAGGAAATTGGAAAGCTCCTTTTGGAATTACATTCGTAGCTGACCTTTTAGGGGTCACTTTGGTCTTAGTGTCATCTATAGCTGCCTTGGGGGTATCAATCTTTTCTTCAGGAAGTATGCGGGAAGAAAGATTGAAGTTTGGCTATTACCCTGTTTTTCATTTTCTGGTCATGGGGCTTCAAGGCGCTTTTTTGACAGGGGATATATTTAATTTATACGTTTGGTTTGAGGTCATCATTATCTCTTCTTTTGTACTGATGACTTTGGGTGGGAAAAAGGCGCAATTGGAAGGAGCTATCAAATATGTCTCCCTCAACCTCTTGGCATCTTCTTTATTTTTGATTGGCATTGGTTTCCTTTATGGATTGACCGGCACGCTAAATATGGCCGATCTTTCAATCAAAATCAAAGAGATCCAGAATATTGGTTTGGTCAATGTCACAGCCGGTTTGTTTTTAGTGGCCTTTGGCATCAAGTCGGCCATTTTCCCGATGTATTTCTGGCTTCCTGCCTCTTACCACACACCTCCCCCTGCTGTCACCGCCATATTTGGTGGACTGCTCACAAAAGTGGGGGTCTATGCCATGCTAAGAACCTTTTCCTTGATATTTGGCGGGGATGAGTTTATGACGGTAACGATTTCCATCATTGCTGCCCTGACCATTTTGGGTGGGGCATTCGGTGCCATGAGCCATCGGCATATGAGTAAAATTTTCGGTTACCTGATCATTTCCCATATTGGCTTCATGATGGTGGGTATCTCCATTTTTACTGAAATTGCCCTTTTGGGAACGATTTTCTACCTGATTCATGACATTATTGTAAAGACGAACCTGTTTATGGTCTCTGGACTCGTCTTGAAAATCAATGGCACCCAAGATATCAAAGATCTCGGTGGACTCTATAAGTCCTATCCCCTATTGTCACTTTTGATGGCCATACCCTTATTTTCCTTAGTAGGTATCCCACCCTTATCAGGTTTCTGGGCAAAAATCTTTTTTGTGGAAGGCGCCTTGGAAGCTAGGGATTACCTTTTGGTGATTTCGGTAATCCTGGGGAGTTTCCTGACATTATGGGTAATCGGAAAGGTATGGACTGAGGTGTTTTGGAAAAAAGGCGAAAACCTGCCCAAACAGGCAAATGGTGTGTATTTCGATGAGCTGTCTCAAACAGGCAAATGGTCCATGGTTTTCCCAATGCTGCTTTTATCATTTGTATCCTTGTACATAGGCCTGGGGGCCAAGCATGTCATCAGCTTATCACAAAAGATCGCTACTGAATTAGTCGATCCTTCTTCGTATATTCAGGTTGTACTTCAAAATCAAGTCCCATGATCAAAGCACTGCTTCTGGCTAACATTTTATTGGCTGCCGTTTGGATTTTGGCTACTGGAACCATCACTCAGGAAAATTTTGTGTTTGGCTTCCTGATAAGTTTTGGGGTATTATGGATCATTACGCCAGATAGAAGACGGAATGACTATTTCACCATGGTGCCAAAGTTGACCTCCTTTACCGTTTTTCTATTGTATCAGATCATTAAATCTAATATTCAGACTTTAATTGCCTCCTTATATCCGAAGTCGAAATTATCTCCGGCTATCTTAAAGGTCCCGCTCACCGTAGAAACAGATGGGGAAATCACCTTTTTCTCCCATGTTCTGAACATAACCCCTGGGACATTGGTGATTGATGTTTCGGATGATAAAAAGGCCCTCTTTGTACATGTGGTACACTGTGAAGATAAAGAAGCATATATTAAAGAGTTGAAGGAAGTATTTGAAAAGCGTGTATTGGAACTGACAAGATGAGCATAGCAGACTACTATAATTTTGTAATCATTCCCATTCTTGGGCTTTCAGTAATCCTGGTTTTCATCAGGTTTTTGAAGGGCCCTAGTATTGCGGACCGGGTGATTTCATTGGACATGTTAATTCTCATGGCCATTGGGATTGTTGTGATCTACAGTATTATCCATGACCAAAGTACCTTTTTGGACATTGCCATGTTGTTTGCACTCATCGCATTTTTGGGCACTGTTGCTTTTGCCTATTACTTAGAAGAAAGGAGGAAAAGAGATGAATGAAATTATTGCCATGGTTTTGACCACTATTGGGGCACTTTTTGTGCTTTCTACTTCCCTTGCCATGGTTCGGAAAAGAGATGTTTACCTGCGAATCAATGTCACCACAAAAACAGCAACTTTGGGACTTGGGCTTATTTTGGGGGCAGCCATGGTTTATTTTAATGAATACTCGGTAACCACCAGGGTGTTAGCTACCATCATCTTTGTAGGACTTACAGCCCCTATTGGCGGGCACATGCTGGCAAGGGCTGCTTATATCAATAAGACAGAAAAATGGGAAGGCATGAAAATCGATGACCTTGCCGGACAGTATGACCCAAAAAAGGATATTCTGCATTCTAAGAAGAAGAATACAAAATTTGAGCCGCCAACAGACTATGACAAACCGTCGACCAAATAAAGCACCCAAATGGCTTGTCATGCTATTGGCTTTTTGGGCCATTTCCTGTGAACAGGAAATACAACATGAAGCAATGATGATTCCTCCTTATTCCTTTCTATTAGGGGCCTACACCGGGCAGGATTCCGAAGGCATAGGCCTTTTGGAGTTTGACCCTGAAAACCAGGTACTCCGAACCCAAACCATTGCCAAAGGAGTCCAAAATCCCTCTTTCGTCATTTCCAATAAAGCCCAAACCTTGGTTTTTGCTGTAGAAGAAATCGCTGGCGAAAATGGCGGAAAGGTGAAATCCTTTCAATTTGACAGAGAAAACAATACCCTTAAACTTCTTGATAGTCAAGATAGCCATGGGGATCATCCCTGCTATCTGACCCTAGACCCAAGTGAGGAATTCCTTGTCGTAGGAAATTACAGCTCAGGTAATTTCTCTGTTTATAAACTCAATCAGGGCAAGATGCAATGGTTGCAAACCATCCAACATGAAGGGCAAAGTGTCAATGCAGACAGACAAGGACAGGCACATGTTCATAGCTTGGTATTTCATCCTGGTGGGAAACACCTGCTAGTTGGCGACCTCGGTACGGATAAAATCCACCTCTACCAATTCAATCCCTCATACGCTGTACCATTTCAACATGCCAATCCTTCCTACGTGGAAGTAAGTGCAGGAGCGGGGCCAAGGCATTTAGCCATCCACCCCAATGGCCAATTTGTTTATTTGATCCATGAGTTAAGTGCCGAAATTGGGGTTTATAGGTTTGACGAAGGAAAAATGCGGGCCATTTCCCAAGTACCTCTAACAGATAAAGAATTTGTAGGAAATGTGGGGGCTGCCGAAATCAGGATTTCCCCTGATACCAAGCACATTTATGCCTCCAATCGAGGGGATGCCAATGACATTTCTGTTTATGAAATAGGGAAAGATGGAGAACTAAAATTTGTCCAACGGATCAAAAGCGGAGGCGAAATGCCCAGAAACTTTATTTTGACTAAAGATGGAAAGTACTTGTTAGCTGCCCATCAAGCCTCCAATAACATTACCGTTTTTGAAAGGGATCAAAAGACCGGAGTACTTGAACCTCTAGACTTCCAGGTGAAATTCGAACGCCCGGTATATTTCTTTGGATTGGACTGAAATTAAAATTCTTTTTAATTTACCTGAGTTCAAATTGGCTTTTGTAAAATTTTTTTTGGCTAAAATTATCATGAACTTTAAAAATATTTTACGAAAAAGATTTTATATGTAAAAACTATGCTTACCTTTGAAAAAATATTTCAATACAATTACAATTATCATGAACACAGGAAAAGTTAAATTTTTTAATGAATCCAAAGGATTCGGTTTCATTATTGACAATGAGTCTTCTAAAGAGTATTTCGTACACATCACTGGTTTGATTGACGAGATCAGAGAAGATGACGAAGTTACTTTCGACCTTAAAGAAGGTAGAAAAGGCCTAAATGCAGTGAATGTAAAAGTAGTTTAATCTATATATTACACATTGACAATTAGTGAAAAACCCTGCCTAGGCAGGGTTTTTCTTTTTATTAAAATCTTCAACCAGAATTCGATTACACGTTTTGATCCCATTTTTTTTCTTTTTGGTAATATAACTTCCCTTTTTCGATGGTAAGCGGAGAGGTAAAATTGTTTTGGTATAATTGACCTGTACCTAATCCTTGGGGCATTTGAACTTCTCTGGTAGCAGTAAATTGGGCAATGGCATTTAAGCCAATATTGCTTTCAAGGGCTGAAGTAATCCACCAACCAATGCCCAAATTTTCTGCAGTATCAATCCATTCCTCGGAAGCCTTTATACCGCCGAGCAAGGTAGGCTTCAAAATGATATATTGGGGGCGGATAGTTTCCAATAGGGCTCTTTTGGTTGTTAAATCATGAACACCGATCAACTCTTCATCCAATGCAATAGGCAATGGTGTATGCGCACACAATTCCTTCATTTGATCTGCTTGGCCTTGTCGAATAGGTTGCTCTATGCTATGAAGATCATATGCAGCAAGCCGCTGCAGCTTTCCCATAGCTTCATCAGCTTGGAATGCGCCATTGGCATCAACCCTGATGGTAATCTCTTCTGAGGTATATTGATCTCTGATATAACCCAAAAGGGCACACTCCTGCTCAAAATCTATGGCGCCTATTTTCATCTTTATGCAATCAAAACCATCTGCAAGTTTCTTGTCGATCTGCTCTAACATAAATGCTTCACTTCCCATCCAAATCAATCCATTGATGGGAATAGCCCGGCCTTGATCGTAAAAGGGATTATTAAGAATCTTTTTATTCCCCCCGTAAAGCAAGTCCAACAAAGCAGTTTCAAAAGCAAATCGGATACTAGGCAGTTCATTGGGAATATGGGCTTCTACCCAGGTTATGATTTCAGATTTGTCTTTAGGAATGTCCTCACCGGAAAGTCTTTGACAAAGATCAGCTAGCCGATGCTCAAAATCAGGAATATCGTCCTCACTTAATTTGGGTAATGGACCAGCCTCTCCCCATCCCTTCACCTGCTCCCGCTCCGATTCAAAAGCGGAAACCAAAAAACTGGTCTTTTCCGTCAAAGCACCTCTTGAGGTCCCTGCTTCAAACCTGAACTTCAATAAATGCGGGCGATAGTTGAATTTAATCTGATTTAGATTTGTCGTCATGCGTATTATATTTGCAACTCTATTGAAAACTGACCAATTATGCTGAAATACCCATCGATTGAGGATATCAGGTTATCGGACTACGAATATATCCTTCCGGAACAGAGAATAGCAAAATTTCCCTTAGAAAAAAGGGACCATTCCAAACTGTTGCATTTCCATTCAGGACAGATTAGCCATCAGCATTTCTATGAGTTGCCACAACTCTTGCCTTCTGGAAGTTTGATGGTTTTCAACAACACCAAGGTCATTCCGGCAAGGTTGATTTTTCAAAGGGAAACAGGTGCAAAAATTGAAATATTCCTTCTCAAACCACTTGCCCCATGTACCATCATTAATGAAATCATGATCCAAACCCAAGAAGTAACTTGGGAGGTAATGATAGGAAATTTGAAAAAATGGAAAGATGGAGAAGTGCTTCAAGGCGAGATTTTTGTCCAGGGAAAGACCTGTGTAATCAGTGCTAAATTATTAAACAGAGATCAAAAAACGGTATCATTTAGCTGGACAGACCATGATATTCCTTTCGTATCCATCGTAGAGGCCTCTGGAGAAGTGCCCTTACCTCCCTATCTTAACCGTGCTGCCACAGCAGAGGATAAACCCAGGTACCAAACGGTTTACTCCAAAAAAGAAGGGGCCGTGGCCGCTCCTACTGCGGGCTTGCACTTTACAGATACCGTCCTTGAGGAACTGGAAAGTAAAGGGGTTCAAAAGGAATTTTTGACTTTGCATGTGAGCGCTGGAACTTTCCAACCCATAAAGGAAGAAAAAGTAACCGAGCACCCTATGCACAGTGAGCAGGTTGTTGTACAATATGAAACTATTATGCGTCTTTCCCATCATCAAGAAAAGGTGATAGCCGTAGGCACCACTTCCTTGAGAAGTTTGGAAAGTTTATATTGGTATGGGGTAAAGCTTTTGTTGGACCAAGACCCTCAATTTTTCATACCCAAACTCTATCCTTACAAATACAAGATGAGCAATCTGCCCTCAAGGACTGAAAGCTTTAAGGCAGTCGAAAACTATATGGTAAGCAAAGGTATTAAGGAAATAACCGGATCAACGGAGATTTTCATCATGCCCGGTTATGATTTTAAAGTCTGCGATGGTCTAGTGACCAACTTTCACCAGCCGTCTTCCACACTGATTTTGCTGGTTGCCGCTTATACAGGTGAAGACTGGAGAAAGATATACATGGAAGCCTTGAAAAATGATTACAGGTTCCTGAGTTATGGTGATAGCAGTTTGCTCTGGAAACAGTGAAATTAATCACTGTTTCCAGAACCCAACTTATTGATACCGTTTAATAAATTCTGAAAATACGTTCTCCCCACAGGAACAGAATCTTTACCTACAGTCACTTCCCTGGGGTTGATTGTAGTAATCTCATCAAGGCGGACGATATAGCTTTTGTGAATTCTAATAAAATCATCCTGTGGCAGTACCGTTTCAAACTCCTTCAAGATGTTTCTTAAGGAGTAAACATTATCTCTTGTGACCAAGGTGGTATAATTGCCATCCCCTTTCATCCAAATAATATCTTTAAATTTCACTTTGACCAGGTTCCCTTTATTTCTGACAAAAAGGGCATCTTTGATCAATAGTTTCTCTTGAATGTTTAGAGTCCCATTACCGTTACTGTTTCCATTGGACTTACCATTGTAACTTTTCAATACTTCTTTCATGACTCTTAGCGTTTGTCATAGAAACATTATGTTTAGGGAATTGTTTGGATTTTTTTAATACGGGAAAAAAAGTTCACGCTAAGGTATTTTATTGTGAAAAAACTGGAGGGAAAAGCATACTCAATCCAAATCAGAAACCTGTTTGGAGTTATTGCGAATCACTTTATCCAACTCTTGTGCCAGAGGTTTCAAATAAGAAAAATACTTTTTGTTCTCATTGTCCAATTGGTTTTTATCAATGAGCTCTAGAAGTCCTAAAATTGAAGATAAGGGTGATCTCAAGGTTGAGGACTGGGCATGAAGTACTTCTCTCATGACCTTATTTTGCTTTTTAAGTTTATCTATATCCAATTTGTCCTCATGAATATCCTTCATGGTGTATACAAAGCCTCTAATAGAACCATTTTTATCTTTTAGAGGGAAAAAATTATGATTGAACCAGTTGGACTTTCCATAAGGCTGTTGCTTTACTGCGCGTTGTACTTGATAGGACTTCCCACCCATGATATCTTCCATATGTCTTAGAAAATCTTCGTCCACATCCTCGGGAAGGTAGCTTAAAAATTTATCATGATGCTTCAGGGTTTTTCCAAACTGCAGCTTCACCCATTCTTTAGCTTTGGCATTGAAACCGAAAATCCTTAAATCTTTGGCGACAAAATAGATTTGTTCCTCAGCATGCTCCATTAATGCATCTAAAGTGAGCTTTGTGCTCAGCAATTCATTTGATAAGCCTTGGACTTCGGTAATGTCCCGAAAAACCAAATCCAAACCAGAGTTTTTGGGGTACACAAAAACCTTATAGTGCCTCCCATTCTTACTATTGAATGCTTCAAAAACTTGAAGTGATTTTGAAGTTTTTGCATTTTTAAATTCCAGCGCATGCTGATACACATTAAGGTCTGGATATACCTGCCAAATGGTTTGTCCGATAATTTCGCCTAATTTTTTACCAAAAAAATCTTCAGCAACCCTATTAACATGGATAATCTCCCAGTTATTGTCCAAACTTACCTGCACCTCTGAAAAAGACCCGGTTTCCATCAGATCTTTAACCCCAAAATCCATTTGGCTACCATCTGAAACCTTATGACCAACAGCCAAAATCCCGGCAAAATCCCCCTCTTCATTCTGAAGCGTTGAGAACTCCCATTTTATCAACAAACTTTTCCTATGGATTAAGTCTATGTGGATCTTGCTTTTTGGTTTTTCTATCACCTGAATCAAAAATTCATGAAAATCCCATCGGTTCCGCTTGTGGCAGGCATCCAAAAAATTCTTTTCAAAAATATCCGCACCGTAAGGCTCCAATAATTGATTAAATAAACCATTGGACATACATATCTGTCCTTCAATGTCCATCACACAAACATAGAGCAATTCAGAATTTTTTAAAAAGTCCGGTAGAAGGGCTTCCAATTCTTGGGGTTTAAGCATGGAAAATCACTATTGGGTAAATCAGGTTGCTGACAAGTATAGTACTAGCCATCTTGTAAAAATATAAAAAGCAGGATAAGAAATAAACTTTTGATAAAAAAAATTTAATAAAATTTTATTTTAAAAATTAGATTTTTTTCAACCTATTGTTTGCTGCACAGATTTATTCTTTTTAAAACAAGTTAAATGAATTTCATGTCATCAGCCCATTAGGCCAAAACCTCATCAGAATTTGAGTTTGACTCTGCAAAGATTGTCTCCACATCTGAATAATTGACTTCTTTAACCATCAGGATCAGGGTATGTGCAAATTCCTGCTTGCAAAGGTTTACAAAATACCCGCCTTCTTCAGACTGACTTCGAATAATCCTTTGCTCATCAAAAATCCTGGTCAGACTACCCTTATCTTTTGATTTCACTACTAACTTGTCTGAATCTTTTCCACTGCTATAAATAGAAAAGGTCCCATGAATAGACTTTATAATCATTTAAGTAAAATTTTGTCATTCAATAATCCTTCAGTTTTTTAGGTTTTATTTTGCTATTGCCTTAATCAAAGATAAATAACCCTTTATGGAAATAAAATACCATCTACAGGGTATTTTTAACTTAAAATATTTCAAATTAAACACGAAATATCCTTATTTATAGAACAAATATAATGATGCATTTCAGAAAATTCATGTTTTAATATTTTAAGTTTTAATCAAAATTCTTTCCATATGTTGATTATTTCTTAAAACAAAAAAATTTTATTTTATAGACCTTTTGCTTTGCCAGGGAATGCGGAATTTTCCAGTAAAAAAGTAAGGTAGAATCAATAAAGATTTGGAAATGAATCAGATCATAAATTGTGGAAAATTTTTAAAAAAATATTTCTCATTGAATAACAAGCCTTTAATTCAAGGCGTTTGAAAATAGAAAGCAATAGGGCATTATTTGGGCTTTACATTTTGTTTAATTGACGAAGAATGATTTATATTTGCACAGCTAATTAAGGTCAGCCTAAAAAGAGTTGGGTGAGTGGCTTAAACCATCCGCCACTATGGATAAACTGTAGTACGGACAGGATATGAAAATTATAGAGAGTTGGGTGAGTGGCTTAAACCATCCGCCGCGGCGGATAAACTGTCGTACGGGCAGAATATAAAATTTTAGAGAGTTGGGTGAGTGGCTTAAACCAGCAGTTTGCTAAACTGTCGTACGGGTAATGCCGTACCGGGGGTTCGAATCCCCCACTCTCTGCGAAATCAAAGCCTGATGCTAAGCATCGGGCTTTTTTGTTTTTAGGTAGTCCGGACAAATCCCTCAAAAATAACAAGATACTGCATTAGAGGTAATGCCGTTTCGCCGCGGCGAATCGAATCCCCCACTCTCTGCGAAATCAAAGCCTGATGCTAAGCATCGGGCTTTTTTGTTTTTAGGTAGTCCGGACAAATCCCTCAAAAATAACAAGATACTGCCGTACAGACATTACCCAAACCTAAGCTTTGGGTAATTTGTCAATTACAATACCCCCAAAGCAAATTTTAACATCAATTCCTGAAAATACAGCGTATACTGGGCCTGTGCAAAGTCAGATTGGGCAGTGACAAGCTGTTGATTGGCCTGGGCCAAGTCTACAAAATTACTGACCCCTAATCTGAATCTTTCTGCAATGACAGTTTGCGCTTCCTCAGCTGCCTCCAATTGCACCCGGGTAGCGGACTCCCTTCTGATGGCTCCCCGGTAATTTTCATAAGCCATTTTTACCTCCTGAGTGATTCTTCTTTCCAAAGCTAACTTGTCCAATTGCTGGTTTTGAAAGTCTACCCTTGACCTCGCTACAGATGCTCTGTTTTCAAAATTATTGAATATAGGGACCGACAAACTCACACCAAATGACCTTTGGGGAAAGATGGTGAAAAACTGATTGCTGAAAGTTCTATCATCTAATGAGGTAAAGAAAGTGCTGTAATTGAAAAAAGCATTCAATTGTGGTAAATAGGCAGACTTGGCAGAAGCCAACAGGTTTTTATTGGCACTTTCCAACAACATCAATTGTCCGTAATCCTTCCGCTGCCCCAAGGCTATAGAGTAAAGTTCACCAAGTCCCATACCCAGCCACTCACTTTCTAACTTATCCAAAGACACTTGTTCAGGCTTAGGCAAAATATTGGGGCCAAGCTGAAGCATTTCCGCCAGATCCCACAAGTCAGACTCCCATTGGATTTTGGCATCGATCGCAACCGTCTCCAAACGGGCCACCTCCGAGCGTTGGTTGTATAAATCAGAAAGGGTCCTCAATCCTGCTTCCACAAAGCCTTCAATTTGATCTAACTGCTTTTTCTGATTCTCAAGATTTTCCAAAGCAATATTATACAATTCCTCATCCAATAGGACCTGAAGGTATTGCTGGGCAATGTTGAACATCACTTCCTGTTTGGCCCTTTCAATTCCAAATTTGCCCGCATCTTCCAAATTTCTACCTGCTTTGGTATCATTGGTCCTTCTGAAACCATTAAAAATGGGCATGTTGGCATTGATCCGGCCAGAAACGATATTATTGATTTCATTGGTCACGATCAACTCCCCTTCTACTTGCTGGAATTGCTGACCTATTTGCCTGAAATTATCATTGGTAAGGTTTACCCTCGGAAGATGATTGAATTGGGCATTGAGCCTTTCTACTTTCAAAACTTCCTGTTGGTTCAATAATTTGAGGTAATCAATATTCTGAGATAAACCCAACTGAACAGCTTCCTGAAAAGACATAGGAATGGTGTCCTGTCCCACTACTTTTCCAAAGAATAAAAGCCCAATAACCAAACAAGCCATCAATTTAAATACGTATTTCATATCGCTATGTCCTTATCAATTTTTCCGTCCAACATTTCTATCAATCTGGTCCCGTAATCCGCATTTTCTCTGGCATGGGTGGCCTGGATGATGGTGGTTCCTTCCCTATTCAATTCCTTAAACACCTCCATGATTTCCTTTGCCTGAGATGAGTGTAGGTTGCCGGTGGGCTCATCTGCCAATAGTACGCTCGGCTTGCCGGCTATCGCCCTGGCTATACCCACCAACTGCTGCTGACCTCCGGAAAGCTGCTCTGGAAACAGGTCCTTTTTGGCCACCATCTTGAACCGGTCCAGTAAATCTGCGATGATGCTTTTCCTTTCACCGGAAGCCACATTCCGGTACAACAAAGGCGTTTCTATATTTTCATATACAGTGAGCTCATCGATAAGGTGATAAGCTTGGAAAATGTAGCCGAATTCGGATTTGTGCAAGGCGGATTTTTGCTTTTCCTTCATGGCATTGACAGATCTCCCCTCAAAATCATATATGCCTTCATAATCCTCATCCAAAAGGCCAATGATATTGAGAAGCGTGGATTTACCGACTCCTGATGGGCCCATCAGGGTGACGAATTCTCCCTGCTCAATATTCAGGTCAATCCCTTTGAGAATAAACGTCCGTTGAAAACGGGACTCTATGTATTTATCGATATTGGAAAGTGTTATCATTTTAGATTTTAGAATCAATAGTATTTGCAAAGGACTGATGATAGCATATATCATTTTATACTGGAGATAAGAATCCTAAATTTATGCCATAAAAAAAGGCCCTAATCTAGCGATTAAGGCCTTTTTTGATCCTTGGCAACTGATTTTTGGCGAACATCTTCGTCCGCTGGCGGACAAAAAATTGGACTTAATAAGAAATTACTTAAAGCTTGGCTTAGTAGGGGAAATTAAAAAATTGAGACATATTTATACGCATATTTTATTTTTATAAGTACCTTAAATCCGCAAGGCGGATTTAAAAAAAGCCGAAAAAGTGGCTGAATTTATTCAATTCAGGCTTTTCCGGCTCGTTTTTTTCACTTATTTAGATGATACCACTCAAACTAGATAAGCGGTTTG
>Ga0213835_101394_pt1 | contig 14976 bp, 12 predicted proteins | sample SWPATP01_FD_160576 | JGI IMG/M metagenome (GOLD analysis project Ga0213835, IMG submission 160576) | Coastal seawater microbial communities from Marineland, Florida, United States - SWPA TP0 #1 | ecosystem: Environmental > Aquatic > Marine > Coastal | place: USA: Florida | collected 2016-08-05
TATTCGGCCGACGACTTCGACAGCGGCACCCGGGCGGCGCTGTCGGGCGGCACGACGATGGTGATCGACTTCGCCCTGCCCAGCCCCGGCCAGGGGCTGCTCGATGCGCTGCAGATGTGGCACAACAAGTCTGGCCGCGCGCATTGCGACTACAGCTACCACATGGCGGTCACCTGGTGGGGCGAGCAGGTCTTCAACGAGATGCCCGAGGTGTTTGCGCGCGGCATCACCAGCTTCAAGCATTTCATGGCCTACAAGGGCGCGCTGATGGTCAACGACGACGAGTTGTTCGCCAGCTTCCGCCGGCTGTCCGAACTGGGCGGCGTCGCGATGGTCCATGCCGAGAACGGCGACGTCGTGGCCGAGTTGCAGCGCAAGTTCATGGAAGAGGGCAACACCGGCCCCGAGGCGCACGCCTACTCCCGCCCGCCCGAGGTCGAGGGCGAGGCAACGAACCGCGCGATCATGATCGCCGACATGGCCGGCGTGCCGCTTTACGTCGTGCACACCTCCTGCGAGGACGCGCACGAGGCGATCCGCCGCGCCCGCCAGGCGGGCAAGCGGGTCTGGGGCGAACCGCTGATCCAGCATCTGACGCTGGACCAGTCCGAATATGCCCACCCCGACTGGGACCACGCGGCGCAGCGGGTGATGTCACCGCCGTTCCGGGACAAGCGGCATCAGGACAGCCTGTGGGCGGGGCTGGCGGCGGGGTCGCTGTCGGTCGTGGCCACCGATCACTGCGCCTTCACCACCGCGCAAAAGCGCACCGGCATGGGCGACTTCACGAAGATCCCCAACGGCACCGGGGGCCTTGAGGACCGGCTGCCGATGCTGTGGACCCACGGCGTGACCACCGGCCGGCTGACCCCGAACGAGTTCGTCGCCGTCACATCGACCAATGTCGCCAAGATCTTCGGGCTGTACCCGCGCAAGGGGGCGATCGCGGTGGGCGCGGATGCCGATATCGTGGTGCTCGACCCGGCGGCGACCAAGACCATCCGCGCCGCCAGCCAGGTTTCGGCCATCGACTACAACGTGTTCGAGGGCCAGCAGGTCAGCGGGCTGCCGCGCTTCACCCTGACCCGCGGCCGCGTGGCGGTGACCGAGGGCAAGGTGGACCCGAAGGAGGGACACGGCCAGTTCGTCGCCCGCACCGGCAACGGCGCGGTCAACCGGGCGCTGTCCACCTGGAAGGAACTGACCGCCCCGCGCCCGGTGGCGCGGTCGGGCATTCCGGTGAGCGGCGTCTGAGACGGCATCCACGGTGAACAGGACCCGAACCCAATGACCGCCGCGCCGGTGATCGAGGCCAAGGGCCTTTCGCTGACCTTCCAGACGGCCGACGGGCCGGTGCATGCGCTCAAGGATGTCTCGCTCTCGATCGGGCGGGGCGAGTTCGTGTCCTTCATCGGCCCCTCGGGTTGTGGCAAGACCACCTTCCTGCGGGTGGTGGCCGATCTGGAGCAGCCCACCGCCGGCACCATCACCGTCAACGGCATGTCCCCCGAGGCAGCCCGGATGGCGCGCGCCTATGGCTATGTCTTCCAGGCCGCCGGGCTTTATCCCTGGCGGACGATCGAGGCCAACGTCACCCTGCCGCTGGAGATCATGGGCTATCCCCGCGCCGAGCGGGCCGAGCGGGCGCGCCGGGTGCTGGAGCTGGTCGAGCTGAACGGGTTCGAAAAGAAATTCCCCTGGCAGTTGTCGGGCGGCATGCAGCAGCGCGCCTCCATCGCGCGGGCGCTGGCCTTCGACGCCGACATCCTGCTGATGGACGAACCCTTCGGCGCGCTGGACGAGATCGTGCGCGACCGCCTGAACGAGGAACTGCTGCGGCTGTGGGCCCGCACCGGCAAGACCATCGGCTTCGTCACCCACTCGATCCCCGAGGCGGTGTACCTGTCCACCCGCATCGTGGTGATGTCGCCGCGCCCCGGGCGGATCACCGACGTGATCGAAAGCACCCTGCCGCGCGAACGTCCGCTGGACATTCGCGACACGCCCGAGTTCATCGCCATCGCCCACCGCGTGCGCGAGGGGCTGCGGGCGGGGCACAGCTATGACTGACGGGCCGGGGGAGCATCGCGCGCACCATGCGTAACCTGCTGCCCGTCCTGACCGTCGTCGCCGCGATCATGGTGCTGTGGTATGTCGCCGTGGTGCCGATGAACGCGCAATGGTCGCGCGACCAGGCGGCGCGCGCGGGGACCGAGCTGACCTTCCGCGAACTGGTGGCCGACACCATGAACCAGCGCCGCCCGCGCCTGCCGGCGCCGCACCAGGTTCTGGAAGAAATCTGGCTGACCACCTGGGTCGAGGAGGTCCACGGCCGGCGCGGCATCGTCGCCACCGGCTCGCTGTCGCCGCGCAGCCTGGTCTATCACTCCTGGGTGACGTTTTCGGCCACGATGCTGGGCTTTGCGATGGGTGCGGCGCTGGGCATGGCGCTGGCCGTCGGCATCACCTACAGCCGCGCCATGGCGGGGTCGGTGATGCCCTGGGTGATCGCCAGCCAGACCATCCCGATCATCGCGATCGCGCCGATGATCATCGTGATCCTGTCGAGCGGGGGCATCACCGGGCTGGTGCCCAAGGCGGTGATCGCGGCGTATCTGGCGTTCTTTCCGGTGGTGGTGGGGATGGTGAAAGGCCTCAACGCCCCCGAACAGCACCAGCGCGACCTGATGCGGACCTGGAACGCGGGCGGGTTGCAGACCTTCCTCCGGCTGCGGCTGCCGGTGTCGATGCCGTATCTGTTCGCCTCGGCCAAGGTGGCGATCGCGGCCTCGGTGGTGGGCATCATCGTGGGCGAATTGCCGGTGCAGCAGGGGGGGCTGGGGACGCGGTTGCTGATCGGTAGCCAGTTCGGAAATCCGATGCAGGTCTGGGCGGCGCTGTTCACCGCCGCGGTGCTGGCGGCGGCGCTTGTGGGCACGGTGGGGCTGATCGAACGGACCACCCTGCGACGCATGGGGATGGCACGATGAACCGAAGCCTCGCCGCCAGCGTCCTCACCGGCTTTCGCCCGGGGTTCTTCCTGAATACCTGGATGCTGCTGGCGGTGGCGACGGCGGGGCTGGCCGCGTTACTGGGCCCCCGGCCGCCGACGGTTCCCGCGACGGCGATGCTGGCCCTGACGGCGGCGATGGTGCTGGGCGTCTATGCCGAGCGGATCGCGCGCAGGGCCGGTGCGGCGGCGCATGGCCTTGGCCTGCTGGGCATCGCCGCGGCGCTGGCCGTGGCTGCGGCGGCGCTGACGGGGGCGGCGCCGGGCGGTGCGGGGCTGGCGTTCTGGGCTGCGGTGATCGCGGTCTGGCTGGGCGCCTGGATGCTGGTCGCGATGGTGACCGCCCTGCCCCGCCGCCCCGGTCCGGCCGGCAGCGCGCTGGCGCTGGTGCCGCCGGCGGTGTTCGGCCTCACGCTGATCTGGCTGTGGGAGGTGGTGGTGACCGCGCTGGCGGTGCCCCGGGTGATCCTGCCCGCGCCGTCGCTGATCGGGGCGCGCATCGGCTCGAGCCTCGACATCCTGTGGATCGACTTCGTGCAGACCTTCGTCAAGGGCGCGCTGACCGGCTATGCGATCGGTGTGGCGGCCGCGGTGGGCTTTGCGCTGCTGGTGGACCGCTCCGACTTTCTCAAGCGGGGGCTTCTGCCGGTGGGCGCATTTGTCGCCGCCCTGCCGATCATCGGCATCGCGCCGATCATGGTGATGTGGTTCGGCTTCGACTGGCCGTCCAAGGCGGCGGTGGTGGTGGCGATGGTGTTCTTTCCGATGCTGGTCAACACCGTACAGGGGCTGGCCGCCGCCGACCGGATGCAGCGCGACCTGATGCACACCTGGTCGGCAAGCTGGGTGCAGGGCCTGCTGTACCTGCGGCTGCCGGCGGCGATGCCCTTCGTCTTCAACGGGCTGAAAATCTGCGCGACGCTGGCGCTGATCGGGGCAATCGTGGCCGAGTTCTTCGGCTCGCCCACCCGCGGGATGGGGTTTCGCATTTCCACCGAGGTCGGGCGGCTGCAGCTTGACATGGTCTGGGCCGAGATCGCCGTCGCGGCGGTCGCGGGCTCGGCGTTCTACGGGTTCTGGGCGCTGCTGGAGCGGCGGGTGACCTTCTGGCACCCCTCCCAGCGCGGCCGGTGACACGGGCGGGCCGGCCGGCCCGTCCGGACAACCGCCCTTCGGGGCGCAAGCAATGCCGCCGCGGAAGCACCCGCGCGGTCAACACGGGAGAGACTAGATGACCAAGGCAAGACTGACGGCAGCCACCATCCTGGCCGGGGCGCTGGGCGCGCAGGCGGCGTGGGCGGACGATCTGACGCTGCAGCTCAAGTGGGTGACGCAGGCGCAGTTCGCGGGCTACTATGTTGCCCTCGACCAGGGACTTTACGAGGCCGAGGGTCTGAACGTCACCATCCGCCCCGGCGGCCCCGACATCGCCCCCCCGCAGGTGATCGCCGGCGGCGGCGCCGACGTGATCGTCGAATGGATGCCCGCGGCCCTCGCCGCGCGCGAGGCCGGCCTGCCGCTCGTGAACATCGCCCAGCCGTTCAAGTCGTCGGGCATGATGCTGACCTGCCTTGCCGAGTCCGGCATCACCGGCCCCGAGGACTTCCCCGGCCGCACCCTGGGCGTGTGGTTCTTCGGCAACGAGTTCCCGTTCCTGTCGTGGATGGCCACGCTGGGCATCCCCACCACCGGCGGGGCTGACGGGGTCGAGGTGCTGCGCCAGGGCTTCAACGTCGATCCGCTGCTGCAGCGCCAGGCCGACTGCATCAGCACCATGACCTACAACGAATACTGGCAGGTCATCGACGCCGGCATCACGCCCGACCAGCTGATCACCTTCAAGTACGAGGATCAGGGCGTGGCGACGCTGGAGGACGGGCTTTACGTGCTCGAGTCGAGCCTCGAGGACCCGGCGATGGTCGACAAGCTGACCCGCTTCGTCCGCGCCTCGATGGCCGGATGGAAATGGGCCGAGGAAAACCCCGAGGCGGCGGCGCTGATCGTGCTGGAATATGACGACACCGGCGCCCAGGAAGAGCACCACCAGATCCGCATGATGGGCGAGGTGGCAAAGCTGACCGCCGGCTCGAACGGCGCGCTTGATCCGGCCGACTTCGAGCGGACCGTCACCACGCTGCTGGGCGGCGGGTCGGACCCGGTGATCTCGGCGCATCCCGGCGACGGCGCCTGGACGCACGTGATCACGGACGCTGCGTTGAACTGACCGAGGCGAAGGGGACGGCACCGGGGGTCGCGGCACGGGTCGCGGCCCCCTTCTTCTGCTCTGCCGTCACCAGCCCGCGCTTTTCCAGCGCGCGGCGGTAGGCGGCGATCAGCGCCGGCACCTGGTGTTCCCAGGTCATGGCGCCGGTGACGCGGGCACGGCCGATCCTGCCCATCCGCCGGGCAAGGCCGGGATCGTCGATCAGCCGGGCGATGCAGGCCGCAAGGTCGGCGGGATCGTTGGGCGTGGCATAAAGCGCGGCATCGCCGGCCGAAGCGCGCCCCTCGGTCAGGTCGAACTGCACCACCGGCTTTTCCAGCGCCATGAACTCGAGCACCTTGTTCATGGTCGAGATGTCGTTCATCGCGTTCCGGGGGTCGGGACTGACCCCGATGTCGCAGGCGTTGAGCGCCGCGACCAGATCGTCGCCGAACAGCGGGCCGGTGAAGGTGAAATGCCCGTCCAGCCCGTGCGCCGTCACCTCGGCGCGGATCGCCGGCAGGTGCGGGCCGAAGCCGACGATCACGGCATGCAGGGAACGGCCCTGCGCGACCAACCGGGCCATCGCGGCGACCAGCAGCTCCAGCCCCTCCTGCCGGCCGATCACGCCGACCCAGCCCAGAACCGTCTCGGCGCCCGCGCGCAGGGCGCGGTTTCCCGGTCCGGGCACGAACCGATTCAACCGCGGGCCGGAGCGGACAGTGAACACGTCCTCGGGCGCCATGCCGCCGCGGGTGCGGGCGATCCGGGCGAAGCTGTCGTTGGTCGCGATCGACACGGTGGCGGCGGCGAAATTGAGCCGCTCCAGCACCCGCATCAGCACCCACGCCGGGCCCCGGCGACCGAACTTGGCCTCGTAGAGTTCGGGGCAAACGTCGTGGTGGTCAAAGATGTAGGCCACGCCGCGCAGCCGGTGCCACAGCGCCGGCACCCAGACCAGGTCGGGCGGGTTGCAGCCGTGGATCACGTCAAAGCCGCGCTCGCGCCGGATGCGGCGGGCCAGCCGGAACCAGTGCCACAGGGCGGAGCCGTATTCGCGCGCATAGGCCAGCAGCCCGGCCGAGGCCTCGGGCAGCGGATGGCGCCAGATATGCACGCCCTCGATCACCTCGTGCAGCCGGTCCCAGCCCTGCACCGCCGGGCAGATCACGCTGACCTCGGCGCCATGCGCGACCAGCGTCGTCGCCTCCTGCCAGACCCGGCGGTCCAGCGGCACGGGCAGGTTCTCGACCACGATCAGGACGCGCCGCCCGGCCAGCGCATCGGGCGCCGGGGTCGGAACGACCATCGCGGCCGTTCGGGGCGTGACGGATTCCTGCATTGCGCTCCTCGACGCGGGCATGACACGGCAGGCCGTAACCCGCAATCGCGGCAATTTCTGGATGCTGGCACGTCAGCTCCGCGGCGCTTCGGTTGCCGGAAAGCCACAAGCGGCGGGCGGCGACGCGGCCCGCCGACACGGGCGCCGCGCGGCCGTCGCATCGTGCGGGGTTTGGTGTATAAGCGGCGCGGGGGAAGACCGGGCGCCGCGGCCGACTGCCGCCGCGCGCCGCGCAGGCAAGGAGACTTCCGTCGGTGCAGGCCGCCAGCGGACCAACCCGCCCCGCCCCCGCCCCGCACCGACGCCCGGTCGCGGCCGAGGGGACGACCGGCCTGTCCGAGGCACGCGACGCCCGTCGGCGCGGCGCCATCACCGGCCCCGCCGGCGCGGATGCCCGCACCGGTATCGTCGCGGTGATCCTGACCGTCTTCGTGATGGCGATGATCGTGCCGATCTTCTTTCACGTCGGCACGCTGCGGCTGTCGCCGGTGCGGATCCTGCTGCTGGTGTCGGTGATCCCGCTGGCGCTGGCGCTGTTGCAGGGCCGGGCCGGGCCGTTGCGGGCGGCGGACCTGTTCATCGGGCTGCACTGCCTGTGGATCGGCGTGGCCCTGATCGTCGTGGAGGGCGCCGACCGCATCCCCTTCGCCGGCATCACCGTCGTCGAGCTGGGCGGCGGCTATCTGGTCGGGCGGGTTCTGGTGCGCAACTCGGCCGAATTCGCGCGCCTCGTGGCGGTGTTCCTGACCAGCCTCGCGATCCTCGCGCCCTTCGCCGTGATCGAGTTCCTGACCGACATCCGGCCGCTGCAGATTGCCGCCGGGACGATCGCCGAGACCTTCGACAAATTCGATTCAAGCCGCGGCAGGCTGGGCTTTCACCGGGTGATGGCGGGGTTCGAGCATCCGATCCTGTTCGGCCTTTATGCCTGCATCGCGCTGGGCCATGTCCTGTACCTGACGCGCTGGTCGCCGGGGCGTCGGGCACTGGCCGCGGCAGGGGTGAGCGCGATGACCTTCATGGCGCTGTCCTCGGCGCCGCTGCTGGCGCTGATCATCCAGTTCGGCCTCTGGCTGTGGGACCGGACGACCGGCGGGCGCTGGGCACTGCTGGGGCTTCTGGCGGTGCTGGTCTATGTCGCGCTAGACCTCGCCTCCAACCGGACGCCGCTGACACTGCTGATCCACTACCTGACCTTCGACGCGCATACCGGCTACATCCGCCTCGTGATCTTCGACTACGGCTTTGCGGCGGCGCTGGCCAATCCGGTGTTCGGGATCGGCATGGGCGACTGGCCGCGCCCGGCCTGGCTGACCGAATCGGTGGACAACTTCTGGCTGGTGACGGTGATGCGCTACGGCTTTCCGGCGCTGGTCTTTCTTGTCACGGGGGTCGTCCTGGGGACGCTGGCGATCCTGCGGGCGCGGCTGGCCGATCCGGTCGCGCGCAACCAGCGCACCGGCTACATGATCTCGCTGGCCGCGATCTTCGTGACGCTGGCGACCGTGCACATGTGGGGCGCGGTGTCGGTCTTCGTGATGATGTGGCTGGGCGCGGGCATGTGGATGGCCGACGCGGGCACGCCCGGGGCCGCGTCGCCCGCGCCCGACCGCCGTCGCGGCACGACAACGCCCCCGGCCGACGCCCCGGCACCGGCCGGGACCGCCGCCCCCGACGCGCCGCGCAGCCGCTTCACCCGCCAGCGCAAGACGCACCCGCGCACGCCCGCCGGCGGACCCGGCGCCTGACGGCCTCAGGGCAGCGCGAGCAGATAGGCGGCGATCGCGTCGGTGTCGGCCTCGGGCAGTTCGGCCAGGCTTTTCACCACGTCCGCCATGGTGCCCCCGGCCAGGTCGAAGCCCGGCGTGAAGCCCGTGCGCAGGTAGACCGCCACATCCTCGCGCGACCAGCCCAGCGCGGCGGGGCGGATGTCGGGGATCACCCCCTCGCCCGAGGGGTTGGGCGCCCCGGCCATCCAGCGGTCGCGATCCAGCCGCCCGAACCGGTCGCGCGGCGTGTGGCATTCGCCGCAATGCGCCAGCGCCTCGGCCAGGTAGCGACCGCGCGCGGCATCTTCGTCCAGCGGCCCCGCCACCGCCCAGCCGTCACGCAGCGCCAGCCGCTTCCACAGCCCGACCCCGCGGCGGATGTTGTAGGGAAAGCGCAGGTCATGTGCCGCGCCGGACGTCGCATCGGCCGGCAGCGTCTGCAGGAAGGCGTAAAGGTCGGCCATGTCCTGCGGCGCGGCGAGCCGGTAGGCGGTATAGGGAAAGGCCGGGTAATAGGGCCGGCCGTCCGGCGCGAGCCCCGCCATCATCGCGTTGGCGAACTCCGGCCAGCTCCAGCCGCCGATGCCATGGGTGACATCGGCCGAGATGTTCGGCGCCCGGAAGGTGCCGAAGTCGGTGACAAAGGCGCGCCCGCCGGCCAGCACCAGACGCGCCTCGCCAACGGCGCCGGGCGCGGCATGGCACGACGCGCAGCCGCCCGCCCAGAACACCGCCGCCCCGCGGTCGGGATCACCGGGCGCGACCGCGTCGATCACCGAGGCCGGCAGCGGCACCGGCCGCGAGAACACGGCCAGCACCACCCCGACCGTCACCAGCAGGGCGGCGGCGATGCCGAAAAGGCGCCGCACCGCGCCCCGCCTACTGCCGGTAAGCCTGATGGCAGGCCGAGCACGCCCCGGCGACCCCGCCCAGCGCGCCGCCCAGCGCCGCCTGCCCGTCACCCGCCACCGCCGCCAGCGCCACCGCGCCCGCGTTCAGCGCGGCGAGCTTGGCCGCGAAATCCTCGGGGTTTTCCCAGATCGCCGGGCGTGCCCGCGTGCCGGTCATCGCGACCGAATCGGAGCCTTCCGGCCACAGCAGCCCCTGATCGAGGCCCGAGAGCGACACGAGGTTGTCGGCGGCCGCCTGCGCGACGGCTGCGTCATAATCCATGCGCCCTTGCGCCATCATCGCCAGCGGTCCGAGGTGCAGCGCGAACAGCTTGAACTGGCCCTGGCGGGCCTCGATCCGGTCGGTGACCGACTGGGCCGAGGCGGCGCCGGCGGCGATCATCGCGGCGGCAACGGCAAGCGGGCGAAGGGTGCGGGCAAGGCTCATGACAAGGGCTCCGATAAGGGTTTGGCCCCGGAACCCTAGCGCAGTCGGATGACCGAACAACGTCGCCGCCCGGCCCCGCCTTCACAAGCCCGTGTTTGTTCGCAACCTGCCCGCGATCAGTCCAGAAACCGGACCTTGCCGATATGCGGAAGGTTGCGGTTGCGCTGGGCATAGTCGATGCCATAGCCGACCACGAACTCGTCCGGGATCTCGAAGCCGATCCAGGTGGCGCGGATGTCCACCTCGCGCCGCGCCGGCTTGTCGAGCAGCGCGCAGATCTCCAGCCGCCGCGGCCCGCGGGCGCGCAGAAGCTGGGTGACGTGATACAGGGTGAAGCCGGTATCGACGATATCCTCGACCACCAGAACGTCGCGGCCGGCGATCTCGCCCGACAGGTCCTTGAGGATGCGCACCTCGCGCGAGGAGGTGGTGTCGTTGCCGTAGGAGGACGCCTCGAGGAAATCGACCTCGACCGGCAGGTCGATCTCGCGCACCAGATCGGCGATGAACACGAACGAGCCGCGCAGCAGCCCGACGACCACCAGTTGCTCGGTCCCGGCGAAATGCTCGGTGATCTCGCGTGCCAGCGCCTCGACCCGCGCGGCGATGGCCTTGGCCGAAATCATCTGGTCGACGGCATAGGCGGGGCGGGCGGGTGTGGCGGCCGGGCGGCTGTCGGCGGTCGGTGCGGCGGATTGCGGCATGGGGCCCCCTTGATTTCGCACCCCCCTTTTACGAAAAGCTTCCGCCGGGGGACAGGGGCAAGGTGCCGAAAACGTGGTGCGGTCCGCCCCGGCGCCGCCATCAGGGGACCAGCCCGCCCGATGCCCAGCCATAGCGAAACGCGCCGACTGCCGCACAGCGCCGCGCAGATGTACGACCTCGTCGCCGACGTGGGCCGTTACCCCGAATTCCTGCCCTGGACCGCCGCGGCGCGCATCCGCTCGCGCACGCCCCTGCCCGACGAGCCGGGCAGCGAGGTGATGGAGGCCGACCTGGTCATCGCCTTCCGCGTCTTCCGCGAGCGTTTCGGCAGCCGGGTGACGCTGCGCCCCGCGCGGATGCGGATCGAGACGGTCTACATCGACGGCCCGTTCAAGTTCATGCACTCGCACTGGGCCTTCCGCGACCTGCCCGAGGGCGGCTGCGAGGCCGAGTTCCACGTCGACTTCGAGATGAAGAACGCGGTCCTGCGCCGCGTCGTCGGGCTGGTCTTCCAGGAAGCGATGACGCGCGTTGTGCGCGCCTTCGACGCGCGGGCCGCCGACCTTTACGGCCGGGACTGAGCGGCCATCGCGACGGGAAAGTCGCGCACCTCGTCGGGCAGGCGCAGCACCGGGGTCTGCGCGCCGTCGGTCAGCGCCTTGACCCGGACGCTGACCCAGGCGTGCAGCTCGCTGACCGTCACCGCCCCGTCGCCGTCGAAATCCGCCTGCCCGCCCAGCCCCTCGAGCACGGCAAGCGTGAAGGCGCCGTTGCCCCATGCCGGGCTTTCCAGCGCATACTGGCTGCCCATCGCGGACGAAAACACCACCGCCCCGGTGGCCGCGCGCAAATCCTGCAGGTGGCGGTTCAGGTCGACCCGCGCAGCCCCCCGGCGGACGAAGTCCAGATTGCCCGAATGGCAGGTGTCCATCATGTAGATCACCCGCCCCGGCAGCCGCTGGATGGTGTCGGTGAACATCGTCGCCTCGACCGCGGTCTCATAGATCGCGTCCAGCTCGGTCTCGTGCGTCAGGAAGAACAGGTCGCCGTTGTTGTCGTTGATCCCGTGGCCGGCGACGAAGATCAGCGCGGTGTCGATGTCGGTCATCTCGCGGCGCAGCCAGCCCAGGCCCGCGCGCACGCCGGCAAAGGTCGCCTCGGCATCGGTCAGCAGCCGCACCTCCACCTCGCGGTAAAGCGCGCCGACCCGGGTCTCGAACAGCGCGGAGATGTCTTGAGCGTCCTTGGCGGCATAAGACAACCGCAGGTCGGGGTCGGCATAGTCCGACACCCCGATGGCCAGCACATACAGCTTCGGGCGCACCCGGGCCGAGGGCGCGGCGGGTGTGTCGCGGCGCAGACGCAAGTCCACCGTCGGGCCGAAGCCGTGGCGGTTGGCCGGCTGCAGGCTGACGAACAGTTCCGTGTCGGCAATCGGCGGCAGCGGCAAGGTGATGGCGCCGCCGTCCCGGCGCGCCTCGGGCACCAGCCGGCCGTTGACGCGGGCCGCAACCTCGGTCAGCGGCGCGTCGGCGGGGGTGGAGATGTCCAGCTCCAGCGTCACCGCATCCCCGGTCACGGGGCTGTCGCGCTCGGGTGCCCGGATACGCAGCACCGGCGGCAGCACCTCGGCCAGCGGGGTGACGGCGGGCGGCGCGACCCGCCCGCGCGCGGCATCGGCCTGCGCGACGGCGGTGCCCTCCTCCAGCGTCTCCAGCATCAGCGCCACCACGTCGGGGCGATAGAACCGGTCGCGGAACACGCTGGCGGGGAAGAAATCCGGCACCCGGTCGACGCCGCGGTTGACCAGCCAGCCGATCATCTCCTCGCCGCCGGGCGCGGCGTCGTAATAGCCCGACGGCGTCCAGGCCACCCAGCGGCCGAGGTCGGCGTGCACGAACAGCGCCAGCAGCTCCGCCCCGTCGGCGGCGCGATACCAGCGGATCGTTCCGTCCCCCAGCGCGGCCACCAGCGTGCGCCCGTCATTGGCCATGTTGACGGCAAAGGCCGCGCCCGGAACCGGGACGCGCCAGCGCTGGGTGCCGTCCGCCTCGATGCCATAGATGTGCCAGTCCGCGCCCAGCACCGCAAAATCCCCGCCCGACTTGACCGCGACCGACAGCGACCGCTCGAACGGGCTCAGCACCGCCAGGGGGCGGTCGTTCAGAAGCGGCGCCATGCTGCCCGGCCAGTCAGTGAACACCATCCCGCCCTCGGCATCCTGCCAGCCCGTGGTCGGCTCGGACCAGACGCCGGGCTCGGGCCCGTCGACCAGCCTTCCGGCGACGAGATCGAAGTGCAGGTCCGATCCACCGTCGGGCGTCATGGCAACGCCACGCCCGTCCGGGGCGACGCGGAAATGCGACTTGTCGGCGGTGCGCCAACTGGGCAGGGACGAGTCGTGGCGCCAGCGTTCCTCGCCCTTGGGGCCAAGGCGCACCAGTTCCTGCGCGCTGCTCAGCACCACCATGTCGCCGCCGGGCAGGGCGTGAATGTCCAGGATCACGTCGCTGACCAACGGATGATCGACCCGCCAGACCCAACTGTCCTGATCGAAGGAATAGACGACGTTGCGCCACTGGCCCGCGTCGGTCTGCCCCCGCGCGTTGCCCCCCGCCAGCAGCCGCTTGCCATCGGATGACCAGCCCACGGCGATCACCGGGGCGTCCACCTCCTGATCCTCCAGCCACGCCAGCGAGCGTGCGTCGCGAATCTCCAGCCGCGCCTCGCCGCTGAAGCCCAGCGCGATTTCTTTGGCGCCGGGCCGGAAGGACAGCGACTGCGGCCGCGCGTCCGGTCCCAGCGCGGTGCGGGCCGACAGCGACAGATCAGGCGCATAAAGCGCAAGAAAGCCGTCCCAGGACGCGACCGCCAGCCAGCCGGCCTCGTCCCAGCCCAGGCCATGGACGGTGCCGCCAATCCCGCCCAGCCGCGCCGCCACCGACCAGTCGCCCGTGTCCAGCACCACCACGCCCGAGGTTCCGTGCCCGCCCAGCGCCAGCCGCCGGCCATCGGGTGAAAACGCCATCTCGTGCACGACATTGCCCATCACGGGCAGGCGGTGCAGCATCTCGCCGGTGGCGGTGTCGAAAACGAACAGGCTGATCGCTTCGCCGTCATAGCGCGTCCAGCCTGCGACCGCGGCCCGCGTGCCATCGGGCGACAGCGCGGCGGAATAGGCATCGCCCGCGCGCCCCTCTCCGCGCGGCAGGCGCAGGGTGGCGATGGCCTCGCCCGTGGCGGCGTCCCAGATCCGCGCGGTGCCGTCGATCGAGGCGGTGATCAGCCGCCGCCCATCCGCATCGCTGTCCACGCGCAAGGTGCGGGCGGTGTGCATCCCCGTCTCGATCCGCAGGATCGGTTCGGACGACACTGGCTGCGCCGCAACCGGCCCTGTCATGGCCAGGACCAGACCCAGCACCGCGAAAAATGCCTTGATGAACCGCACGCTACAATCCCTTGCCGTCAGCCGTCCCGCACCGGCAGGTTAGGCGGGCCAACCGCGTGCGGGCAAGTCACCATCGCGCGCAGGGCGCATCAGCGCGCGGTGCAGCCTTGCAGCAACACCTGTTCCTCGGCGGTGTGATCGGCGGCAAGCCAGGCAAGATAGGCCTCGTCGCCCTTGCCCCGCCAGCGATAGCCGTCCTGCTCGTCGAAGGCGGCATAGAACATGCCCGACGCCGCCGGCACCTGCCGCAGCGCGATCAGCTTGCCTTCGGCCACCAGGAACGCCATCGCCGGATCGGTGCCGTTCACATAGGTGACCGGCACCTCCACGCCGCGGTCGCAGACATACTGCGCGGCGATCACCGTCACCTCGGCCGCCGCCGGCGGCGCGGCCAGCACCGCGGCCACCACCGTCCCCGCCAGCGCCCGTGCGGTCATGCCGAGGCCCCTTCCTGCATGCGACCGGCCAGTTTCGCCTCGCGCGCCGCGCGCAACCGCGCAAAATCATCGCCCGCGTGATAGGACGAGCGCGTCAACGGCGTGGCCGAGACCATCAGGAACCCCTTGCCCCGCGCCGCCTGCTGATAGCCGGCGAATTCGTCCGGGGTGACGAAGCGGGCGATGGCGTGGTGCTTGGGCGTCGGTTGCAGGTACTGCCCGATCGTCAGGAAATCCACGTCCGCGCTGCGCAGGTCGTCCATCACCTGCAGCACCGCCTGCCGGTCCTCGCCCAGCCCGACCATGATGCCGGACTTGGTGAACATGCCCGGATCAAGCTCCTTCACGCGCTGCAACAGGCGCAGCGAGTGGAAATAGCGCGCGCCCGGCCGCACCTCGGGGTACAGGCCCGGCACCGTCTCGAGGTTGTGGTTGAAGACGTCGGGGCGCGCGGCAACCACGGTCTCGAGCGCAGAAGGCGCGCATTTCAGGAAATCGGGCGTCAGCACCTCGATCGTGGTGGCGGGGCTGCGATGGCGGATGGCGCGGATGGTGCGGGCGAAATGTTCGGCCCCGCCGTCGTCGAGGTCGTCGCGGTCGACGCTGGTGATCACGACATGCGACAGCCCCAACTTTTCCACCGCATCCGCGACGCGCCCCGGCTCGAACGCGTCGAGCGCCTGCGGCCGGCCGGTGGCGACGTTGCAGAAGGTGCAACCGCGGG
>Ga0213835_101395_pt1 | contig 14973 bp, 17 predicted proteins | sample SWPATP01_FD_160576 | JGI IMG/M metagenome (GOLD analysis project Ga0213835, IMG submission 160576) | Coastal seawater microbial communities from Marineland, Florida, United States - SWPA TP0 #1 | ecosystem: Environmental > Aquatic > Marine > Coastal | place: USA: Florida | collected 2016-08-05
GCAGAAGTGGAAGCCTGGCTCGCCGAAAACCGCGCCGACCTGCTGCCGCTCGAAATCGAGCCCGTCGATGGCGGGCGGCCCCGCCCGTCCTTCGCTCTCGCTTCCGCTTTCGATCCACAAGCCGAACCTCCCGAGCCGCCGGCGCGTCTGCGCGTGCTCAGCCCCTTCGACCCGCTGTTGCGCGACCGCAAACGTACCGAGCGCCTGTTCGGCTTCGACTACCGTATCGAAATCTTCGTGCCGGAAGAGAAACGGCGCTACGGCTACTATGTGTTTCCCGTCATGCGCGGCGACGCGATGATTGGCCGGCTGGACGCGAAGGCCGAGCGTGAGTCCGACCGGCTGTTCGTGCGCGCGTTCTGGCCGGAGAAGAATGTGCGGCTATCGGGCACGCTTATGCGCGGACTGGAAGCGGAACTGGACCGCATGCGCCGCTTCGCCGGGGTGGCCAGGGTCGCCTTTGCCGACAACTGGATGCGGGACTACGCCGCTTCCTGATCGGTCAGGAATTCCAGGATCGCCTTGCAGAACACGTCGTTGCGGTCGCCGGCCACCATATGCCCCGCGCCCCCGACATCGACATAGGTCGCCGAGGGGGCCAGTTCGACGAATTCGCGCGCATATTCCTCATGCACCAGTTCGGACTGCATCCCGCGTACCAGCAGGATCGGCAGGTTGAGGTTCGGCAGCGCTGCCATCAGCTGGTCACGGGTCGCCTCGCCATCGCTGTTCAGACCGCCGGTGCCGGCGAACATGGCCGGATCCCAATGCCAGCGATAGCGGCCGTCCTCACCAAGCCGCAGGTTCTTGCGCAGACCCTCGAGCGATGAAGGTCGCTTGCGGTGCGGCAGGTAGGCGGAAATGACGTCGGCGGCCTCCTCGAGCGAGGCGAAGCCATCGGACAGATGTTCGCTCATGAAGCCCTGGACACGCGCCACGCCTTGCGGATCGAGGCGCGGCGTCACGTCGACCAGAACCAGCGTCTCCAGCAGCCGGCCGAAACGGACCTCGGCCGTCATCGCCGACAATCCGCCCAGCGAGGCACCAACGGCTGAAGGCGCCGCGTGGAACTTGTCGGCAACCTGCCGGAAGACGGCGGCCGCATCCTCGGCAAAATCGGCAAAGCCGTAGCGTTTGCTGTCGACCCAGGCGCTCTCGCCATGGCCGCGCAGATCGACCGTGACGGCCCGCATCCCCTCAGACGCGATCCGGCGGGCTGTTTCGTCCCAGGCATGTCGCGTCTGGCCGCCCCCGTGCAGTAGCACCACCGGGTGGCCGTGTCCGTCCCAGAGATCGGCGACAAGCTTGTTGCCTTCGGCGCCGGTGAATTCGATAGGCGTGCGGTTCAAAGTCTGTGATCCTTCAGGAATTCAAGAACGCGGGCCTTGAAAGTCCGGTCGCCGACCGATTGCATGTGGTCGCGCCGCTCGATGTCGAAAGATACTGCATTTGGCATCAGCGCTGCCAGTTCCCGGGCCGATCCGGCAATCTCGTCGCGCGTGCCGACACCAATCAACGTCGGTTGGGCGAGCCGCGCCGCATCTGCTTCGGAGATCAGTTCGCGCGACGTCTCGATACAGGCAGCCAGCGCCTTGCGGTCGCTGCCGGTCTGATCGGCGAATGCGCGAAACATTTTGCCGCGCTGGTGATCGATCGTCGACGGATCTTCCGCCAAAAGTGCATCGGCGACGATGTTCCATTCGCCCACACCTTCCACCATGCCGATGCCGAGACCGCCGAAGATAAGTGTCGCAACGCGTTCGGGATGGTTCAGGGCCATGAAGGCGGAAACGCGCGCGCCCATCGAATAGCCGAACACATGGGCCTTTTCGATACCGAGATGGTCGAGCAGCGCGGCGGCATCGTCGGCCATGGCGGCAGGCGTGTAATCGGCGGGATCGTGGCTCTTGGTGGATTTTCCGTGCCCGCGATGATCGAAGGCGACGACGCGGTAGCCAGCTTCATTCAGGGTTTTGATCCAGCCTGGGTTCACCCAGTTGACCGCAACCGACGAGGCAAAACCGTGCACCAGCAGAACCGTTTCGCTGTTCTCGCCGGCCGGGCTGTCGAGAAAGGCGAGGTCGAACCCTTGATGTTCGAAAGTCTGCATTTGGGGGGATTCCGTGCCGCCGATGGAAGGAGCTAGTCCGCGCCGGCAACGGCCTCGATGCGGGGGTGGCTGAGCCGGGTGCCGGGCTCGATACCCGTCTCTTGCGCGATGCCGGCCTTGATTTCAAGAACGAAGCGCACCGGATCGGGCGGTCCGATGGGCCTTGTCGAAAAGGGTTCGCCCTGTTCCACCGAGACCACACGTCCATCCTCGGCGATGAAGATCAGGTCCAGCGGCATCGGCGTGTTCTGCATCCAGAAGCTGGTCGGCCTGGTGACCGGGAAGACGAAGAGCATGCCGTGATCGTCATCCATTTCCTCGCGGAACATCAGGCCACGCGCCTGCTGTTCGGAAGTCTCGGCGATCTCGATGGTGAAACGATGTTCTCCCTCTGACCCGACAACCACGAGCGGCGCTTCGTCCACCGGCAGGATCATCGGCTCGCCCGACTGCTGGGCGAGCGCCATCTGGAAGGCCAGAACGATGGCGGCAAAAAGCGCAGAAACGCCGGCGGACAGCCGGATGGCGCGGATCATGCTCAACCCTCCCGGTTCGAAGGTTTCAGTGTGAAACCGGCAAGGTGCCTATGTCGGGGTAGATTTCGGCAGCCATAAGGCCTTTGTCGCCGCGCCCGAAACGAACGAGAACCACCTGCCCCGGTCGCAATTCGGCCAGGCCAAAGCGGCGCAGCGTTTCCATATGGACGAAAATGTCCTCGGTGCCTTCACCGCGGGTCAGGAAGCCAAAACCCTTGGTGCGGTTGAACCACTTGACCAGAGCGCGTTCGAGGCCGCTTTCGGGCGCCACGCTCACATGGGTGCGCGCTTGGGGCTGTTCGGCGGGATGGACGGCAGTCGAATTGTCCATGGAGACGACGCGGAAGGCCTGCAAGCCGCGATCGCCCTTGCGCGCCAGGCAAACGACGCGGGCGCCTTCAATGGCAGTCTGGTAACCGTCGCGACGCAGGCAAGTCACGTGAATGAGGACATCACCGTGTTCACGATGGTCCGGCAGCACGAAGCCGAAGCCCTTGCCTACGTCAAACCACTTGATAGCGCCGGAAATCTCTAAAAGCTCTGCCTCGTTCCCGTCATCGGGCAACAAGGCATCATCAAGGATCTCGAAGCGCCCCCCCGCCGAGGCTTTGTCCCCCATCCGAACGCACCTTCTGTTGGAGACACGAAACTGATTCTCTCCTTGCAGGATAACACCGCACCTTGTGATCATAGCAAGAGCCAGCGCAAATTTTTCAACCGTCAGCGCTCATTATACTGTGAGCCAACTTCCCTGCATCATGGCCCGCCTGCAGCTTGCCGTTGAGGGATGAGGCCCGTATGTACGCCCCAGCAACAGGAGACCACGCAATGCGATATCTGCACACAATGGTGCGCGTCAAAGACATCGACGAATCACTTGACTTCTATTGTGGGAAACTGGGGATGAAGGAGGTCCGACGCATTGAGAATGAAGCCGGGCGCTTCACCCTCATCTTCCTGGCTGCCGACCAGGACGAGGATGCTGGCCGCGCCGAGCGCGCACCGCTGATCGAACTCACCTACAATTGGGACCCGGAAAATTATCATGGCGGGCGCAATTTCGGTCATCTGGCCTACGAGGTGGACGATATCTACGCCACCTGCCAGCAGCTGATGGACAAGGGCGTCACCATCAACCGCCCTCCCCGCGACGGCTTCATGGCCTTCATCAAGTCACCGGACGACATCTCGATCGAGCTTCTGCAGAAAGGTGAGGCCCGGCCGAAGGCCGAGCCCTGGGCGTCCATGCCCAATACCGGAAGCTGGTAACCGGATTTAGCCGGGAGAGTGGCTATCACTCTCCCGCGCGGCGGCTGCGCTCGGCATTCAGCCGGCGCACGGCCATTGCCAGAACTTCCGTCTTCAGATGTGAACCGGTATCCTGTTTCGATGCTTCCGCGCCGCGTGGCGCTGCTTTGCCGCGCATCTCGCGGCGGCGTCGGCTGGCTAGCGTCTTGGCGCGGTCGCGGCGTTCACGCACGAGACGGATGAGATCGGACAGTTCGGAATCGGAGAGTTCGCCCACCTGGGGGTGGTGCGACTTTTCCACCAGCTCGAATTCATCCGCGTCGAGCGCGCGTTTTTCCTCCTTGCGGGAAATTGCCAAGTTCAGTCTCCATCGTTTGTAGGGCTGCAGTGCGACGTCTATAGGCACCGCTGCCCGATACGGGAAGACCAACGTCTCGGAAACAGGATCGTTGCAGGCCGGATTGCGATGTCGGCCGGCGTCAGCGGCGCCGGCGCGTGAGCGCGCTCTTGGCCTCGTCGATCATCATGTTGGCAATCCGCATGCGAAGCTCTGCCCGCTCGCGCAATGCGCCCGATACCCGGTCGGGATGGTTGCGCATGGCAAACTCCCGCCTGAGATGTGCCAGTTGCTTTTCATTGAGCTTCGACAGTTTGCCGAGTTCCTGGGCTATTGCTTCAGGCTCCACCGGCGGGAGCACTTCAGGCGTACCAATTCGTGGCGCCAGTTCATCGATCGCCAGCGACATTTCCAGATACTCGCTCATCGCAGATTCGCCGGCAAGCGAAGGGCTGTTGGACTGCAGCCGCTCTAACTGATCGAGGAAATCGACCCGCAGCGACGGCGCCGACACCTGGATACGGGTTTCCTCGCCTGCGGACGCGATAAGCTCGTCCAGCAAAGAGGCAAAATCCTGAGTCGGCTTGGCAGTCATGAGGGTCCTGGACTGACTGTTTCGAGGTCTTACAAACAGATAGCGGCGAGTCGTTAAAAAGGTTCCCTTCAAACGAGTCGCATTTTTGTCTTTGCGATCACGGCCGCTTGCCGCGGGGCAAGACAGGCGATAGAGCCCTTGGCGCACCAACGGGATGTACACATGATCGCGCCCACCATCGTTTTTGATCTCGACGGCACCCTCGTCGACACCGCGCCGGACCTGCTCGACAGTCTCAACCATTGCCTGGCCAGCGAGGGTCTGGAGCCGGTCAAGGCCGACGAATTGCGCCGTTTCGTCGGTATGGGCGGGCGCGTGATGATCCAGCGCGCCTATGCGGCTCATCGGCGCGATCTCGACGAGCGCATGCTCGACAGGCTGCTGGAGATTTTTCTGGAACACTATACCGCCGGCATTCCCGGTCGGTCGCTGCCCTATCCCGGCATCCTGGAGGCACTCGACCGGTTCGAGGGCGCGGGCTACCGCATGGCGGTCTGCACCAACAAGCTCGAGCGACTGTCACAAGGGCTGATCGGCGCGCTCAAGCTCGCGCCGCGCTTCGGCGCCGTGTGCGGGGCCGACACCTTCGCCTTCCGCAAGCCCGACCCGCGCCATCTGGTGGAGACGATCCTCAGGGCCGGCGGCAATCCGCAGAACTCCATCATGGTGGGAGATTCCAGGACCGACATCGACACCGCCAAAGCGGCGGGGATTCCGGTGGTCGCGGTCGATTTTGGCTATACGGACCGCCATGTCAGCGAGTTCGAGCCGTCCCACGTGATATCGCACTACGACGAACTGACGCTTGATCTCGCCGAGCGGCTGATCTCGGCGGCCGCGCGATAAGTGGCCAGAGACCAGCTTGACTTGGCCCGGGCCCGCACCTTATATCGCGGCGCAATCGGGCCCTCGGGCTCCAAGGGCGCGTAGCTCAGCGGGAGAGCATTCGCTTCACACGCGAAGGGTCACAGGTTCAATCCCTGTCGCGCCCACCATCGATCTCGGAAAACCCCCATACTCCCCGTGCAGTCGGATCATGTCCGCTTATTCTTCGAAGGCGTCCGGCGCAGTCGCCGGGATCGGCATTCTGGCGACGAAGCGATACCCTTGTTCCCGGTCTACGCTGATGCTCCCGCTCCATTTGCGCTCGATCAGCCCCGAGATGAGCCGGTGTCCGAAACCGCTGCCTGAGGCTTCGAATGGCTCGCGTCCGCCCGCGCCCGCATCGAACCATTCGAGGACAAGGGTTCCAGTCTCACCTTCCGGTTCGACCTGCCACGACAACCGTGAGCGCCCATCCTTGGCGCTCAGCGATCCGTATTTTGCCGAATTCGTTGCAAGTTCGTGCAGGATGAGCGCCAGGTCGAAGGCAAGCGATGCGGGGAGAAGAATGTCGCGGCCGGACATGTCGAGACTGTCGCGAAAGCCCGCTAATGCGGTTTCTGCCAGGGTTCGCAGACGTGCCTGCGTCCAGCCGTCCTGGGCAATCAGATAGTTGGTACGCGCCAAGGCGTCGAGGCGAGCCCGGAAGGCTTGGGCAGCCTGGTCTTCGCCCTTGGAGCCGATGGTCTGATTGAAGAGTGACTGGACGAGCTGAAACATGTTGCCGGACCGATGCGCCATCTCGCGGATGACGATGCGCCGGCGCTCGCCGATGCGCGCCTGGCGAGCGCTGCTGGCCACGATGTTCGAGACGGACAGCAGGAAATCGGCATCCGACGCGTCGAACCGTCGCAACTCCGTCGTGTGTACGCCGAAGACGCCAAACGGCCGCCCCTCCTCTCCGGCGATAACCACGCTCAGTCCACTCCGCACCCCATGCTCGGCAAGCAGAGGCGGGCCGCTGAAGCGCGTTTCGGTGAGAAGGTCATCGACGATGACCGGATCGCTGCTCAACAAGGTATAGCCAGCCTGCGAATCCTGGTCGATACCCACGCAGGCCTGCCCAACCAGCCCTTCCTGCCAGCCGACGCCCTCGACCAGAAGCAATGTGTCGGCGCGGGCAGTGAATTCGAGTATCTTGGCCATCGGTACCGCCAGCGTGGCCGCGACGACCTCCACCGCTCGCCGCAAAATGCGACCCAGATCCTCCTCGGCCAGGGCATAGCTGCCGAGCGCAGAGACAGCCTGCTGCTGGGCCAGCCGCCGTTCGAGCTGTCGGCCGGCCTTTATCCGTTCGGTTGCGTTCTGGCAGATGCCCGTCATGTAGCGGTTGCCGTCCGCCTCCTGCACGATGCGTCCCCGAGCCTCGATCCAGATCGCCTCACCGCCATCCCGTGGCCGGTTGCGATATCGGATCTCGTAACTCCCGCCATCGCGGACCGCCGCTTCGACGGCTTGCATGACCAGGGGAAGATCGTCTTCATGGATGTCGGACGAGAAGGAATTGAACGTGCCGTCGAAGCTTCCCGGCGGGAGCCGATGAATGGCTTCGAGGTTTTCCGTCCAACCGAGTTCGTCGCTTCCGATTCGCCAACGCCAGATTCCGACGCCGCCTGCCTCTAGGGCCGACTCGATCGGAGCCGGCAACGCGATGAAGTGCGACAGTTCGGGTGGGCTTGCCGAAGACGACATGAAAGGGCTCCTCCGCCAGTTACAAACCCGTACACTTGAGCCGGTGCGGTGCGCAAGCATCTGGCCCGCCTGCATGTTTGGAAGTGGCACTTTCCCATTGAGCAAGCCGCTTCCCGGCAAGGCTTGGCACCCTGGATCTAATCGCGCACCAGATAGCGCAGGATAATGTCCGCCATTTCGGCTTCCAAGCGGCCGTCTTCCAGCGCCGCGTGATGATGAACCAGTGCCCGGTTCGAAGCGGACTGTAGCAACTGCATCACCAGAAATGCCGCGATGTCGGCATCGCGGACCCGCAAACGATCGGCATGACGCGCCAGAAAGCGACGGACCGCCTGCTCGTAGTGGTGTTCGAAGGCCTCGAACTCCCCCTCCTCCAATATGTCGGCCGCCAGGCGGTTGAGCACCAGCTCTAGCTTGGGCTCGGCAAGATGCGTGGCGACATGCCAGCGTACGCTGGCCCGTATCCCTTCCTCGATGCTGGCGGTGCTGCCTTCCTTGAGTTCGGGAGGCCGCGATGCTTCGGCCGCGCGGACCCGCCGCCCAAGCAGGCTGCGCACCAGTGCCTCCTTGTTGGGGAAATACTGATATAGCGACCCGACGCTCACACCAGCCCGGCGGGCGACGCTGTTGGTGTTGAAGCCGGACGTACCCTCCTCGGCCAGAATGCGAGCCGCCGCCTCGATGATCGCAGCGACGGTTTCGCGCGAACGCTGCTGGCCCGGGGCCTTGCGTGGTTTTGAGGTCGTTCGCTTAGCCATCGAGGCGCTCCCGGGAATGCGAGTCGACGATGCGAGCAAAAGCTCGCATATTTCAGATCCGATTCCAATTGCAGGGAGGTTCGCCATGATCCTTTCCCAGACGACCATGATCGCCGCGCCGGCCGAACGCATCTTCGCCTTCTTCGACAGGATGGAGGTCAACTATACGCGCTGGCATCCCGACCACATCACCTTCCGCTGGCTTCAGGACGGGCGGCAGGCCGTCGGCAACCGCTTCTATTTCGAGGAGCGTATCCATGGGCAGCACCTGAAGCGAACCATGCGCTACACGAAGGTGATGCCCGGCCGGTTGATCGAATTCGTGCCCGACAATGCGCTGATCCGCTTCTTTCTCCGCAGAGTGAGCTTCATCATCGAACCGCTGGATGGCCGGTGCCGCTTTACGCAAGAGGTGCAGATACGAATCGGACCGATCGGCAAGCGGTTGAACAGGGCGGGCTTCGCGGCCGTGGAAAAACACATGCGCGAAGAGGGAGAAAACCTGAAGACGATCATGGAGGCAGGCGACGACGCGGCTTGACGTGAAGGGGCGACCTCGCCGACAAACGGGCCGACAAGATCGGGAGAGATCGGCCGATGACTGCCGCCTACGACGACCAGAACATCTTCGCCAGGATTCTGCGTGGCGAGTTGCCCTGCCACAAGATCTACGAGGACGAAGAGACCTTCGCCTTCATGGACATCATGCCGCGCGGCGATGGCCATGCGCTGGTGATTCCCAAGAAGCCGTCGCGCAACGTCCTGGATGTCGATGACGACAGCCTGGCGGCTGTGATGCGTACGGTGAGGCAGGTTGCCAGGGCGTCCATGCAGGCTTTCGGGGCCGAGGGCGTAACGATTCAGCAGTTCAACGAGCAGGCCGGTGGCCAGGTGGTTTTCCATCTCCATGTCCACATCATCCCGCGCTTCACTGGTGTGACGCTGAGGCCGCATACGGGCGACATGGAGAAGCCCGAGGTGCTTGCCGCGAACGCGGAGAAACTGCGCGCTGCACTCGGCGGTTAGAGCAGGAACATTCCGGTCAACAACACCGCCTCGGCGACAACGATGCTCATCAACACGCTTCTGCGGAACAGGAAGTAGCCGGCAAAGCCCGACAATGCCGCGCCGATCCGGAGCGCGGCATGTGTTTCCGCCAACGCGCCCGATGGAAACACAATCAGATTGGCGATGACGGCCGCCACCAGTGCGGTAGCCACGCAGCGCACCAGCACGAGGAGATCCGAATCCTCCGATATGCCGCCGGCCAGATAGACCCCGAGAAAACGCCAGGTATCGGTTGCCAAGGCCCCGGCGATCAGGATGAAAAGATAAGGCCACCACCAGGCGTCGAAGGCTTCGAAGGTCATGCTGCGCGCCTCTTCCAGACATGCCAGCCATAGGCGCCCAACCCGGCAATCACGCCGGTCGCCAGAAGGCTGGCCGCAGGCCAGACAAGATGCACCAACGGGCCCATGATCAATCCCAGGACCATGGCCACATGCCCTGCCTGCTCCCGCGCTGATCCCCAGAGCGAGGTGAGGAAATAAAGCGGCGTGATGAGCAACAGCGCCGCCGAGGCAATCGGCGGCAGGTCGCGCGCAACGAGGTAGACTGCGGTGACCACGCACATATTGATGAGAATGAGCGTCGAGCCGAGCCCGCCATAATAGACTGTACGGCGTTCCCGCGGGACATCACGAAGGGTCTGGAGCGCCAGCACCCAGGAGGTGACGGCTACAAAATGCGAAAGGAAATAGAGTACCCAGGGCCGTGTGGAGGGCGCGCGCAGCTCTGGCACCAACGCCACTACCATCGGCGTCAGCCGGACAGCGGAGAGCGCAACCGCAAAAGCTGCAGCCAGAATCCCGTTGCCTGCCATGATGGCGCCTACCAGAACGACTTTGGATGGCAGCGCCCAAACGAAGGCGGTCATAAAAAGTGCCTGAGCCATGGTCACGCCAGCCTCGAGCGCCAGCGCCGCAAAGCCGACGAAACTGGCACCGAGGATGATGGCTGGCAACGAAACGGCCGCAATCACGCCACGCCAGTACCAGTGGAGATTGCCGCGTTGATCTTCTTCTGAGCCGGGTTCGTTCCCGGCGGCGTGTTGTGATGTCATGTCATGCGTCGCATAGCATGCCCCGGGGCTCGATGCGACGCATGGGCGCCATGCCGGGCACGCATGCCCGGGAGGTCGTCAGTTCTTGCGCGGAAGCTGGGGCACGATGGAGCGCTTCTGCGAATCGCCACCGCCGCGCGATGCCTTGGGCTTCGGCTTCGGCTTCGGCTCCGCCTTCTTCGCAGCGGGCTTCGGCCGCGACTTGCGCGCCACCGGCTTTTCCGGGTCTTCCTTCTTCGGCTTCACCGGCAACTCATCGGCAAGTGCCTCGAGCTTCAATCCGGTTTCTCCGGTCTCCTTCTTTTCGACGGAGACGCGGACGGTGCCGCCCTTTCGAAGCTTGCCGAACAGAACCTCGTCGGCCAGCGGCTTCTTGATATGCTCCTGGATCACGCGCCCCAACGGACGCGCGCCCATGCGCTCATCATAACCCTTGTCGGCCAGCCACTCGACCGCCTCGTCCATCAGCGCGAAGGTGACGCCGCGTTCGGCCAGTTGGGCCTCGAGCTGCATGACGAATTTCTGCACCACCTGGTGGATCACCGGCACCGGCAAGGCGCCGAACGGGATGATCGCGTCGAGGCGGTTGCGGAACTCCGGCGAGAAGAGGCGGTTGATTGCCTCCATATCGTCGGTGTCGCGCTTGGACGATCCGAAACCGATGGCGGGCTTGGCAAGATCGGCGGCGCCCGCATTGGTCGTCATGATCAGGATCACGTTGCGGAAGTCGATCCGCTTGCCATTGTGATCGGTCAGCTTGCCGTGGTCCATAACCTGCAACAGGATGTTGAACAGGTCGGGATGCGCCTTCTCGATCTCATCGAGAAGCAGGACGCAATGCGGATGCTGGTCGACACCGTCGGTCAGAAGCCCGCCCTGGTCAAAGCCGACATATCCAGGCGGCGCGCCGATCAGACGGCTGACCGTGTGGCGCTCCATATATTCCGACATGTCGAAACGCAGCAGTTCTACACCCAACGAGGCGGCAAGCTGCTTGGCAACTTCGGTCTTGCCAACGCCGGTCGGGCCCGAGAACAGGTAGGATCCGATCGGCTTCTCCGGCTCGCGCAGGCCAGCACGTGCCAGCTTGATCGAGGAGGACAACGCTTCGATGGCGGTGTCCTGACCGTAGACCACCCGTTTCAATTCGGCCTCCAGATTGACGAGCACCTTCTCGTCGTCGGCCGAGACCGTCTTGGGTGGGATGCGCGCCATGGTGGCGATGGTGTTCTCGATTTCCTTGACGCTGATCGTCTTGCGCCGCCGCGACTCGGGCAGCAGCATCTGCGATGCACCAGTCTCGTCGATCACATCGATCGCTTTGTCTGGCAGCTTGCGGTCGTTGATGTAGCGCGAGGACAGTTCCACCGCCGCCTTGATGGCGTCGTTGGTGTACTTCACCTTGTGGAAGCTCTCGAAATAGGGCTTCAACCCCTTCATGATCTCGATGGCGTCCTCGACGGTTGGCTCGGCCACGTCGATCTTCTGGAAGCGGCGGACCAGCGCCCGGTCCTTCTCGAAGAACTGACGGAATTCCTTGTATGTGGTCGAGCCGATGCAGCGGATCGCGCCCGACGACAGGGCAGGCTTGAGAAGGTTCGAAGCGTCCATCGCCCCGCCCGACGTGGCGCCTGCGCCAATTACCGTGTGGATTTCGTCGATGAACAGCACCGCGCCCGGGTAGTCCTCGAGTTCCTTCACGACCTGCTTCAGGCGTTCCTCGAAATCGCCGCGGTAGCGGGTACCGGCCAGAAGCGTGCCCATGTCGAGCGCGAAGATGGTCGCGTCGGCCAACACTTCCGGCACATCGCCATCGACGATGCGCTTTGCCAGGCCCTCGGCAATGGCGGTCTTGCCGACGCCGGGATCGCCCACATAAAGCGGGTTGTTCTTGGATCGGCGGCACAGGACCTGGATCGTGCGGTTGATTTCGTTCGTGCGGCCGATCAGCGGGTCGATCTTGCCGGCCCGCGCCTTGATGTTGAGATTGACGCAATAGGCTGTCAGCGCGTCCTGCTGCTGCTTCTTCTTGGCGCCGCCTTCTTCCTGCTCGCCGCCGCCTGGCTGCGGCGCGGCATCTTCCTCGGCGCCGCGCGGGGCGCGCGGTTCAGTGGCGCCCGGCCGCTTGGCGATACCGTGGCTGATATAGTTGACCGCGTCATAGCGGGTCATCTGTTGTTCCTGGAGAAAATAGGCAGCGTGGCTTTCGCGCTCGGCAAAGATCGCGACCAGCACGTTTGCGCCTGAAACCTCCTCCCGACCCGACGACTGGACATGGATCACGGCGCGCTGGATGACGCGCTGGAAACCGGCCGTCGGCTTGGAATCCTCGTCGTAGCCGGTGACGAGGTTGTCGAGTTCGGAATCGATGTAGGTGAGAACCGTCTGGCGCAGTTCGTCGAGATTGACGTTGCAGGCCCGCATGACGGCGGCCGCGTCCTGGTCGTCGATCAAAGCGAGCAGAAGATGCTCGAGCGTGGCGTATTCATGCCGACGCTCGTTTGCGTGGGTCAGCGCCTGATGGAGCGCCCTTTCGAGACCTGGCGAGAATGCCGGCATTAGAGGTTCCTCATTTCTTTTCCATCACGCATTGGAGCGGATGCTGGTGCTGGCGCGCGAAATCCATGACTTGCGTCACCTTGGTCTCGGCCACCTCGAACGTGTAGATCCCACATTCCCCAACACCATGGTTGTGAACGTGGAGCATGATGCGCGTCGCCTCGTCCCGATTCTTCTGAAAGAAGCGTTCGAGCACGTGGATAACGAACTCCATCGGTGTGTAGTCGTCGTTGAGAAGAAGCACGCGGTAAAGGCTTGGCTTCTTCGTCTTGGTGCGTGTTCGGGTAATGACCGCTGTACCGCGTCCGCCCGTGCGGCCCGACTCGTCGTCGCCCTGCATTCTTGCCCTGTACCCCGCCATTGCTTTGGGTCGCTCGTTCCAATCCGGTGTCATCTCGACGCGTTGATCGAACCCTGCATGTAGGCATCCGAAGCACGATTTTAAGCCCTTCATTCGTGCTGACAATATGGCTGTCGCGCAATCACGATGAATTTGAATCCTCCTGGAAGCCGGCAGTTGTTCCAGAAACGAAAGGGCCCGGATGCCAATGGCATCCGGGCCCTTCCGATTCCTACAGCTATTGCCGGCAAATCACTTGGCCTTGGCAACCATGCCCTCGAACGGCTGGTAGATGCCTTTAGACAACTCAGCGTAGAGCTCACTCATGCGAGTCGCTTGAGCAACGAAGCCCTGATAAGCCGTCCTGGCGTATTCCGTCTGGATCTCCAGAGCCTTCTCGGGCGATTGCACCGCCATCATCTGCTCCATTGTCTTCGAGCCAGCCTCGAAGGATTTCTTGGAGTAGTCAGCGGCCTCGGTGGCAATCGCCTGCATGCCATTGGCCATGGCCGAAAAGCTTTGCAGACCGGTATCGACGATTTCCTTGCCGAGCTTGCCGGCCTGTTCGAACGACTGTTCCATGCGCATATCCTCGTCTCTACGGCACAATTGTGCGTTGCCGGGAAAATATATTGCAATGCAGCATAAATCAAGCCTCCCCCCTTCCTGCTTCCGTTCACGTCGGAACCCGGCGGGATTGGAGCAAATTCGTCAACCTTCCAATTACCATAAACGGATTGGTAACAACCCGCGCCTACGATGGTGGGACAGGTGGACCATGAAAGCCACCATTACGCGTAAGAAGATCAAGAATAGGTGTAACAATGCGTCAGGCGTCGATTGTCCTGGGTGAATACGCACGCTTTCAGACAAAATTTGCCCTGCTTCTCGTCCTTGCCATCGCGCTAAGTCTGGCATCTATCCAGACCGCCTCCGCAAATCCCCGCTACGCAGCCTACGTGCTGGACACTAATACCGGTCAGGTTCTGTTTTCACGAAACGCGGACGCGCAGCGGTTCCCGGCTTCGCTGACCAAGATCATGACGCTCTATCTTGTTTTCGAAGCGATGGAAGCGGGTCGCATTTCCAAGAACACACCGATTCCCGTATCGGCCAAGGCAGCCGCCGAACCACCTTCGAAACTGGGCCTGCGTGCAAGGTCTACCATCACTGTGGAGAACGCGATTCTTGCCCTGGTGACGCGCTCTGCCAACGACGTCGCAACTGCCGTTGGTGAATTCCTCGGCGGTTCAGAAGCAAACTTCGCCCGCATGATGACTGCCAAGGCGCGCCAGCTGGGCATGAACTCAACGACGTTCCAAAACGCGCACGGCCTGCCCAACAACCGCCAGGTCACGACAGCTCGCGACATGGCCATTCTCGGCCTGGCAGTTCGTGAGCATTTTCCCAATCACTATCACTATTTCGGTACCCGCCAGTTCAATTTCGCAGGCCAGCGGATCGGCAACCACAACCGCCTTTTGGGCCGCGTGACTGGCGTTGACGGCATCAAGACCGGCTTCATTCGCGCATCTGGATTCAACCTCGTCACCTCGGTGCGTACCGGCGGTCGCAGCGTCGTGGCAGTCGTCATGGGCGGACGGACTGGCGCCAGCCGCGACGATCACATGGCTGCGCTGATCCGCGAACATCTGCCGCGCGCCTCCACCCGCCAATCCAGCCAGCCGCTGGTGGCCCGCGGCGCCCCGGTTACCTCGAATGTAAGAGTCGCATCAGTTATGCCGGAGCGGATGCCGATTCCGGAATTCCGGCCTCGTGGACAGGTTGTAGCCG
>Ga0213835_101396_pt1 | contig 14968 bp, 15 predicted proteins | sample SWPATP01_FD_160576 | JGI IMG/M metagenome (GOLD analysis project Ga0213835, IMG submission 160576) | Coastal seawater microbial communities from Marineland, Florida, United States - SWPA TP0 #1 | ecosystem: Environmental > Aquatic > Marine > Coastal | place: USA: Florida | collected 2016-08-05
GACAGGTTGTAGCCGCAGCCGCATCGCCTTCGCCTCAAGCTCAAGTCGTGGCTCAGGCCGCAACGCCACAGGCACCTGCCGCCGTACCCGCTCAGACGGCCTATGCCGCGCCTGCAGCAGCCCGGTTCGTTCCGCCGATGCCGGTAGGCGGTGTCGGTGAGGGTAACTCGACCACACAGGCCGCCGTCAATCCCGGCGTGGACGCAATGACGACCAACTCCATACGTCCTGCAAGCGGCTGGGCAGTACAGGTAGGGTCACTTGGTAGCGAGCAGGAAGCGCAGGCGTTCATGACGCGGATTGTCAAGGAAGCCGGCGGGATCCTGAACAGCGCCTCGCCATTCACCGAGCCCTTTACGCGTAACGGTGTCGACTACGTCCGCGCCCGCTTTGGAGGCTTCTCCTCCAGCAAGGAAGCATGGGATGCGTGCAATGCGTTGAAGCGCAAACGTATCGACTGCTTCGCGGCGGAGCTTTGATGAAAACCCACCCTTCTGGTCAAGTCATGCAGTCGAAGGAGCGCTAACGGTGAGTGGACAGCAGAACGTCTTTGGCTTCGTTGATGCGGGCCGCGAGAAAAGACGAACCTCCGACATCGGGATGCAGGCGCTGCATAAGGCGGCGGTGGGCCTTGCGGATGTCGGCCGGGCTCGCCCCAGCTTCAAGACCAAGGATCTCGTACGCCTCCTCCTTGCTCATGCCGCCAGAACGAGGCGGGCTTCGTTGCCCGTCGCTCGGTCCCGCGTCCATGTGCTCTCGCCAGATGGGAAATTTGCTGTCGAGATACGTTTCTAGCAGTCGAAGGCTTTCCTCGTCAGAGGACAGCTCCCTCGCCAGATCCAGCAGATCCGGAAGTTCCAGATCGCTCAGGCGCCTTCCCTCGAAACTACCAGCCAGCACGCTGCCTTCCAGCTCGCCGCTGTCGTGATCGAGCTCCATCTCTAGTGCAGCCGTACGCACCGTCGATCGAGAACCGGCCGACCGACGCGCCTGGCGACGCGCGCGCGCAGAGCCATACCAGGCAGCAGCGGCCGACGCGATCATCAGTCCTGTTCCGATTCGTCCAATCAGCATCAACCCGACGCCGAGCAACGCCAAGATGGCAGGGCCGATGAGCCTCAACCCAGTTGCCAGTCGCGCGGCATCGATTCTCAAGAGCAGGTAGCCGCCCAGCCCGACAAGCATCAGAGCTGCCGCCAGATAGAAGATTGCTGTCATCCGTCCTTGCCGCGCATATTCTCGATCAGCAGGCGATCCTCCGCCGTCCCTCTGGCGGCTAGCGCCTTCAAACCGCCAGTAGCATAGACGGCAACTGCCGAAAGAAGTCGAGCAAGGGTTGCAGCCGAAGATTGGTCGAAACGGAACCACGCTCCCTTCGAAAGACGGGCAATTTCCTTCAATCCCTGCTCCGCGAGGGGGTCACGGCCCTCCTGGAAGACGAACACCGGCACACCCTTCAATCCCAATCGCCCTGCCTTGTCGGCCAAGTCATCAACGCTCTCCTCCAACGCATCTCCGATATAGACGAGCGCGTTGACGCGATCACGCTGCGTCTCCTTCAGAGCATGAGAGAGAACCTTGCCGATCTGAGTATGACCGCCGCGGCAATCGATCCGGGTCATGAGGGATTTGAGTGAGCCGGTATCCGACACGAATTTCGAGGCTCTGCATTCGCCAAACCCGCGGAAGTAGACTAGCTGCACCTCGAGGTTGCCACTTTTGCCCACAGCATCGAACATCTCTGCTTGGAGAGAACAGGCCAAATCCCAAGTGGGTTGCCTGCTCATCGTGGCATCGAGGGCGAGCACGATCCGCCCCTTGCCCCCCTGCCCTTGCGCGCGCGTTGCGGCAACCGCCCGCGCCTGGCGAATGAAGGCCTCTACACTGGCCGACTCGCTTTTGGGCGCGGACAGGTCCGTGGGTTTCGTGGCAGGAGCCGGGTTCTTCTTTTCGCTCATAATGGACGAAGGATGTGCCGCCGTCGCATCGCTTTCAAGTCCCTGCGACACTCCCGCCGTCGAACGTGCCCCCCGAAAAGCCTATCTAATGACGTGAACGGAGCATTTGGCGTGGCGTACCACGCGGGCAGCAGTCGAGCCGAGGAAATAATCCTGAAGACCGGGACGGTGGGACGCGATCACAATCACGTCGGCCCGGCGATCCTCCGCAACGGACAGAATGCCAGTCGCCGCATTGCCTTTCCTGACCTCGACGGGCGTCTCCATACCGGCACTGCGGGCAATCTCTCGCAATTGGGATCGTGCTTCTTCAGCAGTTTCCTCCATCAGTCCCGAAGGAAGTTCAGCGGCAATGTACCCCGGCACATCCTCGATGACGGTCACCAGAACAATCTCGGCATCGCCACCACCGAGTTTGTTGGCAATGTCGAGCATGGAGCGAGCTTTTTCCGTCTCCGAGAGCGAAACAGGGACGATAATGGTCATTGGCATAGTTCACCTCCGCCTTTCCGATGCGATACATGAGGAGACAACCTGTCAGGGCCACGGAAAAGCGGCATTGTCCGAAATCAATAGCTGGCGCCTGCGAGCTTTGCCCAGCCCGTCAAGCCGTCGCGATATAGTTGCGAATCTCTTCGGCCTCCCGCTCGACATCCTCTATGCGCTGCTTGACGACATCGCCGATGGACACGATGCCGACCAGCCTGCCCTCGTGCTCGACGGGGAGGTGGCGGAAGCGGCCGCGTGTCATGATGCCCATGACCTCGTTGACGGTATGGCGCTCACCGCAGACCTTCACGCTGGTGGACATTGCTTCTGAGATCGGCTGAGACAGCGCCTGCGCACCTTGTTCTCCCACCACACGGACAATGTCGCGCTCCGATAGGATGCCGACGATCTTGTCGTCCGCGCCAGTAACCACGACAGCACCGATACGGTGTTGGGCAAGGGCTCGTGCCGCATCTTGAAGAGAACTCGTGGGGCCGATCGTGACCACATCGTTTCCCTTGGCGGCGAGGATCTCGCGTACCGTCATCTGAACCTCCCTGTCGGCGGCGGGCGCTGTAGCCGGCCCGCTATCACAAGGGAATGGTGCGCCCCTCACCCGCTCTTTTCAACCCCCTGAGGGTCAATATGGTTTGCGCCAGTCCTCGCGTCGTGACCCCCGGTCGAAAAGTGAGACCGCAGAGAAACCAGCCAAGAAACCCCCAATATGGGCTTCCCAGGCGATCCTACCCTCCATTCCAGGACCGCCGAAGCCGAAACCTATCGCAAAATTTATCGCAAACCAGATTGCCAGAAAGCTGACGGTCGTGCGCCGGGTGAAGACCTGTGCGACCGACAGCACCGGACCGGTGAAGGATGCTCTGGTTCTCGACCGATCGATCTGGAAGCCGAAACGGGAGGCTGCGCCCATCATGCCAGAAATTGCGCCGGAAGCACCGACCAACGGCGTCGTATCGTTGGCATGGAGAACATAGTGGAGGCCCACCGCTGCCAGGCTCGTAAATGCCCAGAAGACCAGGAAGCGCGTGGCGCCAATCCGGTTGGCCAGCGGCGAACCGAAGGCTGCCAGCCAGATCATGTTCACCGCCAAATGAAATATGTCTCCGTGCAGAAAAGCATAGGTAAGCGGGCTAACCCAGGCATAGATATCGATCAGGTACTGGCCGGAATACCGAATCGGAATGAAGGCGAACCGCACCAGCAGTTCGATGTCCTGCGCAGGGCTTAGGATATAGGCGCGCAACAGGTGTGCGCCTGCACAGATCGCGACCAGCGCAGTTATGACCGTCGGCAGATTGAACACGGGCTGCCGTGGCGGCGTCTGGAATGGAGGTTGGCGATCGTCGCCTGCTGGGAGAGGTTGGTTCATCAAGACATCCGCTATTGGCGACGCAACGCAAATAGTGTGGCCTGACCGCCGGCTTCAAGCCTTCACAGCAGAAGAAAAGCGAAAGGCCGGCCGGAGTTTTTTCTCCTGGCCGGCCCGTCGAGCCCCCTGTTCCCCGAAAGCCGAGGTGTCCTTTGCGGATATGGCGCTTGTCTCCCATGGCCGACGCCGCCGCGCAATGGAAACCATTTGTTAACGTTAACGAATCGGAAACCCGTTGAGAACCCTCCGAGCAGGTGGCACGGCACCTGCATCCCGGTCCAATAGGCTGCCTTGAGAGACGGCCCGGTGTGCAACGTTGGCACACCTCAACGGGAAACGGGACGGAGCACATTTTGGCATGAACCACGAAGGGACAATGGCGCTGTTCCAATACTGGAATGAGCTGCGCGGACAGCGCCCTGCTCCACGGCGAACCGAAATCGAACCTGGCGATATCAGACAATTGCTGGCCGACACGTTCATCCTGGAACTCGACCTGCGCTCTGAAGCTGTTTTTCGGCTTGCTGGTACGCGTCTTTGTGCAGCACATGGACGAGAACTCAAGGGACACGCCTTCACGCCGATCTGGACCGATCGCGACCAACCAATGATGTCCCGCCTGGTCGGCAATGTCTTCCGCAACAACTCAGTGGTCGTGGTCACCTATCTCGGCATCAGCCAGGGCGGACGGACCAACCCCTTCGAGATGCTGTTGCTGCCGCTTGACGGCGGCCGGGCCAGTGCGCGCCTCCTGGGCTGCGCTGTGCCGGTGAAGAGGCCATTCTGGCTTGGTGCCGATCCAATCTTCGAGAACCGCATGGAAACGCTCCGGATTATCGATCCGGATCGAGAACCCATGTATCTGCGGAACCGCCCGGCAATGCCTGTTTCGCGGCCCTTGGAGGGCTACGGACCCGGGTTGGTCGATCCGGCGGCCACCCGCCATGTGCGGCATCTGGTCGTGATCGAAGGCGGCAAGACGACGCGCTAATTCGCTCCATCGGGCCATGTTTGAGCCCTCGGTTTCTTGTATCTGCTTTGCCGAATGGCACGATGGCGGCTTACGCCATGTTAACTGCTTCCAAGCTAACCATGGCAGCAACGCCATTTTCGGCGGCCGATCGACCCATGGGATGCGACACCAGATGAACGCAGCGGCGGCAGAACTCACGGCCTCCACGCCGGAAAGGAGGACTTTCCAGCGCGTTCGCGTGAAAATCTACGGCCGCTACATGCTCGCAGACCGAACCGAGCACCCCTGCCAGGTCATCGACATGTCTCCTGGAAATGTCTCTCTGCGTTGTGACCGGAACGGCCAGCACGGCGAGAAAGTGATTGCCTATCTCGATCATATCGGACGAATCGAGGGCATTGTCGCTCGGCAGTTCTCCGACGGTTTCGCGATGACGCTGGTCGCCTCAGAACGCAAGCGCGAAAAACTGGCCGCTCAATTGACATGGCTTGCCAACAAGCATGAGCTTGATCTGCCGGAAGACAGACGCCACGAGCGTATCGCCCCCTCCAATCCGATGTCCATCATGCAACTGGCGGATGGGCGACAGTATAAATGCCGCATCATCGATCTGTCGCTCTCGGGTGCGGCGGTCGAGACAGAGGTTCGCCCCGCGCTCGGCGTCCAAGTCATGCTTGGCACGATGCGGGGTGTTGTCGTGCGTCATTTCGATGACGGTGTCGCAATCGAATTCGCCGTCATTCAGGACGAGACGTCGATCAAGGCCGAGTTCGATCGGCCTCGCGCCTGACGCGAACTCCCGCTAAGTCCCTATATCGCTGAACAGGCTGGCTTCACGCCGCGTGGAGCCAAGATGTGTTCCGGCAATATCTTGCCGGACCCGGCACCCATGCAGCCGGCCGCTACTCACCAAGAGCCCCTGGCCAACACGCCGGGCTCATCATACGAACCGCCCGCGCCTACGTTTGATTCCATTGAGATGGATAAATTTGTAATCAAAAGCACGTCAAATATCATTCGAATTTTTTTTCAATTCTATTCTTATTTTGTGCAAATACTAATTCGATTTAATGTTTTATGTCTTCAAATTGTACTTCGCTCTTTTGCGCGAAATAAATTGGCTCGTGCCATTGTCTCTTCAAACGGGGAGACTAACACATGGGACAAATCAAATATACTATGGCCGCTGTCGCCGCCGCCGGCACCATGCTCGTCAGCGCGTCTGTGGCGAATGCTCAAGCTTTCATGCCGACAACGGGCCTATCAAGCCAACCCATTGGCCACTACGAATTCTGTCAGCGCAAACCGCATGAATGCGGTCCGACCAATGCTTCCGGCGCCCGGGTCGAACTGACGCGTGAACTCTGGGCCAAGATTATCGAGGTGAATAACCTCGTGAACACGATGGTCACGCCACGCACGGATTGGGAACTGTGGGGCGTCGAGGAATACTGGGCCTATCCCCATAATGGGTTTGGCGATTGCGAGGCCTATGCGCTGGAAAAGCGCCGAATGCTGATCCAGGCCGGCGTGCCGGCTGCCAGTCTGCTGATGACGGTGGTTCGCCAAAAGAACGGCGAAGGGCACGCCGTGCTGACCGTGCACACCAGCATGGGCGACTTCATTCTCGACAATCTTGAGCCCCGCGTACTGCGCTGGCACGAGACGGAATATGAAGTGCTCAAGCGCGTCTCAGAGCGTCATGCGGGCCAGTGGATCGGTGTCAGCGACCACCGCAACGTGGTCGTCGGTAGCGTCCGCTAGAAGATACAGAACACCCGGTCGAGTCCCCACCCTCCCCCGTCCCCACGACCGGGTCAGGAGCCGGCCCTTCCCCAGGGTCGGCTCCGCTCTTTTTTCCGAATTCGCCGCGACACAGCGCGCAACGCCGACCCATCAAAGTTGGCGCAAGCCGTTCCGAAAACGCTTGGCGTTGGCGACGTAATGGGTAGCCGACCACGTCAGCCGTTCAACTGCCGCTTGATCGAGCGAGCGAACCACCTTGGCGGGCGTGCCGACAATTAAAGAATTGTCGGGAAAGGTCTTGCCCTCGGTCACGAGCGCTCCTGCGCCCACAAGACAGTTCTTGCCGATCACGGCTCCATTCAGAACCGCGGCCCCCATACCGATCAGGCTGTTGTCCCCTATGGTACAGCCATGAAGGATGGCCCGATGGCCGATCGTGCACCCCTCTCCGATCGACAGCGGATAGCCTGGATCCGTATGCATGACGGTATGCTCCTGCACATTCGAGCCGGCACCAATCGCGATCAACTCGTTGTCACCACGCAAAACAGAACCGAACCATATGCCCACGTCCCGACCGAGACGAACATTTCCGATCACTATCGCGTCGGCCGCGATCCACACCGACTCCGCGTCCTCCAACTCAGGAGCGATCCCATCAATTTCAAAGAGGGGCATGTCATTCCTCGACGTTTCCTTGTCGCCTCACGATAGGCGCTGGTCTGCCACCTGGGCAAGCTGGAAGCCAAATACAGGCGTCGTTTACCAGTCATTTACCATATTCATGTTGCGCTAGATACAGCATGGCGTGCCAGCCCGACGAAGCCGCAACAACACAGGAACCCATGAACGGAACCACCGCAGACAGCGGACCACAGGTCCGGCCAGTATTCATGGCCAGGGTATTCTACAGCTTCCTGGCGCTTGCGGCTTTGTCCGCTGCCATAAGCGCCACCGGTCATTGGGCGGGTGGCCGTATCGCGCTTGCCGGGCACTCCGACAGCAGGGCAATCCATGAGATTGTCCTCGGCAACAACGTCTTCTCTGTTCCCGAAAACATGATCCGCTTCGAAGAAGCCCGTAGGTCCGGTGTGGCGAACCGGTTGGACATCTATCTGCACTGGCCCGCACTGGATGGCTACAGCGAAGAGCACCGCCACGATTTCAATCACGTCGATGGATCCCGCAACATCCTCTTCATATCGTTCCAGAAGCGATTGATGTCGCGCGACATGAGCGGACGCTATTATCCCATCTACACATCACTGGTCGACCACAGAAGGAGGCCTGGACCTGCGGGGCTGGACATCAGGCCGTTCCTGCCAAATGTCGGCTATCTCGATGAGGTTCTGATGGTTGGCTGGCAGGACGACGCCGTCGAGCCGTTTGTCGCCCGCTGCCTTGCAGGGCCGCTCGGGGTAGAGTCCCTGGCGCCCTGCGAGCGCGACCTCCACGTCGGCGAGGGGCTGAGCCTCTTGTATAGATTCCCGGAGCACCTTCTTTCGGATTGGCGCTCGTTGGATGCCGCCCTGCTGAGCAAGATCGACACCATGCTCCAGACCGCACGATGACACGCGGCAGAAACGGACCGCCCCCCAACGGCCCGTTTCTGCCGTGCTAGTCACTGAGGATGCTAGTTGACAGCGTCCTTCAGGCCCTTGCCAGCTGAAAACTTTGGCACATTGCGTGCCGGAATCTGGACAGTCGCACCAGTCTGAGGATTGCGGCCCGTCGAGGCTTCCCTGCGGGAAACGGAGAAATTGCCAAATCCGACGAGACGCACGTCCCCGCCCTTCTTCAGCTCACCCGCAATGACGGAGAACACCGCATCAACCGCCGATTGCGCGTCGGCCTTGGAGATTTTCGCCTCTTCGGCGACAGCGGACACTAGCTCGTTCTTGTTCATCAAAACTTCCCTTCGCTATGAAAGACCGGAATGAACGACTCAACCGGCAGGTTCGGGATACTAGGCAGGCAACCGCCTCCCACCAAGCAGGAATTTGCCTAGAAAGCCCGGAAATCCCCGGCTTTTGGGTCCTGGTGAACGAAAAAGCCGGGCCAACCGGCCCGGCTCGCGAAGTGTTTTGATTACTTTCGGTCACTAATGCGCCAATGACGCCTGCGCCGTGTCTTCCGGTTTGGCCGCAGCCGTGTCCACCGGCTCGACCCACTCGATCGGATCCGGCATGCGGACCAGCGCATGACGCAGCACCTCCCCGACCCTGCTGACCGGCACGATTTCAAGGCCGCTCTTCACATTGTCGGGTATCTCGGCCAGGTCCTTGGCGTTTTCTTCCGGGATCAGAACCTTCTTGATCCCACCACGAAGTGCAGCCAGCAGCTTCTCCTTCAATCCGCCGATCGGCAGCACCCGGCCACGCAGCGTTATTTCGCCAGTCATGGCGACATCCTTGCGCACCGGAATGCCTGTCAGAACCGAAACGATCGCTGTCGCCATCGCCGTGCCGGCTGAAGGACCATCCTTGGGCGTGGCACCCTCGGGAACGTGGACGTGGATGTCACGCTTTTCGAAAACGGGCGGTTCGATACCGAAGTCGACAGCCCGGCTGCGGACATACGACGCAGCAGCCGAAATCGATTCCTTCATCACGTCCTTCAGATTGCCGGTAACGGTCATCTTGCCCTTGCCCGGCATCATGACGCCTTCGATCGTCAGCAATTCGCCGCCAACCTCGGTCCAGGCAAGCCCGGTCACCACACCGATCTGATCCTCGCCCTCGGCCTGTCCCACGCGGTAGCGCGGCACGCCCAGATAATCGGAAAGATTCTTCTCGGTGACTTTGACAGATTTCTTGCCTGTCTTGAGGATCTCGGTCACCGCCTTGCGCGCCAGCTTCATCAGCTCGCGTTCGAGGCTTCGGACGCCGGCCTCACGGGTATATGTGCCGATGACCGCGCGAAGCGCATCATCGGTAACCGCGAACTCTTTCGGCTGCAGCGCGTGATCGCGAACCGCCTTCGGCAGGAGATGCCGCTTGGCGATCTCGACCTTTTCGTCCTCTGTGTAACCTGCGATCCGAATGATCTCCATGCGGTCCATGAGCGGAGCAGGGATATTCAGCGTGTTGGCCGTCGTGACGAACATCACGTTCGAGAGATCGTACTCGACCTCCAGATAGTGATCCATGAAGGTGGCATTCTGTTCGGGATCCAGCACCTCGAGCAGGGCCGACGACGGGTCGCCTCGGAAGTCCATGCCCATCTTGTCGATCTCGTCGAGCAGGAACAGCGGATTGGACTTCTTCGCCTTCTTCATCGACTGGATGACCTTGCCGGGCATCGAACCGATATAGGTGCGCCGGTGGCCACGGATCTCGGCCTCGTCGCGCACGCCGCCAAGCGCCATGCGAACGAATTCGCGACCGGTCGACTTCGCAATCGACTTGCCGAGCGATGTCTTGCCAACGCCGGGCGGTCCGACGAGGCACAGGATCGGACCCTTGATCTTGCGCTGGCGGGTCTGCACGGCCAGATACTCGACGATCCGCTCCTTGACCTTTTCAAGGCCGTAATGATCGGCGTCCAGGACATCCTGGGCGAAACCAAGGTCCTTCTTGACCTTCGAGGGCTTGTTCCACGGTATCGACAGCAGCCAATCGAGATAATTACGCACCACTGTGGCCTCGGCCGACATGGGCGACATCGTCCGCAGCTTCTTCAGCTCCGCTTCTGCCTTTTCGCGAGCTTCCTTCGAGAGCTTGGTCTTCTTGATCCGCTCCTCAAGTTCGCCGGCTTCATCGCGACCGTCTTCGCCCTCGCCGAGCTCCTTCTGGATCGCCTTCATTTGCTCGTTGAGGTAGTACTCGCGCTGCGTCTTCTCCATCTGACGCTTGACGCGCGAGCGGATGCGCTTCTCGACCTGGAGCACCGAGATCTCGGACTCCATATAACCCATCGCCTTTTCGAGGCGTTCACGCACGGAAAGCGTGCCCAGCATCTCCTGCTTGTCAGCGATCTTGACGGCCAGATGCGAGGCGACGGTGTCAGCCAGTTTCGAATAGTCGTCGATCTGGCTGGCCGCACCCACGACCTCGGGCGAAATCTTCTTGTTGAGCTTTACGTAGTTCTCGAAATCGGCGACGACCGAGCGCGCCAATGCCTCGATTTCGACCTCGTCCTCTTCGGGCTCCACCAGAACGTCTGCGCGAGCCTCGTGGAATTCGGCATTATCTGTGAATCCGGTGATCTGCGCACGCGCGGCGCCCTCGACCAGCACCTTGACCGTGCCGTCCGGCAGCTTGAGCAGTTGGAGAACGTTGGCAAGCGTGCCCACTTCGTGGATGGCATCCGGCGCCGGATCATCGTCGGCAGCGTTCTTCTGGGTCGCCAGCATGATCTGGCGGTCGGACCCCATCACCTCTTCCAGTGCCTTGATCGACTTTTCGCGTCCGACGAACAGCGGCACGATCATGTGCGGGAAGACAACGATGTCGCGCAGCGGAAGGACCGGATAGGTGCCCGATGCGCCTGGGGTCACGGATTGTGTGCTCATCTTCAAGCCTTTCATTGCGCGGTCGCCGGTCGGCCAACCGCGAATCTCATTCTAGCCGCTGGAAACACATCCGCCTATTGTCGGTAATCAAGGATCGCAGCACGGATCTGTTACGCCCAGCCCTGAACATTAGTTGGCGTCAGGCATGCCAAAGATCAAGGGTACGCAACGCCCCCGCGCTGACGCCGCGGAAGGGCTTGGATGATTGCGGCCGGCAACGAAGCCGATGCCGGCCGCCTGACATCAAGCGCTGGCAGCGCTGTCTTTTTCTTTCTCACGCTCTGCGTAGATGTAGAGCGGACGGGCGTTGCCCTGAACCACCTCGTCGGAGATGACCACTTCCCGCACTCCCTCGAGGGCCGGAAGTTCGAACATCGTGTCGAGCAGGATCGACTCCATGATGGAGCGAAGCCCGCGCGCGCCGGTCTTGCGTTCGATCGCCTTCTTGGCGATCGCCGACATGGCGCTTTCGTGGAAGGTGAGCTCCACGTTCTCCATATCGAAGAGCCGCTGATACTGCTTGACGAGCGCATTCTTGGGCTCGGTCAGGATCTGGATCAGGGCCGGCTCGTCGAGGTCCTCCAATGTGGCAAGCACCGGCAGACGGCCCACGAATTCGGGGATCAGACCGAATTTGAGCAAATCTTCGGGCTCCACCCGGCGGAATAGTTCACCCGTCTTGCGGTCTTCCGGCGACGCCACATTGGCGCCAAAGCCGATAGACGTCTTGCGTCCGCGGTCGGAGATGATCCGGTCCAGCCCGGCAAATGCGCCACCGCAAATGAACAGGATGTTGGAGGTGTCGACCTGCAAGAATTCCTGCTGCGGATGCTTGCGCCCGCCCTGGGGCGGTACCGAGGCGACTGTGCCTTCCATGATCTTCAGCAAAGCCTGCTGCACGCCCTCGCCAGAAACATCGCGCGTGATCGACGGATTGTCAGACTTGCGGGAAATCTTGTCGATCTCGTCGATATATACGATGCCGCGCTGGGCGCGCTCGACATTGTAGTCAGCGGCCTGCAGCAGTTTCAGGATGATGTTCTCGACATCCTCACCGACATAACCGGCTTCCGTCAGCGTGGTGGCGTCCGCCATGGTGAACGGGACGTCGATGATGCGCGCAAGCGTCTGTGCCAACAGGGTCTTGCCGCAGCCAGTGGGGCCGATCAGCAGAATGTTGGACTTTGCCAGCTCGACGTCCTGATTCTTCGTCGCATGCGCCAGGCGCTTGTAGTGATTGTGCACGGCAACCGAGAGAACCCGCTTCGCGTGCGACTGGCCGATCACGTAGTCGTCAAGAACCTTCAGGATTTCCTGCGGGGTGGGCACGCCCTCGCGCGACTTCACCATCGAGGATTTGTTTTCCTCGCGGATGATGTCCATGCAGAGTTCGACGCACTCGTCGCAGATAAAGACCGTAGGCCCCGCGATCAGCTTGCGGACCTCATGCTGGCTCTTGCCGCAAAACGAGCAGTAAAGCGTGTTTTTCGCATCGCCACCGCCGTTGCTGATCTTGCTCATATTTCATGTCCTTTCGGCACTTCACGGCGAGCGCTTCCAATGGAACGCCAACCATCCGGCACATTAGGGCGGGAAACCACCACTGCCAACCGCTTCCGATATCCAGCTGCTTCGGGCATCTCGCCATACCTACTCTTCAATACGGAAGTTAGGCAGCTGAATATCAAAATAGGCTTAAGGCGACATATCCAGGCCAAACACCTGCGAATGTGGAGGAAACGCAATCTCCACAAGGTCGGTGTGCATGTCCGGACCCTATCCCCGTCACACTGACTCGAAACTAGGTTCGAAACGCCGTACTGGAAAGGGGCAACTGTGGCAGAATTGACGCGTCCACGTCAAAAATCGTTCACAGTCGCCGTCCGCAGCGCAATCAATCGGCCGCCGGAGCGTCCATTGCCTCGCGGCTGGAGATCACCTTGTCGATGAGACCGAAGCTCTGCGCCTCTTCCGAGGTCATGAAATGATCTCGGTCCAGCGTCCGCTCGATGGTCTCATAGTCCTGGCCTGTATGCTGGACATAGACCTCGTTCAGGCGCCGCTTGAGCTTGATGATGTCCTGGGCGTGGCGTTCGATGTCGGAAGCCTGCCCCTGGAAGCCGCCCGAGGGCTGGTGAACCATGATCCGCGCGTTGGGCGTTGCAAAGCGCATGCCCTTTTCGCCCGCGCACAGAAGCATCGAACCCATGGAGGCGGCCTGACCGATGCAGAGCGTGGAGACCGCCGGCTTGATGAACTGCATCGTGTCGTAGATCGCCATCCCGCTTGTCACCACGCCACCGGGCGAGTTGATGTAGAGTGCGATTTCCTTCTTGGGATTTTCCGCCTCGAGGAACAGAAGCTGGGCGCATACAAGCGTTGCCATGCCGTCTTCGATCGGACCGGTGATGAAGATGATCCGCTCCTTCAGCAAGCGGGAGAAAATATCGTAGGCTCTTTCGCCCCGACTCGTCTGCTCGACCACCATAGGGACGAGGTTCATGGCGGTTTCGACTGGATCCTTCATCGGGCATTCCCTTGTTCGGAGGCGATTCGCGGCTGAATGACGGAATCGTTGGACATTCGCAGCCTAGATATGTTGCCAAGTCAGGCTTGCGCAAGGCCTATGCGTTCTCAGCGCGCAGCCATCTGCCAAGCGCCGCCACGTCACGGGTCTCGACCGCATCCGCTACCCGCCGCCCAACTGCCGCACCGAACTTGTAACCATGGCCCGAACAGGCAGACACGACCAGGGCCTTGCCGGACCCTTCGCAATGGAAGGTTTCGTCTACTGTGAATGTGTAGGCGCAGGTCACGAATTCGCGGACCCTATATTCGGCAATTCTGGCGATCGGCCCGGCAAAGAGGTCGCGCAATGCCTCCCCCTCGCCGGCCAGCGGCACACGGTCCGCATCGGCATCATCGGTCGGCCGCTTGGTCAGGCCAGAGCCAAACTTCAGTCCCGCGCCGCCGGAGGGCGGGATGATATAGCCGTCGGTCTTGCCGCCCACGTCCAGGATGACCGGCGCGTCTTCCCAGGCTGACATCAGATCGGCTGGCGGCTCCAGATAGACGACGCCGGTGCGGTAAGTTGTCAGCGTTCCGCCAATCTTGGGAAAGAGTTTGGGAAACCAGGCGCCCGCCGTCACGACAATGTGGTCCGCCGTGATCTCCTGGCCACCGGCAAGCCGGACACGTCCGGCCTCGCACGCGATGGCTTCCACGCGGGTATTTTCTCGGACGTCGGCGCCGCGGTCTCGAAGCCATCGGACAATATCGACGGCAATCTTGCGGCAGTGCAGCGCACCGCCCTCGGGCGAATGAAGAACATAGCGGATGGCGTCTTCGTCGAGGAACGGCCAGCGTTCGGTCGCCTCATCGGGGGAAAACACCTCGTGTTTGTAGCCACCGGCGCGCATGCCTTCCAGATAGAGATCGGTCTCGTCGCCCGGTTCACGAGACACACAGATGAAGCCCCGCGGATCGTAGTGAGAGGTATCGAGATCGCTCCACAATTCGTCCCAAGCGTCATAGGCTTCGGTGATCAACCGGCCATAGCCGCTCGCCGGCCCATAGGCGCGTCGGATGATCCTGTGATGATCGCCGGAGGCGGCAAGCGGATTGGGGATCGGCCCCTGCTCGATCAGCGTCACGTCGTGGCCGCGCCTGGCGAGAGACCTTGCTGTCGACAATCCGGCGATGCCGGCCCCCACGATCGCGATCTTCATTGTATGGCTCCGCATCAATCTTCGGCACCTTAGCTACTGGATCATCCAGGGCAAGACGCGCTAAGCAGCCCTCATGACACAGCCAGCCACTCCCCCTGACTACCTCGCCCTTGAGGCTTCCAGCAGCCGCGTGCGGATGGATCCGCACGACGATCGTTTTGTCCAGGCACCGTA
>Ga0213835_101398_pt1 | contig 14954 bp, 10 predicted proteins | sample SWPATP01_FD_160576 | JGI IMG/M metagenome (GOLD analysis project Ga0213835, IMG submission 160576) | Coastal seawater microbial communities from Marineland, Florida, United States - SWPA TP0 #1 | ecosystem: Environmental > Aquatic > Marine > Coastal | place: USA: Florida | collected 2016-08-05
CGCGTGCCTGCATCGGGCACCAGCCATTTCATCGTCGAGCTTCCCGCGCTTGTCGGTCTCGAGATCACCGCCACCAGCACCGAATTCGACACGATGCTGGAGCTTTACGCCAGCGACGGCCGGCTGATCGACCAGAACGACGACTATACCGGCATGGGCACCGACAGCCGGATCGACGCCGACCTGGCCGCGGGCAGCTACTGCATCGGGGTCCGCGGCTTTGCGGGATCGAGCGGCACGGCCGAACTGACGCTGACCGAGGTCGGCTTTGCGCCGCCACCGCCGGCGCCGGACGCGGTCGCGGGTTTTGATCCCTTCGGGCCCTGCGGCGGGGCCGGCACGGTCGACCTGGGCGTGCTGCGCCCCGGCAGCAGCCTGCGCGACGCCGGCCGCACCGTGCCGCCCGGCGACCGCTTCGACTGGTCGCTGACGGTCGAGGCGCCGATGGACGTGCAGATCGATGCCGGAAGCACCGTGTTCGACACCATCCTGACCCTGTTCGACCGGGGCGGCGTGATGCTGGCCGAGAACGACGACTTTGCCGGCCTCGGCACCGACAGCCGTCTGATCGAATCGCTGGCCGCCGGGACCTACTGCATCGGCGTGCGGGGCTTTGCCGGCGGTGGCGGCGCGATGCAGCTCGACGTCGCGGCCCTCGGTGCGGCCGAGGTCGCCACCCCCGGTCCGGGCCTGACGCCGGCGCCCGTCCCGGCGCCCAGCCCCGCCCCGACGCCGGCTCCGGCTCCGGCCGGCGACGTCACATCCGGCACGGATTTCGGCGGCACCCCCGGCACGGCCTGCACCGAGCCGCTGCGCACCGGGCACCTCGGCATCTTTGACGGCGCCACCGCGCCCCGCGCCGCGACGGTGCGCATCCCGGCGGGCGGGCGCGCCGACTGGCGGCTGACCGTCAGCGCCCCGGTCGAACTGCGCCTGACCGCCGAAAGCGGCAGCTTCGACACGGTGCTGGGCCTGTTCGACGGCCGCGGCACGATGCTGGCCGAGAACGACGACGCGCCGGGCGGCCTGACCACCGACAGCCTGCTCGACTGGCGGATGGACCCCGGCGAATACTGCGTGACGCTGCGCGGCTTCGGCATGCAGGGCGGCGAAGGGACGGTGCGCGTGGCGCTGCCCGGGGCCGGACCGGCGGCACCCGCGCCGGCGCCCACCCCCGCGCCGGGACCGGTCGTGCCGCCCTCGGCCGGCGGCGGCCCCGCCCCCGGCGAGGCGATCGATGAGCTGGGCACCCTGGTCGACCGGCTCGAGGCGTCGGCGGTGCCGGGGCCGGCGCGCTGGTGGATGGCGTTCGACGTGACCGAGTCCGGCTCGGTGCGCGTCGATGCGACGAACCTCGGGCGCGGGTTCTCGGCGGTGGTGACCGACGCGCAGGGGCGCACGCTGGCCGAAGGGCGCGGGGCGGGCGGGTTCACGCCGCTGGTGCTGTTTGCCAGCGTGAACGCCGGCCGGCACCTGCTGCTGATCGAGGCCGAGAACCCCAACGACCGCGCGGCACGGCGCGTCACGCTGCAGCGCGACTAGGCGGCCCTTGCCGGCTGCGGCAGGGCCGGGCAGGAACCGGGCATGGAATGGCGGGCCGAGGGGCTGGTCCTGGCCGTGCGGCGGCATGGCGAGACCGCCGCGATCATCGAGGTGCTGACCGAGGCGCACGGCCGCCACGCCGGCGTCGTGCGCGGGGGCGCCGGCCGGCGGCTGGGGCCGGTACTGCAACCCGGCGCGCAGCTTGACCTGACCTGGCGGGCACGGCTGTCCGACCACCTCGGCGCGTTCGCGGTCGAACCGCTGCGCGCCCGCGCGGCCGCGGTGCTCGCCGACCGGGCGGCTCTGGCGGGCCTTTCCGCCGCCTGCGCGCTGCTGTCCTTCGCCCTGCCCGAGCGCGCGCCCTACCCCGCGCTCTATCGCGGCTCGGTCGATCTGCTGGACCGGATCGCCGCCGGGGACGGCGACTGGCCCTTGCACTATCTGCGCTGGGAAATGGCGCTGCTGGCCGAGACGGGCTTCGGCCTCGACCTGGGGTCCTGCGCGGTGACGGGCGCGCGCGAGGGGCTTGCCTTTGTCTCGCCGCGCAGCGGCCGGGCGGTCAGCCGCGACGGCGCGGGCGACTGGGCCGAACGGCTGCTGCCGCTGCCCGCCTGCCTGGGCGGGGCGGGGCCGGAGGGGGCGGACGACGTTGCCGCCGGGTTGCGGCTGACCGGGCATTTCCTGGATCGCTGGCTGGCGCCGGCGCTGGGCGACCGGCCGATCCCGGCCGCACGCGCACGGCTGGCTGCGGTGCTGGCGGGGGCCTGAGCGCCCGCTCGGACACATCGGTCGGGGCAACGGCGCCGCCCCTCAGGCGGGAAGATCGTCGTAGCCGAACATCATGTAGTCGCGGCCATAGGCGGCGCGGGCGGCGGCCAGCACCTCGTCGTCGGCCAGCGCGGACAGGGGAAAGACCGGCGCGGGCTCGGCGGCAACCGGCAGCGGCGGGGCCTTCAGCCCGACCTCGGCGGCCAGTTGCGCCAACCCCTCGGACAGCGTCTCTTCGCGCAGCACGCGGTCGGGCAGGCCAAAGCCGGCAAAGCCCGAAACCACGGCCGATTGCGTCGCCCAGGCCGGATCGACCCGCAGGCCGGTCTGCCCGGCCAGATTGGCCCTGAGAAACCGCAGGAAGCCCAGGAAATCGTCCCGCACTGCCGCCGCGTCATAGCCCTTGCGCGCCTCGCGCCCCGGCAGGACCAGTCCGTGCGCGCTGCGCAGCGCCTGTGCGATCACCGGAAACTCGCCCCGCAGAAAGCGCTCGAACACCGCATGGGCCCGCACCAGCGGGTGGCGAATCACGCAAAAGCTGCGGTGGCCCGGCCGCGCGCGCTTCCAGTCGCGCAGCGTCTTCTGGGTAAACCCGTCCTCGGGCGCGCCGCCGCCCAGCGCGGCCAGCCATGCGCGCACCGACGCCTCGGGGCCGCCGGGCACCGGCATGAAAAGCACGGGCGCCCCCCGCGCGGCCAGATAGCCGGGCACGGCCGGGCCGCGGCGCGGCTCGAACGCCGGGGTGCGGGCCAGGTTGAACCGGTCGAGCCGGGCTAGCGCCTGCTCCATCTGCTCGAAATTGGCGACCTTCTCGTCCAGGCCTTCGGGGTTCTGCGGCTTCAGGGTCGGATCGGGGCCGTCGAGGCGCCCGTCCACCCCCAGCCAGGCGGCCAGCCCGTTAAGAACCTCGGTCTCGCCCACGTCGTCATAGTCGATCCAGAACGCGGTCTGGCCGGTGACCTGCAACCGCCGCAGGATGCGGGCGTAGAACTGCTGAAGCCCCGCCATGTGGGCCTCGAATTCGGCCGCGTCGAACTCGGCCCGCGCCTTGCGGCGAAAGGCGATGTCGGTCAGCTTCCACTGCCCGGTCGCCTGCGCGATCTTGCGCGAGACGTAGCTGTCGATCGGGTTGCGCGACAGCACGATCTTGGCGCAGCGCGGATCGTCGAGCGTCCGCTCCAGCACGCGCGGGTCGTGGTCCTCGAAGAACCGGAAGCCGGGCAGTGCAACCTCCGCCTGCATCCGCCCGATCAGCGCGAAGGGGTCGGCGGCACGATCGGCCATGGTCATGCCCAGCCACTCCTCGCGGCCGGAATGCCCGATGAACACCGGGTTGAACGCCTCGCCGAAGCAGCGCACGCCGGGCAGGCGGTTCAGCGACGCCTCCAGGAAATTCGAGCCGGTCCGCATCGCGGCATAAACCACGAACCAGTCGAACGCGCCGCTCATCGCGACAGGGCGACCGGGCGGCGGGCGACCGGGCGGTCGGGCACCGTGTCATCGACCGCGAACTCCCCGGTCAGCGAAATCTGCATGCCTTCGTTGCGCATCGCCTGCAGGAAGGCGCCGAAGCCCGCGGTGCCGACCATGCGCGGCACCTCGGTCAGGTGGTGGCGCGGCGGCGCGATGCCGGTGTCGTCGAGAACCTCCTGCAGGTGCTCCATCGGGGCGACGAGAAAATCGGCCAGCGTCCAGATGCGCACCCGCGCCTTGGTCTGCGGGCTGCGCAGGATGTCGAGAAACGCGGCCTCGGTGCGTTGCAGCGCCGCCGCCTGCGCGCGCACCTCCTCACGCGGGCGCGAGGACCGCGACAGCGGCACCGCCCAGGCGCCCGAGATCACCGAAATCTGCGCATTGCTGTCCAGCGCCATGGGCCAGGCCACCGCCTGATTGTCGGCCGGCCCGAACTGAAAGCACTGCCGTTCGCCGCGGCTGGCCCAGATCAGGTTGGTCAGGAACCGCTCGGGGTCATAGTCGCGCAGGGTGGCGTTGTCCGACAGCGCCCCGTTCCAGACCCTGGCGCCGCCGGCAAACCCCGCGCGTTTCGGCCCGAACAGATGCCCGTGCACCCGGCTGCCCAGGTAACGCCCCAGCCAGCCCTCGAAATCCTCGAAGACCTCGGCAAACCCCTGGAACACCGAATAGCGCTCGGCGGTGCGGCCGTTTTCGTGCCCGCCGCGGGGAAAGCGCGCCTGGCTGTACAGACCGGCCCGCCCGCGGGTGCGCTGGACGGTCGCCTGCGCGAACAGCCGGTCGATCTTGCCCGGGTTCGGCTCGACCGGGCCGCGGGCATGGCCGTCGCGCAACAGGAAATGGCGATACAGCCGGTCGGCGTCGGGCCAGATCTTGCGGGCCAGGAAACAGTCCGACCGGCGCAGAAGCTGCAGGTGATCGTTGTAGAACACATGCGGCTTGCCCTGAAAGTCGAACTTGGACAGCGTCAGCGACCGGCTTTCGATCCGGTCGGAGTATAGCCGCGCGAGGGTCTGGAAATAGGATTCGTCCGGGATCCAGACCGTGCGGAAGTACTTTTCATAGACCTCGGCATCGGGGTCGGTGAACAGCGCCGTCAGCGTCGCGCGCGTCAGGCACCACCATTGCGAGCCAAGGTGCGGCACGATCTGCGGCGGCAGCCGGCGGCGGATGCGCAACCGGCGCTGCAGCGCGACCGAGGCATCGAACAACCGGCGATGACGCCGCCAGGCGAAGGGGAAATACAGCACGAAGCGCTCGTAATCGATCCCGCCGACCGTCCAGGCGACGTCCGCGGTTGTCACCGACTCGATGAAATCGGTGTGGGGATGCGCGCCGAGGTAGGCGGCAAGCTCCTGCACCGGGCGCAGCGGCAGGCACGAGCCGGAGGTGGCGCAGACGTGGTTGACGTGCGGAAAGCCGTCGAGCAGGGTGCGGGCGGCGGTCTTCATCGCCGCGACCAGCCCCCAGGTGCCCCATTCACAGGCATGGCGGGGGGATAGCCGGATGTTCTCGACCCCCTCCAGCCGCGCCGCGAAGGCGTTGAAGCGGTCCTTGGGAACGCGCGCGTCGATATGGATCACCACCGGGCAGCCGTTGCGGGCCCAGTAGCGCGCCACCTGCTCGGCGCGATGCAGCGCGGTGTGCGCAAGCATGATGAAGCCCAGCTTCATCCGGTTGCCTTGCCCCCTTTGCGACCGGGCGGCCTCAGGCCCAGTTGCCCTTGGACATCAGCCCGAGAATCTCGAGCTGGCGCCAGTTGATGTAGCGTTCCGACCATTCGCACCACAGGTCCGGGTTGTCCTGCAACCTTTCGGCGTAGACCTCGTACTCGCGTCCGCCGGCATAGTGCTGGCGCCGCGCGAGTTCCTCGGCCGACTTGTCGGCAAATGTATGGAGGAACTTGGCGTGAAGAAGGCAGCCGCAGGTCTTTTCACCGCCCCACTCGTCATAGACCAGGTTGAGGCCCCGCGGCAGCAGCATGTGGGTCGAGCTGGCATAGACATAGCTGCGGTCCCATTTGACCAGCGGTATCTTGTTCAGCGCCGGCGCACGGCCCGGGTTCTCGGGAAAGAACATGCGCGCACGCGGGCCGCCCTGAATCCACAGGTTCCGATAGTCCGGGTTCTTCCTGAACGTATAGTTGCCGGAGTCGAACCAGCAGGCAATCTCGAACGGGTCCTGCCCCTCGGCATAGGGCTGGGCGTCGATGCGGCCGCGCGGGTACATGTCGATCAGCATCGCGCCGAAGGACTTCAACGCCGAGGCATCCAGCCAGTCGGTCAGCGCCCGGATCGGGCGGGTGTCGCAAAAGGGGTAGACGAGGAACTCGTCGGGATCGACGGTGAGGCACCAGTGCCCGTGACCGTGACGCCGGGCCAGGCGATTGAGCCAGTCCACCCCGTAGCGCGCCTGCTTGTAGCCGGCCGGCGTGGACCACAGCGACACGTCCGGCTGCTCGGCGAGGTATTCGCGCGAGCCGTCGGTGCTGTCGTTGTCCACGATCAGGAAATGCCCGACGCCGATGTCGCGATAGTATTTCAGGAAGTACGGCAGGCGCACCCGCTCGTTGCGCAGGGTGGACAGGACAAGGACGTCCCGCGGGCGGATATCGCCGGTCCGGTCGACGACGCGGCGCAACTGCATCCCCTTGCGCCAGGCGCGCAGCAAAAGGCGCTTGCGCCGCAGGCGCAGCCGATAGCGCGTCAGCCACTGCATGCCGCCTGCCTATCTCCTTCGGTGCCGGGCAGGGCCGCGATCGCGGCCCGTGCGGCGGCGAAATGCGCGGCCCACGTCGGCAGATGTGGCGGTGTCCGGCGTGTGGCCGGCCCTCCACCGCCCAGCATGCGGATCGCCCCGGTCCATGCATAAGCATCTGCGACAGCGGCGTAAACCGGGTATTCACCAAGCACTTCGCGCAGGCTTGGCAGGGGGTTGGCCAGAACCGGAACACCCAGGGCGGCGGCCTCGGCCGGGGGCAAGCCGAAGCCTTCGGCCAGGCTCGGGTGCAGCAACGCGCGGGCGCGGGCCAGCAGCTGCGCCACCGCCCCGTCCGGCAACCCAGGCGCCCAGTGCACCCCCGGCACCGCCGACAGGCGCGCGAACAGCGCCGGCTCGGCCCAGCCGCGCGCGCCGGCGACGATCAGCGGCGGCAGCGGATCGCCCCCGCGCGCCGCCCCCTCCCACAGGTCGAGAAGGAAGCCGATGTTCTTGCGCGGCTCCACCGTGCCGAGTGCAAGGAAAAACGGCCCCTCGGCCAGGGCTGCAAGCGGCGCGGGCAGCGCGGCCGCGTCGGCCCCGGGCACCGCCACGCCGAGGGGGGCGCGACGGCGGTCGGCGGGGCGTCGGCGGGCAGGTGCGCCTGCAGCGCGGTGCGGGCGGCGTGGCTGGGGCACAGCAGCAGGTCGGCCCCGCCCGCGACGGAGATCATGTCGGCAAACCGCGCCGGCTGACCCGACGAGGCAAGGTGCGGATGATCGAGCGGGATGGTGTCGTGCACCATCACCACCGCCCGCAAGCCCGGCAGCCTGCGCACTCCTCCGGTCACCCCGGGTCGCAGGTTGGCGTGCCCGAGGTTCAGCCAGACCGCCCCGGCCGGTACCCGCCCGCGCAGCAGCCGCGCCAGCGCCCCGGCACCCTGGCCCCAGACCGAGGCCTGCGCCAGCCGCCGCAGGTCGGCCATCGCCCGGCGCCGCGCCGGGCCCTGGCGCAGATGAAGCCGGGCAAGCGCATCGGCCGGCCCCCAGGGCACGCGCCCGCGCAGCCGGTCGCGCAGCGCCGCCATGCCGCCCCGGTCCAGCAGCACGAAGCCCGGCGCCGCCCGCACGAGGGCCTGGGCAGGCTCGGGTGCGGCCAGCAGGTGATCGAGCCACGCCGCCTCGACCCGGTCGATGCCCGTCGCGACCCCCCGCCCGACCCTCGAGACGCTGCGCGTGAGGTCCAGAAGCCAGGCGATGCCGGGGTGCCTCATTGCGGGACCGTGTCGACGGGACGGATGCGGCCGATCCGCTCCAGCTCGTCCGCAAGCCGGGCCCGAAACCCCGCGCGATGCAGCAACGGCCCGTCCCGCCGGCTGCGCCCGAACAGCCCGCCGGTCTGCTCCCAATAGCCGTCGGGGTGAAAGCGCGCGCGGTGCCACAGCGTCGTCGGGCTCAGGCGGATCATCGTCACGAGCGCACCCTCGTCCGCCCAGCGGCGGGCGCGGCGGCGCAGCGCCGGGCCCTGCCACCACCAGCCCGCCACCAGCCGCGGCGGCCGCGGCCCGGTGCCCGGCAACGGCAGGAAGGCGGCTTCGGGCGCCCCGATCGGGGGCGGCACGATCAGCGGCCGGCGGCGCCCCTCGGCCACGCCGGCGTCAAAGGTGCCCAGCAGGCGGGCGACGTCGGCCGGCTCGATCCCGCCCGCCACCATGTGTTGCAGCAGGCGGCGGCGCTGCTCGGCCCGCAAGGAGGCAAGGCGCGGCCCGGCGGCGCCCGGCGGCGCGTGCCGGCGCAGGAACACCTCGGCCGAGGCGCCGATCTCGAACAGCGTGACCGGCACCCGGTCGGCACGGCGGTGCGGCCCGGCGGCAAAACCGTGGTGGACCTGCGCCAACGGCACGATCGCGGTGATCTGCCCGGCCTCGGCCTGGCGCATGTTCAGGTCGGTGTCGTCGAGATAGAAGCGATAGGCCGGATCGAAGCCCCCCATCTGCGCCAGAAGCGCCCGGCGCATGGCCATGTTGGTGCCTTCGGTGCGCACGGCGGCCCCCGGCGCGCCCTCGTGCAGGCTGACCGTGCGTGTCTCGGCCTCGAGCGGGTGGCGGTTGCCCAGCGCGTCGCACCAGGCCGGCCCCCATTGCACCGACAACCCGTTGCGCCCGATCACCACCCCGCCCGCCGCGGCCACCCGGTCGTCGGAAAAGACCGCGCACAGCCGGCTCAGCCAGGTCGGCTCGGGCACGGCGTCGTCGTCGATGAAGGCCACCACCTCGCCCGCCGCAAGCGCGATGCCGCGGTTGCGGGCCAGCGAGACGTTGGCCTCGTCGCAGCGCTCGGTCTTGACCAGCGCGCTCAGCCCCATGTCGGCCACGGCCCAGAGGCCGGCGGCATCGGCGACGACGACAACCTCGAACTCGGGATGATCAAGCTGGCGCAGCGCCGTCAGGCAGCGGCGCAGCGGCTCGGGCCGGCCGCGGCTGACCACGACGACACTGGCACTGGAAAGCCCGGCCGCCATGCCCGGCCCCTACAGAGGCAGCGGATCGATGCCCGGCACATGCGCAAGAAACAACGGGTTGCGATACCCGTCCTTGCCGTAGCGCAGCGGCTCCAGATCATCGAGGCGCAGCACCGCCCCCCCGGCGGCGCGCAGCACCGCGTCACCGGCGGCGGTGTCCCATTCCATCGTCGGCCCGAGGCGCGGGTAAAGATCGGCCTCGCCGCAGGCGAGCAGGCAGAACTTCAGCGACGAGCCCGCCGCGCGGCTGTCCGCGACGGGATAGCGCGTGATATAGGCGTCGGTCTCGGGCGTGCGGTGGGACTTGGACGCGACGACGATCAGCGGCTCGCCCGCGGCGGGTCGGCGCACGGCCAGCGGCCGCGGCGGACGGGTGCCCGCGACATCCTCCTCGAGCGCGCCGCCGCCCGGCAGGGTCCGGAACAGCCGCCCGGTCGCCGGGGCATACACGACGCCGTGCACCGGCACCCCGCCCTGCACCAGCGCGATGTTGACGGTGAAGTCGCCGCGCCGGCGGATGAATTCCTTGGTGCCGTCCAGCGGATCGACAATGAGGAAATCGCCGCCGCCGAGCCCGCGGTGGCTGTCGGCCTGCTCCTCGGTGACAAGGGGCAGGTCGGGAAAGGCGTGGCGCAGCCCGGCGCTGATGATCGCGTCGGCGGCGCGATCGGCGGCGGTGACGGGGCTTGCGTCGTCCTTGGCCTCGACCGCGAGGTCGCCGGCGTCATAGACCGCCATGATCGCGGTGCCCGCCTCGATCGCGAGCGCGCGCATCACGTCGGTCAGCTTCTCGAAATCCATTGCGTGCCTCCCCGGCCCGCACCCGTGGGGGGCCATGCCGAAACTTTGACGCATCGCACCGATTGCGCCATGAAATCGCCCCCCTTATCCTGTTGTCTGCCCCCCACGGCAAGCCGCCGCGCCGGCCGTGCGACGAATGCTCCGGCGCCGCAGCCGACCCGACACACCGACCCGCACAGGGACCGCCCGCCCGATGATCGCCCAGCGCCGCCCTGCCACGACCGCCGGCGTCGCCCTGCGCCTGGGCGAGGTGATCTTTCACACGGCCGTCCGCTCGATCCGGAAAAGCCATGGCAACGCGCTGGTGGCGCTGTTTCTCAACATGATGCAGACGCTGGTGCTGGTGCTGGTGTTCTACGCCGTGTTCGGCATCTTCGGCATCCGCGGCACCTCGATCCGGGGTGATTTCCTGCTCTACATCATGACGGGCGTGTTCCTGTTCATGTGCCACATCAAGGCGATCTCGGCGGTGCTGGGGGCCGAGGGGCCAGGCTCGCCGATCATGAAGCACGCGCCGATGAACACGCTGATCTCGGTGATGGCGGCGGCGCTGGGGGCGCTCTACATCCAGGTGCTGTCGCTGTTCGTGGTGCTGTTCGTCTACCACGTCGGCGTCACCCCGATCGAGGTGCACGACCCGGTGGGCGCCATGGCGATGGTGCTGGTATCGTGGTTCTCGGGGGTGGGCATCGGGATGATGTTCATGGCGCTGAAGCCCTGGCTGCCCGGCTTCGTGCAGCTGTCATCGCAAGTCTACATGCGCGCCAACATGCTGGCCTCGGGCAAGATGTTCGTGGCCAACATGCTGCCCGGCTTCATGCTGGTCTACTTCACCTGGAACCCGCTGTTCCACGCCATCGACCAGGCGCGCGGCTATACCTTCGTGAACTACGTGCCGATGCATTCCTCGCCGACCTACCCGCTGTGGGTGGCGATCGGCGGGCTGGTGATCGGCCTGATGGGCGAGTTCTATACCCGCCAGCACGCCTCGGTCAGCTGGGAGGCGGGGCGCTGAAGCGGCGGCGGCGCGCCCGGCTTACGGCCCTCCCGCACCCTTTTGCCGCGCCTGCGGCGCAGCCTGCGGGTTTGGGCCAGGCTCATGCGGGCTTCCGCCCGCATGAGCCTGGCCCAAGGGACGCGGGCGCATCCCCGGATGCGAACGCGGCGTGCGGGAGGGCCGGGGGCGGGCGGAACCGTCGGGGCGGGTGAGGCAGGCCGCGGTCGGATCAGCCGGTCATGCCGTCCCAGAAGCTTTTCACCTTGGAAAAGAACGAGCTGCCCTCGGGGTTGTTGTTCTCGCCCAGCTTGTCGAACTCGCGCAGAAGCTCCTTCTGGCGCGGGCTGAGGTTGACGGGCGTCTCGACCGCCAGTTCGATCACCATGTCGCCGCGCCCGGCGCCGCGCAGCGCCGGCATGCCCTTGCCGCGCAGGCGCATCTGCCGGCCCGACTGGCTGCCCTCGGGCACCTTCACCCGTGTGCGGCCGCCGTCGATGGTGGGCACCTCCACGTCGCCGCCCAGCGCGGCGGTGGCGATGCTGACCGGCACGCGGCAGAACAGGTTGGTGCCGTCGCGCAGGAAGATCGGGTGATCGGCCACTTCGATGAAGATATAGAGATCGCCCGCAGGCCCGCCGCGCATCCCGGCCTCGCCCTTGCCGGCAAGCCGCATGCGCGTGCCGGTCTCGACGCCCGCGGGGATGTCCACCGACAGGTTGCGGGTCTTTTCCACGCGTCCCGCGCCGGCACAGGCCTTGCAGGGGTTCTTGACGATCTGGCCCGCGCCGCCGCAGGTCGGGCAGGTCCGCTCGACCGTGAAGAAGCCCTGCTGGGCGCGCACCTTGCCCATGCCCGAACAGGTCGGGCAGGTGACAGGCTCGGCCCCGCCCTCGGCGCCGGTGCCGTGGCAGGCGTCGCAGGTGGACAGGCTGGTGACGCTGATCGTGCGGTTCAGCCCCGCATACGCCTCTTCCAGCGTCATCCGCAGGTTATAGCGCAGGTCCGAGCCGCGCATCGCCCGCTGCCGGCCGCCGCCGGCGCGCCCGCCGCCCATGAAATCGCCGAACAGGTCCTCGAACACGTCCGAGAAGGCGCTGGCGAAATCGCCGCCGGGGTGCGCCCCGCGGCGGCCGTTGCCGGCGCCCATGCCCCCGTCGAAGGCGGCATGACCGAAGCGGTCGTAGGCGGCCTTCTTCTGCGGGTCCTTCAGCGCGTCATAGGCCTCGTTCACCTCCTTGAAGGCGGCCTCGGCGTCGGGGTTGTCGGCATTGCGGTCGGGGTGCAGTTCCTTCGCCTTGCGGCGATAGGCCTTCTTGATCTCCTCGGCATCGGCCGACCGGTCGACGCCCAGAACCTCGTAAAAATCGCGCTTGGCCATCTTCGAGCCCTCATCCGGCGGCCGTTCGGCCGCGCAACCGGCAGTCGGGCAACGACGCGGGCCGGCCCGTCGTGCGGACCGGCCCGACCGTTACCCTGCGCGCATCACCGGCCGCTGCCACGCTTGCGGTTTTCGTCGAGGTCCTCGAACTCGGCATCGACGATGTCCTCGTCCACGCCGCGCGGCTCGTCCTCGTCCGGGCCGCCGGAACCCTCGGCGGCCTGGGCCTTGTAGATCGCCTCGCCCAGCTTCATCGACGCTTCGGTCAGGTTCTGGATGCCGGACTTGATCTTGCCGGCATCCTCGCCGGCCAGCGTGTCCTCCAGCGCCTTGCTCGCCAGCTCGATCGCCTCGACCGTGGCCGGGTCGACCTTGTCCTTGTGCTCGTCCAGCGCCTTGCGGGTCGAGTGCAGCAGGCTTTCGGCCTGGTTCCGGGCCTCGACCAGCTCGCGACGCTTCTTGTCGGCCTCGGCATTGGCCTCGGCGTCCTTGACCATGCGCTCGATATCCTCGTCCGACAGCCCGCCGGAGGCCTGGATGGTGATGCGCTGCTCCTTGCCGGTGGCCTTGTCCTTGGCCTGCACCGAGACGATGCCGTTGGCGTCGATGTCGAAGGTCACCTCGATCTGCGGCAGGCCGCGCGGTGCGGGCGGGATGCCCTCGAGGTTGAACTGACCCAGCATCTTGTTGTCCGCGGCCATCTCGCGCTCGCCCTGGAAGACCCGGATCGTCACCGCGTTCTGGTTGTCCTCGGCGGTGGAGAATATCTGGCTCTTCTTGGTCGGGATGGTGGTGTTGCGGTCGATCAGCCGGGTGAACACGCCGCCCAGCGTCTCGATGCCCAGCGACAGGGGCGTGACGTCGAGCAGCACCACGTCCTTGACGTCGCCCTGCAGGACGCCGGCCTGGATCGCCGCGCCCATCGCCACCACCTCGTCGGGGTTGACGCCCTTGTGCGGATCCTTGCCGAAGAACTTGGTCACCTCCTCGATGACCTTCGGCATCCGGGTCATGCCGCCGACCAGCACCACCTCGTCGATGTCGCCGGCCGACAGGCCCGCATCCTTGAGCGCGGCCTTGCACGGCTTCATCGTGCGCGCGATCAGGTCGGCGACCAGGCTTTCCAGCTTGGCGCGGCTCAGCTTCATCACCAGGTGCAGCGGCTGGCCGCTGTTGCGGTCCATGCTGATGAAGGGCTGGTTGATCTCGGTCTGGCTGGAGGACGACAGCTCGATCTTGGCCTTTTCGGCCGCTTCCTTGAGGCGCTGAAGCGCCATCTTGTCGCCGGTCAGGTCGACGCCGTGCTCCTTGCGGAACTCGTCGGCCAGATACTGGACGATCCGCATGTCGAAGTCCTCGCCGCCGAGGAAGGTATCCCCGTTGGTCGATTTCACCTCGAACAGGCCGTCGTCGATTTCCAGGATGGTGATGTCGAAGGTGCCGCCGCCGAGGTCATAGACCGCGATCGTCTTGGTGTCCTTCTTGTCCAGGCCATAGGCCAGCGCGGCCGCCGTCGGCTCGTTGATGATGCGCAGCACCTCGAGGCCGGCGATCTTGCCGGCATCCTTGGTGGCCTGGCGCTGGGCGTCGTTGAAATAGGCGGGGACGGTGATGACCGCCTGTGTCACTTCCTCGCCGAGATAGCTTTCGGCGGTTTCCTTCATCTTCTGCAGGATGAAGGCAGACACCTGGCTGGGCGAATACTTGGTGCCGCGCACCTCGACCCAGGCGTCGCCGTTGCCGCCGTCGACGATGGAATAGGGGACCAGCTTGCGGTCCTTTTCGACCGCCTCGTCGTTGATGCGGCGCCCGATCAGGCGCTTGACCGCGTGAATGGTGTTCTGCGAGTTGGTGACCGCCTGCCGCTTGGCCGGCTGGCCCACCAGACGCTCGGATTCCGTGAACGCGACGATGGAGGGCGTGGTGCGCGCGCCCTCGGAGTTTTCGATCACCCGGGGCTGCGACCCGTCCATGATGGCGACGCAGCTGTTGGTGGTGCCCAGGTCGATCCCGATGACTTTGGCCATGAGTGTGTTCCTTCCGCTCGGCGATACTGCGGGGCCGGACCCGGTTTCGGCCCCCGGACCCCTATCCCTGGCGAACGGGGTGCCCGCCCGCCTCTGCGCGGCTATATAGGTGGGGCCCCCAGACCCTGCAACCGTGACGCCCGCGTGAAGTCGGCCCCGAAATCCGCGAATTCGCCGCATCCGGCAGCCGCCGCGGCGTCGCCCCTGCCCGAAGGGTTGCGCCTGCATCGGGGCTGGCTGGACCGCCCGGCGCAAACCGCGATGGTCGAGGCACTGCGCGAGGTCGTGCGCGCCGCGCCGTTGATACGGCCCGTGACGCCGGGCGGGCGGCCGATGTCGGTGCGGATGACCGCGGCGGGACGGTTCGGCTGGGTGTCGGGGCCGCGCGGCTACGGCTATGCCGAATGTCACCCGCAGGGCATGGCCTGGCCGCCGATCCCCGCCGCGGTGCTGGCGGTGTGGAGGGCGCTGGCCGACTGCCCGCGCGAGCCCGAATGCTGCCTCGTGAACTGGTACGAGCCGGGCGCGCGGATGGGCCTTCACCAGGATCGGGACGAGGCGGATTTCTCCGCGCCGGTGCTGTCGATCTCGCTCGGGGATGCGGGCCTGTTCCGCTTCGGCACCACCACGCGCGGCGGGCAGACGCGCAGCGTCTGGCTGCATTCGGGCGACGTGCTGGTGATGGGCGGGCCGGCGCGCTTGATCCATCACGGCATCGACCGCATCCGCGCCGACGAAAACGGCCTTTTGC
>Ga0213835_101399_pt1 | contig 14944 bp, 26 predicted proteins | sample SWPATP01_FD_160576 | JGI IMG/M metagenome (GOLD analysis project Ga0213835, IMG submission 160576) | Coastal seawater microbial communities from Marineland, Florida, United States - SWPA TP0 #1 | ecosystem: Environmental > Aquatic > Marine > Coastal | place: USA: Florida | collected 2016-08-05
GGGCGGCGGCAAATGTCGCAGACGCTGCGCGGCAGGGAGCCGTTCGCGCGACGACGCCGCTCGCTCGCGTCGATCGTGTAGCAAGGGCGACATCTCGAGCGGAACGTCGTCGCGCCGTGACGGCGGTAGGCGTTCTCGACAGAAAGCCTCGTGCCGCAGTCCTCGCAATGAGTGCGCGGGTTCTTGAGCTTCCGGGGAACGATCGTGCGGCTAGGCTCCATGCCAGCCCCTCCTTGGTCGAATCAAGCGAGCGGGTCAGGCCTCGGCAGGTGTTACCAGCACCGCCGGGGCCGCCTTCATTCTCCCACCGACCACCGACGGTGATCACGAGGCACGCTCCGAGTGTTCGGCGAGGCGCTCCCACAGTTGGCCGGCGGGCTTCTGGCGGCGCAAGAGGGTGCTGAGGTCTCCGTCGTTGGCGAAGATCGCGATCGCCGTGCGCGCCACCATTGGCTGAAGCGGTTTCCGCTCGAACTGGGTCACGAACTGGGCGGTCATCGCGCGACCTCGGCTTCGAGCTCGGCGACGCGCTTCTCCCACTCGGCGCGACCCTCGCGAAGCCCATCGATGCGGCGCGTCAGGTCGCGGCCGCGCGGACTGCGGCGCTCTTCGCGGTTCATCGCCTCGAACTCTTCGATCTGCACGATGAACTGCGCCAGCAGCATGCGCGCCGTCCTCAGCTGCGCTTCGGGTGTGCGACTCATCGGCCCACACCCCCCTGCGAACGGGCGAGAACGATTGACTTCAGCTCGCGCAAGCGGCCTACACCAAGCCATCGGTCGCTCTTGACGTTGTTGCAGCGCGAGCAGGCCAACCGCAGGTTGGCGAGCATGTGCGCGCCACCCTTTGCCAGCGGCTTGACGTGGTCCCACTGGAGTTGAGATGCGCCGCCGCACATCCAGCACTTCTCGCCGAGGAATGCCCGGCGCGACGAAACTCGATCGAACGTGAAGTCGGCCACGCGCGTACCGCGGATGCGTGCTCGGCGTGCGTGTGCTGCCAGCGCGACCGCCTGCCGATTCGCTTCTCGCCAGCGCCGCGTCGATCTGGCGCGGGATTCCGGGTGCGCGGCGTGCCATGCCGCAGTGCCCGCCGCTGCGCGCTCCGGGTTTGCCGCCCTCCATGCAGCGCTACGCTCACGCGCGCTCTGGGCGTCGCGTGTTTCCCGCTGGCGCGCGCGAATCGCTTCCCGGTTTCGCCGGTAATAGGCGGCCTGATACTCGGCGCGCGCGCTCATCGCCCAACACCTGCCGCGCCGTATGCCGCTGTGTTCGCGCGATTGATGGACTGATAGCCGGTGAGTTTGGCCTGCAACGCCTGCTGCAAGCGCTCCGCGTGGTGAAGCTTCGCCTTCGCCTCGTTCACCGTGCGCATGAGCGGCAGGCACGACAGGCGAGCCTCAGCGAGCCGGTCGTTGTAGGTGGCCCGCTCCGACGAGAGCTTCGCGGTCTCGAGCGCGCGCGAGTACTCCTCCTCCGCTTCGTACCGTTCCCGTTGCAGCTGGTCGAGCACGCGCACCGCGGCTTCGAGGCGGTCGGCGATCTCGCGGATGATGAACTCGATCTCCAGCGGGGATACCGGCTCGTAATTGATCAGTTCCCCGGTCGGGGTGTGGACGAGGTCAGCCACGGTCCGCCTCCGGCGCCACGTAATCCGGGTGTGCTTCGTCGACTGTGCTCGGCTCGTTCTCCTGATCGACCACGTCGGCCTCGGCGACGACTTCTTCTGTTGCGCGCGACAGCGTGCCATAGCGGGCGAGCGCGAGCGTGCGCACGTCGTCACTGAACTCGCCCGCCGCCTTTGCGCGTTGGACGATCTCCTTTACCTCGTCTGCGGTGGCTGCCGCCTCGATGTGAGCGGCCCAGTCCTCCGACGGTTCGATGTCGGCTTCGACGACCTCGCCGGACTCGTCGACGAGCGCGCCAAGTTCCTCGGGCGTGTACGCGGCGCCCATCAGGACGTCCTGCGCGCCGTCGCGAGCGACTTCACCGATGGCGCGGTTCTTCAGCATCGAGCGCGTGTATGCCTCCCACGGCTTGGCGTGCCCGTCCTTCGACCGGGCGCGCACCTGCCAAACACCGTTGCCGTCGGGTTCGTACGACTGGACGAGGCCCGCCTTGATGGCGTCGTGCACGGTCCACTCGACGATGTACGGCTCGTCGGGCTCGTCAGCGCGGGTCAGCTTCGCGACAGCGCGAATGTCGCCGCCCTCGACGGTGCCGTGCACGTCGACACGAATCTTGTGGCCCGCGCTCCGAATCACGGCCGTCATGAGCGCCGGCGACAGAGTCGCCTTTCCTTCGATGACGTTCACGCCCTGCAAAGCGGCCACGGGGTGCAGGCCGAGCATCGCGCCGGTCTCCATGACGAGCAGCACCTTGCCGGGTGAGGGCGCGGGGACGCCCATTGATCCGTCCGCCTTGCGCACGGGAGCCCAGAGCCCCTTGGGGATCAGGTCGCCAGCGGCGGCGAGGGTTTGCGCGTACGACTGGCGTTCGCTCAGTGACGCGTTCTGGTAGGTGGCGAGCGCGGTGCTCATGGGATGAGTTCCTGTTCAAGTGAGCGCGCGGCGCGGAGCCGCGCGAGAAGGTCGGTAGCGATGGGCAGCATCAGCTGCGTGAGAGCGACGAGCTCGGGATCGTCGCGGCGGAAGGAGAGGTGCTTCGGTTCCTCGCGGAACGGTTCGCCGGCGTCGTCGATCTCCATCCACAGCCAGTCGAGTTGGTCGAACTCGGGCAGGCAGAGGAACTGCCACGCGATCTGGCGCTTCTCTGGGAGCGTGGGGCCCGTCACGACGCGGTTGTGCTTCACCTTCACCTCGGCGATGCGGTCACCGATCCCGTCCGGCGTCGCGGCGAACCCGCGCGTGATCGTCGAGTGGACGAGCGCCTTGTTCTCAGGGATGCCAGCCCAGGCGAGCACCATCGGCTCCCACCGATGGCCCTGCCGGGTCGACGCGTTCCCTTGGAACGTCCCGTCGTCGCGGAGCTTCGCGAGGAGGTACTTGTCGACCGACGCCGCCTTCGACAGTGACTTTGCGTCGGACGCTCCGATGACGTTCCGGCGAGCGATGGCCCACTGCTCGCGGTCCGAGCCGTCGTTCAGGATGCGGTCGCGCCACGTCATGAGTGCGCCTCCAAGAGCGCGAACCGCTTCGGGTCGTGACGGTCGTAGGCGCCGTCGATGTCATCGACTGATGCACTGCGCTCGCCGACCCACTGGTCGTGCCAGTACGCGGCCTCAGCCTCGTCGTCGTGATTCGCGCACCGCGAGTGGTCGTCGCACTCGCAGGAGCGGCCCTCGAGGAGGAAGCCGTCGTCGGGGCTCATCGCACGACTCCCGCATCCAGCAGTGCGGGGTTCGCCCGCACAGCCTGCATCCACCCGACAGCGGCGATCTTCTCCTCGTCGGTGAGCTCGCGGCCCTGGCGGAGTTCCGTCCTGGTCTGGCTGGGAATGCCGATGCTGAACCAGATGTGGCCGTGGCGTGGGCCGTAGCCGTAGGCGGAATCGTTGCGTTGCGACGCCCAGCGGTCGTACTCCTTGACGCCGTAGAAGCCGCCGAGCAGGTAGCTCGGCCCGGCGCGGAACTCCTCGATCGCCGCGTCGAAGCACTCCTGCACCTCAGCGGTGTTGCGCCGCGCGCCGGTGCGGTCGCGCGTGGCCGGTTCCCACGCCCGTCCGCCCCACGTGATCTCGACCAGGGTCCGAGCGAGCTGATACTGCTCGATGGATGCGCCGGCCTCGGCGAGGCCGATGAGGCGCTCCTGCTCAGCTAGAGCGGAGTTGAGCTCAGCCTTGCGTCGCGCGACTTCCTTCTCGTGCTGCTCGATGCTGGCGATCAGATCGGCTCGGGCGGCAACCGCGACGGCGTAAGCGCTGCTCATGAGTTCACCGCCGCGACGCGACCGTCCTCGATGACGATCCCGACCTTGCCGGACTCATCGACGGCCTCGACGAACACCTGATAGTCGTTGTCGACCGCCAACTGCTCCAGCACTTTCATCGACTCGGAATCGAGCAGCGACCCGTCACGCACCTGCAAGATGCGCAGCTGAGGGTTCGCGGCCATGGCGAGCGCGGCAGACACGCGAAGCTGTTCAGCGGCGGATGCCTGTGTGAACGGGGTGCCGTTGTAGAGCACGCCCGACTGGTCGAACGACAGCCCCTCGACGGGGAACTTCACCTTCGCGAGTGCGTCGGCCTTCCGCTTGTCGATGGCCTGCAATTCGAGCGTGAACTGGGCGGCCTCCTCGCGCTTCTTCGCGAGTTGCGCGGCGACGCGGCGGTGCTCCTGCGCGGCGCGCACGGCGGCGTTGGTCTGCTCGATGTTCGCCAGACGCTCGGAGATCGCCACCGTGTCGATGTGCTCGGACATCTTCTTCAGGTTCGCGCGCTGAAGGGCAAGCGCTTCTCTCTCACTCGCGAGAACTTCCCGCGCCTCTTCCAGTGCGCGTTCGGCCTCCGCGACGTCCTCCTCGGCGCGTTCGACAGCGGATTCGCGGCTCATGCAGGCGGACACGGCTCGGTCGATCTGCTCGTTGTGCTCGCGCGCTTTCTCGAACTCCGCGATCACGTCCGCCGCCGACATCTCCTCGTCCGGCGTGCCGTCGACAGGTTTCGGCAGGCTGGCCAGGTGGCCCTCAAGCTGCTTCACCGTCCGGTTGATCTCGGTGCGCTGGTCGAACACGCCCGCGCGCTCGCGGTCGAGCTCGTTCGGATCGAACGGCAGGTCGACGGTGCCGATCAGCGTCGCGACCTGATCGGCCGGAGACATGCGAGTGAACGCGAGCGGGTCGAACGTGCGCTTCCCGACGAGCTCGTCGAGCAGCTTCTGCGGCGACGAATACTTCTGCTTCCGCCCGTCCTCGGTCGGGGGAGTTTCGACGGTGAGGGTGCCTGCGTCGTCCGACGTCCACCGGCGGGTGACGATGTAGTCGCCCAGGTCGAGACGGACGATGGCGGTGTCCTGCCCGTCGCGGATCGGCTGCTTCGTGGCGCGGGACGCCTCGCCACCGGCGAGCGCGGCGAAGATCGCGTCGAGGACGGACGACTTCCCCTGCGCGTTGCGACCGCTGAGGGTGACGACGTTGCCGCCGGGGGTGATGTCGACCGCGACGAGACGCTTGTAATTCTCGGCGACTAAGTTGACGATGTGGAGTGGCATGTGCGGTTGCCTTTCGGGTTATGCGGCTTGCGCCGTCATGGGGTCGAGAACGACGACGGGCCGCGTGTCGGGCCCGCCTTCGAGGAGGAGCGCGAACGCTTCGGCGGTCATCATCACGAGCTGCTGTGATGGGTCTCCGATGCCGCGACGCTTGGCGATGACCACGCCGATCACGGCGTCGTCGTTGGCTCGTTCGGCTTCTGCTTCGTCGAGCCAGGGCTTGACCATGACGCGGCCGCCGTGGTCTTTTAGCTCGGCGACAACGCGGCCGCCGCGGATGGTGCGGAGGCCGGTGAGGTCGCCGCGGTCCTGAGCGCCGTTCTTCGTGCGGCGTTCGATCCGGTCGTCGGACAGGCGTAGGGCGAACCAGCGCGCCATGAGCGTCTCGAACCGGGTGCCTGCCGCTTTCGCGGTCGCGCGCGAGCGGGTCATGACGCAACCCTCGGCTCGACGTGCGGCTGCAAGAGCGCCTCAGAGAGGAGGCCGGTGTCGTGCTCGACGGAGAAGTACACGACGCCGGGCTTCGACCCGTTGCCAGAGGTGAACTTGACCCGCAGAGGCTGGTGGGCGCCGCGCGCGAGACGCGCGATCTTCGCGACGTAGCTCATGTTCAGCAGCGGGGGCGCGGCGGCAGGTTCGGCGTCGCGCGCTTCGTCGACGAGGCGGAGGACCGGCGGGAACTTCCCGACGACGTGAGTCCCGTTCCACTGGATCGATGCGGAGTTGTCCGCGTCCGTCTGCGAGACGGTCACGCACAGCACGCCGGGGAGGTCCATCTGTTCATCGCGCTTGACGTGCTGGCCCATCAGGATCGTCACGCGCTGGTTGTGTCGGCCCGAAGAGCCGAAGTAGCCGATGTTCTTCTTCAGCCACAGCAGCGCAGGGCGGGGGATGATCGCGTCGAAGTCGTCCTGCGCTTCGACCGCGCACACTTTCGTGGTGTGAACGCGGTACCGGTCGGTGGCGACGACGCGGACGTTCTCGTCTTCGACCGTCACGCGCGCGCCACAGAGCACTGGGGTGACGTCGTCCCGGCTTGATGCTGACAGGGCAACGTCGACGAGGTAAGCGGCGTGGTCGCGGTGGAGGATGATCGCGGCCATGATCACTTGCCCCCGTCAGTCAGCCCGAAGAGTCGCTCGATTCGGCGCAGGGCGCGGTTGGACGGCTTGTACGTGTTCGTGCGCCGATCGGCGACGAGCGGAATCGACCGCTCAGCAGGAGGCGTGACGACCTTCTGCTCTCTAACGAACGGGACGCCCGACTTCTTGCGGGCCTTGCGTGCGGTGGTGCTCATGATCAGTTGCCTTCCGGGTATCGGTGGTTCTCGGTAGTGCAGGAGGGGCAGGCGAAGCCGCCGCGGCCAAGCTCGGGGTCGAACCACTTGTCGACGCGGCCCTCGTACAGGCAGTGGTCGCACTGGTCTGTGGCGACGTACTCGTCGAGGAGCTGGCCCGACGACCATCCGCCGGTCACGACAGCCACCACGCAGACGCCCACGCCGCCGACACGACGACTGTGGTAATCGCGGCGGTCGTGACGATCTGGCGCCACTCGATGCGGACACGCGCACGGTGACGGATCGGCGCTTCGGGGAACGGCACGTGCTCACGCATCCGGGTCACCCGCCTTCTCGAGCGACGCCACTAGGGCTTCGTGCGCTTCCCGGTCTGACTCGATCAGCCTGTCGATCGCGTCGCAGAGCTCCTGCGCTGCCTTGTTGATCTGCCGGGCCATCTCAGCGAGAGCCTCGGCCTGCTGCTCGAGCGTCATGCGAGCGCCTGCCGACCCTTGTCGGTGAGACGCATCGCCCGCTCCGGCGAGTTGTTGCCCTGCGCCGTGCGCACCGCGGCGACCTCGAGGAACCCCTCGTCCAGAAGCTCGTGTGCACGCTTCCGCGGGGTGTCCCACGCAACACGCCGCCAATTCATGCGGGACGCCATGATGTTGTACTGCTCGTTGACCTCCGCGCCGACCAGCGACCCATGCATGTTGATCAGCTGCAGCACGCGATGCTTCGTCTCGTGCAAGTGGCTAGCAGACGCGTCGGCGGCGAAGTGGGAAGTGAGCGGGTCGGTGGACCGCACCCGGGGCGAGTCGCCCTCGGTGATGATCTGAGGCGGTTCGAGCTCGAACCGCGGTACGCTTTCAGTGATGGACACGTGACGTCCCTCTCTCTTGATTCGGCCTCGTTCGCGCGGGGCCGTTTCTTTTTTCGTGGTGGGGAGGGAGTGAACGGGTCGCACTCCCTCCCCAGGGGCGGGTGAAGCCCAGGAGCATCACCCGAAATCGGCGCGGGTGCGCCGATACCGCGGCTTCGGGTGCTGCCGCGGAAACCTGAAATGCCCAGCGACAAGAGCCGCCAGACCGGTGATGGTGAAGGCGCCAGTGCCCGCCCACGCGAGCGCGCCGATGAACTCAGCCACGAGCCCTCACCCGCCCCACGAGGTAGGCGGCCCACGCGATGACGGCGAGCACGACCAGCACGCCCGGGTCGGTCATCGCCAAGTCCGGGGGAGTCGTCGACGGGAGCGCCGTGATCATGCGGCACGCTCCATGGGCTGCGGGGGGAAGAACCGCGAGACGGGCACACGCATGGCGGCGGCCAGTTCGAACATCTCGGTCGCGGTGAAAGGCACATGCCCGTTCATTCGCGCGGCGACACTGCCGCGAGAGATGCCGAGCGCTTCGGCCACCTGAGCCTGCGTGAAACGCTTCTCGGCCGCGACACCCCGAACCCTGTCCGCGATTCGCTTCGTTGTATTCGACATGCCGCACAGCATGAACGGAAATCCGAACACACGCAAGTCACGAATGCGGCGTGTCGCGGCGATTCCGAACAACTAGCCCGACGAGTTAGGCAAAATGTGCAGAATCCCGTACAGTGGTGGCATGGACAACATCAGCCACCTGCCGGCAGTCGACCCGATCCGGCAAGCACGCGCCGACTTCGTTGCCACCGCCATCGAAGATGACGGCCGCAGCCGCCGCTTCGTAGCGACCAGGATCGGCGTGAACCCGTCATCGCTTGGCGACCGCCTGAAGGGTCGCGTCGCGTTCACCGCCGAAGACATCGAGGGCATCGCGCACGTACTAAAGCGCGACCCGGTCGAGTTCTACCGGGCATACCTCGCGGCGACGAACGGCCCCGAAGGCAATGAGTGGGCCCCGTCGGGCTCGAACCGACGACCCGCGGATTAAAAGTCCGCTGCTCTGCCAACTGAGCTAGAGGCCCGCCTACCAGCGTACCCGCCCGCGCGGCCCAGCGCTCGGGGGTAGCGTGGCCGCCATGGCCGAGCGACCCGAGCGACCGCACCGCCCCATGCGGGTGCCGTCATCACACTTCGAGGCCTTCGAGGGAGGGCTCGATCCGGCCGTCCAGCTGCGCATCGCCCACGACAGCGCCCGCGCCCTCGTACACCGCGTGCGCGCCGCGAGCGCCGACGACGTCGACGTGGTCGAGCGCATGGTCGCCTACACCGACGAGCACGGCCTCGACACGCTCGCCGAGTTGTGGGCGCAGGCCGGCCCGCGCACCCTGCCGGGCGCGCTGTGGCGGCTGTCGCTGCTCCGCGCCATGATTCGACAGGATGCACGGGGCACCGCCCTCATCTACCAGCGTGGCTCCGAGGTGCTCGCCTCGAGCGCCCACGTGGTCGTCGCCGGGGCCGAGGCGCCCACCGGCCCCGAGGAGATCCTCCGGCTCGCCGACCAGGTGTTGCGCGGCGCCTACTCCGGAGATTTCGCTGTCGCGCTCGACCGCGCTGCGGCGTTCTGTCGGGTGTCGGCCGCGGGCGCGGCCGACCTCGCCGACGGCGCGGATGCGGGTTTTGACGACGCGCGCGCCGCCGCCATGACGGGGCGCGCATCCCGTCTCGCCGAGAGCGCTGCCGACTTCACGGCCTGCGCCACCCTCGAGCGCCGCGCCGCCCTCGACTAGTCGGGAGCCGCCCGCCGACACGCCCGCGCCCACCGCCGCGCACACGTCCGAGATCGGGAGCCACCTTCGTGGCCTGGGGCCAGTTCGAACTGGCGCCAATTCGCCAAACTTGCTCCCGCTCGGCCGACGCGGCGCCCCACGCCGACACGCCCGGGGGTGGGCGGCACCTGGCAATCCCCGGAATACTCCGGCGTGCACTGCCGTTAGTCTTGTGCAGCCGGTCCGCAGTAACCCCGGGCTCCAAATTTCGCCGCTACGAGCGGCCTCGCGCCGAGAGGCGTTCTGCGGGCCGGCTTTTTCGTGCCTGCTCCCGAACCTGAGAGTCACCTCAACACCCAGGCCCCGAGCAAACCCGTAACCCCGGCGCCCCGAACACCGGGCATGACATCGACCATGCTCCGCTCCCGCACCGCGCGGCGCACCTCCCTGGTGCGCGCCGCGTCCGCCGCGTTGGCGCTGGCCGCCCTCATTGGCGTGACGGGGTGCGCATCCGCGACATCCCCGAGCGCCGAACCGAGCGCATCCATCGCCCCCGAGGCGCAGAGCGACGAGTCGAACGACGTCACCGACCCGACCGAGCAGAACGACGCCGACCCGCACGCCGCCCACGGCGAAGACGCGGCCCCGGCCGAGCCCGGCCCGAATGAGGTCATCACGATCGGCCTGCGGTTCACCCCGCCGACGATCACGGTGCCCGTCGGAACCACGGTGACCTGGCGCAACGGCGAGGCGATCGGTCACACGATCACCTCGGGCGTCTGGGGGGACGTCAACGAGACCACGGGTCTCCGCGGCAGCCAAGAGGCCGATGGCATGTTCCGTCACGCGCTCGCGCGGGCCGGAGAAGAGGGGGACACCTTCTCTTTCACCTTCACCGAACCGGGGGAGTACCCGTACTTCTGCGAACCCCACCTCACGATGAACGCCAGCGTCATCGTCGAGGCGGCCGGCTAGCGGGATGCACGGGCACCGACCCACACACAGCCACTCACGGCACGAATCACCACGATTCGACAATCACAAGGAGAACACCATGCGCAAGGTAACTGCATTCGCCGGGCTCGGCCTCGCCGCCGCCCTCGTTCTGTCCGGCTGCGCCGCCGAGGCGGAAGCGCCGGCCGACGAGCCCACGATGGAGCAGCCGGCCCCCGAGGCCGACGCCCCCATGATCGACACGGTCAACAGCGACGGAGCGAACCTCCGCGCCGCCCTGACCGCTCTGCTCGCCGACCATGTGTACCTCGCCGGTGCCGCCATCAACCAGGCGCTCGCCGACGGTGGCGACCTCGAGACCCCGGCCGTTCAGGCGGCCGTCGCGGCGCTCGACGAGAACTCGGTCGAGGTGGCCGCCCTCGTGGGTTCCGCCTACCCCGACGCCGAGCAGCCCTTCCTTGACTCGTGGCGCTCGCACATCCCGTTCTTCGTGAACTACACGCTCGGCCAGGCAACCGGCGACCAGGAGATGGCCGACCAGGCCGTCGCCGACCTGAACGCCTACGCCGTGTCGTTCGGTGAGCTGATCAACTCGGTCGTTCCCGAGCTGCCGGCCGAGGCCGTGCAGGCCGAGCTCGAGATGCACGCCGTGACGCTGCTCGCGGCGATCGACGCGAACATCGCGGGCGACCCGGCCTACTTCGACCTCCTCAAGGAGGCGGCCAGCCACATGCCGATGACGGCAAACGCTCTCGCCGGCGGCATCGCGGCGAACCTCGGCCTGCAGTAAGGGCCACACCACACCCGTTGTTGTTCCTCCAACACGGTCAACCCGGAAACGCCGGGCGGGGCTGCATCCCCGCCCGGCGTTTCCGTCGTTAACGGGGCGGCGCGCGCGGGCCGTTCTCAGCGATTACGCACCCGACAGAAGTGAGACCTGTAATGCTGGTGCTCGTGCATCCCGATTCTGAGGCGACGACGGCGCCAGCCGAGGCGCCGCCGACCGCGCACGCCGACGAAGCGACCGCGCTGCTCTCGCGCGTCGCGACGGGCGACCAGCGTGCCTTCAGTGAGCTGTACGACCTGATCGCCCCGCGCATGCTGGGCCTTGTGCGCCACGTGCTGAAAGACCACGCGCAGTCGGAGGAGGTCGTGCAGGAGGTCTTGCTGGAGGTGTGGCAAACCGCAACGCGCTTCGATCCGAATAAGGGGAAAGCGGTGACGTGGATGCTCACGATGGCTCACCGACGCGCGATCGACCGGGTGCGCAGCGCCCAGGCGAGCCGTGATCGGGACACCAGGATTGGCATCCGCGATCTGGGCCGAGACGTCGACACGGTGTCGGAGTCGGCCGAGATCAGCATCGAACACAAGCGAGTGGAGAAGGCGATGGCGAGGTTGAGTGACCTGCAACGTCAAGCCGTCGAGCTCGCGTACTACGGCGGCTACACGCAGAGTGAAGTTGCCGAGATGCTGGGCATTCCGCTCGGCACAGTGAAGACACGATTGCGCGATGGGCTGATTCGCCTGCGCACAGAATTGGGGGTGGCGTCATGAGTTCTCTGTCGAACGAGCAGCTTGAGACTGCCGCCGCCTACGCGCTGGGTGCCCTCGACGCCGACGAGGCGGCCGACTTCGAGCTGCAGTTGGCGCTCTCGCCAGAGTTGCAGCGCGAGGTCGAGTCGCTGCGCGAGGCAACGGGGATGCTCGGGGCGTCCACCGCTCCCGTCGCCCCGTCGCCGGGTCTGAAGCAGTCGCTGATGGCGCAGCTGGCCGACACCCCGCAGCTACCGCGTGAGGACGCGCCCGTCGAGCAGATGGCTCCGGCTACGCACTCGGCCCCGGGCCGGCACGCCGCGCCGACCCCGGCGTTCGAGCGCGACGCGGCCCCCGCTGCCGCGCGCGCCCCCATCCCGATGAGCGGGCTCGCAGCCGACAAGGCCCGCATGCGCTGGTTCTCCCGCCCCGCGACGATCGTTGCTGCTGCCGCGGCCGCCGTCGCCCTGTTCTTCGCCGGAGTCGTCACCGCCGACGTGGTGCGCCCGAGCGCTGGCAACCAGCAGGTGCTCGCGCAAGTGGTCGCCGCCCCCGACGCGTCGGTCGCCTCGAGCGAGGTTGCGGGTGGAGCCACGGCGAGTCTGGTGAGCTCCGAGTCGCTCGGCCTGTCGGTGATGGTGTTCGACGGCCTGGCCACGCTCTCCGATGACGAGGCCTACGCCCTCTGGTACATCACGGGCGAGCAGATCTCGCCGGCCGGCCTCTTCACGGTTGACGCCGACGGGCAGACCGTGCAGGTGCTCGAGGGCGAGTTCGTCGCGGGAACGATCGTCGGCGTGACGGTCGAGCCCGCCTCGGGCAGCCCGCAGCCGACGAGCGAGCCGATCGTCGCGATTGTCACCGAGAGCGCGTAGCGCGGCCGGCGCCGACAACGCGACGGGATGCACGGGGCCGCGCCCCGAGCATCCGCGTCAGTCGACGCGAACCCGGTAGCCGACGCCGCGCACCGTCTCGATCGGCGACAGCCCGCGCTCGGATGCGGCGCCCAGCTTCGCGCGAATCGAGCCGATCATGACGCGCACCGCCCGCGCCCCCGCCTCGGGGTCGACGTCGGGCGAAAACTGGCGCGCGAGGTCTTGGGGCGACACCAGGCGCGGGGCACGGGCCGCGATGGTGTGCAGCATCGAAAACTCGCGGTGGGTGAGCCGCACGTCGGCCCCGGCGTACGTCACGATGTGCGCCGCCGTGTCGATGTGCAGGTCGCCGACGACGACGGCGGGCTCGTGCGGCGAGCTGGGCAGCCCGAGTCCGTTGAGGCATCGACGAAGCTCGTCGGCGGTGAAGGGTGTGGGTAGGAGGGCGTTCGCTTCGGCGTCCAACGCCCGGGCTGCCTCGGAGTTGTCGTCGGCCGCCGCGTCTATGGTCACCACGACAGGGATATTCGCCCAGTGATGCACGGTCGAAATCAGAGTTTCGAGGACGACCCCGGTCGGCTCGGCGGGCGTCAGCACGACGTCAGGGGCATCGCTGGCGAGGGCGACGAGCAGCTCAGCCGCATCCCTGTGTGCGACGTAATCGATGCCAGCCTGGATCAATTGCCGGTCAGTGTCGCGGCACAACTCTCGCAGGGCGGTCGTGCCAGCGACGCGGCGGAACGCGCGGGGCCCTTGGGCGGCGCGGGGGGAATCCTGAGTCACGGTGATGACAGCGTCCTTCGTCTGGCGTCGTCGACGATCGATAGACGCCATCGAATACAACGCAGGCAAACAGCGGGTGAACGTGACGCGACCAATCAGCGCGGAAGCCAGCGCGCGCACCCCGCGCCGAGTTGTTGACCCGCGTTTACCCGGCGTTCACCAGAGGCGTTCAGGCTGAGGACATCCGCGGCGACCTGACCGGCGGACCACCCTTACCCGGAGGACTCATGACCCCCGACGCTCAGTCCGAGCCCACGATCGACCAGGCTGCCGCCGACGAGTCGGTGCGCGAGGTGCACTTCGAAGTCGGCCACCGCCAAGCCGCTCCGCACGGCGCGTACGGTTCGATCTTCGAACTCGAAGACGCGGCCGTGAAGTACGGCTCGTTCACCGCGGTCAAGGGCATCAGCATGAAGATCCCCCGCAAAGAGATCACGGCCTTTATCGGCCCGTCGGGCTGCGGCAAGTCGACCCTGCTGCGCGCATTCAACCGGATGAACGACCTGATTCCCGGCGCGACAGTGCAGGGCAAGTTCATTTACAACGGCGAAGACATCTACGGCCCCGACGTTGACCCGGTCGAGGTGCGCCGCCGCATCGGCATGGTCTTTCAGAAGCCGAACCCCTTCCCGAAGTCGATCTACGACAACGTCGCGTTCGGACCGCGCCTGAACGGCTACAAGGGCAACATGGACGACCTGGTCGAGCAGTCGCTGCGCAAAGCGTTTCTGTGGGACGAGGTCAAGGACAAGCTCAAGGAGTCGGGCTTCTCGCTCTCGGGTGGTCAGCAGCAGCGCCTCTGCATTGCGCGCGCCATCGCCGTCGACCCCGAGGTCATTCTCATGGACGAGCCCTGCTCGGCCCTCGACCCCATCGCGACGCTGCGCATCGAAGACCTCATGCGCGAGATGAAAGAGGAGTACACGATCGTCATTGTCACGCACAACATGCAGCAGGCTGCGCGCGTGAGCGACATGACGGCGTTCCTCACCGTCGACATCGACGACCACGTTGGCGAGCGCACGGGTGCCCTCGTCGAATTCGATGCCACCGACAAGATCTTCTCGAACGCCTCCGACCCGCGCACCGAGGACTACATCTCGGGTCGATTCGGGTAAACGCGAACCGTCGTTACGTCGCCGTTCATCGGGCGTTCACCTGATGGCCCGCAACGACTAACCCGGCGTCGAAACAGTAAGACCGCAACACCAACCCCCGTTGTCACCCACAACCAAGAAACGGACAACACACATGACCATCCTTCGCAGCAAGAAGGCTCTGACCGGCGTCGCCGTGTCGGCCTCGCTCGCCCTGCTCCTTGGCGCCTGCGCCTCGGAGGCCGAACCCACCGAGCCCGGCGACACCACGAGCCCCGAGGCCCCGCCGGCCGAGGTTCAGCTCTCGGGCAACCTGGAGGGCGCTGGCGCGACCTTCCCGAACCCCGTGTTCCAGGAGTACCAGTTCGAGTACACCGGCTCGGTTCAGCCGGGCGTCTCGATCAACTACCAGTCGATCGGCTCGGGCGGTGGCATCGAGCAGTTCCTGCTGCAGACCGTCGACTTCGGCTCGTCGGAGCGCTACCTGCGCGACGACACCCTGGCCGAGGCCGCCGAGGCGCGCGGCTGCGAGGCCATCCAGTTCCCGGTGCTCTTCGGTGCCGTGACGATCGCCTTCGGTGACGAGCAGTTCGACGGGCTCGTCCTCGACGCCG
>Ga0213835_101400_pt1 | contig 14942 bp, 11 predicted proteins | sample SWPATP01_FD_160576 | JGI IMG/M metagenome (GOLD analysis project Ga0213835, IMG submission 160576) | Coastal seawater microbial communities from Marineland, Florida, United States - SWPA TP0 #1 | ecosystem: Environmental > Aquatic > Marine > Coastal | place: USA: Florida | collected 2016-08-05
GCTCGCCCGCCGCCCCGAGCCCGAAAAGGAACAGCAGAAAGACGCCTTCTTCCGGGTGCCCGATCGACGCCGCACCGATCGCCGCGGCGAACATCAGCACGTCGATGTTCACCTTGAACGAGCGCACGCTCTCGAGCGCTTCCGGGAACGTCTTGCGGCTCGTCAAAAACGCGGCGACCGCGAGCAGCGACCATCGCGCGATCTCACTCGGCGTCTCTCCCAGCGGCGCAAACCACCCGACGAGCCACCCGATCACCAGCACGAGCCCGCCGACGAGCGCGAATGCGATATCCGGCTGCGCGCGCAGGAACTCGATCGTGCGCGCCACGCGCCCCCGATCACGGGCCCGATCGCGCGCCCGCTCCGGCTCGGCGCTCAGCGTGAGTTCCACCGGCGCGGGCGAGACGCGACGGGCACCGGCGACGTCCGCCGTCACGCCCATCGGCGCGAGCGTCTCGGCGATCTGCCCGATCGGGCACGCGCCGGGCCAGAAACGGAGCGTGATGCCACCGGGCGAGACGCGAGCCATCGCGTCGAGGCGCAGCGCATCGACGCGTTCCTGCGCGCGCTGCGCGTCCTCGCGCGTCGAAATGCCCGAGAGCGGGACCAGCAGCGTGACCGGCTCGGTCGCGCGCGGCACGGGGCGCGGGTCGATCCGCGTCCACCCGCGATCGCGCCAGCCGCGGCGCACCCGCGGCTGCGACGCGACATCGCCCGGCGCACATACCCCACAGGGCGAGCCCGTCAGCTCCGTGCCGCACGGGCGCACCGTGGGCAACGCGACCGGCGTGCGCGTCTGAGTGGGTTGGTTTTCAGATCCGGGCGGGCTCATCACGCGATCGTATCGGCCGATCGCTGCCCGCCCGTTCGCCGCGCGACGCGTTGGGCGTCAGATGAGACAATGTCGCGACCGGGTCAGGCCGGGGCGTGCCCGCTGGTCGCACCGGGAAGGTCGCAACTCATCGCGCCGTAGTCCGGGCGATCGCTCGCGTCGCGGTGCCGATAGGCGCGGATCACACGTCCGTTGGCGACCACAAACGCCCCGGGCATCTGGAACCCGTCGCCGCGGAGTGCGCCGACCAGGTGCCGATCGATCAGCCCGGCGTGCACGCCCCGGAGCCACACGCGGAGCCCGAAGAGCTGCCCGAGCGTGCCGCGGCGCAGGCGCATCGCATTGTAGAGGCGGCGATCGGGATCGGGCACGTGCGCGATATTGCCGAGTTCGTACCGCGCCAGGAATCGCTCAGCCTCCTCCCGGTCCGGGGTCATATGCACCAGCACCGGCGTCAGCCCTGCGCGCTCGATCGATTCACGCTGGGCGCGAAGATCCGCCAGCGCCTCACGACAGAATGTGCACCCGGCGTGACGGAGAAAGACCAGCAAGAGCGGGCGTTCGCTCGACATCATCGCCAGCGAACGCCCATCGGCGGTGCTCGTCTGCGCGAGCGCCTCGGCGACATCGAGCGATTCGTCCTCGAACGCCAACGCGCGTCGGCGTTCGTGCGCACGGTACGCGCCGAGGAGGATCAGCGCGAACGGCGCCCACCAGATCAGGTCGTTGGTGAGGATCGTCCACCCGAAGGTGACGGGGAAGAGTTGCTTGATGAACACCGCATCGACGAAGCCGATCGGGCCGAGGATCTTGCCGAGCAACCCAACAAGTACAATCGGCCAGTGCCGGTACACATCGTTCGCGGCTATCCAGTACCCGATGCCGTAGACGCCGACGATCATCCCGATACACTGCCAAAGCGGGGCGGTGATGTTCCCGGGCTCAGAGATCGCGCCAACGTCCATGCCGAGCACGCGCAGCGTCGCGAGCGGAAAAAGGACAACCGCGGCACCCCACAGAATGTTGTAGACCCCCGCAAGGCGGAGCACGGCACCCATCCATGGGGTCGGGGCATCCGGTGGCGCCAGCGGCTTCACATCTTCACCCGCATCTTGATTCGGCTCAGCCCGCCGTCGATGCCGAAGTTCTGCCCCGTCACCCACGCCGCGTCGGACGACATGAGCCACGCCGCCAGACTCGCGACCTCGTCGGGCTCGCCGAGGCGACCGAGCGCGTGCATCGCTTCGGACGCCTTTTTCGCCATCTCGTTGCCGGTGATCGCCTTGGCGCCGGGTGTGTTCACCAGCCCGGGTGCGATGGTGTTGAAGCGAACATTCTGCGGCGCGTACGTCGCGGCGGCCGAGAGCGCCAGCGCCTGCACCGCGCCCTTGGCAGCCGCGATGGCTTCGTGGTTGGCGATCCCCGCGTTGGCGGCGGCGGTCGAGAACAGCACCACGCTCCCGCCCGTCTGGCGCATCGCCTTCGCCGCCCCGCGGACGACGCCGATTGAGGTCCAGAGGTTCAGGCGCAGCGTGCGCTCGAACTCCTCGTCCGTCGTGAGGTGCGCGGGTTTGAGCACGATGCTGCCGACGCAATTCGCGATCGCGTGGATCGGGCCGAACGCCTTGTTCGTGCGCTCGATCCAGGCTTCGACTTGGGCGGGGTCGGTCGCGTCGAGCGCGTCGGTGGTGTGCTCGCCTTCGTTCGGCGTGTTGAGCTCGCTCGAGAACGCGCGGAGGCGGTCGGCGTCGGTCGCCGCAAGGGCGAGGCGCGTGCCGCCGGCTGCGAGGCGTTGGGCGAGGCGGGAGCCGATGCCGCCGGTCGCGCCGAGGATGATCGCTGTCTCCGGGAACGTGCCGCTCATGTGGGTCGCCCTCCGCGTGCGGGTGCCGAGTCTTGAAGAGACTTTGGGCTTCGCCGGCAGGCCGGGCACGGATGCGAGGCGGCTGTTGGTGTCTGGTTTCTGTTTATATATGGATCCGTCAGGCTGACGCGCGTTCAATAACTCCGATGCTCGACCGATGCACACCACCCAGCCGCCAGCATTCCGCCGGGCCCCGTCCCGTCGTGTGCTGTTGTTGTTGCGGGTGTTGTGTTTGTCGCGCCTGCTGACCCCGCGTCGGCTCGCTCGCGACCGTGGCTGGCGTCTCCTCGCCGCCCGAACCCGATCGTCCATTCCACCCGAAATTCCTCCCGAACCCCGCGTGCAGACCCGATGCACGACCCACAGCGGCGATGCCCAATCCCGGCACGCCGCGACGGAGACCCCGCGATGGACCGCGATAAGCGCGTGTACGACGACGTCTTCCAGCTCCTCCCAAACGTCGAGAACCCGACGCCGATCGTGCGCATCAACAAGACCCTCGGCGTGCCGGGGTTTGATCTGTACGCGAAGCTGGAATGGATGAACCCGTTCGGCTCGGTGAAGGACCGTGCCGCGAGCTTTCTGATCCGCGACCTCGAAGCCCGCGGCGAGATCCGTAAGAAGGACGCCGACGGCGGCGGGCGCGCGATGGTCGAGCCGACCAGCGGGAACACTGGGCTGAGCCTGGCGGTGATGGCGTCGGCGCTCGGGTACGGCATGCGCGCGGTCGTGCCGGACAAGGTGCCGCTGAGCAAGAAGGCGCTGCTCAAGATGGCCGGGGCCGAGCTTGACGTCATCAACGACAACCTCTGCCCCGCGCCCGGGCTCGGCGAGGGGTCCATCGGCATCGCCAAGTCCCACGCCAAGGCGCAGCGCGACAAGTACGTCATGCCGAACCAGTACGAGAACGAGCAGAACGTGCGCGCGCACATGAAAACCACCGGCCCGGAGATCTGGAAACAGACCGAAGGGCGCATCACGCACTTCTTCGCAAGCCTCGGCACGGCCGGCACGATCACCGGGTGCGGGCGGTATCTCAAGCAGCAGAACCCGGCGATCAAGGTGTACGTCGTGGTGCCCAACGAGGGGCACGACGTGCCCGGGCTGCGCACGCCGAGCGAGCTGGCAACGACGAACCTGTTCGATCGATCGGTCGTGGACGAGATCATCGAAGTCGACGGCGAACTGGCGTTCCGGACGGCTCTGGAGCTGATCCGCCAGGAAGGCCTGCTCGCCGGGCCGAGCAGCGGGCTGATTTATGAGGGCGCGCGCCGCGTGCTGCGCCGCGACCCGGAAGCCGTGCAAGGCGGCGTCGGCGTCGCGATCTTCTGCGACGACGCGTTCAAGTATGTGAACAGTTTTTTGAAGCACGTCCCCGAGCTTGCGGAAGGGACCGAGGCTTGAGGATGCCTCTTGGTGGCACAGCTCTCCGAGCTGTGTCTCTCTTGTATTGGCAGAACAAACAAAGCAGAGTGGATTCAACAGGAACAGAAGCCACAGCTCAGAGAGCTGTGCCACCACGGATCACCGCCCCGCGCCGCGCGGGCTCAGACAACGGAGCGGACACATGAGCGAGTACGCGAACAAGGACGTCCTGGTCACGACAGACTGGGTCAAGCAGCACCTGAGCGACCCGAAGATCAAGCTGGTCGAGGTGGACGTGGATACCAAGGCTTACGACGCCGGGCACGTGCCGGGCGCGGTCGGCTTCAACTGGGAGACGCAGCTTCAGGATCAGGTCGCGCGCGACGTCATCAGCAAGGGCGAGTTTGAAGCCCTTGTCGGGCAGGCCGGGATCAGCCGCGACGACACCGTCGTCCTCTACGGCGACAACAACAACTGGTTCGCCGCCTACGCGTTCTGGATCTTCAAGCTCTACGGGCACAAGGACGTCCGCCTCATGAACGGCGGGCGCAACAAGTGGCTCAACGAGGACGACAAAGAGCTCACCGTCGAGAAGCCGAAGGTGACGCCGACGGCCTACAAGGCGTCGGATCCCGATTGGTCCCTCCGCGCCCGCGTCACCGACGTCCTCAAGATCGTCGAGAACAAGAGCGCCAACCTCGTTGACGTGCGCAGCCCGGACGAGTTCAGCGGCAAGGTCATCGCGCCCCCCGGCATGAGCGAAACGGCCCAACGTGGCGGGCACATCCCGGGCGCCAAGAGCGTTCCCTGGGCGACGGCCGTGCAGCAGGACGGCACGTTCAAATCCGCCGACGAACTCCGCAAGATCTACCTCGAGCAGCAAGGCGTCGACCCGAGCAAGGAGACGGTCGCCTACTGCCGCATCGGTGAGCGTTCGAGCCACACATGGTTCGTGCTGAAGTACCTGCTCGGGATCGAGAAGGTCAAGAACTACGACGGCTCGTGGACCGAGTACGGCTCCATGGTCGGCGTGCCGATCGAGAAGTAAGCCGACTTCCCCCCTCCCCCCGTGTGGCGCGGGCGTCCCGCCCGTGCGCACCCCGAAAGCAGAACCACGCCATCGAAAAACAACGCGGGCGGCCCCACGATGGGCCGCCCGCGTCTTCATACACGGTTCATCACCAACCCGCGATCAGTCGCAGTCGCCCAGGAAGAGGGTGATGTAGTAGCTGAGGTCAAAGGCATTGATGAAGCCGTCCGGCACGCCGTTGAGCGCCGGGCCGGTCATGTCCGCGACCGGTGCGCCGGCGAGCCAGGCGGCGACGTAGAAGTTGAGGTCGAAGGCGTTGACCGCGCCGTCCGGCACGCCATCGAGCGAGGGGCCCGTCAGGTCAGCAGCACACCCGACCGGGAGCAGCCCGACGAGCTGCACATCGTCGATGTTCCAGCCGGAGTAGGTCACGCTGCTGTCGGTCGGGCCCATGCCCCAGCGGATGTAGAGCGTGCTCGCGCCGTCGGCGATCGCGGAGATGTCGTACTCGACAAGGTTCCACGAGGTGTCGATGATCGTGTTGCCGAACCCGGCGGGGTTGCGCCAGATCTCGGTCCAGGACGTGCCGTTGGTGGAGACTTCGATCGTGGCGCGGTCATAGGTGGAATGCTCGACGCCGAGCCAGCGCTGGAAGCGCAGGGTGGTTTCGGCAAAGCCCGACGCGTCGATCGGCGTGGTGGTCAGGTAGCGGACGGGCAGGTTGTTGGGGTAGGCGCCGTTCAGGTTGTACCCGTAGACGTTCGGCCCGGTCGCGCCGGAGCTCGGGTTCCCGCCGCTCGCGGTCGGCTGACCCCACGCCCAGTCGCCCTCGGTCGTCCAGCCCGGGTTGGTGTCCATCGTCTCTTCCCAGACGACGCCGGTCGCGCCGATGCTCACGGTCTGGGTCGCTTCGCCCGAGTCGTAGCCGTCCTCGGTCGCGTAGAACGTAAAGGCGTAGCTGCCGACGTCATCAATCGCCGGGCGGTAGGTGAGGGTCGGGCTGTTCGCGGTCATCGCGTGCGGCACGCTGACGATCGACGTGTTCCCGTCCCACAGCACACCCGTGGTCGGCAGGCTGGTGACGACATAGCTGACGTTCCCCGAGCCGGCGGCGAGCGCCTGCAGGTCGAAGGTCAGGAGTTGGTTGGTCGCGCCGCTCGCCGAACCGTCGAGCGCGATCGGCGGGCACTGGGCGCCGGAGGTCTGCGGGCGCAGGCTCCAGCTGTTGAGCGTGCCGATATCGCCGCCGGCGTTATCGCTCACGAACAGGCTCCACGTCCCGCCAACGGGCTGCCCGATGAAGTCGCTCATGCTGCCCGGGCCGTCCGCCGGCTCGCTGATGCTGTACCGGCGCACGATGTCGTCGGCGCTCCCGCCCGTCCGGTCGTGCAGCGTCACGCTCACGCCCGACGGGCTGGTCAGGATCACACGAAGATCCCCGATGAACGTGTGCGTGATGTCGATGTCCACCTCGAGATCACCCACGCAGTACGTGTCCGGCACCACGATCGTGCTCGTGAAACTGCTGTTGTCGGTGATCGCGATCGGCGTGTCCGTCGATGTGTACAGGAACCGACCCACATCCAGAACGACCGGGACGATCGTCTCCGCGTCCGTGTCCATGTTCACGAACCGAACGCTCGCGTTGTACAGCCCCGAGGGCAGCGAGCCCGCGTCGTTGCTGAACCCGACCGTCACGTCCACCGTCGAGCCCGCGTCGCCCTGCCCGGCGAGCAGGAACGAACCCGTCGAGACGCTCACCCAGCTCGCGCTGGGGATCACCTCAACTTCGACCGGCGTCGGACGCTGGTTCGAAACTGTGTACATCTGCGTCGCGTTGAACGGCCCGCCCTCGGGCCCGCCCGAGGTCAGCCCCGTCGTCGGGCTCACGCTGATCAGCGTCTGCCCGATCTCCAGCGTGTGCACGCGCTCGTTCGACACGCTGTTGTCCAGATCAAAGAACGTCACCGAACCCTGGTACACGCCGCGGCTCAGCACCGAAGCGCCCGGCGCCAGCGTCAGCGTGTACTGCACACTCCCGCCCGGCATCAGCGTCCCGCCGCCCGGGGCCGACACCGAGCCGTCCAGCAGGAACGCCCCGTTGGGGTTCGAGAACGAGACGGCGTAGTCGATCGGGTCCTGTGTCGGGTTGCCGAGTTCGTACACGACGGTGTCGTTGGTGAACGGTCCGCCCACCACGCCGATGTGCGTCGTGTTCCCCGCCGGCGAGACATTCATCCCGATCTCGGGGATGAAGTCCTGGAACCGCATCGTCAGGCTGACCTCTTCGAACATCAGCCCGCTGCCGGTGTTGCCCGTGTCCGGCACGCGGTTCGACTCCGTGCACCCCGCGCCGGGGCGCGTCCGGTAGTCCGGCGCGCCGCGCACGAGAATGCCCACGACCTCGTACGTGTCCGTCCGGATCACCATCGAGCCCGAGTTCCCGCCGTACGCGTCGAGGTTGGACCGCAGGAACGTGTCCGGGCCCGCGATGCTCTTGACCTCCGCACCGCCGGCGATCTTCTTCGGCATCACCGCCGGGTGACCGATCATCACCAGCTCGGTCCCCACCGGCGGCGGGGTGTCCCGCGCGATCCGAACCGGGTTCCGCCCCACCACCGGGCGATCCACCCGGCTCACCGTGTGGTCGTACCCGCCGCTCAGCTCGCGGTCGATGATCTCCGTGATCCAGTACACGTTGTCAGCCGACACCACCGTCGGCGCGCTCCCGCCCTCCGTATCGATCTCGAAGTTGAACAGATAACCCCACGTGCCCACGCTGCTCTGGCTGATGCAGTGACCGGCCGTCACAACGATGTCGCCGCCCACGAACCACGCGCTGCAGTTGCCGATCGTCGGCTGCAAGCGGAACGGCTCGTCCGCGCAGAAGCTCGTTCCGAACGTCCCGGTCAGCAGGGTGTACGTCCCGTCCCCGTTGTCCACCACCTCGCTGCGGCGGATCACCACCGCCGCCGCATCGCTCATCGAGCGGATCACCGGGTCGATCGTGTCGTACTCCCACACCTCTTTCCGGTCGTCCTCGCCGTAGATCACCCGCTCGCCGTACTCGGCCGGGCTCCGCACCGAGCGGTAGACCAGCTCCGTGTACGCGCGGTACCCCTCGATGCTGTCCGGATCTTTCAGGAACAGATCGATCAGGTGTTTCTCGTACTCCGTCTCCTGGCTGATCGGCTTGTTCGCCGAAGCCGTCCCCGCCGCCACCACCAGCGCCAACGCGGCACACCCCGCCGACACTGTCCACGAACCGCGACCCCAAAGACCCGACATCACGCACGCTCCTTCTGCAAGCCCAGCCTGCAACCACAACCGGACGACCACTCGCGCCCGGGCACGCCGAAACAACCCCGCGCAGGCTCCCGCGCCCACCCGGTCCCAACCCCGCAACCTTCCGCTCGGGTTCTTTCGCCCCCACAGGCGGAACCCCCCGAAAACAGCGGCAAGTCGCCAGCCTACCGGGGACACCCAGAATCCACAAGAGAAAACGGACCTTGTGGACCGCTCTCCCCATCTCCCCCCAACCACGCAAGCTGACACCCGCGCGCCGACCGGCGCGCGCTCCGCCCAAGCCCAATCCCCGGCGTAGGCTGGGCGGATGCCGACCACCCCGAACGAACCCGCCGCGCTCGCCGACCTGACGCTCGGGGCGTTTCTCGATCGGCTCGCCGAGCGCACCCCCGCGCCCGGCGGCGGGGCCGTCGCGGGGGTGCAGGTCGCCCTCGGAGCCGCGGCGGCGGCGATGGTCGTCCGCTACTCGATCGGTCGCCCCGCACTCGCCGAGCACCAGTCGGTGCTGGAAGCCCACGCCGAGGCGCTCGACCGCCTCCGCAAACTCGCCCTGACGCTCAGCGACGAGGACGCGCAGGCGTACGCCCACCTCTCGGCCCTGCGCAAGCTGCCCAAGGACGACCCCGCCCGGGCCGCGATCCCCGAAGCCGCCCTGCAAGCCGCCCAGGTGCCCCTCGCCGTCCTCGCCGCCGGGGCCGACCTGCTCGCGCGACTGACCGAGTTGCCCCCGATCACCAACCCCTACCTGCACTCGGACCTGGCGATCGCCGGGCTGTGCGCCGAAGCCGGCTCGCGGGCCGCCGCGTGGAACGTCCGGGTCAACATCCCCGGGCTTCCCCCCGAGCAGGGCGCGCCCCTGGAATCGCAAGCGAGCGGGCTGCTGGTCGCGGCCCGCGAACGGGCGGCTCGGCTCGCGCGCGAGCTCCGCGAACCCGGCGCGTAAGTTCGTCCCGCCACGCGCCGCCGTCCGTCTTCAAGCCCCGCTAGCCTTCACGGCGTGCGACGCGTCGATACCCGATCCCGCCCGAAGGTCGAACTTCTCACCGAGACGCTGCGCCGCATCTCCCAGATGCACGATCCGCGCGAGGTGATGGCCGCGTTCGGGCAGAGCTTCCAGAAAATCCGCCCCTTCGACCTGCTCGCAACCGTCTCCAGGCGCGGGCTCGGCGACGGCGAATACAAGATCACCCGCCTGTTCTCTCCCGTCGAATTCCCCAGCGAGCAGACCCCGCCCGAGAAGCTCCCCGACCCGTGGCGCGACTGGAACGACCTGCCCACCCACACCGGCGGCTTCCTCGGCGCAGCACTCGCCGATCCCGTCCCCCAGCTCTTTGAAGACCTCGACCTGAGCCGCGACCCCGTGCTCGGCCCGCGCATCCGCGAAATCGGCGGCGTCGGCTCCTGCCAGGCGATCCCCGCCTACGACGCCGGGCAGCCCACCAACTGGCTCTTCCGCTTTCGAAAAGACCCCAAAGGCTTCAGCGCCGACGAGTTCGAGCAGGACATCCTCACCACCAACCTCCTCGGCGGCGTCACCAAAAACCTCATCACCGCCCAACGCCTCCAGGAGGCCAACCTCAAGCTCCGCGACCAGTTCCAGCAGATCGCCCAGATCCAGCGCGGGCTCCTCCCCGCAAAAAGCCCCGAGATCCCCGGGCTCAGCCTCGCGACCAGCTACCTCACCAGCGACCAGGCCGGCGGGGACTACTACGACTTCTTCCCCTTCCCCGACGGCTCCTGGGGCATCCTCATCGCCGACGTCTCGGGGCACGGCGCCGCCGCCGCGACGGTCATGGCGATGCTCCGAGCCATCCTCCACTGCTACGAACAACCCCACCCCTCGCCGGACGACGTGCTCATGTACGCCAACGACCGACTCCTCCGAGCCAACCTCGAAGGCAGCTTCGTCACCGCGTTCTTCGCGATGTACAACCCCAGCAACGGCACGCTCCAGTACGCCCGCTGCGGGCATAACCCGCCCCGCCTCCGCGCCGCCTCCGGCGAGATCACCAGCCTCGAAACCGACGGCACCGTCCCCCTCGGGCTCTTCTCACCCATTCAACCGCGCTCCACGGCCGTCAAACTGAACCCGGGCGACACCATCGTTCTCTACACCGACGGCATCACCGAAGCCTTCAGCCCGCAGCGCGACCTGTTCGGCGTCGAGCGACTCGACGACGCGATCCGACACGCCGGCGCATGCCCGGACACCATCATCGACGCCGTCCACACCGCCCTCTACCGCTTCACCGGCTCGCGCGACCGCGACGACGACCAGACCATCGTCGCATTCCGCTACGACCCCGACGAACGCCCCTGCGCGGACACCCACTCGTGAGCATCAACCCCGATCGCGCCTGGTTCGACAACCCCGGGCACGAGCACGCACGCGAACCCGGAGAGCAAGGCCTCCGATTCGAGTGCACCCAGTGCGGCAACTGCTGCTCGGGACCACCCGGGTACGTGCTCTTCACCGACGACGAAGCCCGAGCCCTCGCGCGCAGGCTCGATCTCTCCGAACGCGACTTCCTCGATCGCTACACACACCAGACTCCCGCCGGGCGCAGCCTGCGCGAACGACGCACGCCCCACGGGCACGACTGCATCTTCCTCGACCGAACCACCGTCCCCGGCAAGGCGATCTGCGCCGTCTACGAGCAGCGCCCCGCCCAGTGCCGAACCTGGCCGTTCTGGCCCGACAACCTCCGATCCCCCGACCACTGGCATCACGCCACCCACACCTGCCCCGGCATCAACCAGGGCACGCTGTACCCGCCCGAGCACATCCGCATCACCCGAGCCCAAGCGATCGAAGACGAAAAGAACACCCACCCCCGCACGCGCTGATGCGCACGATCGAAAAACGGTGCCCCGGAAACGCGCAGCCGAAGGCGAAACTTTTCCGGGTTCGAGCGACCACAGAGCGATTCCCACCAGCCCATCCCCATGCCCGCCGCATTCCGCGAGTTCCGGTACGACGACGAATCCCGCGCCCACGCGCGGGCGTGGCTCGAAGCCGCCTCGCGTGAGGAAGTGCGCGCACGCCTCGACACTATCCACACCAGCTTGGCGCAAGAAATCGCGGCCCGCGCCCCCGCCTGCTGGGCGAGCGGGCGCTGCTGCCACTTCGAACAAGCCGGGCATCGCCTCTACACCACGGGCCTGGAAGCCGCCGCGACCATGCTGGCATTACCGGATATCGACGGCGCCCCCGCGCTCAACGAAGCCGCGCTGGACCGCGCGCTCGCGCTCGGCTCATGCCCGTTCCAGATCGCCAACCGATGCGCCGTCCACCTCGCGCGCCCGCTCGGCTGCCGAGTCTACTTCTGCGACCGCAGCGCCCAGCGCTGGCAGCAAGACCTCACCGAACGCGCCCTCGAACAAGTGCGCACACTCCACAACGACCTGCACATCCCCTACCACTACGCCGAATGGCGCTGGCTCCTGGGCACATTCCTCCAGCCCAACTCTCCCTCTTCCCCGAATGCCTAGTGCCCAATCCCTAGTGCCTTCCCCTAATCCCCAAACCCCGTCCCCAGGCACCGCGCCGCCGCCACCAACGGGTCCGTCGCAGGCTCGATCGTGCGCTGCTTGTCCGCCGCGTCCTGCAGGTGGATGTGCGAGAGCTTGGAATCGCGCATGACGACCAGCCGGTTCCGCTCGCCGTTATGCAGAAGCTCCATCGCCGCGTGACCGAAGCGCGTCGCCAGCACGCGGTCCGCCGCCGTCGGCGTCCCGCCACGCTGCACGTGACCCAGCACCACGTACCGGCTCTCGATCCCCGTCTTCGCTTCCAGATCGTCGGCCACCATCTTGCCGATGCCCCCAAGACGGATCGGGTCCGGGCTGGTCGGGTCCACGCGCTCAACGATCTGCTCGCCCCCCTTCGGGCGCGCCCCCTCGCTGCAGCAGATCACGCTGAACCGCTTCCCGTGCTCGCGACGGTGCAGGATCAGCTCGGCGATCGCGTCGATCTCGAACGGGATCTCCGGCACCAGGATCACGTCCGCCCCGGACGCCACCCCCGCGTGCAGCGCGATCCACCCCGCGTTGCGCCCCATCACCTCGACCACCATCACCCGGTGGTGGCTCGCCGCCGTCGTGCGCACGCGGTCGATCGCGTCGGTCGCCGTCTGCACCGCGGTGAGAAACCCGAAGGTCAGGTCGCTGCCCCACAGGTCGTTGTCGATCGTCTTGGGCACGCCGATGCAATTCACCCCGCGCTCGCAGTACGGCGAGGCGGTGGTCATCGTCCCGTCGCCGCCGACCACGATCAGCGCGTCGAGCCCGAGCTCCTCGATGTGGCGCATGCAGACCTGGGTCATGTCCGCGATCCGTGGCGTGCCGTCGGAGTTGACCCCGACCGCGAACTTCGCCGGGTTCGCCTTGTTGCTCGAGCCGAGCACCGTCCCGCCCTGGTGCAGGATGTTGCTGACGCTCTCGGTATCCAGCGGGCGGGTGCGGTTCTCGATCAACCCGAGGAACCCGTCCTCGATGCCGACGACCTCGATCCCGTTCCCGATCGCGTCCTTGGTCACCGCGCGGATGACCGCGTTGAGCCCCGGGCAATCCCCGCCGCCGGTCAGCAGACCGATCCGGCGCACGCCGTTGTGCAACGATCCCATGGCGCGATCCTACTCCCCAGGCCCTCGCCGCCGCATCCACGCCCGCCCGTACCCCCCGCACGCGCGGGGGCGTCTTGCCGAGAATCCCATCGGTCCCCGGCGGGTGCAACTTCCGCTGCCGGGGGTTCCCCTCGTGCCGCCGAGCCCCCCACGAAGCCCGCGCCGACGGCACATCCCCCCACGCGCATCTGGAACTTCCGGAGCCCCGGGTGCAATCCGCCCGACACCTCAGCGTTACACCCCTGCGGGGTGCCCCGTGCCCCCCCCATACCGAGCCGATGGAGCGATGACCATGACCAGGCTGCTGCCCGCCCGCGTTCCTCTCCGCACACTGGCCGTGCTCGCCGCCGCCGGCAGCGCCAGCACTGCGGCCGTGGTGATGACCCAGTTCAACTCCGACAAAGCCTCGTCCCGCGCCGAAGCCGCCGCCACGCCGGGCGAGTTCCAAGCCTCCCGCGAACGCGAGCCGTGGGAAGACCCCTCGTTCTGGGCGATCAACGACCCCAATTCCGGCTGGGACACCTCGGACGAGGCCGTTCGGATGGGCGATTCATCGCTCACCCCGCTCGGCGGGACGTTCGAGCGTCGCGGCCCGGGCCGGGGCGAGGGACGCGGGGGCCCGGGCGGATTCCCCGGAATGGAGGGGGTCGATTTCCGCAACATGACCCCGGAACAGCGGGAAGAGTTCCGCGAGCGCATGGAAGCGATGCGCGCGGAGCGACGGGCCGAGTTCGAGGCCCGGTTCGATCTCGACGGCGACGGCATGCTCAACGACGAGGAGCGGGCCGCGATGGACGCCTATCTCGCCGAGCGCCGGGCCGAGGGCGAGGCCCTGCGTCAGGCGGCGATCGACCGGTTCGACCTCGACGGCGACGGTCGCTTGAGCCGGGCCGAGATGGAAGCCGCCCGGGACATCCTCCGCCCGGAGATGATCGCCAACCGGAATCTTCAGCGTCTCAGCGAGCGGTCCGGCTCGCTGAGTGCCGAGCAGCTCGCCCTTGGTCTTCAGATGGTTCAGAACCAGGACCCGTCCGCCGACTTCAACGGCGACGGCGTCATCGACGCCGGCGACGCCGAACGACTCATGGACGTCTTCGCCGCCGGGGAAATCACGGTCGATCCGCTCCTGCAGGTCGCCCAGCGCATGATGGCCGCCCAACGCGGCCGCGGCGAGGGCGGGCAGGGCAACTTCCAGCGGCGCATGGTCATGCTCGACGGCAGTGAGGTCGTCATCCGCGGCGATGTCCTCATCACCGGGCCCGAAGGCGCCCCCCTTGCCGACGGCGAGCCCATGGTCGTCATCATCGATGGCGAACCCCGCCCGCCACGCCGTCGCGGCGGCGGCGAAGGCGGCAACCGCCCACCCCGCAACCCGGAATAACCCTCCTTCAGAGCCCCTGATCACCCGTGCCAATCCGTAGTGGATGCGCCACGCCCCAAGGGCTTGCCCGAAGGGCGTGGCGATTTTTTGCGCGCCCACGCGGGAACCCGGGCCGCCCTGGCGCGTCCAACCTCCACGACGCGGAACACGCCATCCACTGGGCCCGGCACGCGGGATGGTCCCGCGTCCGGGCTCTTTTTCATGGGCTTCCAGCGCGTGCGATCGCTCGCCGCCCGCTGAACACGATCACCGCCGCACACGCGAGCAGGATCGACCAGCCCGGCAGCGGCGCCATCCAGACACCCGGCACCCAGAGCGCTGTCGTCGCAAGGATCAGCCCCGCGCCGAGCGGGTCGCGATACCGAAAAATCAATTCACCCAGGACCACGCCCAACCCCGCGAGCCCGAGCCAGGCCCAGCCCAGCGTGCCGCCTACCCCCCAAGCCCCGAATCCTGCCAGCAGGATCCACCGGGCCCACGACGATTCCCCTCTGTCCCCCTTGCTCATCGGTCCCGATCCCCCCGCCCCGGTCAACCCC
>Ga0213835_101401_pt1 | contig 14940 bp, 14 predicted proteins | sample SWPATP01_FD_160576 | JGI IMG/M metagenome (GOLD analysis project Ga0213835, IMG submission 160576) | Coastal seawater microbial communities from Marineland, Florida, United States - SWPA TP0 #1 | ecosystem: Environmental > Aquatic > Marine > Coastal | place: USA: Florida | collected 2016-08-05
GTTCAATTTTCAGGGTGCCCGCTTGTTCAATAACGACCGATTGCTCACTGCCATAGAAATCTCCCTCATCCATGTGGGCGACGTGGGATTTGGAGTTCTTTGTCCATTCCCCGACCTTGTGGGGATTGTGCCGGGCATATTCTTTAACGGCAGCGGCGACCCGGCGATCGCTATTGCCTTCCCGTAGAACCGGGTTTACGGCACTACCGAGAACTTTCGCATATTTCGCTTTAATCTCCTTTTCTGCCTCGGTCTTGGGGTCTGCGGGATAATCCGGCATGTTGTAACCCTTAGTCTGTAATTCTTTGATTGCTGCCGTTAATTGGGGAATAGAGGCACTAATATTGGGCAGCTTGATGATGTAGGCGTCGGGAGTTTTTGCGAGAGCACCCAATTCAGCGAGGGCATCGGGGCGGCGTTGGTCGGCGGTGAGATATTCCGGGAAATTTGCAATGATCCGCCCAGCGAGGGAAATATCCTTAGTTTCCACCTCAATATTGGCCGCAGTCGTAAAGGCTTCCACAATGGGGAGAAGGGAGTAGGTCGCCAGTGCAGGGGCTTCGTCGGTAAAAGTGTAGGTAATTTTCGAGGTCTGGTTGCTCATATCGCTTAGGCGTCGTGTCACGGAATGTTTCTCAGCCTAAATGATACATGGCACAGGGTCTAGCCTTGACGCTTCTCCGTCTGGAAATGCTGATAGGGGTCATGCAAAAGGCGATCGCCATCGTTTAGCCGGAGCCAAAGGGGGCGATCGCCTTTTGCAAAACTCTGAAGGGATTTGTTTCCATAACAAAAGGTATCCCTATCGATGACATCCTTAAATTGGAGGATGTGCAGTATCAAAAGCACTAACTCAACACAATTGATCTGCTTCGGTACTCATCTGCAACGTTTTCAATAGCAGCTCTGTAAGATCAATTAGCTGATACACAGACCCTTTTGTAACTTGGTTTGCTTTGAAGCCGTGGGCAATCGCATTACGCAAAGAAAGTCCATCTATGAGTAACTGATACTCAGGACGTGAAATCACTCCCTCAGTCATTAATTGTTTGACTAAATAAAGTGGATCAAGTCTTTGTAAACTCATTCTCTCATGCTCTGCAACAAGCCTTAAAGTTGCCTCAACAAGAGACCAGGCATAGAGAATAGCTGACTCTGGATGTTGCATTGCAAGTTTCCTGGCTACTTGTAGTCTTGTTTCTATTTCGGGTTTTTGAAGAGGGCTTTCCGCTTGTAGAGAAAACACAACATCTTCTGGATTAGTCATCACTAATTCAAATCGCCAACCAGGATGCTGTTCTACAGATTGGACTAAAGTCTGTAAATATTGTCTAGAGGAAGCATTCAGTGAGCGACGTGATTTTACTTCAACGATAACCGCTTCATCTCCCCGCCTTACAATCATGTCAGGGCGATAATTTTTCAGAAAATCAGGCAGGTCTTCAGGGTTAGGCTCAAAAGAAATTTCATATCCCTTTTCACGATATTCTTCAGCTAGCTGTAGTAATCGCTCTCTTTCTAGATTGGCTGTTTGGGTTGTCATCATGTAAGTACCTCTTGATCAGGAGCCTCATTTACGACAATATGCAAAAATTCATTTCCACGAGAAAAACCTTCCGCCAATGTTAAGGTCATATGTTCTACCTTAAAGTTACCTGATAAATCTCGTTTCCTGACAAGAACATCAGTGACTTGATCATCGTCAATATAAACTAATCCGATTATGGCATCCTGAATCGGCTTAACAATATTATCTACATCGATAGCAACAGAATCATAGAAATAGGTTATTTGTAGCATGATTAGACCAGTAGTTGCTTTTTGTCCAGATGACCAATATTTCTCTGCCTCTTGTCGTACCACTCTTTTCCAATCTCTAAGACGCTCACGTCTACGGGTCTGTTGTGATACAGGTGGTCCATCCACTATAAACTCAAGTCTTGAGAACATGCCTTCAACTAGAAAGGGTTAGTTATTTTATACTCCTATATGTCTGTGAGTAACACAATATAATAAGCGACTAGATCTTGACTTCCTTTAGAAGTCAGGTGTTCACCATCCTAACAAAAAAGGCGATCGCCATCGTTTAGCCGGAGCCAAAGGGGGCGATCGCCAATCTGTTTAGAAATGAAAAATAAAATTAGTCCAAAAAATTAGGCGTGGGTTTTAGAACAGGCCCAAAGTCAAAGACTCATCAATAGGGAAACAAGCACCCGCACCGAGCCAGAGAGTGACCGCAGTCCCAAAGAGGAAAACAGCCATCGCCACCGGACGACGGAAGGGGTTTTGGAATTTGTTGACGCTTTCAATGAAAGGCACCATCATCAAACCCAACGGAATCGCCCCTTGACAAGCAATACCCAGCAGTTTGTTGGGCAGTACCCGGAGGATCTGGAAGACGGGGTAGAGGTACCACTCCGGCAAAATTTCCAGGGGTGTTGCGAAAGGATTACCCGGTTCACCGATCATCGCTGGATCGAGAATCGCCAAGCCGGTAATTAAACCGATGGTTCCCGCAATACAGATGGGGAAGGTAAATAGAATGTCATTGGGCCAAGCCGGCTCACCATAGTAATTGTGTCCCATGTTTTGAGCCAGTTTTGCCCGGAGTTTTGGATCGCTAAGATCCGGCTTTTTCATGATAGACATGAGTAAAAGTTCTCCTCAACAAGAACGTTGTTTTGAGCAAACGGAAAACCTGATCCTTACAAAGGACCAGAAATACCTTGCTTACGGATCATGAGGAAGTGGGCCAACATGAAGACCGCAATCAACCAAGGTAAAACAAAAGTATGAAGACTGTAGAAACGGGTTAGGGTTGCTTGGCCAACGCTTGCGCCACCCCGGAGCAACTCAACCATTTGGTCGCCCACGACAGGAATCGCCGCAGGTACACCAGACACAATCTTGACTGCCCAGTAACCAACTTGGTCCCAAGGCAAGGAGTAACCAGTTACACCGAAGGAAACGGTGATCGTCGCCATGATGACCCCAGTAATCCAAGTCAGCTCACGGGGACGTTTAAAGCCACCGGTGAGGTACACCCGGAAAATGTGAAGAATCATCATCAAGACCATCATGCTGGCAGACCAACGGTGGATCGAACGGATCAACCACCCGAAGTTCACTTCATTCATGATGTATTGAACGGAAGTAAATGCCTCTGCTACGGTGGGTTTGTAGTAGAAGGTCATTGCGAATCCAGTGGCGAACTGGATAATGAAACAGGTAAGGGTAATACCACCCAGACAATAGAAGATATTGACGTGGGGGGGAACGTATTTACTAGAAATGTCGTCAGAGATCGCTTGGATTTCTAGTCGTTCGTTAAACCACTTATATAATTTGGAGTCGGTAACTTCTTTTGTAAACATGAAGCCTGATTAGAAACGAAAAATCTCTTTACAAAAATGTAACACAGCTTGCTCTGTCAAGTGGTGAAGTAACAGGATTATCGGGCTTTTTGGCGGATATGACCCTAATGGCGTCAGGGCAAATTTTTATGGACGGCGATCGCCCCAGGATAACCTCAAAAACCGTCAAAGGGCTGTTAATTTCGCTATAGTGTTAAAAATAATCAAGTATTTTTCATAAAACTCGACGGATGCTGAGAAAACGTTTACAGGCTGGTCTTTGCAGTCTTTTGCTGGTGTTGGTATTGGTCTTTGGGCCTATGGAGCGGGCGATCGCCTTTACCGACGAACAAGATTTACTGCTCCAGGCCTGGCGTTACGTCAGTCAAGCCTACGTCGATGAAACCTTTAATCACCAAAATTGGTGGCTCATCCGGCAAAAATTCCTGAAGCGGCCCCTCAAAACCCGCGACGAAGCCTATGAAGCTGTGGGTGAAATGTTGGCCCTCCTCGATGATCCCTACACGCGTCTATTGCGCCCAGAGCAGTACCGCAGCCTAAAAGTCAGTACCTCTGGTGAACTGTCGGGGGTCGGTTTACAGATCAATGTCAATCCAGAAGTCGATGTTTTAGAAGTGATTTTGCCCTTGCCTGGCTCCCCAGCAGAAGCGGCGGGCATTGAAGCCAAGGATCAAATCTTAGCCATTGATGGCATTGACACCCGCAATATTGGCCTTGAGGAGGCGGCGGCAAGAATGCGTGGCAAAAAAGGCAGCACCGTTTCTCTCACCGTAAAATCTCCGAAAACAGACACGGTACGCACCGTCAAAGTGACCCGCGACACCATTGCCTTAAATCCTGTCTATGACAAATTGGACGAAAAAAATGGCGAAAAAGTGGGTTACATTCGCCTCAATCAATTCAGTGCCAACGCCAAAACAGAAATTATCAAATCCCTGAATCAGTTGCAAAAACAGGGGGCTGACCGCTATGTCCTCGACCTGCGCAATAATCCCGGTGGTTTACTCCAGGCTGGCATCGAGATCGCGCGCCTCTGGCTTGATCAAGAAACCATTGTGTACACGGTCAACCGCCAAGGGATTTTTGAAAGTTACAGTGCTGTGGGCCAACCCCTCACCGATGCGCCCCTGGTTGTCCTCGTGAATCAAGCGACCGCTAGCGCCAGTGAAATTTTAGCTGGGGCACTCCAAGACAATGGCCGGGCGATGCTCGTGGGGGAAAAAACCTTTGGGAAAGGGCTGATTCAATCGCTGTTTGAATTGCCGGATGGGGCAGGTATGGCCGTTACCGTCGCGAAATATGAAACCCCCCTCCACCATGACATTAACAAGTTAGGGATTATGCCCGATGAGGTGGTGCCCCAAGAGCCGATCGGCTATGCAATGATGGGGAGTGAGACGGATCTGCAATATCAAGCCGCCCTCGATCTATTGACCCAAGACCAGGCGATCGCCCAAATTTCCCAAGCTTCCTAAACCGTTGAATCGACCACCGAAGGCTCTGCCATTTGCTGTGGTGATGTTTTTAGACCCGCTAATTGTTTTGCCTCCGTCGGCACAAATAACATCAAAGCCGCTGCAATCACGAGAAAACTTCCCCCCAAGACCACAGCAGTCAGTCGATTATCCTGGAGCCAATGTTCCATGATCCAGCCAAAGCCTAGGGAAACGGCAATTTCTGGTAGCACAATAAAAAAGTTAAAAATGCCCTGGTAAATGCCCCGTCTTTGGGTCGGTAAAGCGTAGGTCAAAATGGCATAGGGGATCGCTTGGGCACTGGCCCAGGCCAAGCCAAAACCAACCATCGAAGGCAAAAGCAGCCAGGGTTGCTGAATTTTTAAGAGGGCAATCAGACTAAAGCCGCCACACAAAAGACAAATGATGTGGATCACCTTGCGACCAAGGCGACGGGTTAACCAGGGTAACAGGAACGAGAAAGGAATACAGACGGCATTAAACACCGCAAAACAAAGCCCTGCCCATTCAATGCCTTGGTTATAGAGGGTTGACTGAATATCCACAGCCCCGAAAATATTCCGGGCTACCGCTGGCGGGAAGTAAATAAAAAAACAAAAAATTCCTAACCAGGTAAAAATTTGCACCCAAGCAAGTCGATACATCGTCGGTGGCATTTGTCCCAACACTTGCCAGGTTTCACTGAAACTCTGGCGGATACCACCCCGTTTTTCCTTGAGTTGGTCGAAGCGGTCTAAATCCGGAGGGGGAGATTCTGAGGTGGTCAGCACCGTCCACAGTACAGTGGTGAGAAAAAGCCCGGCACCAATATAAAAAGACCAGGTGACAGATTGGGGAATTTGCTGATCTGGGCCAGTGGTGGAATTGACAGCAAATAAGTGACTCAGGAGCCAAGGCAACATCGAAGCGGCGATCGCCCCTAGCCCAACCATCACGCTCTGCATGGCAAACCCTTTTGTCCGTTGCTGCTGGGGCAGTAAATCGCCAACGAAAGCCCGAAACGGCACCATACTCGTATTGGCACTGGTATCTAAGATCCACAGGAGTCCCGCCGCCATCCAAAGGCTGCCACATTGGGGCATAAGGACTAACGCCATGGACGCTAAGATGGCCCCCACGAGAATGTAAGGGCGACGGCGTCCCAGGGGAGTCCAAGTGTAATCACTTAAATTGCCAATGATCGGTTGTACCAAAAGACCCGTTAGGGGGGCCGCCAACCAAAGAATCGGAATACTGTGGGCACTGGCGCCGAGATGTTCAAAAATAGAGCTCATATTGGCCATCTGCAGGCCCCAACCAAACTGAATTCCCAGGAAGCCAATGCTCATGTTCCACAGTTGCCAGGCATTAAACTCTTGTTTTTGTTGCGGGGAATTGTCCGTTGAGGGGGTTGCGATGGTTGGATTTTGGGAAGATTTTTCTTCCCCAGTAAAAGCCATATAAAATTCTCCAGTTGCCGAGCGATCGCCCTATGGGTGAAGTTGAGGACTAGAGGACCATCGCCCATTGGTTGTCATAATTTCATTCTAGCGGCCCAACTTGGTCGCCCCAGGGAAATCGCTTTAATGCTTAGGAGTGAAATGCTTGATCAATGTGGGACTGGGCAAAAACGCTGATCGTTGTCGGGAGCATCTCCACCATCGGCGCGGGTTTCATTTCGCCGCGAAAATCTAGAATTTGGACGAGCAGTAAATAGGCGATCGCCAACAAAAGAGAAATCGCTCCGGTAATAATAGCGGTCAGTTTTCCGCGTTGCATGAATTTGGCCTCGCTTCGTTAATGCATTATGATTGTAGATTGGATTACTTATTATAAAAATTGCTAGGAGATCTTTCGTATGTCCCGTAAGTGCCAGATTACCGGCAAGAAAGCCAATAATGCGATGGCGGTGTCCCACTCCCACCGTCGGACGAAAAAGCTACAAGAAGTTAATTTGCAGTGGAAAAGAGTCTGGTGGCCCGAAGGCAATCGCTTTGTCCGCCTACGTCTTTCCACCAAAGCCATCAAAACCCTTGAAAAGAAAGGCATCGATGCCATGGCTAGAGAAGCTGGTATCAACCTTAACAAACTCTAAGGTCAAAAACGCCAGTTCTTTATTACTTTCACCAGACTTCCATGGGTTGCTATGGAGGTCTTCTTTATTTATTTCTAAATTTTAAAAAATTCAGTTCTTTTTCGCATCTCACCACTTCGCCACTATACTAGCCAACAATTCAAGTCAACACAAAAAAGAGGGGCGATCGCCCCCCATTACGCCAAAATTTAATTAAACCTATCTAGACCTTTGCATGGACTTTCAGCGGTTCTGCGGTCGCATTTTGGTTCCACTTAGAAGTACAGAGGATTCGGGAGCGATCGCAGCGATCCACATATTTCTTCGCGATTTCTGTGACCTCTAACATCAATCCCTTATCGAGCTTGGTCGGTTCTAGGCCCATATCGAGGAAACACTGATTATCTACATACAGTTCGTTTTCTGCTGCTTCATTCCGGGGATTTTCTAAATATTGAATTTCCGCCCCAGCGATATTCGCCACCATCTGCGCCAGATCCCGGACGCGGTGGGTTTCCGTCATCTGGTTGAGAATTTTGACCCGTTCCCCTTTCGCCGGAGGATTACTGATCGCCAGTTCAACACAACGCACCGTATCTTGAATATGAATAAAAGCACGGGTTTGGCCGCCAGTACCATGGACAGTCAGCGGATGGCCTACGGCTGCCTGCATCAAAAAGCGATTCAGCACGGTGCCATAGTCGCCATCATAATCAAAGCGGTTGATGAGCCGCTCGTCCATTGCTGTTTCTGCGGTGTTCGTACCCCAAACAATCCCTTGGTGCAAGTCAGTGACGCGGACTTGGTCATTTTTGTTGTAGTAGGCAAAAAATAGTTGATCCTGGGTTTTGGTCATGTGATAGATGCTGCCAGGATTTGCTGGGTGCAGAATTTGCTTCTCGATCACTTTGCCTTCTTCGGTGACCACTTGAACATCGAGGTAGCCTTCGGGGATCTTCATCCCAGCGGTACCGTAACCATAGACCCCCATGGTGCCGAGGTGTACCACGTGGATATCAAGGCCGGATTCTACAATGGCACAAAGTACGTTATTGGTTCCGTTTAGATTGTTATCGACGGTATAACGCTTGTGCTTGGGAGACTTCATGGAGTAAGGCGCGGCCCGCTGTTCGGCGAAGTGAACGACCACATCCGGTTGATAGTCAACGAATAGCTTGAGAAGCTGGTCATATTCGTGGGCAATATCGAAGTTGAAGAACTGAATTGTTTTGCCAGTGAGTTCTTTCCATGCTCTGAGCCTGACCGACATTGGGCTAATCGGCGTCAGTGATGTTACTTCCAGTTCGTTATCAATATTTCTTCTGGAAAGGTTATCAACAATAACAACATCATGACCTGTTTTCGACAGATGCAATGCTGTGGGCCAGCCGCAAAACCCATCTCCACCCAGAACAATAATTTTCATGGATTCAACTCCTTAGGTTTTTTATTTTGGTGCTTTAAAAAGTAATGTGCATGGTGTGTACTCCCGGAAAATTTTTTGGGGTTCATGGTACGCCATACATATATTCCCGAGTTTGTAGAAAAGGATGACTTCAAAGGGGATGTCGGGTATTTGGATCAAAACAAAATGCTCGAAATTAAAGCAAATCGTTGAAATCATCCCACATTATAGACGGTTGGGTCGTTCCCTGAGATCATCTTGCACGGGGTTAATGGACTTTTAATCCAGGCTAGCATAGGGATAAATCGCTGTTAATCTGGGCTTAAAACCTAGGGGCTGACAAATTATAGGCAAGGCGATCGCCACCTAATGCCTTTGGACTAGCGCCTTTCGACTAGGGCAAATGGGGAAACTCAGACTCTCCGGCGACAACAATGCGATTACGCCCCTGTTGTTTGGCTAAATAGAGGGCTTGGTCAGCTTTTTTCACAAACGTTAGGGGTTTTTCCTGGCTCTGGGGGATACCACTGACAACACCAAGGCTGACGGTAACAATTGCCTCATTTATCTCCGTTGCATTGTGGGCAATCTGAAGCTCTAAAACAGTTCGTCGAATCCGCTTGGCGACGATGGTTGCGCCTTCCTGAGTCGTATTCGGTAAGACAACCACAAACTCCTCTCCCCCATAGCGGGCCACCAAATCTGCCGGTCGTTTGAGGAGGTGTTTCACTGCTTGGGCAATTTGAATCAGACATTCATCTCCCTGTTGGTGACCATAGGAATCGTTGTAGCGCTTGAAGTAGTCCACATCAAAAAGAATTAAAGCGAGGGGTTTTTGCTCGCGGTAGAGACGATGCCACTCCGCCGTGAGCCGTTGATTAAAACAACGTCGGTTGGCAATTTGAGTTAAACCGTCTAAATGGACTAATTTTTGTAATTCTTGGTTGGTCTGCCGGAGGAGTGCTTCACTACGACGTAATTCTTTTGTTCTTTCTAAAATGAGCTTTGTGGAATTATCCAGAGCTTTCTTTAGGGAAGTTTGGGCGCGGCTCCGTTCTTCCACGACCGCTGAGAGGAGCAGAGAACTGAGGGCAAATACCCCCATAAAGGACTGTAAAAACAATAAAGATTGATTTTGGGACTCTAAAACAAAGACACCCAAACCATGGGCAGTTGTATAAATAGCCAAGATAGAAACAATGCTGACCAATAGGCTTGACACAAAAGCACCGTAGCGAAACACTGTCCAATTTAAAATCAGCAGCAATAGGTAAGCAACGGGATAACTTTGAATAAAAATACTCCAGCTCACACTGATGAAAACAGCTAAAATCAGCAACATCTCGATGACATGGTAGGGGATTTTTCGGCTAAAAAAGTCCTTCCCCAGGAGAATTACCGGGGTGAAAATCAAGTGAGCTAAAGTGCTCGCCAGCCACCAAGTAAACCAATTTAAGCCATACTGTCCCCATTCCATACGTTCTGCAAACACAATACTGGTGACACCAATAAATGCAGAGGCCATTGGCGAAAGGGTTGCAGCCGTGATGTAGGTTAAAACGCCCCGAACTTGATTAAAAAAATGTCGGCTCTGGGAATATTTTTTCAGGATAAAACGGGCTAACAGAGGTTGTACTAAATTGCCAGCAATGCAACCAAAGTTGACCCAAAAGAAAGCCTGAATACTAATATTTGGATCCCGTTCGATCAAATCAAAAGAAATAACCCAAAGGGAACCTAGGGCAATACTCGGTAAGATTTTATTGCCAAAAAGAAGAATTAAACCCAATGTCAATCCCGAAGGAAGCCATACTGAAGCGACGGTTCCCGGCAGGGTGGTAAAAATTAGACTGATTTCCGCGGTCCAGGCATAGGCGATCGCCAAGCAGATATTGAGGCCGAACCATCGCAGCCATCGACTGTGTAGCAGTCGGAGAAAATCCATAGTACCAGTAATTGGGGAGGAACGTTAACAAGAATTAAACAGCAAAAAGAAACTGGTTTCTACCAGCTCAAAATCGGTCTTCTAATAGGTTATCGGGGCTTAAAAAGATAGTCTGCGAAATAGGAATATAGTTATCATAGGTGAGAAATTGGGTTTCAAAAAATATGATTTTTATGAGTTTTTAAGGTGGAGAAAGACGGCGACGGCGTGGCACTAAATGTCGCGGAATTTCCCAATATTGACTAGCTTGCCCAAGGGGATACCATAAAGCATCAGTTTGGGTAATATGAATTGTTTTTTGGGGGAGCAAATCCGGCTGAATGTCTAAGGTGTGAATAATTTCTTGGGCAATTTTTTGGGCCAAGAGCGGCAGCACGGCATTACCAATTTCCCGGAAGCCATGCCAAACCTTGCGATGAAACTGAAACCAATCGGGGAAGGTATGTAGGCGGGCAGCTTCGCGAATCGAAATACAGCGGGGCAGTTGGTAATGAATCGGCCTAGGAGCCGTAAAGGAGCCTTTTTCGGTGGGAGTGCCGGCCCGTAAAGTATTGCTGAGACCCTGGGCATCCAGCTTAAAGAGGCGACTAATGGCTTCTTTTTTGCCAGGGGGAGTGGCTCGGAAACGGGCTTGGATTTCGGGTTGATGCTGAGAACCAAGGTGGCCCCAGAGAAAATTAGGTTCTAGGTGGCGGGAATGGCAATGGCGAAACTGCTCATGGAGCGATCGCCCAAAGGTTCCCAAAGGTTCGGGGGGGACAATGCCCCGGTCAATGTCTGTAAAAACAGGGATAGTTTCTAAATCGGCGATCGCCTCGTGGACAGTAACATAGGGTGCTAGGCCGGGGCCATGGCTCGGCGCTGGATAGGCCACCGAGGGAACATCCCGACGATATCCCAAGAGAATTAAGCGTTTACGTCGTTGGGGAGCACCATAGTCAGCACCATTGAGCACCTGGGGGGGCAAAACATGGTAGCCAGCCTCACCTAAAGATTGGCAAAGCTGTTTTAGCATCCCTTGGTGGCGTTGCCCAGTCAGGCCCTGGACATTTTCAAAAATGAAATATTTGGGTTGAATGTCCCGTAACAGACGGACATATTCAAAGATCAATTGATTGCGCGGGTCACCCAATTGTCGTTTGCCCATCACCGAAAATCCCTGGCAGGGAGGGCCACCCGTGAGTAAATCAATGTCTGCCGTTGAATAGCCCCGCCGTTCGATGGCTTGGCGCATTTCTGGCCATTGCAGGTGGCGAATATCCCGGCAAAAGGTGACGCCATAGGGAAAATTTACTTCGTGAACGAGGGCATGGACGGGATCAATCTCTACCGCTGCGACCACATCAAAGCCCGCCGCTTCTAGCCCCAGGGACATTCCGCCGCATCCGGCAAACAAATCAATGGCTAGGGGCCTTTGGTTCACAGTGCGCTCCCAGTAGGTGTTTGCAATTCTCTTTAATGCTAAAGGGTTTTGGCTCTATAGAGCTTGGCAAAGGTGACGAAAATGATCGCCTCGGTGCTCGAAACTGCGGTATTGATCGAAGCTGGCACAGGCGGGAGAAAGAAGCACCGTTTTCGGTTGATAGGTCGGAATTAAGGCAACACTGCGGGCGATCGCCTTTTCTAGGGTTTCAACGATTTCGTACTGGGTGTAATCGCTCTCTTGGAGTAACTGAGCAAACTGGGGGGCCGCCTCACCAATTAAAAGCACCGTCGCTGCCTTTTCTTTAATTTTTTCGATCCAGGCCCCAGCATTGCCTGCTTTGGGTTCGCCCCCAGCAATGAGAATCACCGGGCCAGGGGCCGCATTTAAGCCCACCTCAGCAGCATCATAGTTCGTTGCTTTACTGTCGTTGATAAAATCAACCCCCTGGTGCTGGCAAATGAACTCAAGACGATGGGGCACCCCAGGAAAAGTAGCAATAGCCTCGGCGATCGCCCCTTTGTCAATATTTGCTAACCGGGCGGCGGCGATCGCCAAGAGTAAATTCTGGAGATTATGGTCGCCGACCATTTTGAGTAGAGAAACCGGAATTACCAATTCCCCAAAGGCTTTCACCCAAGCATCCTGGATAAATACCCCCCGTTTAGGATCGCACGGTAAATGTTCTGCTCCCTTGATGCTTGTCCAATAGGCGTCGGGCCATTGCTCTGCCTGCGATCGCAAAAACGGATCATCTCCATTTAAGACCTGGCGACGACTACGCTGAATGAGGGACGCTTTAATGCTGTGATAATTGTCGAGGGTGTAGTGGCGGGCGAGGTGGTCTGGCGTGAAGGTCGTCCACACACCAATTTGGGGACGCAGGGTCGGCGCAGATTCGATCTGATAGCTACTAATTTCGGCCACGATCCACTCCGGGGTGGCTTCTCCCAACGCAAGCTCGCAGGCGGCATGGCCAATATTCCCGCAGGCAGGGCCGCCCCGACCCGCTACCTGAAAAATCGCTTCTACCAGGGCCGTAGTGGTGGTTTTACCATTGGTGCCTGTAATGCCGACCCAGGGTTTTTGATCCAGATTGCGCCAGGCCAATTCCATTTCGCCGATGGTGTCAATGCCTTGATCCCGCGCCTCTTTCAGAAAAGGAATATCCCAGGGCACCCCCGGACTGACGACGATTAAATCCGGGCGATCGCCTTCTTTCAAACTGGGGGTATGGCCGAGTTTGACCATAATCCCTTGGGCCGACAGCTCCTGTTGCACTGCCACGAGGGATTCATCCGTTTGGCGATCGCCTAAGACCACCTCCCAACCTTGCCGCTTTAAAAGCCGTGCTGCCGCAATTCCCGAACGACCAATGCCAATGACGAGCGCCTGAGCCATACCATCTCTGTCGAAATAATGTGATCGCTGATTGTACCGAATTATGGCCGCTTTCCCCTAACCAAATCGATAGCCAAAGCCCCGCACTGTGATTAAATATTCCGGCTGACTCGGATCTAACTCTAACTTTTCCCGTAACCAGCGGATATGCACATCTACCGTTTTTGTATCCCCTAGAAAATCAGCACCCCAAACCTGTTCAATTAACTGATCCCGTGACCAGACCCGGCGCGGATAGCTCATAAACAATTCCAATAAACGATATTCCTTGGGCGACAAACTCACTTCCTCACCCCGCACTGTCACCCGACACTCCTCCGGGAACAAAGAAATATCCTTAAACTGACGTACCGAATTTTTAGGCGTGCTCCGGATAAACTGCTGACGCCGCAACAGCGCACGGCACCGGGCCACCAACTCCCGCAGACTAAACGGCTTGGTTAAATAATCATCCGCGCCCACCTCTAGGCCCAATACCCGGTCTGTCTCACTCGCCTTGGCACTTAGAACTAAAATCGGAATTGTGTTTCCCTGATATCTCAAAAAACGACATAGATCTAAGCCATTCACCTCCGGCAACATAATATCTAGGATCACCAAATCCAGAGGCATATCCGGGGCATTGAATTCTGGATTTTGCAGCATATTCAAGCCTGTGCGGCCATTATCCGCAAAAAAGACCTCATAGCCTTCTTCCTCTAAACCCATCACAATCATGTCACGAATGACTGCCTCGTCCTCCACTACTAGGATCCGTGCTTTCGTCGATAGCTCAGCATCTAGGGTATGTGACATCAAATCAAGGGAGAGCATAAAAATAAATTATTTACAGGGTTACGCCAACATATACATCAAAAGGCAGAGATTTGGCTAGTACATTGTGATTTCCTATACATTCACACTGCCAAGTTTAGCCAGGGTCAGGATTTAGTCCATGAGTTGTAAATCACCAGCTAGGGTTTGCGCCTGTTGTCGCACAAACTCCACCTCCTCCGCTAGCCAAGTCCGGACTTCATGGTGATGAGCCGCTAACAGTCCCCACAAACGTTGATCGACGATGATTGGCGCAACCAGATCGGCCCGCACCCGAATTGATCGTAAAAAGTCCAGGTGACAAGGGTCAAAATCACTTGCCTCAATATCTGTAATTTGTAGGATTCTGCCTTGGAGATACCGTTGGGCATAATCACCATTAAAACAATCATCGGCCCCCGTCGAGCCTAAAATCGAAAATTCACTCTGGCTCAGGGATTCAATGATCACCTGCCCTTTCCATTCCCGGTAGAAATAATAAATGACAACCCGACTCACCCGGAGTTGCCAGCGTGTTTGATCAGTGGCCTGTTGTAGCAATTGATTACGAGTCAGGGTGCGATTTAATCGCTCGTTCACTCGATTAAGACTTCGATCAAACATATTCGACTGCTAGTTTTATTACCTTCGATTTTATAAAGATCTCCTTCACTTTGGGAATTAATGATGAATTTCCTCAGAGGGCGCTCCAGTTTTAACCTGCTTTGGCAAGGGATTTGTCTTGAACAAAAAAGCCCTGACAAACCGTAGTGGCTCCCAGGGCAGAGATTAACAACTTGCTGAAATTGCACGATAGTGTGACTAGCAGAAGCTCACAGCAACGTTTTTAGTAAACTTCCACATGCCAACGGTGTTCTTTTTTCATGGAGCGGCGCATTTCTTCCCAATTGAGACCACGCTTCTCTGCTTCGGCGGTAAAGGTTTCGTCAATGGGGGGTTGCATGCCCTTGAGACCACACATATAAACATGGGTATTGGGTTTTTGAATCATCTCAAAGAGTTCATCAGCATATTCGCTAACGCGGCTTTGAACGTAAACCTTGCCACCATC
>Ga0213835_101404_pt1 | contig 14881 bp, 11 predicted proteins | sample SWPATP01_FD_160576 | JGI IMG/M metagenome (GOLD analysis project Ga0213835, IMG submission 160576) | Coastal seawater microbial communities from Marineland, Florida, United States - SWPA TP0 #1 | ecosystem: Environmental > Aquatic > Marine > Coastal | place: USA: Florida | collected 2016-08-05
GTGTACGCGGTGGCGGCCCACGCCGGTCGGGAAGACGCGGTGTCGGCGTTGCGGGCGTTGGGAGACGGGGGCGGACCTGGTGGGGGTGGTGGGGCGAGCACGTGGCACGTGGTGGACGGGTCGGCGGCGTTGCGGGCGCTGTGCGAGGGCGCGGGCGTCGCGGTGCAGGCGGACCATGCGCGACTGGTGCGCCGGCTGAACCCCGGGCCGGCTCGGTTCGAGTTGGAGCTTTCGGGCGCGGCTCTGGAGCGGGCGCGGGCTTCGGTGGGGGTGCTGGCGGGGGCGTGCGACGATGGGTCGATGGTGGCGTTCCGCGCGCCGGATCACGAGGCGGCCCGCGCGGTGCTGTCGCGCGCAGGGGTGCCGGTGATCGCCAACGGGGCCGCCGCGGTGGGGCTGAGCGCGACCGGGCGCGAGCTGGACGAGTCGGCGGTCGAATCGGCGCTGGCGTCGGGGCGACTGGCGGCAGCACTGGACGACGGGGCGACGCGCCTGGGCAAGCCTTCAACGTCGGTCCGTCTGCTCTCGGGCGGGGGGGCGAAGGTGACGGCGGTGGGGGCGTACGAGGCCCGGTTCGTGGAGAAGCAGTTGACGGGGACGGTGTTGTTCGTGTGCACGGGCAACACGTGCCGAAGCCCGATGGCGGCCGCGATCGCTGAGCACCTGCTGCGCGAGCGCGGGGATTCGGCGTCGTGGCGCGTGCGCTCGGCGGGTGTTTCGGCGATGGACGGCGCGCCGGCTTCGGCGGAGGTTGGGGCGGCGCTCTCGAAGCTGGGGATCGGGATGCCGAACGGGCATCGCTCGCGGGCGTTGACGTCTTCGATGCTTCGTGAGGCGGAGGTGGTGTTCACGATGACGCGTGAGCACGCGGATCGTGTGCGGTCGATGCTGCCGCCGGGTGTGGACCCCGGGGTGGTGCGTCCGCTGGACCCTTCGGGTGATGTGCCGGACCCGATCGGGATGCCGCAGTCGAGCTATGACGAGACGGCGTCCCGCGTTCGCGAGCTGGTTCGCGCGGCGCTCGAGGAGCTGGAGCCATGATGATCGCCGTGAGCGCCGACCACCGCGGGGCCGAAGCCGCCCGCGCGGTTGCTGAACGACTTCGCAAGCAGGGTCACGAGGTCGAGCTCGTGGGCTCGGGGGATGATGTGCCGTGCGATTACCCGGAGCGCGCGTACGACGTCGCGACGGCGGTCGCCGACGGGCGGGCCGAGCTGGGCGTGCTGATCTGCGGGACGGGGATCGGGATGTCGATCGCGGCGAACAAGGTGCCGGGCGTGCGGGCGGCGGTGGCGCATGATGAGCTGACGGCTCAGCTCAGCCGAACGCACAACAACGCGAACGTGCTCTGCCTGTCGGCCGACCTGCTGGGGACGTCGCGGATCGAGAAGCTCGTCGAGGCCTGGCTCAGCGCGGGCTTCGAGGGCGGGCGGCACCAGCGCCGGCTCGACAAGATCCACGCGATCGAACGCGGGGAAGACCCGCGGGGCTCAAGCTGAGGGCGAGGCGTCGGGGCCGGGGTTGGGATTCGGATTGGTTTGGGGCGCGTGCGTCGCGCCCTGCGTGCGCCCGCGCCAGGTGCGTTTGCCGGTCTTGGCCAGGTAGAGGCTGTGCCACTGGATGAGCGTCATGAGCGCGACGCCGACGGGGTGGAGCGCGACGCTGACGGGTGATTGCTTGAAGCGGGCCGCGAGCATCGCCCGCTGTACGAGCGCCCCCGCGACGCAGAGGGCGCTGAGCACCAGCGCCAGCGTCGGCAGCGCGGGGATGATGCCCGCGAGCCCGAGCAGCGCGATCGGGAGCACCACCCACGGCAGCACGTGCCCGCACAGGTGCATGACGGTGATGAACGTGAGCAGCCCGACGGAGCCGAGCCCTTCGAAGGCGTTCTTGGCGAAGCCGCGCCAGGTGGCGGTGAACCCGTGGTACATGCGGCACGCGCACAGGTCGGTCGCGTCGAAGAGATCCGTGCGGTAGCCGAGGCGGCGGAGGTTGCGCGGGAGCTTGATGCCGTCATGCATGGAGTCGCGGAACGCCGCGTGCCCGCCGGCCTCGAGCCAGGCGGTTTTCAGCACGCACAGAAACTGCCCGCACCCGGCGCTCGCGCCGGGGTCAGTGGTGGAGCGCATGCGCGCGAGCGGCAGGTAGCTGAGCAGGATGAAGAAGATCATGGGGACGACGAGCGCCTCGCCGAGCGTGCCAGTGATCTGGCGGGGGAACGTGCTGACCAGCGCGACGGGTTTGGAGCCCGGCGTGTCGGTCGGGCGTGGGCGCAGCGCCTCGGCGATCGCGCGCTCCAAGCACGCGGGCTCGAAGCGCACGTCGGCGTCGGTGAACAGCAGCCACTCGCCCGACGCCTGGCGGCCCATGCGGTCGCAAGCGTGCTGCTTGCCGTTCCAGCCGTCGGGGAGGGGGACCGTCTCGGCGGCGCGCACGCGGGCGTCTTCCGTGCAGAGCTTTGCGAGGATCTCGGGCGTCGCGTCGGTGGAGGCGTCGTCGTAGACCAGCACTTCGAGCCGTGGATAGTTCGAAGCGAGCAGCGCGCGCACGCAGGGTTCGAGGTTGGCTTCTTCGTTGCGAGCGGGGACGCAGACGGTCAGGCTCGGGGCCGACGCGGGGTCGAGCGGCTCATCGATTGGCTTGGCGTAGAACCGCAGGTTCGCGATGGTCATCGCGAGCGCGACCGTGCACGCGAACAGCCCGGTCCAGAGCGCGATCAGCAGCAGCGTCGTCACCCGCGGCTCCTTTCCGATAGGGCTCGGTCGCCCTGTTCCCGAGGCGTGACCTTGCCGCTCTTGCCGCGCAGGCGCAGCCAGAGGTCGTAGATCGGGTTCACCTGCGCCCGCGCGCGATCGCCACGCCCGCCGACGAGATCGGGGCGGAGCTCGAACGACGCGGGGTCGCGGCTCATCACACGCTCGGCAAGATGGCTTTGTGCGCCGCGGAGCGAGCGCGTGAGCACTCGGTGCCACGCGGTGGTCGAGTCCGCGTGGTCCGGCGTCGGGACAGCCTCGGCATGCAGGAAGACCTCGGGCTTCTGATCGGTCCAGAAGCCGTACTCGATCGCGAGCGTGACGACGCGGACGTGCTCGAAGCGTGCGCACGCCGCGGCGGCGACGGCGGCGGCCCCGGGGCGGAGCTTCGCGGGCGTGCGCACGTCCGCGAACGAGCCCTGCGGCGTCAACCAGAGGGAAGCCCCGGGCGAGTCGAACTGCGCCATGACATACGCCGACATCGCTTCGACGGCTCTCGGGTGCTCCGGGTCGAGCCCGAAGACGCCGAGCATTCGGAAGAACGCGAACTGTTCGAGCTGCGCCAGCTCCATCGGCGCGAACGTGCGCCGGTCGGGCGTCGCGCCGGCGGCGAGGAGCACGCCGACCATCGGGTCCCACCAGCTCGCGTGGTTCATCGCGACGATCGCGGGCTCCGGCGCGTCGTTGAGCGCGCGCAGCAGGTCGCCCGAGCCGGGCGTGAAGCGCACGGCGTGGAACTTCTTCGCGAACAGGCGGCGTGTGTAGCGGTGAAAGAACCGCGCGACGTGCGCGTTCGGTTTCGCGGGCCACAAGGGGGCCCGGGACGAACCTGAACTGGCGGCGTTCCCATCCGGCATCGGGCTCAGGCCCCGCCGCCCGCGCTGGCCATGTGCGTTTCGTGCGCCTTGTTGGCTTGGGTGTAGTCGGTGGGTTGCTGGGTGTAAACGCTCGGCACATCACTGGTGGATTCGACGTCGATGTCGATGCCGAGGTCTTCGCAGAGGGCTTTCGCTGCGGTAACGCCGCTCATGATGACCATCGGCACGCCCGGGCCGGGGTTGGCGCTCCCGCCGGCGAGGTAGAGGTTCTCGACCACACGGCTCCGGTTCTTGGGCTTGAAGCCCCCGTGCAGCTTGCCGTGGCTCGCGAGCCCGTAGATCGCGCCGCCCTCGGCGTTGTACATGCGGTCGATCGCGCTCGGCGTGAGCGCACGATCGACGACGATGCGCGACTCGATGTCTGCCATCCCGAACCGCTTGAGCTTGTCCATGATGACGGGCTTGTACTGCTCGAGCATCCCGCCGGGGCCTTCCCACTGGTGGTCGTCGCGCGTGTAGGGCGTGTGGACGAGGACGTAGAGCGCTTCGCCGCCATCGGGCGCTTGGGCCGGGTCGGTTCGGCTCGGGACGCAGAGGTAGAGCGTCGGGTCGCGCGCGGGGATGCCGAGCTCGTAGATGTCGCTGAACTCGGCCTTGCTGTTCTTGCTGAACAGGAAGTTGTGGTGCGCGAGGTGGTCGTACTGCTTGTTCAAGCCCAGGTAGAGCACGACGCCGCTGCACGCGGGGGTGTACTTGCTCGCGATGCGTTCGCGTTCGCGTTTGGCTTCGGGGGTCGCGAGGAGGTCGCGGTTGGTGCGTTGGACGTCGCAGTTGCTCACGACGGCGTCGGCGTCGAAGCGTGTGCCATCTTCCAGTTCGACGCCGGTCGCGAGGTCGCCGTCGGTCAGGATGCGGGCGACCTTGACGCCGGTGTGGACCTCGACGCCGGACTCGCGCGCGATGCGTTCGAGCGCGCGCGCAACCTGTCGCGTGCCGCCCATGGTGTACCAGCATCCTTGATCGACCTGTGCCGAAGCGATGAGCGTGAGGATCGCGGGGGCGAGGAAGGGGCTCGAGCCGACGTATTGGAGGAAGTGCTCGGCGAGCTGTCGGAGGTGGGGCTCGTGGAGGTGCTTCTCGACGGTGTCGCCGACGGTCGCGTGGATGCGCATCGCCATGACGTCTTTGAGCAGTTCGAAATCGCCCAGCGGCGTGGCGCGCATGACGTCGGCGACGCCGCCGACGTCGCGGTAGTAGAAGACGCGCCGGCTCAGATTGTTCATCCGCCGGGCGTAGCCGAGGAAGGATCGCCACTGTTCGCCGACGGATTTATGCCCGGCTGTCGCGGGGAAGAGCTGGTCGAGATAGGGGACCATGACGCCGGGGTCTTGGTAGAGATCGACGACGGCATCATCTTCATACATGCAGCGCCACTGCGGGTCGAGGCGGACGAAGTCGAGTTCGTCCTCGGGCTTGCGTCCGGCTCGTCGGATGACGCCGCTGACGACTTCGGGGAGGGTGAGGATCGTGGGGCCCATGTCGAAGGTGAAGCCGTCCTGTTCGAGGACGTTCATCTTCCCGCCGAGGTGGAGGTTCTGTTCGACGAGGGTGACCCGGAGCCCGGCCGAGGCGCAGTCGCACGCGGCGGCGAGCCCCGCGAGCCCGCCACCGACGACGATCACGTGCGCATCCCGTCCCGCGTTGTTCCGCTTCATCACGCCCGCTCCTGTGTCGCGCGCCTGGCTGGATCGCCGCGCGTTTGTGGGTCATTCGTCCCGCCGGGCTTCAAGCCGGCCCCCAGACCGTACCACCATCGGACGAGGCGTTCGAACGACGCCTGCTGCTTCGCCGGCGGCTCGCCCGTCGGCGTGCGCACTCGGGGGGAGGTCGTGCTCACGTGGACCGCGTGGGTCATCGCGAGCAGCCCCGCCTCGCCCCGGCTCGCGCCCCACCCGCTGGAGCCGTGCCCAGCGATGCTCGCACCCGGGTGAGCGGTGGGGAGGACAGTGTCCATGATCGTGACGCTCCCGCCGAGACGCCCGCGCTGGGCGAGTTTCGCCACCAGAGCCTCAGCGGATGCCCGCCCGAGTCGCCCGGGGGGCGGGTAGATGCTGGTCGCGAGGTGTTGCTCGCAGAGGGCGTGAGCCGCGACGGCTTCGTCGAGGTTGGCACACCGGACGACCGCGAGCAGGGGGCCGAAATGCGCCCCGGCGGCAGGCTCGCCCGCGGGGTCGGCTTGAAGGATCACGGCGGGTGCGACTTCGCGTGGGTTCTCGCCCTCTGAAGGAGCCGCGACCGTGAGGGGGCGGTCCTCTTGTGTGCGATGGTGGGAAACCGCTCCCTCACGGTCGCGGCTCGTTGGGACGAGATCCGCGTCGGACACGCCGACGAGCACGGTCTGCCCGCGACTTTGAGCACCCGAAATCAGGCTCCGGACATGGTCGGCGGCCGCCTCGTCGATCAGTTGGACCGACGGTGATCCCTCGATCAAGGGTTTAAGGGCTCGGACGAACGGCTCCCACGCCTCGCCGATGACGATCGCGCGTCGCGGGGCCATGCAGGTCTGCCCGGCGTTCATCCGGACCATCGCCCAGATGGACCGAGCCGCCAGATCGGCGTCGGCCCCGGGAAGGATGAACGCCGAGTCGCGCCCGCTCAGTTCCAGGGTCGAGGGCGTCAGTGAAGGCGCGAGCTGGGACGCGACGCGCCTGCCCACTTCTGTGGAGCCGGTGAAGACAACGTGGTCGAACGTGCCCCATGTTTCAGGGGTATTGAGCAGGTCGGCCCCGGCTTCGCGGGTTGCGGGGGCGCGGGTGATCGTGCCCTCGGGCATGCCGACGTGCCGACCGGCTTCGTCGGCGAGGTCCAGCAGCAGGGCCTGCGCCCGCGGGCAACGCTCGCTGGGCTTGACGATGACGCGGTTCCCGGCCTTTGCACTCCCCGCAACCAGCGCCTGCACGAGCTGGATGCCCAAGAGCTGCACCGGGTAGTTCCACGTCGCGATGATCGCCACACGCCCCGCGGGGTGGCGTTCCAGGCGGACGCGCTGCCCGAGCTGCCACCAGGCGCGCCCCCGGACGCGGCGCGGGCGGAGCAGGCGGCGGGCGTGGCGCTCGTGCCATCGGCAGCTGGCGAGCAGCGGGAGCAGGTCGCTCGTGAGGGCTTCCCACCGGCTTTTGGCGACTTCGTCCTGGATGAGCGCGCAGAGGGCGTCGGTCTCGCGGACGAGAAGCCCTCGGAAGGCGCGGACCCAGCACAGGCGGGCCGAGATGGGCCACGCGGCGGTTCGGCTCGGGGACTCGCGGAGCGCGTCGGGCATCGGCGGAAGTCTAGAGGTGTCGCTACAGTCCGCCCTGAATCGGCTGCGGGCATCCACGGGGGGTGGTGTGTCGAAGCTGTTCGCGGATACGGTGCTCGCGAAGCCGGGAGCGGTGGGCGTGGTGCTCGCTCGCCGAGGCGTTTGAACTGTTCTGATGGATTGAGGAAGTCTGTGTATGCCCAAGGCGTCGCCCGAGCCGAGACCCGATGCACGCGTCGCGATCGTGGGCGCCGGCCCGGGCGGGTTGGCGGCCGGTGTGCTGCTGGCGGCTCGCGGGGTGGACGTGACGGTGTTCGAGCGTCAGCCCGTGCTGGGCGGGCGGACGAGCCGGATCGAGCTGGATGGTGACGATGGCGAGCGGTACCGGTTCGATCGCGGGCCGACGTTTTTTCTGATGCCGCATGTGCTGGATGAGATCTGCCGGGCGGCGGGGACGCGCCTGTCGGACATGGTGGACCTTCGACGCCTCGACCCGATGTACCGGCTGGTGATCGGGCAGGTGGGCGGGAAGCCCGTGATCCTCGACGCGACGCAGGACCTGGACCGGATGGTCGAGCGGATCTCGGCGATCGACGTGCAGGACGGCAAGGCGTTCAAGCGGTTCATCGAGGACAACCGGAAGAAACTGGACGCGGCTGAGCCGATCCTCCGCCGCCCGATCCGCTCGGCGCTCGACCTGGCGCGTCCGGACGCGATGGCGGCGGCGGCGCACATCAAGCCGCACCTGTCGGTGCATCAGCTCCTGAAGAAATACTTCCGCCACCCGGCGGTGCAGCTGGGCGTCAGCTTCCAGAGCAAGTACCTCGGGATGAGCCCGTTCGATTGCCCGAGTCTGTTCACGATCCTGCCGTTCATCGAGTACGAGTACGGCATCTGGCACCCGATCGGCGGGTGCAACGCGCTGATGCACGGGCTGGTGCGCACGCTGGAATCTCTTGGCGGGCGCGTGCGACTCGGCGCGCCGGTGCAGAGCTTGGATTTCCACGGGCGGCGCGTCACCGGCGTTGTCGCGGGCGGCGAGCACCACGCGTTCGATCACGTCGTGCTCAACGCCGACGCGGCGTGGGCGCTCACGCACCTCGTGCCCGAGCCACTGCGCGAGCCGGGGTATACCGACTCGGACTTCGATCAGAAGAAGTACTCGTGCAGCACCTACATGCTCTATCTCGGGCTCGATCGCGAGGTGGATCTGCACCACCACACGATCTACACCAGCGCGAGCTACAAGCAGAACCTCTCAGACATCGGGCGCGACTCCGGCTTCGGCGGCTCGCTCTCGGAGGATCCGTCGTTCTACGTCTGCAACCCGAGCCGAACGGATCCGACGCTGGCAGCGGCGGGCAAGAGCGCGATGTACGTGCTGGTGCCGACGCCGAACACGCGGGCGACGATCGACTGGAGTATCGAGGGCCCGCGTTTGCGCGAGCGCGTGCTGGATCAGATGCGGGATCGCCTCGGGCTGGACGTGCGCGCGCACATCCGCGCGGAGCTGGCGCTGACGCCGGATGACTGGCGATCGCAGGGGATCCAGTTCGGCGCGACGTTCAACCTGGCACACGGGCTGGACCAGATGCTCCACAAACGCCCGCAGCACAAGGTGCCGGGGCTGGAGGGGCTCTGGCTCGTCGGTGGCGGTACGCACCCGGGCAGCGGGCTGCCGGTGATTTTTCTGTCGAGCCAGATCACAAGTCGCCTGATCGCCGAAGAACTCGGCCTGCCCGACCCGGCCGCCCAACGCATCAAACTCCGAACCGCCCCAAGCACCGAGCCCGACCTGGCCGCAGTCTGATTCACATAGACTAGGTAGAAAGCACGTCCAGAAAACGGCACATCTCTCACTCTTCATCTCTCTTTTTCGCCCTAATGCCTAGTGCCCAATGCCTAGTGCCTCCCCCATGCTCACCCTCGATCCAACCCGTCCGATCGTCGAGCAGCTGAGTGCGGCTCAAGCCGTCGGCGTGCGCGCGACGAGCGGGAACGGTGATGCGGATTTGGCTCGCGCGCTCGCGTACTGCCGTCGGTTGGCGCGGGCGCACGAAGAGAACTTCCCGGTGCTGACGGCTTTGGTGCCGCGGGATTGGCGGGACGATTTTGCGGCGGTGTACGCCTTCTGCCGCTGGGCCGACGATCTCGCGGATGAAACCGGGGCCGGGGCGCGTGCGCACGAGCGGAGCCTGGCGTTGCTCGCGTGGTGGCGCGAGGAGCTGGAAGCGTGTTTCGCCGGGCACGCTCGGCATCCGGTGTTCGTCGCGCTCAGGGCGAGTGTCGAGCGGCGCGAGCTGCCGAAGCGGGCGTTTCTGGACTTGATCGACGCGTTCGAACAGGACCAGCGCGTGACGCGGTACGAATCGTGGGATGCGTTGCTTGGGTATTGTCAGCGCAGCGCGGATCCAGTCGGGCGGCTCGTGCTCGCGATCGGCATCCCGCCTGAGCGGCGCACGACGACAGGCGGATGGGACGAGATCCTGCGCGCGAGCGACGCGATCTGCAGCGCGCTGCAACTGACGAACTTCTGGCAGGACGTGCGTCGAGACTTGCTTGAGCGCGATCGTGTTTATCTGCCAACGGACGAGACGGGGCTGGCCGACGCGGCGCTGCGCGACTGGTTGGGTCGCGGCGAGGATTCGGGCGTGCGCGAGCGGTACGCGGAGGCGATCGGCCCGTTGCTGATGCGGACGCGGGCGATGTTTGATGAGGGGCGTTCGGTCCTGGGCTTGCTGCGCGCGCACGGGCACACGCGGCTTGTGCCGATCGTGCGCTTGTTCATCGAGGGCGGCGAGCGGACGCTGGGGCTTGTGGAGCGCGAGCCGGGGACGTTGTGGGCTCGGCCGAAGCTCGGCAGAGCGGCCCGCGTGTCGATGGTGGCTCGCGCGTGGTTCGGCGCGAAGCTCGTGCGCGGGGGTGCGCGGTGAGCGCGCTGGTGGAGGCTCGCGCGTACTGCGAAGCGGTGACGCGGGCTCGCGCTCGGCATTTTTATCTTGGGCTGCGCCTGACGCCGCGGCCGAGGCGGGATGCGCTGTTTGCGCTCTATGCGTGGATGCGCCGGGGGGATGACATTGCGGATGATGCTCGTGAACCCGTCGCGCAGCGTCGTTTGGCACTGGATGATTTTGCTGAGCGCACCGCGGCCGTGCTCGACGGGCGTGACCTCTCGGCGCTCGGCGAGCTGGGTATCGCGCTCGCCGACGCGTGCGAGACCTGCCCAATCGAGCGTGACGTGTTCACGATGACGATCGACGGGCTCCGCGCGGATCTGGATCATCCTTCGTGCGAGCCGGCGTACGCGGACGATGCGGCGCTCGATGCGTACTGCCGATGTGTGGGGTCGACGGTGGGGCGTGCGTGCGTCGCGATCTGGGGCGTGCGTGAGCCTGGGCTTGTGGCGCGTGCGCGGGAGCTGGCGATCGAACGAGGCATCGCGTTTCAGCGGACGAACATTCTGCGGGATATCCGTGAGGATTACGAAAGCGGGCGCGTGTACATCCCCGCGAGCGCGTTCCTTGCGCACGGGCTGACGGCGAGCGAGCTGGTCGAGTGGCGCGAACCCGAGCGTTGCTCGGCGCTCGTGCGCGAGCAGGCGGCGTATGCGCGCGAGCGGTACACGCGGTCGCGTGAACTGGAGTCCTTGATCGCGCAGGACTGCGTGCGCGTGCTGCGCACGATGAGCGGGTTGTACGAGGCGATCCTGTCGAGGATCGAGCGCGAGCCCTCGCGGGCCGCGACCGGACGGGCACGGTTGTCGAACCCGAAGAAGCTCGCGGTGGCTGTGGTTTCGATCGTGCGCCCGGTGTCGCGGAGCGGGGGGCGAGCGTGAGCGCCGGCGTGCGCGTGATCGTGGTTGGCGGCGGCGTTGCGGGGATCGCGGCGGCGCTGCGGTGTGCCGAGCGCGGCGCGCGGGTGATACTGATTGAAGCCGCGAACCGGCTCGGCGGGCGCGCGAGCAGCTTCGACGACCCGCGCACCGGCGAAACGATCGACAACTGCCAGCATGTCGCGATGGGATGCTGCACGAACTATCTGGATCTGCTCGAACGACTCGGTACGCTCGATGCGATGCATTGGAGCGAGACGCTGACCTTCGTGGAAGCGGGCGTGGACGGCCGAGAAGCTCGCGCGAGCGCGGTGCGTCCGTCGTGGTGGCTGCCCGCGCCGCTGCATACGGCGCCGTCGTTCGCTCGTACGCGATTCCTCAATCGAGAAGAAAAATGCGCGGTGCGCCAAGGCGTGCTGGCTGCGATTCGGTGCGATCGGCGTGAGCACGCTGGTCGGACGTTTGCGGCGTGGCTCGAGGCGCACGCGCAGCCGGCGCGGGCGGTCGCACGGTTCTGGCGCCCCGTAGTCGTGAGCGCGTGTAACGCGGAGGCGGAGGCGCTGGACGCATCGGTCGCGCTGCATGTTTTTCAAGGCGGCGTGTTCGCGTCGCGCGAGGCGGGCGCGATTGGCGTGCCGACGGTGCCGCTGCGCACGCTGTATGAGGGTGTGCACGCGAAGCTCGCGATGGTCGATCCCGAGGACGCCACACTTGGCGTGCGCACCGGGGCGCGGGCGGCATCGCTCGACGCGAAGCGCGTGCGTCTCACGACGAGCGAGACGATCGCGGGCGATCGCGTGATCTGTGCACTCCCGGCGACGGCTGCTGCGAAACTTCTGCCCGACCATCACGGCGACACGCGCGCTCGGCGTGCGGGTCAGCTTGCGCACAGCCCAATCCTCGGCGTGCACATGACGTTCGATCGCCCGGTGCTGGATGCAGCCCACGCGGTGCTGCTGGATGTCGGCACGCAGTGGGTGTTTCGGAAGGACGACGAGGGGCGCGTGGTGCACGCGGTGGTGAGCGCGGCCGACGATTGGATGGAGCTGAGCGAAGAAGAGATCGGCGAGCGCGTCACGGCTGATCTGCGTGCGTGCTTCCCGGCGGCGCAGGAGGCTGTGTTGGTTTCCCTTCGTGCGGTGAAAGAGAAGCGGGCGACGTTTCTCGCTTCGCCGGAGGGCGAGCGGCTGCGTCCGGAGACGACGGGGCCGAGCGGCGTGCTGCTCGCGGGCGATTACACGCGAACGGGCTGGCCGGCGACGATGGAGGGGGCGACGCGCAGCGGGTACGAGGCCGCGGCGGCGGCGCTGGGCGACGCGCCGGGCTCGATGCTCGCCCCGGATCTGAAAGCGCCGTGGGTTGCGAGGCTGCTCCGCGGACGCGGCGCGCGATAGGATTCGCCCGTGGCGGTGATGACGCGGCTGGAAGCAACGGGGGACGCGCGATGCCCGGTGATGCGGATGTTCTGGCGGCGGAGGGCGGGGCGCTGGTCGGCGTCGTGATGGGCTCGCGATCCGATTGGGGCGACACGATGCGCCACGCGAGCGATACGCTCGCAGCGCTCGGGATCGCGCACGAGACGCGCGTGGTCAGTGCGCATCGCACGCCGGACTTGCTTTTTCGGTACGCGGAGACGGCGCGCGAGCGCGGGCTGCGTGCGATCATCGCCGGCGCGGGCGGGGCGGCTCACCTGCCGGGGATGCTCGCGAGCAAGACGACGGTGCCCGTGCTCGGCGTGCCGGTGCGGTCGAGCCACTTGCAGGGGCTGGATTCGCTGCTCTCGATCGTGCAGATGCCGGCGGGCGTGCCGGTGGCGACGTTCGCGATCGGGCGCGCCGGCGCGGTGAACGCGGCGCTGTTCGCGGCTTCGATGCTGGCGGCGGAGGACGCGTCGATCTGTGAAGCGATTGAGCGTTACCGCGAGGCGCAGACCGCGCGCGTGCTTGCGGATCCGGACCCGAGTTTGAGCCCGCCGGATGATCCGGACGTTGATGCCGGGAGCAGCGCGTGACGGGCGATTTGCGGGATTCGTCGGGCGAGTCGGCAGTGCTCGGCGTGCTCGGCGGCGGGCAGCTTGGGCGCATGCTGGCGCTGGCGGCGGCGCGCCTCGGCGTGCGCACGCGCTGCATGGACCGGGATCCGAGAGCCGTCGCGGGGCATGTGGCACAGCTCATGATCGCCGACATGGACACGCCCGGGCCCGAGCTTGATCACGCGATCGAGCGGTTCGCGCACGGGCTGTCCGCGGCGACGTACGAGTTTGAGAATGTGCCGGCGGCGCTGGTTGAGCGGCTCGCGCAGCTCGTGCCTTGCGAGCCGAGCGCGCGGGCGCTCGGCGCGGCGCAGGACCGACTTGTCGAGAAAGCGCTGTTTCAAAAGATCGGCATCCCGACGCACCCGTTCGCGCGTGTGGATTCTGTGGATGACGCGCGCGTGTTCGGCGAGGCGCACGGGTACCCGATGGTGCTCAAGACGCGCTGCCTCGGGTACGACGGTAAGGGGCAGGCGGTCGTGCGTGATGCGGGCGAGCTCGAGGCGAAGATTCGCTCGATCCGTGGCGAGGACGCGCTGCGTTCTGGCGAGCTCGGGCTGATCGCTGAGGCGTTTGTGGCGTTTCGGCGGGAGCTGAGCGTGCTGGTGGTGCGCGGCGCGGACGGCGAGGCGCGTGTGTACCCGCTGTGCGAGAACGTGCATGAGGGCGGCATTCTGCGAGTGACCTTTGCGCCGACGGAGTGCGAGGACGCGGTGCGCGCGATCGCGGAACGCGCCGCGAGGGCGCTGGCTGAGCATCTGGACTACGTCGGCGTGCTTGCACTAGAGCTGTTCGACACGGGCGACGCGGGGCGGCCGATTCTGGCGAATGAGTTTGCGCCGCGGGTGCACAACAGCGGGCACTGGACGATGGACGCGAGCGAGACGTGCCAGTTCGAGAACCACGTGCGCGCGGTGCTCGGGCTCCCGCTGGGGGAGACGCGGGCGCTCTCCGCGTGCGCGATGGTGAACCTGATCGGCGATGTGCCGGATGTTCGTGAGCTGCTCCGCGTGCCTGGGGCGCGGGTGCATCTGTACGGCAAGTCGGCGCGCGCCGGGCGAAAACTCGGGCACGTCACCGTGCGCGACGCGAATCCGAGCGTGGTCCGCGAGCGGGCGGCGGCGCTCCGCGCGCTCGCCGACCGGGCGAGCGAGCGCGCGACGCGCTGAGGAGCGAGCGTGATGCACAGCCCGGAACATGCGCTTGTTTCCAGCGCGCCGGAAGAAGGCGGCGACAATCAACGCGACGGGCGCACGCCGCGATGGGGGGGAATCGCCGATTGGTCGCTCCCGATTGCGCTCTGGCTCCTCGGCACCGCACTGCTCACGTTCCACCTCGGGCGGTGGACCGACGACTACGACCTCGCGGAGATCGATCCCGCGACGGGCGCGATCGTTCGTCTGACTTGGCTCGCGGAATTTCCGTTCTGGCGCCCGCTGCACCTCATCGGCACGGTCATCCTCGAATCCGTCTCGTTCCACCAGCCGTGGATCGGGCACCTCGCGGTGAACCTTGCGCACGCGGGGTGTGCGGCACTGGTTTTCGCGCTCGCGCGCATGCTGGGGCTGGGGAAGCGCAGTTCGGCAGCCCCGGGCGTGCTTTTTCTCGTCTGCCCGCTCCACGCGCAGGCGATCCACTGGATCGCGGCTTTCGGCACGCTCATCGCCACGGCGTGCGCACTCGGCGCGTGCATCTTCGGCGCACGCATCGTGCGTGAAGGGTGGACGGTGCTGCGCACGGTCGCGTTCTTTGTGTTGAGCTGGTCGGTCGCGTGCTGGAATGAGCAGCCGACCGGCGTGTTTCTCGCGCTCCCGATCCTGCTGGCGTGGGACGGGCGGCTTGCGCGGTGGGGGCGCGTTGCGGGGATCACCGCGATCGCGTGGCTCGGAGCGGCGGCGTACGTCGTGATCTATCTCGCGCAGGCGCCCGCGATGCTCCGCGGCTCGCTCGATCGAGACACGACGCCGGGCGAGCTGTTCGAGGGCGTGCCGCGGCTGGTTGCGGAGCTGTGGCGGCTGCTCGACTGGTCGCACGAGCTGAGCGGCGCGTGGGCGATGGCGCGCGCGACAGCCAGTGCGCAGGGCGCATGGCTCGGCGTGCTGTTCATCGCGGGTGTGGCGCTGGTGATCGCGTCGGCGGGTGTCTGGG
>Ga0213835_101407_pt1 | contig 14826 bp, 11 predicted proteins | sample SWPATP01_FD_160576 | JGI IMG/M metagenome (GOLD analysis project Ga0213835, IMG submission 160576) | Coastal seawater microbial communities from Marineland, Florida, United States - SWPA TP0 #1 | ecosystem: Environmental > Aquatic > Marine > Coastal | place: USA: Florida | collected 2016-08-05
GACCGTAACGCTATGGCCGGCGTCGTGGAGCGCCCGCGCGGCGGCGAGACCAGAGATGCCGGCGCCAACGACGAGCGTGCTACGGACCGGCTGCGCGGCAATCCTGCCGGAAACAAATGGCATTGCCCCAGCGGCTCCCAATCCCTGCAGCAGCAGTCGCCGGTCCATTTGCTGCTCCATCATATAGCCCCGGAAAAGCGCTTTATGCGTCTCCCGGTGATCAAGTTCACTGCGCCTGCAGATACTGTCAACAAACATCACGTCGACGGCAAAGCCGTTGCGGTAACCCAGCATTAAGCTTCCGCCAAGCAAATCCCATTTAATTACTTTGTAGTCATTTCTACTATCTAGAAATCAGGTCAGTGAACCAATTATTCCGGGCCACGAGTATCCGGCGGATTGGTGCATATTGCACTGGAGCGCCTCGGAGTCTCCGGCGCGGCGGTTGACTGCCCGCCGGCGAGTTCGAGGTGGAAGGCTCCTCCAGACGCAGCGAATTTGCCGGATCGGGGAGGAGAGGACCAAATGACCGAATGCGCACGGAATCGGGGCATGTATGGCGTTTTCGGCGTTCTCTTCGGTGCCTGCTTTCCCGCAGCTGCGCTGGCTATCGACATTTTTTGGCTCCGCGGCCAATGGGCGCCTCTATCCACCATAATCGTGGAAAACCCACTGCACATGATCATTCTGATGGCACCGTTCGTCTTGGGCGCGGTGTTCTTCGTTCTCGGGCTTCAGCATGATCGCCGCGCAGCATTGTTCGATGAACACAGGGAAAAGAACCATTTCTTCCAACGAATGGTCGAAGGCGTCTCCGACTATGCCATCTACATGATCGATTCTCAGGGTCTCGTCATGAGTTGGAACAAGGGCGCCATGCGCTTCAAGGGTTATGAAGCGGCCGAGATTATTGGCTCGCATGTCTCGGTTTTCTTCCCGGAAGAAGATCGCAATGCGGGCGCGCCGCAGCAAGCGCTTGCCCGAGCTGTCGCCGAGGGCAGTTTCGAAGCGGAAGGCTGGAGAATCAGGAAGGACGGAACCCGCTTCTGGGCTCAGGTTGTCATCGACCCCATTCATGACGATCGTGGCCGCCACATCGGTTTCGCCAAAATCACGCGCGACCGGACGGAACAAAAGACCGCCGAGGACCGGATCCGGCATCTGGCCCGACATGATACTTTGACCGGCCTGCCAAATCGCAAGAAGTTCCGAGAGGAACTCGACATGAACCTCGCCGAAGCCGAACGCGAAGGCGAGCAGGTTGCAGTTGTGGCGATCGACCTGGATCGCTTCAAGGAAATCAATGACACCTTCGGCCACTCCATTGGCGACGAGGTACTCTGCGTGCTCTCGGACCGTCTCCGTAGCCGGCTCGAAGCTGGTGAAATGATAGGTCTCTTCGGCGGCGACGAGTTCGTGGCAATGAAACCATACAAGTCCACAGAAGCCCTGCAGGACTTCATCCAGCGGCTGGAGACAGCTCTATGCGAGACCATGCCGCTGGAGGTCGGGGAACTGACCCCAGGCGCCAGCCTGGGCGTTGCAATCTTTCCGCTGGACGCTCGCGACTCCGACAAGCTGTTGAACAACGCCGACATGGCGATGTATCGCGCCAAGGAAGCGCTTGAAGAACGGGTGTGCTACTACGAAGCCTCGATGGACGAGGCAGAGCGGGACCGCAGGCTGCTTGCCAAGGACATCTGGACCGGGCTGAAGGAAGAACAATTCTTCCTGAATTTCCAGGTTCAAAGAGCGGCGGACGACCATCGACCAACCGGATACGAGGTTCTTCTGCGCTGGCGTCATCCGACACGTGGCATGATTCCGCCGGCGATCTTCATTCCGATAGCCGAGGAATGTGGGGCAATATCTGCGCTTGGCGAATGGGTGTTGGAAAAAGCCTGCTCGGCGGCAGCCGCTTGGCAGGTCCAGGAGAAGATCGCCGTTAACCTGTCACCGCTGCAACTGACGAACGTAAACCTGGTTGCCCGGGTCAAGGAAATTCTCATCAAGACGGGACTGCCGCCTGCCCGTCTCGAACTGGAAGTCACCGAATCTGCGATTATCGCCGACAAGCAACGAGCCCTCCACATCCTTCGTCAGATCAAGGCCATGGGCGTGACAATTGCCATGGACGATTTCGGGACTGGGTATTCCTCGCTGGAAACCCTGCGGTCCTTTCCCTTCGACAAGATCAAGCTCGACCGGAGTTTTGTGCGCGACCTGGAGGTCGACCGGCAATCGCGCGCCTTCGTCCGTGCGATTCTGGCGCTTGGAAAGAGCCTTTCTATCCCCGTACTTGCAGAGGGCGTCGAAACCGAGGCCCAGGCGGATCTGCTGACTCTGGAAGGTTGCGACCAGTTCCAGGGCTTCTTCTTCGGACGCCCGTCCATGCTCAACGACGTGATGTCTGACGAGCAAGAAGAGCGGAAGGCAGGCTGAGTAGGACGCCTAGGACAACGCTTCCAGATCCGCCCGAAATCCTTGCGGATCGCTCGCCGACACCAGCCGGTCGACCGCCTCGTGCTCTGTGCGCCAGATAGGCACCGCGCGTGCGAGAAGCGCCCTGCCCTCTTCCGTCAGTGAAAGGCGCCGGTTTCGACGGTCCTTTTCGTCAGGACGCACAGAAACCAGTCCTGCCTTTTCGAGTGGTTTCAGCGCCGCCGTCAGCGTCGTTCGGTCCATCACAAGGAATTCCGCGATATCCGACATCCGCGGACTGTCGGGCCGATTGAGCGACATCATCATCGAGAACTGGCCGTTGGTAATGCCGAGTGGGCGAAACGCTTCGTCGAAGCGGCGAGACAGTGCCCGCGCTGCACGGCGCACCGCAAAACACAGGCAGGTGTCGCGCACATGCAGCGTCGTGGCAAGATCGACAGGCGGCTCCTTTGACATGCACCCATAAATGTTGATATCAACGCAAATGTCCAGCTGTGGAGTTGGACAAAATGTCGCTGGTCGAGTGTTGGAGGAGAGTCATGGCCCCGAAAGTCCTCGTACTGGTTGGCACCCGGAAGGGCGCCTTCATTTTCGAAAGCGGTAAGGACAGGCGCGAATGGAAGCTGAAGGGTCCGTTCTGCCAGACCTGGCCGATGAACCATGTCATCGGCGACGAGGAGACCGGCACCATTTTCGGCGGCGGTGGCGATCCCTGGTTCGGCCCGGCGGTGTGGAAGACCACCGATCTCGGTGAGACATGGACCCACTCCAGCAAGGGGCTCGCCTACGAGGAAGGCCAGGAGCCGATCGCCTCGGTCTGGAGCGTGCACAAGCGCAACGGCACGCTCTATGCCGGCGTGCAGCCGGCTGGCCTGTTTCGCAGCGAAGACGGCGGTGAGAGCTGGACCCATCTGGACGGGCTGCAAAAACACCCTTCGCGCTCAGAATGGCATCCCGGCGGCGCCGGGCTGATCCTGCATTCGCTGGTCACCGACCCGGAAGACGACAAGCGCATCTGGATCGGCATTTCGGCAGCCGGCGTCTTTCATTCCGCCGATGGCGGCGAGACGTGGGAACCGCGCAACAAGGGCACGCGAGCCGACTACGCGCCGGAGGATCAGCGCTATCCCGAATTCGGCCAATGCGTGCATTCGATCGTCAAGGCGTCGAACTCGAAGGACCTCTTCTACCAGCAGAACCATTGCGGCATGTACCGCAGCGAGGATGGCGGTCGAAGCTGGGAGAGCATCGAGAACGGCCTGCCCTCTTCCTTCGGCTTCCCGGCCGCAGCCCATCCGCGCGACCCCGACACGCTGTATCTTCTGCCCCTGAACGGCGATCAGGCCGGTCGCTACATGCCCGATGCCGCCGCCGCAGTGTGGCGCACGTGCGATGGCGGCCGGACCTGGCAGGATTTGCGTAACGGTCTGCCTCAGGAAAACGCCTATTTCGGTGTGCTGCGACAGGCCATGGCAACCGACCGGCTGGAACCGGCCGGCGTCTATTTCGGCACTTCCGGCGGCGCCCTTTTTGCAAGTGCTGACGAAGGGGAAAGCTGGACGCCGGTGGCAAGCCATCTGCCCGCGATCCTTTCCGTCGAGACGATGGTGGTCGAGGAGTAACCGGTGTCCCGTCACGACATAGCTGCGCCGGTGGGCGCGGCCCTCGTCACGGTCAAGCTGCCGGCTTTGCTGGTCGACCTCTTCCCCGGCTCGCACCGCGAGGTCGCAGTGCCAGCGACAAGCGTGCGCGAAATGATCGATGAGTTGGACCATCGCTGGCCGGGCATGGCCGATCGGCTGCGCGATTCCCGCCCCGCTGTCCGAAAGCACATCAACGTCTTCGTCGATGGGGAGCGAGCATCCCTGGACACCCGACTGGCGGCCGGCGCGACCGTCTGGGTACTGACCGCGATCAGCGGCGGATGAGCAAAAGAAAAGGGCGGGTCGATAACCCGCCCTTCAGATCATATCGAGGCCGTTGGCTTAGATCGCCTGTGCGACCGGACCCGTACCCTCGAGCTGTCGGCGAACTGCCTCTGGCATCTCGCGGTGCGGATACATCAGAGGTTCGTTATGGAGCACCACAACCTGCGTGTTCAGCGGCACGCGATTGTACAGATCGATGATGTCCTGATTGAACAGGCGGATACAGCCGGATGAAACGGCAAGGCCTATCGACCAGGGCTCGGACGTGCCGTGGATACGATACAACGTGTCGCGGCCGTTCTGGTAAAGATAGAGCGCACGCGGACCAAGCGGGTTTTCGAGACCGGGTTCCATGCCACCGGCCCACTGGGCGTTACGCTCGGGGTCGCGGGCGATCATGTTCGCCGTCGGCGTCCAGCGCGGCCACTCGGCCTTGCGCGCCACTTCAGCCGTGCCCTCGAATGCCAAGCCGGCACGACCGACGCCAATGCCGTAGCGCATCGCCTTGCCGTTCTCCTGCACCAAGTACAAGAATCGATTGTTGGTATCGACCACGATCGTACCGGGTGCCTCATGGCGATGGTAATTCACCTGCTGACGGAAAAAGCGCTCATCGACATTGCGAATGTCGGTCGCCGGCAGCGGGAATAGCTCGTCGGGCTTGGCACCATACATGGCGCGATAGAAAGGATCGGGTCCAGACGGCGCGACCTGCTGATAGGCAGTCGTCGGTCCCGTCGTGGACGACACGCATGCAGCCAGGAAAAGCGGCAGGACCGCAACTGCAATCAGACGGGAGATAAACTGGAGCACGTTATTCGACACACACATAATGGCTTCCATGGACGGCATTTCGGATTTCGGGTGACAACGCGCGAGCACGTCGTTTGATCCCGCATGTGCTGCCGAATAATGTCGGCCGCTAGGACAAAAAAGAGCAAAATCGTGACCAACTGGTAACTGTTGCAAAGCGGTCACACCGCTAGCGTAGAGGCGGAAGCGTCATTCTTCGCCTCATTGTCCGGTTCAACGTGGATTGTCACCCTTACGGAAGGGATTTCGGCGCGCAAAGCGGCCTCAATCCGGTCGCAGATCGCATGCGAGACGGCAACTGTGGTGTTGGCGTTCACAACCATGTGAAATTCGATAAACGTCGCCCGCGCCGCGACGCGTGTCTTGAGATCGTGGATCTCGATTGCTCCGCCCGCGTTGCCGAGAATGATGCGCTCGATTCGGTCATGGTCTTCCGGCTCGGCGGCGCGATCCATTAGCCCCTGGATGGATTCGTTCACGAGCTTCCAGCCCTGCCACAATATGTTGGCCGCCACCACAAGCGCCAGCAGAGGATCCAGGAACAGCCACCCAGTTGCCAGCGCAAGCAAAAGACCTACCACCACGCCGATCGATGTCACGACATCGGAGAAGATGTGTCTTGCGTCTGCAACCAGTGCCGGCGAGCGCGCCTCGCGCCCAGCCCTTATTAGTATCCATGCCCATATGCCGTTGATCACGGTGGACAGGATGCTGACGGCCAGTCCGAGATCGGCCTGCTGCAGGTCTGGTGGGTCGATCAGGGCGGGCAGAGCCTCGCGTATGATCAGAAGAGCCGCGATGACGATCAGAACGCCTTCCAGGACCGCCGATAGATATTCGGCCTTATGATGCCCGAAAGGATGCTCGTCGTCGGCCGGCATGTGGCTGACGCGGATAGCATACCAGGCAACAAGGGCGGCAATGATGTTGACTGTTGATTCCAGCGCGTCCGAATAGAGCGCGACCGAACCGGTGATCCACCAGGCCCATGTCTTCAACGCCACGACAACCAGCGCAACCCCGATAGAGATCAGCGCCAGCCGGCGTATCCTTTCCTTGGCGCTCATCGCGATATGTCTCAGGCAGCTTTTGTCTTGGCACGGCGGGGCAGATGAGCCACTACATTCTCGATCATGCGCATGCCTGCGTCCTGACCCAGCGTCATGATCGACTCCGGGTGAAACTGCACGGCTGCCACCGGTTCGCTTTTGTGCTCGATTGCCATGACAATACCGTCATCCGTCTCGGCAGTGACGACAAATTCGTCCGGCAGGCGTGCAGGGTCCGCGAATATCGAGTGGTAGCGCCCCACAGTTACTTCCCTCGGCAAACCGGAGAAAATGACCCCCTGCTTATTGACCCGGATGCGTGACGGCTTTCCATGAACGGGTTCGCGCAGATGCCGCAACTCGCCACCATATGCTTCCGCCAGCGCCTGCAGGCCGAGACAGACCCCGAAAATGGGAAGATCGCGCCTGCGTGCCTTGGTGATGGTGGACTTGCAGTCGAAATCAGTCGGCATGCCGGGCCCCGGCGACAGGACAACAAGGTCGGGCGCGACCTCGTCGAAAACTTCCTCCGGCACAGGCGCACGCACCGTCGCCACTCGCGCGCCCGTCTGGCGGAAGTAGTTTGCAAGCGTGTGAACGAAAGAATCCTCGTGATCGACAAGGAGGATCGACACACCCTCGCCCACTCTGGAGGTCTCACGTCCGACCCCGGCCGCATTGGGCTTGCCCGCTTCGCGGATCGCCGCCAGCATGGCGGAGGCCTTGAGTTCGGTCTCCGCCTCCTCCTCTGCCGGATCGGAATCGAAAAGGAGCGTCGCCCCCGCCCGCACCTCGGCGATGCCGTCCTTGATGCGGATCGTGCGCAAGGTGAGCCCGGTGTTCATGTCGCCGTTGAAGTGGACCATGCCGATCGCGCCGCCGTACCAGGCACGCGGGCTCTTCTCGTGTTTTTCGATGAAGCGCATCGCCCACAGCTTCGGGGCGCCGGTCACTGTCACCGCCCAGGCATGGGAAAGAAATGCGTCGAAGGCGTCCATCCCTTCGCGAAGCCGCCCCTCGATATGGTCAACGGTGTGGATAAGGCGCGAATACATCTCGATCTGCCGCCGGCCGATGACCCGCACCGACCCCGGCTCGCACACGCGGCTCTTGTCGTTGCGATCAACGTCGGAGCACATGGTAAGCTCGCTCTCGTCCTTCTTGGAATTCAGGAGCTTCAGTATCTGCTCGGAATCGGAAATCGCATCATCACCGCGTTTGATCGTGCCCGAAATCGGGCAGGTCTCGACGCGCCTTCCATTCACGCGCACGAACATCTCCGGCGATGCGCCGATCAGATATTCGTTTTCGCCCAGATTGATGAAGAAGGAATAGGGTGACGGGTTGATGGTCTTCAGCCGCCGCGCCACTTCAGACGGCTTGGATTCGCAACGCTCGAAGAACATCTGCCCGGGCACCACTTCGAAAAGATCACCCCGAAGGAAGCTGTCCTTCGCCTTTTCGACGAGGCGCGCGTATTCGCCAGGTTCGTGGTCCCCACGCGGCGGAATACTGTCGGAAACCCTGAAGGGGCGTTGCTCTCCGCCGCGGGCAAGGCCTTCGGTGGTGAAGCCTTCTCCGGAATAATCGTAGCGGTCATGCCAGGCGCAAGCCTGGTGATGGTCCACGACAAGAATCTCGTCCGGAAGATAAAGCACCAGGTCCCGCTGGTCGTCGGGTCTCTCGCGGTGCAGTTCGACAGGGTCGAACTGAAAGGCAAGATCATAGCCAAAGGCGCCATAGAGCCCGAGATTGCCATCTTCGTCGGTGCGAAACAGGTCGATAATGGCACGCAGCGGGGTGAAGACCGTCGGTACGCGCGACCGATCTTCCTCGGCCGTCACGCCCGCGGGTTCATGCACACGGACCGCAATGACGCTCGCGTCGGCGGGTTCGATCGTGATGTCGGACAATCTTTCGAGGCAAGCGCGAACGACAGGCAGCAACACGGCTCCTCGTTCGTTCAATGCCTCGATGCGCATCGTACGCCCCTTCGCCGTGATCACCACCGGCGGATCCACTATTGCGGTGTCCCAGCGCGTATAGCGTCCCGGATATTCATAGTTCGAAGAAAACAGGCAGCCGCGCCGGGAATCCAGCGCTTCGACATATGCCTCGATGGCGCCCTCGTACGGAGTCTCGCTGCGTCGCCGTACGATGGTCACCCCACCTGCGGTCACAAAGCCTTCCGCGCCGTCTTCAAGTTCCACAACACTCATCGCAGAGTTCTCCCTCTCGCTTTGCTGGCGGGAACCGGACACCCAAATACGCGAAATGGCCGCCCGGTTTTCCCGCTGCGGCCATCTGAAACTTCACGCACAAACGCTCTCGTCGGCCGCTGTCAGCGGGCCCACCACCAGAGCTTAGAGATCGTTGGCGTCTTCATGGCGCTAGGCATAGCTGCGAACGATCCTTCGGGCAAGCCTATATCGCGTGGGCCGCGAGATCCCAGACCGTCTGTATACGGGACCAGGCCTACACGGGAACGACATTGGCAATTCCTATCAGGCACCCAGCACAAAGGGACGCATTCGAGCTGGTTTTTGGCCTGACAGGATTTGCTTGCATGGCCGCGACTATTGACGTATGGCACCTACCATTACAGAATGTATACAGTCTGCATGCCGTCTTTTGCGCGGCGACGTAATCTGAAATGTCGCAGGTTCAGTGCGAAGTGGAGGATCGGCGCGTCAGGCAGGAAAGTCCGGAAGTAGTCCGGCTCTCTTGAAGCCGGCCAGCAAAGCTAGAGTTCCAATAGGGAGAGAAAAACCCATGTCACAGAGCCTGCAACAGAAACTGGATGCCTCCGGCAACATCGTAAAGATGCTGCGCAATTCCAAGGTCGGCGCCTACGTCTACCCGGTCGTTGCACCCGAGTTCCACAACTGGCGCGACGAGCAGCGCGCTTGGCGCGAGTCGGCTGTCCTATTCGACCAGTCGCACCACATGGCAGAGCTCCTGGTCGAAGGTCCTGACGCCGAGAAGTTCCTCTCCTATCTCGCCATCAACTCCTTCAAGAACTTCACCCCCGGCAAGGCCAAGCATTTCGTGCCGGTCACCCCGGAAGGCTACGTCATTGGCGACGTGATCATGTTCCGCGAGAGCGAGACCGAGTTCAACCTCGTCGGCCGCGCCCCGACGGTAAGCTGGGTCCAGTACCATGCCGAGACCGGTAATTGGGATGTCAAGCTGACCGAGGACCCCCGTTCGCCTTCGCGCCCGCAGGGTAAGCCGGTCATCCGTCGCCACTATCGCTTCCAGGTCCAGGGCCCGAACGCTCCGGCCATTCTGGAAAAGCTGAATGGCGGCCCGGTTCCGGAGATCAAATTCTTTAACATGGACTGGATCAATGTCGGCGGCCAGAAGGTGCGTGCGCTCCGTCACGGCATGGCCGGCGTTCCGGGGCTCGAGCTCTATGGTCCCTATTCCGACTATGATCGCGTTCGCGACGCCATTCTCGAAGCCGGCGAAGGCCATGGCCTGGTCCCGGTAGGTTCGCGTGCCTACGCCACCAACACGCTGGAATCGGGCTGGATCCCCTCCCCGCTGCCGGCGATCTACACCGGCGAATCCATGCGCGGCTACCGCGAGTGGCTTTCCGACAAGTCCTACGAAGCGACTGGCGCCATCGGCGGTTCCTACGAGTCCGACAACATCGAGGACTACTATCTCTCGCCGTGGGATCTCGGTTACGACTTCTACGTCAAGTTCGACCACGACTTCATCGGCCGAGAGGCTCTGGAGAAGATGGCCGACAAGCAGCACCGCCGCAAGGTGACCTTCGAGTGGAATCCGGAAGACTGCATCAACGCCTTCGCGACCCTGTTCGAGGACGGCGCCAACGTGAAGGCCATGGACTTCCCGCTCTTTAACTATGCCTCGTCGAGCTATGACAAGATCATGAGCGGCGACAAGATGGTCGGTCTCTCCATGTTCGCCGGCTACTCCTACAATGAGCGCCGCGCGCTCTCGCTCGGCACTGTTGATGCCGACGTCAAGGAAGGCGACGAACTGAAGCTGGTCTGGGGCGAGCCGGAGCCCGGCACGGAAAAGACCACCGTGGAGCCGTCGCGTCAGATGGAAATCCGCGTGCGCGTTTCCAAGGTGCCTTACTCCAGCGATGCTCGCGAGAGCTACGTCGACAGCTGGCGTACCCGCAAGAACGCCTGATCGCATTACAAGCTCCCAAGGCTTGACATCTGCCCGGCCGCGAGAGCAATCGCTCTCGCGGCCGGTGTGTTTCTGAGAACGCTGGCGAGGAGGATGCCGGATGAGCTTCGACCTTGACGCCTATCTGCAGCGGATCGGACTGGCCGAACCCTGCCCACCATCGGCCGAAGGCCTGCGGCGACTGCAGAGAGCGCAACTGCGCTCTATCGCTTTTGAGTGTATAGATCCGTTCCTGGGCAAGGTACCAGATCTCCACCCTGAGGCTTTGTGGGAAAAGCTGGTCCTTTCCGATCGTGGCGGCTACTGCTTCGAGCTGAACTCCCTTTTCGGCCAAGCGCTCGCCGCGCACGGTTTTGACGCATCCCCGATCATGTGCAGGGTGCGTACCGCCCTGCCCGAGGGCGGCGCCCGTTCTCACCTGGCCTGGGTGGTGGAGATCGACGGCAGGGAATGGCTATCTGATTGCGGCTTCGGCGGCCCCTGCCCCCCGGAACCGGTGCTGATTGAACATGGGACCGAGCAGGTGCTGGGACAAGCGCGTTACCGCATACGCCCGCTTGGTCGCGAGGAACTGCTGGAACGGGAAAGCGATGGTGATTGGCGCCCGCTCTACAGCTTTGAACGCGTTACCGTCATACAGGCCGATCTCGAAGCCGCGAACTTTGTCAGCGCTCGCTGGGAGCACGCCCCTTTCTCCAACAATCTGATGCTCTCCATCTTCCGCGACGAGGGCCGGCTGACCGTGCTCAACAGTGTCGTACGCTCGGAGACCGATGGCAGCCGGCAGGCGAGCAGTATTGCGAGCCATGAGGAACTGGCGGAACTCCTTGAGGGACCATTTGGCCTGAAGCTGGCGCCAGAAACGGTTACACGCATCTGGCGACGGCTGGAGGCACAGCGGTCCGAGAGACCCGGGACGGAATGACCATGCGCCTTGCGGCAGGACAAATCTGTTCAGCCTGACTACATTAAGGTCCAGCAGACCAAACCGTCGCAACGAGGACATATATGAGCTGGTCGTTCAGGATCGCCACCATAGCAGGCACGCAGGTGCGGGTGCATGTCACCTTTGCGCTGATCCTCGCCTGGTTCTGGTGGATGCACTATCAGATCGGTGGCGTGCCGGCGGCCTGGGAAGGCGTGCTCTTCATTCTCGCAGTGTTTGCCTGCGTAGTCGCTCATGAATTCGGCCACGCGCTGGCGGCCCGCCGCTTCGGCATCAAGACACCCGACATCACGTTGCTGCCAATTGGCGGGCTGGCGCGGCTCGAGCGCATGCCGGAAGAACCCTGGCAGGAATTTGTAATCGCCGTCGCCGGACCGGCGGTCAATATCGTCATCGCGGTCGTCATCCTGCTGGCGCTCGGCGGCACCGGACAGCTCGCCGACATGGCGAATGTCGAGGATCCCCGCGTGAATTTTCTGGTGCGGCTGGCAGGCGTGAACATCTTTTTGGTCATCTTCAACATGATCCCTGCCTTTCCGATGGATGGCGGCCGGGTGCTGCGTGCAGCGCTTGCCTCACGCATGAGTTGGGCCCGGGCGACCCAGATCGCGGCAACCATCGGCCAGGGCATGGCCTTCGTGCTGGGCTTTCTCGGACTGCTCTACAATCCGATACTGATCTTCATCGCCATCTTCGTCTATCTGGCCGCCACGGCTGAAAGCCAGACCGCCCAGATTCGCGACATTTCCTCCAGCGTCCTGATCGGCGACGTGATGGTGCGCCAGTTTGCGTCACTTCAGCCTTCGTCCAGTCTTGCCCATGCGGTCGAGGCACTGCTCGACACAAGCCAGCACGAATTTCCGGTTCTGACCGCCGACGACAGGCTCGAAGGCGTACTGACCCGCAACGACATGATCCGTGGGCTGAAGGAATTGGGACCGCATGCCACCGTCGAGAAGGCGATGCAGCGGGATGTGCCGACCATCCATCATCGCCAGTCCCTGACCGATGCGCTGAAGCTGCTGCAGGAATCGGGTGCGCCCGCCGTAGCAGCAGTCGACAGCGCAGGGCGACTGGTCGGGCTGGTCACGCACGAGAATATCGGCGAGATGCTGATGGTTCGCTCGGCCGTGCCGGAGGGCTTCAGCTTCGGCCGCGTGCGGCGCGCGCGAGGCTAGGCTCAGGCCGCGCCGATCCTCAAAAGATCGTGGAAATGCACGATGCCGACCGGCCGGCCGTCCTCTTCAACGACAACCAGCGCGCTGATATTGTGATCGTTAATGAGGCCGGTCGCCACGCCAGACAACATGTCGGGCTGGGCCGTCTTTGGATCGCGTGTCATCACGTCTTCGACCTTCAGCGCAGCCAGGTTGCGGTCGAGGTGACGGGCAAGATCACCATCGGTGATGATGCCGACCAGCAAGCCTTCGCCATCCACGACGCAGACGCACCCGAACCGCTTTTCCGACAGCGTCATCACGGCGTCCGGCAGGCTGGTACCCATGGGCACGAGCGGCATCTCGGCACCCGTGTGCATGAATTCGCGCAGCTTGGTCAGGCTGGCACCAAGCCGACCACCCGGATGAAAGGTACGGAAATTGTCGGGCGTGAACCCTCGCGCCTCGAGCAGCGCCACCGCCAGCGCATCGCCGACGGCCAGTTGCTGCAGGGTCGATGTTGTGGGTGCCAGGCCGTGCGGGCAGGCCTCCGCCGTTTTCGGCAAGGCCAGCACGACGTTTGACTGGCGCGCCAGCGCGGATTCCCTGCCTGACGTGATCGCCACCAGCGGAATGGAGTAGCGGCGCGAATAGGCGACGATGCCTTTCAGCTCCTCGCTCTCGCCCGACCACGACAGGGCCAGAACCGCGTCGTTCTCCGCGATCATGCCGAGATCGCCATGATTTGCCTCGACCGGATGCACGAAATAGGCCGGCGTGCCGGTCGAAGCGAGCGTGGCCGCAATCTTCGAGCCGATATGGCCGCTCTTGCCGACGCCGGTCACGATGACACGACCCGATATCGTAGACAGCAGTTGAACCGCCTCCGCGAAGGGACCGGCAAGCCCATTTTGAAGAGCTTCGGCAAGCGCCTCCAACCCGGTCGCCTCGATGCGGACCGTCCTGAGTGCTGATTCAATGGCAGCCTGTGCGCTCACCTGGTTCTGCTGGGGTCTGGTTAACATGGGTCTGCGATAGCGCCAAAGCGCGTCGATGTCCATTTGCGTCTGTCGCTTCGCACAGCCTGCCTGCAAATCTCAACGCTCCGTTAACCAAGCACGTTTACCGTTCGGCAATCTTTGCGGTGCTCCCGCAACATATCGATTGGCCAGGGATGTTTCCAGGACAGGCACAGAACGGGCTGAAACGGCACGCGACCCTTTTGGCCGCGGGCCTGTTCCTTGCCGGCACGGCGCTGGCCCTGTTTGGCGCCGATGGAGCCCTGTCACAGCAATCCTCTGGCCTGCGTGGCACCCTTTCTGGAAGCCTCTTGGAGCGAACCGCCACGGCCGGGCGCACGACCAATCCGCAAGCAGAAACGGACCCGACGACAACTGCATCGACATCAATTCGCCCTCGGACTTCGCAGGCAGCCGCCGCGGCATCTCGGGAAGCCCCGGACATCTTTCCCGAACCGGTGGAGGCCCGGGCGGTCACGTCCTCAACGGCCGAAGGGGCGGCAGGCCGCCCCATCGCAGAGCTGGAAGACCTGACCACCGGCACGACAAGAGCGCAGCCACTCGAAGGCCTCGAGATGGACGACATGCGCCGGGAAGGCGCGGAAAGTGTCAGGCTTGGCTCGATCGAAGGGCTGGACCGACCTGCGGATCCCACCCCCTTCGCGCCAGTGGGCATTCGCCTGGGCAATTTTGATCTCTTTCCATCCATCGAACAGGGCATTGGGCATATCTCCAACACGGGCGGTGCGGCCGGCAGCCGCAGCTCGACCGTCTCCGAAACGGGACTTCGGCTGGAGGCACGCTCGGATTGGGGCCGACATTCCGCCAACATAACCGGGACCGGCGTTATCCGAAGGACGATCGCAGGGGCTCCGGTGTCCGATCTGGAAGGCAATATCGACGCCAGATTCCGGCTAGAACTGCCAGGTGAATTCTCCGCCACTGGCGGGTTTGCCTATGATCTCAGACCCGAATCCGCCAATGCCCCGGAAGCCCTGGCAGACGTTGCAAGAAGGCCCAATCGACATGTGCTGACGGGAACAGCCGGCCTGGCGAAGGACGAGGGTCTCGCCCGTTTCGCCATTACCGGCAGGCTGGAGCGTTCTCTCTACGAAAATGCCCGGCAGACCGACGACAATATCGTTTCCCAAAGGGAGCGGAATTCCACACTGGCGAGCCTGTCTCTTCGCGGAGGCTATGCCATCTCGCCGGCCCTGCGGCCATTTGTGGAAGGCGAGATCGGGCGCCGCCTCCAGGACGTCAGGATAGACTCCTCGGGATTTGCTCGGTCTGCCAATCGCT
>Ga0213835_101409_pt1 | contig 14812 bp, 19 predicted proteins | sample SWPATP01_FD_160576 | JGI IMG/M metagenome (GOLD analysis project Ga0213835, IMG submission 160576) | Coastal seawater microbial communities from Marineland, Florida, United States - SWPA TP0 #1 | ecosystem: Environmental > Aquatic > Marine > Coastal | place: USA: Florida | collected 2016-08-05
ACAGCGCCTGCTCGATCTGATCCTAGACGTTCGGACAAAGCTCCCAGAACAGGCTGCCGAAATCTCAAAACTTGAAACCGAGGCGCACGCTATCATTGCAACGACCGACAGGGCAGTTGAGGCTGGGAACGACAATCGTAATGAAGAAGCCAAAGCTCAATTGCAAATTGCCGATGACATGCTCGCTGCGACGCTTACCGAAATGCGTGCATGGATCAACGGCAACATTGATTCAATCACGCAAAAAAGCTCTGCACTTAATGACAAGACAAATGACACGATTCTTCAGTCTTTAGCTGTGCTTCTCACCTTGTTCGCATTTGGGGTTGGTCTGGCTGTAATCCTCATTCGTCGCGAGATTACGGGCCCCATTGAGAAACTCCGAATGCGGATGTTGTCCCTGGCGTCTGGCGACGTCCAACAGGAGGTCGACGGTCTTGCCCGAAAGGATGAAGTCGGCAGCATGGCTAATGCTGTATCAGTATTTCGGGACAACGCCCTGGAGCGCATTCGTCTCGAAACGGAAGCGGAGGCGAATCGTAGTCTCTCTGAACGTGAACGGGTAGCCCGCGAAGAGCAAAAGGCCCGTGACGCAGCTGACACCAAAATGGCAGTTGATGGCTTGGCGGCAGGTTTGCGCGCACTTTCTGACGGAGACGTCAGCTACCGGATCGACACGCCGTTCGTAGCCCAGTTGGATGATCTGCGAATGAATTTCAACGATTCTTCTAAGAAGCTTCGCTCTGTACTTTTGGCCGTCGGGCAAAACGCCAGAGGCATTGACTCTGGTGCGAATGAAATTCGATCAGCCGCAGACGATCTGTCGAAGCGGACGGAACAGCAGGCAGCCTCTGTCGAGGAAACCGCTGCTGCGCTCGAGGAGATTACCACGACCGTCAAAGATTCGACGCGCCGCGCCGAGGAGGCCGGTCGGCTAGTCGAGCAAACCCGCCAGGGTGCCGAGAAATCCGGTGTAGTTGTTAAAGATGCAGTGGAGGCGATGGAAGCAATAGAAAGGTCATCTAACGAGATCAGCAGTATCATTGGTGTGATCGACGACATAGCCTTCCAAACAAACCTTTTGGCATTGAACGCGGGCGTGGAGGCGGCCAGGGCCGGCGAAGCTGGCAAAGGCTTTGCCGTGGTCGCGCAGGAGGTCCGAGAGTTGGCCCAGCGGTCTGCGAAAGCTGCCAAGGAAATCAAAACACTTATAGGAACGTCTGGAGAGCATGTCCAAAGAGGCGTTCGCCTCGTCGGCGAGACCGGCAGTTCGCTACGCCAGATCGTTGAGGAAGTGAGAGACATTGATCGGAACGTGTCCGCGATTGTTGAAGCGGCGCGCGAGCAGGCAACAGGCCTTCAGGAGATAAATATGGCCGTCAACACGATGGATCAGGGAACACAACAAAATGCGGCGATGGTCGAGCAGTCGACAGCGGCCAGCCACAGCCTTGCGAAAGAAGCTGCTTCTCTTAACTCGCTTTTGAAGCAGTTCAACTTGGACCAAGGCCATAGGTTTGCTGACGTAAAGATTCAGCACGCGCCTGATCAGTCCCCTGCTAGCGCACTCGGAAATCGGATCACACGGGCCTTCGGCAACGCCGTACCGAGAGAGGATGCTTGGGAGGAATTTTGATAAGCGGCTCGATCAACTGAGACTGTCCAAGAGTGCGGTCGGCACTAATCCAAAGCTGCTGGCCAATAGCCGGCAGCTTTTATCTTCTGCTCACGCGTTCGCGTGAGGGTGCAGCATCACCCATTCATTTTTTACCACACACTGTCAATCCGTATGGGAAAGAGGTGCCCTCACAGTAAATAGTCTTCGCGCCTTGAATGGATACAAACAGCGGACCTCTAATATCAATGCTCACAACTAGCTAACGATAGTTGCGGCGTGTGAATAACGGGCCACTGCCGAACCGATGCCAGGGCCGAGATTCTCATCACACGCCTAAAGCCATCTGGACCGACTTATCGTGGAACCGCCAAGGGAAAGCTTGTAAAATTGACTTATCTGTTTCGCCGGCCTCTAAGGCGGTTGCGCTCGGCAATGGCTTCAGCAAGTTGCGTGCGTAGCTCCAAGGGAAGGGTCGACGCAAACTGGACCGCCGCATCTTCTACTGCCGCGCGTACGAGGAAGTCAGCCTCGCGTCCTTTCTCCAACGTTGTCTCCAGAGTTGACTGATCCACGTCTGGTGCTTTTAAAAGTTCAGCTGCCATAGCGCGGGCTCGACGAGACTGTTCCACATGCTCGCTTGCGCCTGCACGGGCCTGTCGAAGAAATTTGCGGAACGCTCGGGCCTGGTCGTCCGGCAACTCGGACCCTGCTACTCGTAATGATCCGGCTGCGATCATTCTGGAACCATAGTTCAGCCAAGCGGCGCCACCACCCAACGCGCCGATCAAAAAGACGTTCAGGACGATGGACATAGCCAGCATAGTGCGCATCTTCGTCATCAGTCTAATTGTCCCCTTCATCATCGACGTCGCCGAAAATCGTGTCGCCTGCCACGTGCTGGGGCATCACAAAAATCGCAGTGCCCGCGGTACCCGTTGCTGCACCCGAAAGCGCAGCAGCAAGACCGATAGCCGCCCACCAGTATCGCGTTGTCGCCCATGATCTGCGAACCGAATTTGCTGCGGTGGCCGCAAGCTGCTGCCGGAACAAAGGCGATGGGGGAGGCATAGTCCATTGATCTAGGACAGCATCGAAATCGGCCTCTGCCCGCAGAATAGATGCTCCGCTAGGTCGAGATGCCAAATGGCGAGCAGACACCTGAACTTCTGAGGGCCACCGGTCGATGTCGGATCCATAGGTCTCAGCAAAGGTTTTGAACTGAGCAAGATTGATGGGCTGCATTGACGGGCTCATATGCAATTCTCCTTTGCCAGCAGTTGTTGCCTGAGACGTCTGCGGCCCCTCGCTAACAACGACTCCAAGGCTTCAATGCTGATATCCAAAACACGAGCGGCATCGGCGGCGTTCATATCCTGGTAATGAACTAACATGATTGCTTCCCTTTGCCTCTCTGGCAATTGCCCTATTGCAGCCGATACCTGTTGGCCTCGCTCTGACTCGATCAAAGCCTCTTCGGGATTTAACGCCGCATCGGCACTATCAGGGACCTCGGCGATGCTGGTTCGTTGACGCTTGCGAAGGCGATCGCGACAAAGATTGAGCACAACCGCATGTAACCAGGTATCCAGTCTTGCTGTGCCTGATTGCCACCGGGGCGCATAGCGCATAGCGCGAATAATAGCTTCCTGCGTTACGTCTTCAGCGTCTGCGTTGTTGCCGAGGATACGCGCAGCGAACGAGTATAAACGTGAACCCGCTATCGTTGTCAGTTCGCGCATCGCACGGGGGTGTCCCTGTGCAATGCGTTTCATCAGCAAGTCGTCCTGATCATCGTGATTCAAAGCAACCTGCCCTATGGCATCGCCATCAACCGTTTTTCTTCCTGCCCGGACGTTCGTCAGAGGACAAAGCGCCATTCTTATTTTTATCCAGTCGGTCAAAACGACGGTCGAGAACAGCGTTCAATTCTTTGGCGTCGATGGAGCCATCTTTGTTTGCATCCATCCTTGCGAACCGCTTTGCGCGTTTGTTTGCCTGGGCGGCAGCACGGTGGGCATCAAACTCCTGCTGACTGACCATACCGTTGCCGTCAGCGTCCGCTTGAAGAAAGCGCTTCGTTTGTCGCGCTTCATATTGCTGCTTGGACACTCCGGCTTTCCCGTCTGCGGCAAATGCCGTCGACGTGGCAGCAAAGCCAAGACAGACAAGTGCGATAGCTTGCCTGATCAGGGACCGATAGGATGCGTGTCTAGAGCTCATAACATACTCCTGGAGGTAATTATTCTGCTGCTGGTCGTGCCGCCGAATGGCCGCACGACTGATATTTGAGTACAGGCTCCGATCAGCGGTACTGCCAGCCACCACGAGCCCAATGCCTGTGTGCACGATAGTAGCGACCGTCCCAGTATCCACGGCCGCGGTAAAAAACGCCGATCCTTGGACCAGCTGGGCGCACGACGACAACTGGCCGGTTGGGTCGGCAGACGCCCGCGGGGCCTCGATGGAAGCCTGCCCCACACCCTTGCCGGGCCTCTGCTGGAACTACCGCCAACGCGCTTGCCGCCGCAATTGCCGAAACGGCCAATACCAAAATCTTTCTCATGACAACCTCACAGTTTGAACGCTCGAGGGAAATCGAACGTGCCTTACACGCACGGCCAGGAGCATTCCGTCGCAATGGTCAGATTTTTTTGGCGTCGCCACGGCAAACGCCAGGTTCTCATTCCACGTACTCGGCGAGTCGCGTCTTCGTATCTCTGCAAAAGTACGATCTTAGGCCACTACGAAGGCCTACGTCGCGTGCACCAGGATGTGCGCACCGGTGACTACGCGACAAGATCCTAGCCCTACACTTTCGAAGCAACCTTTGCAGGAATCGTGAAGCGCTGCGCTTGCTAAAATTGTAAATTGCTGGAATTGTGGCAAGCATCACGACGATTGGAGAGACTGTGCCAGTATTCAGATTGCACATTATGGACGGCAAAGAAGTAGAAGTTGAGATCGAAGCAACGAACTCGCACGAGGCCATTGAAACAGGCGTAACCGCACTCGCCCAGTTTGTCTGCAAACACTTCCCGCCGCCTGAGAATCTCCAGGTGCACATCAGTGATGAAACAGGACGATCCGTCGGCACAGTCAGTTTTGCCTTCAATATAAAAATCGCTCCAGGCGTCGCAAACTGACTTTTTTCAACGCCGGGTCCTTTCGCGACATAAGAGACCAGTTATGTCGTTTTCATCACCGACTCTGTCGAATGTAATCGAGGACTGCCTGTGCTATGGGCACGCTTTGGCTCCCGTTGAGTCGCGATTTAAATACGAGGGACTGATGAGCCGTGGCAAGATGAACACTGAGGGCCCGCACCCTGTCGATATTCACGTGGGCCGACGCGTCAGGATGCGACGAAACGAGGTAGGAATTTCTCAGACAAACCTCGCGGACGGGTTGGGAATTACATTCCAACAAGTGCAGAAATATGAGAGAGGAACCAACCGCATAAGCACGTCGAAGCTCTACGAGATAGCGATCGCTCTTGAGACGCCAATCACGTACTTCTTCGAGGATCTGGCTCTCAGTGACAATATGGTTGGCGACTCCATAGCGAACCTCGAACGTCAACAGTCTTACAGATCGAGCAAGCAAGGATTCGACGTCATCGATGCAATGAGTAAGCTTCCGCGCTCGATGCGGTCGAAGATCGTCTCGCTCCTGCTCGCACTTCAACCCGGGTATGATGGGGACGACAACGGCGGTACTGATAACTAGCGCTCGTCAGCTCCGTCGATGTTGCATCGACTGGAACACGTGCTCGGATCCCCAAGGCATTCCCGAAACGGGAGGTAATATTGGGTCATAGGTCAGGAACCATCCGCCTCGAGCTTCGCTTCGTAACCGCACTTCGAGCAATGTCGCTCAAGATTTCACGTCTGGTGCGACCGCAATCTTCACCGCCTGGTTGCTAGGTTTTGTTCGATACAATGTTTCCAGTTCGGAACGATTACCTTACGGTTCTGTTGTTCAGCCACATGCAAGGGGTGGGCGATGCGTAAGATACTGTAGTCGACGATGAAGTTCTGATCCGGCTGACCGTGACGGACGCACTAGCGGACGAGGGCTTCGAGGTGATCGAGGCCGGAACGGCTGACGAAGCCGCGGAAAAGATGGACGATGGTGCCATCCACTTCCTATTCACCGACATCCAGATGCCCGGCAGCCTTACGGGCGTCGACCTCGCCAACGAGGTTGCGGAGCGTTTTCCGGAGGCGGGCATCGTAGTTGCGTCAGGACGCGTCAATCCCAGCGAGATAGTGTTGCCGCCGTCGGCTCAGTTCTTCGCAAAGCCCTATGACCTTGCCCTCATCGTCGCAAAGTTCAACGCGATGTCCCGCAACATCTGAGTTTTGAAACGGAGATAGTCGAAGCCGGCGGCTCTTTGAACGACACCGTATTTAGCAGCATGATCCGCAGACATGCACCTCCGCGAGGAGGATCGTCGTGCGCCAGGAGATTACAATGCACACGCCGACGCTCTCACAGACTGAAATCGCGATGGCCGCGAGCCTCCTGACGGCCATGGGCAACAGGAAGCGTATGCTCATCCTCGATATCGTTAGCAGGAACGAGACGTCGGTATGCAAGCTGGCCGTGATGGTGGACATGGGACAATCGGCCTTGTCCCAGCAACTTGCCATATTGAAAAACGCGGACTTGGTGCAGACCCGACGTGATGCGCAAACGATCTTCTACAGGAGCGACTCTGAACAGGTTAGGATGATGCTCGATACGCTCTACGAGTTGTTCGCTATCGACATGCCACTCCCTCGTAGCTCAGAGATTGCGAACGAGACGTTGGCGGCAAAATAACCGTCGATGTGGCGTGAGACGTATACACTCAGCGCTGCGAACGCTGAACGGTCGTCGCATTTTTTGGAGTGTGGCTAACTGTTTCTTTTATGAGCAAAACCTCGAACGTCCCGTAAGTCGCGACCTGACAACTCACTCTCGAGCTCGGCAAGTCTTTGCCGGTGGCATAAAAGGAAAAAAGAATAATCCGGATTGGCTAGAGCCGCGGTCCCGCCAGCGGTCTCGTATAGCCGGATGATCTCTTTTAGTTCCCTACGGTCTTTCTCTAACTTTGCCCTGACAATATCCATGCGGCACTCCTGATTGCTGCTGAAATTTGCAAGGCGGAATTTTGTTCCGGAACGGAGCGGATTTTAGTTAACTGTCTGTTACCTGAGAGACGTGTCACGGATCCGCAGGGTAAGTCCGGACAGCAGAGTAATATCATTGCCGATAAGTCGAAGATGTTGGGCCGGGGCGGGGCAACACAGCACGCGACTTTGGGCCCGTCAAATAACGAGAGTAACTGCCAGATCTGACCCGTCGAAAGGCTATGCGATCCTGAGGGATATAAGGTCGACCGTACCGGTATGCGCGTCGAGGCAAAGAATGCCATTCTCTGTCAAAAGGTGAGGTTCGACGGAAGCGCACAGGCCGAAAGATGCAAGTTCTTCTATGCAGAGGACATGCTTCGACCCACGTCGGCGGGGAATCTGACCGGCAAGCATGCGTAGCGTTTCAATCTCGTCCGGTATCAGTTGGGGCATAGGTCCCTCCAGTGGTCCAACAGAACGCCGGCGCGAGATTAGTCAATGACACCATCACGTGTCGACGCGTCCAAATATCCGTCGCCGTTGACGTAGCCGGATCGCGCGTCAGGCATAGTGCGAGATGTGTAACTCTCGCACTCGCGAAAATTGTACCGCCTTCGTTCGACCTACGTTCTGCCATTGCGTGTTCTAATTTAGCGGTATCTAATGTTTAGGGCACAGTGTTGAACTTTGGCGAGCACGTGAATCCAGAATTGTGTTAAGCGACAGCGTTTCGGTTAAACAAATGCACTGAAGAGATGTTCTCGCAAATATCGCAAACCTCCTTTCTGTCATCTGTTGTGGGGTGAGCTAGGAAAGCCCACTCTACAAGACAATCGGGTGTTGTTCGAGCGTGTGTTAGCGCTGTCAATGATTGGGACCCAATCGAGGATGCATGGCCGCGCCCAAGCTCTGCAGTGCTTATGTCACAGCGTGCTGGGGCACTTTCTGCATCTTGCGCAAGCAGCCAGTTGTCAAGACTGGCGAGAGTCGAGTCCAAACGCCTTGATAGTCGCATTGCAAGACTCACGCAGTCGCCTTGACGAGCCATCGGTTCCCGTGGCTTGCCTATTTACACACGCCCCTTCCAGCAAGAGAGAGAGCGTATCAGCGAGCAGATTAGGATCGGTTGCCCCGGCTGCCGTGCACACAGCCGCCAGTCGGTTGCGTTGCTCCGTCTTAAACTCTTGGACAACAGCATAGGCAGGATGGGTGTCGTCCCGGAGCTCAACAACTGCGTTTGCCAAATCGCACCCACCCGGCTCTTGCTCCAACCGCTGAACGTGAAAATCTACCCAAAATGCAAGTTTCGCGGCAGCATCCGTTTGGTCGTCCTGATCGAGCTCAGTCCAAAAAACCGACGCACGTTGCGTTACCTGTCGGAGGGTCTCGCACAGCAGATCGTCTTTCGACCGAAATTTCCGGTAAAGGGTCATTTTGTTGGTGTGAGCGGCCTCCGCGATAGCATCAACGCCAATGCCGCGTATGCCGAACCTTCGAAACAACTCAGCAGCGCATGACACAATTCGCTCACGCGGAGCTACTGAAACCTCTCGTTCAGGTTCAACCGATGCGGAGGAGGAGTTACGGATTGACATAGGTGTGACCGGTCTGTAACAAATGGCGTTACAGACTGGTAACACTGCCCGAACTTGTGGTCAAGTTATCGGATTAGTCACAAGGAGGAGGCGACGGTGGCAAAACATGAAGAATTGACTTTTGCGGAACTTCTTACTGATCCGCTCATCCTGGCGCTTGCTAAAGCTGACGGTTGGTCGAGACACGCTTTTATCGAAGAAATGCATGCTGCGTCTGATGCATTACGGCCAAATGACGCGGACCGGCCTCGCGCTCGTGTACCCTTCTTGAACACGGGAACTAGCGCAAGCGTGCAATGCTGCCCTTGGTAGATGTCTTTGACGAGGCGAAACGCAAAAGTTTTCGTGTAGACGGCACTATTTTCGCCAACCGTCTTGCGTGTCCTAAAATTCCTATCTGTTTGCCAAGCATCTTTTCTCGATCATAGGACAGTATTTAGCGCGGACTTGAGATACCGCGCAGCGAGCAGGTTGCCCCGCTCATTTGCGAGCGCGAGTGCTGCGTCACAGTAGGTCTTGAAAGGTTCGGATGCGTCGAGAAGTAGGTCTGCTTTCTTTTCTGTGACGATGCCGCAAAAAAATGAGGGGTTGCCCTTTGTATCTCTCAGACAAGTTCCAATCATTGCAACTTGACGTCTACCGCCGGCTGAAACGGTGAAGTATTCCAAGGCGCATCGGTCCCCTGTTATTATTGCTTGATGCAAGCCGGCCGCAATGTGCGCCTGATCGTAGTCGTCAATATGTGAAAGTACGACCTCGACTGGCAATCCAACCGATAGATCCTGAAGGTTCAAGCCGTGCAGGCTGGCGAAAATGCTGTCTGCATGAAACAGATTTCCGCTCACGAACCAGCTGAAAAAACCCATCTCAGGGATGACGAACAGCACCCTTTCGTTCGCGGTGTAGTCGACGCGAGATGGAGCTTCTCGAAGCAAGCCACGACTGATTGCAATATTGGCCCGAGCCTCTAGAAGGAGGCCTTCAATTTCTTCCGCGAGGACTCGCGTGCGCTCCGCGTGATGCATCTCAGATACTCCGTGACGACCATTGTCGTGACTTTTGGAATGGTGTAACGTCTTGTAGTCGCGGGTTGAACGTCACTCGCACATGACCTGAGTATTTTGGGTTGTTCCAGATCAGGATATAGAAATGGACCGCGACTTCAAGTTCGACGTCGATAAAGCCGCGGACCTACTTGCGCTCCTTGCCAGCCCTAGTCGATTGAAGGTCTTCGAGCTCATTTCGAAAAACGAGTGGAGCGTATCGGCCCTTGCGGCTGAGGTGGATCTCAGCCAGTCGGCTTTGTCTCAACATCTAAAAAAATTAAGAAATGCAGACGTAGTCGGCGTTAGAAGAGACGCGCAGAATATTTACTATTCCTGCTCATCAGATGAAATCATCAAGGTTCTCAAAACACTTGAGGACATTCAGAAGAAATCGCCCGACGCGAAGTCGGTTGCCTAGCGTTCGGACTGCCTCTGCTTATAAGTGGTCTAGCGCAGTTCTATCGGCTGTGATTTGACCAGGCAAAGGCGATATGACCAACTCGATTCACACTGCCTCCCCGCCCGAGAAAAATTTCGTGCCCGTGTGCGCTATTGGAGCGTCTGCTGGCGGCGTCAGGGTGCTTCAGAATCTGTTTCGGCAGATTGCTCCTGATCTAGGGCTCGCTTATGTCGTAATCCTCCACCTGTCGCCGGACGAGCGGAGCGCGTTGCGTGATATCTTAGCGGTATGCACTACCATGCCTGTCTATCAGGTGGACGACTCCCCTGAGCTTAGACCGAATTGCGTCTACGTTATACCGCCGGACCGCGAACTTGTCATTGAAGGTGACAGGATTGCAGCCAGGCCGTTTACGGAGGTTTGTGGAAAGCGTGCTCCAATCGACATGTTTTTCCGATCCGTGGCTTCAGCTCGAGGCGACGGTGTCGCTATCGTATTGACGGGCGCCGGCTCGGACGGCGCTCTCGGTGTCACCGCTGTGAAGGAAGCGGGCGGGGTCATCATGGTTCAAGATCCCTCAGAGGCCAGCTTTCCGTCCATGCCGCAGAATGCGATTGCAACTGGCTCTGCGGATTTCGTTGCACCGATCGCCCGCCTGGTCGAATATCTTTCCGAAGTTGCCCGCAGCAAAGACGCAGTCCGCTCAATTGATGTCGCTGAATCGACAATCGAGTTGCGCCGCATCATTGCTGTGCTCCGATCGCGCGTCGGCCATGACTTCTCGGCCTATAAAAGTGCAACGGTCATGCGCCGGGTCATTCGCAGGATGCAGGTTTGTCGAGCTAAAACCCTGAGTGAATACGCCGACTATCTCACCAGTACCCCTGACGAGGCGCACAACCTTTTTTCCGACCTGTTGATCTCGGTCACGATGTTTTTTCGGGACGAGCAAGCTTTCGAGGCGCTGGCTACACAGGCTGTAAGGCCACTGGTCAGTGGCTACGATGCGGAAGTCGAAGACAGTATCCGTGTCTGGGTCGTCGGTTGCGCGACCGGAGAGGAAGCCTATAGCGTCGCTATTCTCTTCCATGAAGAACTGGCACGACAGAATGTCCGGATACCTCTCCAGATCTTTGCGACCGATTTGGACGAAAACGCCCTAGCACTCGCCAGAGAAGGGCGATATCCACGGGCAATCGAGGCTGATGTTTCTCAGGAGCGGCTAGCGAACTTCTTCATTGACGAAGGTTCGCATTTTCGTGTCCGCAAGGAACTGCGCGATACAATCCTTTTTGCCAAGCACAGCATTCTGAAGGAGCCGCCGTTCATGCGGCTGGATCTGGTAACGTGCCGTAATTTACTGATCTATCTTGAGCGCACTCTACAGGCTCAAGTGTACTCTTTGTTTAGCTACGGCCTTCGCGGTGGACGTTACCTCTTTCTCGGTTCAGCGGAAACGGTAGACGCTGCCACTGACTTGTTCGCGCCCGTCGATCGGCAGGCTCGAATTTACAGTTCCAAGCTCCATGGTGCGCAGCTTCTACCGGTCATGCCACAATTTGCGACTCCTCAGAAGCTCTCGAGTCATCGGGTAGCACCTCAAATGGTTGAGAGGACGGCTGCGCCAGCGGCGGCAATCCATGTCACGGCACTTGAGCAACATGCACCGGCGAGTGCACTTGTCGATGATAGGCAGAACATTCTTCATTTGTCCCCCACCGCCGGTCGCTTCATCCTGCATTCAGCAGGACCTGTCTCCAAATCACTTACATCGGTGGTTAGAGCAGAGTTGCGCTTGGATCTCGGGATTGCCTTGGCTCGAGCGCTCGAAATGGGTGAGCCGACGGTCACTTTGCCCAGCATCGTTGCGTTTGAGCAAAGCAAGAGACGGATTGCACTACAGGTCACTCCCCTTCAAGACGACGCCACGAGATCTCCACGCGCCTTGGTTTTCTTCCTGGATGGCGGCGTCGTCGCAGAGAGCGATGAGCAGGACGAAACAACGGACAGCCGCCCTGGTGAAGTAAGACGGATCTACGCTGAACTGAAAGCATCGCAGGAAGCGTTGATGATGAGCCGCAACGGGCATGACGCGCTGGTTCAAGAGTTACGAGCTGCGAATGAAGAGCTCCAATCTATGAATGAGGAATATCGTTCAACTGCTGAGGAGTTGGAAACTTCAAAAGAGGAATTGCAGTCCATCAACGAGGAGCTGCACACAGTCAACGCAGAACTGAAGAACAAGCTCGACAGCATTTCAGAGGCACACAGCGACCTGCAAAATCTTTCGGCTGCAACTGAAATCGGCACGCTCTTCCTTGATGCCGATCTCCGGATCAAGATGTTTACCGCGCCTGTGGCAGAGCTATTTAACATCACCCGTCATGACATCGGTCGCGCGATTACCGATTTCACCCATCATCTCGACTACAACGACATTGATAAGGACGCCCGAAAAGTTTTGCGGGACCTTATACCGGTTGAGCGCGAAGTTGCCACCCGCCAAGGCCGGGACTTTTCGATGCGCCTAAGACCTTACAGAACGGTAGAGGACAGGATCGATGGCACGGTCGTCACTTTTATCGATGTGTCGGATCGGGCGCGTGCTGAAGCCGCACTATCAGAGATTCAAGATCGCCTTCGTCAGTTCGGCGAGGCTTCCCAAGATATTCTTTGGATCCGAGATGCTAAGACGTTCCAGTGGTCATATCTAACCCCCGCGTTTGAGGTCATCTACGGACTAGATCGAGAGGAAGCACTGCGTGGCGACAATATGATCGGATGGCTCGATCTCATAATCCCTGAAGACCGTGAACTGGCTGCCGAAAACCTGCAGCGCGTGCTGGTAGGCGAATGGGTTACCTTCGAATATCGCATCAAGCGGCCCTCAGATGGTGCTATCCGCTGGCTACGGAACACCGATTTTCCAATCAAGGACAATCGAGGTAACGTTTTACATATTGGGGGTATTGGTCATGATGTAACGGCTTTGAAGGTCATTGAGGAGGAGCTTGCTAGGGCCGAGGTCCGGCAAAGAGCTCTTTTGGAAGGTATTCCGCAGCTTGTTTGGCGTGCCGCCGAGGGTGGCAATGTAACGTGGTCGGGCCCGCAGTGGACGGAGTATACCGGTCAGGCCGAGGCTGATAGTCATGGAATGGGTTGGCTCGACCCAGTTCACCCTGATGATCGGGCCGCTGCGCTGGCGGCTTGGTCGAAAACGATCGAGACAGGTGGGTTCGAGATCGAGTATCGCATCAGGGAGGCGAATACGAACGCGTACCGTCGGTTTCACACGCGCGCTACGCCAGTGCGTAGCGCGGACGGCTTCATTGTCGAGTGGCTCGGTACGTCGACTGACATAGAGAATCTTAGAAGACAGATAACATAAGACGCTCCTGGAAATTACGGAACACCGTTCACCGCTGGTCGTCGGATTTTGTCCACAACCAGTTCGCAGGCGGCGGACGGTGCAGCGCCCTCGTTGTGGTTGACGATATCACACGCAAATGCTGGGCGGCGATGCCGGATACATCAATCTCTGGCCGCCGTGTAGCTCGCGAACTTACTACACTTACAGAGCGACGGGGAATGCCCGGCATGACGAGGACTACGGACAAATGAATAACTGCGACTCGATGACTCGTCATCCTAGGTCTTGCGCTGAACATGTACGTCTAGCCACGAATGGTTAAATGCCACGCTGCCTTTTTCAAACTTTCGACGCGGTTCAACGCCGCGCCCTCCACTTGACTTTATAGTAGAATGTTCTAATATTGATATCATTATCGGCAGACACCCCCTCTTGCCGGTAATATGCGTTTGGAAATGCCGTTCCAGATGGTAAGCGGAGCGTGTCGGAGTTGATTGTCACCTTCTGCCGTCATGCTCCGCTATAACGTAAACCTATTGCTGAGCGTTGGAGACGCGACCCCCGCTACAAGTCCTTACTCAAAACGCCTGATATTATATCAGCGTCCTGGCATCGCCTTACTGAGATGCTGGACGACCGAGACGGACGTTTCAAGAATGAACGTCTCGCTCGGTGTTGGCCTCCAGAAATGTGAAGATTTCGATCACGGCCTTTTCTCCTTGGTTCAGGAGGTGACCATGAGCGGCAAGTTAGTAATGAGCGCAACCATTCTATCGCTCGTCAGGCACGCCATTAGCTAGGCAGGACGCAGATTCGTATTTTGCCGATCCATCGTCGACGATGAAAACGTCAGCCTTCTCGCTCTCTGTTTGAAAAAGTTTTATTGATCTTGTCTAACCCCACACTCAGTGCTGATACCTTCAACGCGGCAGCGACAAGCCGTCCGCTTCATGGGCAAGCGCACCGTGCTTTTGAGCTTCGAGTTTGAGCGACAGGCTTCCGAATTCTATCGAGATTCGCTCAGGCGGCGAGACGTGGCGGCGTTCCAGAAGCAGCTTTCTTCAAAAGCTCGCACAACACAGCGAACCGTCGGTCAGCTTTGGCTAACACGCTTGCGTCCGCAATCGGTAGTTCGATTACGCCGTGGAGCGAACGTGCGAGATTTCGAGCCGCCTTCCGAATCTCCGGAGAAGCCAAAGTTCCGGCCTCTCCGATCTCCATCGCGATTGCATACATCTGCCTATGGCTTCTTGCCTCAAAAGCCGCTTCGAGCAGTAATCTCAAGTGATCGTTGGTCATAAGCGATTGTACGCCCCACTCCGAAAATGGTTGCAATCGTCGCAATACGTAGTCAACCTCACGTTAACCAATATATTGACTGCTCATCCACGAGACGCGACTGCTACCATGGTAGTCACGAAAATCAGAAGCGCGGTCATCCAGCACAACGCCGTTGATAACCCAAATAGTGCAAGCAATGCACTTGCGAACACAACGCCGACTGCCTGGGAAGTGAATAGCCCCGAGATTTGTAGACGCCTTCTTTCCTAATTTTGAGGCGAGAAGATCACCATGAGCAAATCGAATTTCAGCGAAGAGTTTAAGCGCGACGCGGTGCGTCAGATCACGGAACGGGGCTATCCGGTTGCGGAGGTTTCGCAGCGGC
>Ga0213835_101413_pt1 | contig 14771 bp, 11 predicted proteins | sample SWPATP01_FD_160576 | JGI IMG/M metagenome (GOLD analysis project Ga0213835, IMG submission 160576) | Coastal seawater microbial communities from Marineland, Florida, United States - SWPA TP0 #1 | ecosystem: Environmental > Aquatic > Marine > Coastal | place: USA: Florida | collected 2016-08-05
CACGTGAGGATATGGGAATTACCCAACAAGAAGTAGCCGACAAGTTAAACACGACAAAATCCGTGATTTCGCGAATGGAAAATCATGCCGATGATATTCGTTTGTCCACGTTACGAAAATACGCACGCGCTTTAGGGCGTAGCGTCAAGCTCGAAATTCAGTAAGCAAAATATATTCAAAATATAACATGCGTTTCGTGCTGACGGCTCAGGCTTGGGTGGTTATTTTAAGGCTTGGTCGCCCCGCAGCACAAACGCTGGGTCGTTATAAAGCGGAAAAGAAATACACTTTGCCAGAAAACTACAATCATCAATAAAACGCAATAGAAAGTTCGCATATCTTCCTATATTGTTATGTAAAGCGCAAGTATACTGCGTATTTAAGAAAGTTATGAGCTAATTTTACTAACCGACACTTTAAGAAAAAACAATGATAGAGAAAGGTATAACAAGACGACAACTAATTAAACAAGGTGGACTTGCATTAACTGCTTTGGCATTACCTTTTCCATTGACAGCATTTACAAAATATAACAAAATGACAGACAATAAAATTTTTGATGTGATCATAATTGGTGGCAGTTACGCAGGACTTTCGGCTGCAATGGCGTTAGGACGTTCTATGAGAGATGTTTTGATTATTGACAGTGGAAAGCCTTGTAATAGACAAACACCACATTCACACAATTTTTTAACTCAAGACGGTAAAACACCAAAAGAAATATCAACTCTTGCCAAAAATCAGGTTGAAAAATATGAAACTGTAAAATTCTACAATGGACTTGCTACCATTGGGACAAAAACAGAAAGCGGTTTTGAAATAACAACAAGTAGTGGCGAAAAATTCGCATCAAAAAAATTGATTTTTGCAACAGGAATAAAAGACACAATGCCTGACATTAAGGGATTTAAAGAATGTTGGGGAATATCTGTAGTTCATTGTCCTTACTGTCACGGCTATGAAAACCGAAGTAAAAAAACAGCCATAATTGCAAACGGAGCAAAGGCATTTCATCTTGCACCTTTGGTCAAAAATTTGACAAATGAACTTACCATATTGACCAACGGAAAAGCAGATTTTGACGCTGACCAAATTGCAAAGTTGAAAGAAAATAACATCAACATTATTGAAACCAAAATATTAGAACTTGAACACAATGATGGACTTTTAGAAAAGGTTGTTTTTACTGACAGCGCTAAACTACCATTTGACGTTGCTTATGGGGTAATCCCTTTTACACAACATTCTGACATACCACAAAAATTAGGGTGTGAAATAACAGAACAAGGCTACATCAAAGTTGATATGTTTCAAAAAACAACTATTGACGGTGTATTTGCTTGTGGAGATAATTCGGTAATGATGCGTTCCGTAGCAAATGCCGTTTATGGCGGAAATGTGACAGGAGCCGTTGTTAATGGTTTTCTATCGCAAGAAAATTTCTAAAATATACGTTGTAAGAAATGTCGAACAAAAAATCTGCACATGAAACATCTATACGTAGGTGAGGGTTCAGAGCTTCGAATGAAAAATAAGTGCAAAATTTGAAGTGCAGTTCTTCCTAGGAAAGTTTTGTGCGAGAAAACCCCACTTGCATATAGCTACAAAACGTTATTTTTTTCAAAATTCGAGTCTCGCTTTATAACAAGCGTTTCGTGCTGACAGGCCACCGGGGCGTTGTTTGAGTTTCAAGTTGTTCAAAAAGGTTTTAGCCATTAACTTGTTCCGTGTCATCGGCCTGACAGCACAAACGCCGATCCGTTATAAAGCGGAAAACCAATACACCTTGCTAGAAAACTAAAGCTTCAATAAAGCGCAATGAAATGTTCGCATATCATCCTATTTTGGCAAGTAAAGCGCAAGTTTATTGCGTATATAAACAAGTTGTACAGCATTAAAATAAAGAACTTAGAATAGATGATATTTAAAATACTTAAAGAGAAAGATTTTGGCGAGGGCAAATACTGGTTACTTGCTGAACTTAACTTGCTAGAATATGTAGAGTCTCTTGTCGATGATAATTTCAATTTTGAGGTCCAAAGAAAAATTGTAAAAAACAGATATTTAGATGGTTTGCTTTCCACTATCGAACTTGGAGAACCATTACCGAATATCACTCTTGCTTACCATGAGCCTCTTTCAAAAATAGAAGAGTCTAGCATTTTAAATCTGGATAACAACAAGTTAGACATTCTAGATGGCCTCCAACGAACTTATAGGCTTTGGGCATTCTGGAAAATATATACCAAAATTAAAGCAGAGAATTACAAAAGCTTAAAGGATTCCATTTTAGGAATCAAGTCTATTTATCCTCAGTTCTTTGAAAACGGAATTGTTGATTCCAAATTCTTTAAATCTAATTTTCCAGAAGGGCAAACAAATATTGATTTTCATAAAAAATACAAGACCTATACTTTATACTTTACTATATGGTCTAATCTTTCTGAAGCTGAATTAGTAAAAAAAATGTTAGTTCTAAATGCTGGTCATAAAGCTGTATCAACACAGCACCAGTTTGAGATTTTATTTCTGAATCTTTGGAAATCCTTAAATAACCAGCTCACTGAAATAAGAGTAGTTCGGGAGAAAGACCAAGATTTTAACTCAATTAAAAGAGGAGATAGAAATCCGGGTGAGTATTTATTTTCTTCGATAATCACTTCTCTTATGTCATTAGTTCTTGCTAAGCCCCAAAGAATAAGTAGTGACATAATATATCGTTACGACTTAATTAATGAGAATGATGAAGGAAGTTCACTACACTATGCTGAATTAATCTTCAATAGTACCTTTATTAAAAAATTGCTTGAAAAATTGTATGCTATAGACTCAGAGATGAACAGAGCGTATGGCAAAGAGGGAGTCTCGTGGTTTGGTAAAGACACTACTTTGAATGGCGTGTTTGCAGGAGTTGGAGTTTACCTAAATTTAAATTCAGCTAACGAGATTGGTGATATAGGATATAAAATACTAGAATCTTTTGAGGAGTTAAAATCATCCTTGCCAAATGAATTAAATCTCTCAAAATTTAATGCCGAATACGATAGCCTCAGTGGAAGATCTGTAAATATTGGAAATCTAATACGCACAGTTATTATGAATTATACGATTCATAAGCTTAATAATGAAAGTACGAATTGGATGTCATTGTTTAATCACGAAATGAAAAAGTAATGAGTATTGAACAATGTGTAAAAGACTTTTTAAAGAAATTAGCTTTAGAATTGGCCGTTTTTGATACTGACCTAGAATTGTCTTATGAAACTGACATTTTAAGCGTATTAATTAATAATTTTAGAACAAAAGCGCCTGTAAGTAATGTCATCACTTCCCTAATTAACTCCGTTGAAGGCTTAACGCTAGACGCTACAATTAACTTGAGTGATAACATTTCCACTTATATATCTCTAACTAGTGTTGAAATATCTTACTTGTCTAGGAAAAAAGAAACCAAATTCCGGATTCGTAACTTTGTACTAGCTTCTACAATAGGTGCAATTATACCAATCAAATATATTGAAAACGATTCACTTTATAGAATACCACAAACTGAAAAAGACTCCATAGAGAGAAAATTAAGAGAAGTAATTCTGTATTATGGCAGTAATACAATTACTCAACATGAATTTTCCTCATTTTTTAGTAAAGTCATCATTGGAGCTAAAAACACTGTTATAGCAGTTTACAATTCAACCAATAAAGATTTTGTCAATCTTTATTCGAAAAGCTATTTTCTTTATTTATTAAAAGGATATAAAACACTTTTCCCGCCAGATGTAATTCATAACTATAGAGTTGAGTCATCTTTGATATCATCAGTCAACTCTTCAACAAAAGATTTCACTCAATTCTTTGAAATTTATGATGTTATAGATGAATATCATCATGCAAATGACATACTAGTTAAGTATTTAAAACTATATCAGGTAATAGAGTACTTGATTACTAGAACTCTTTTAGTGAAAATTCAAGGCAATAGTTCAAATCAAAATCTCTTTTTAAGAGAAATGACCAGTTTGGCTAAATATGACGACTTTGATAAATCTAACTTCAAAACTGTTTTTAAAACCAATGAAACTGATTTAGGTAATTGGTTTATGGTCAAATTAAGTAGTAATGCAACCTTGAAAGCTACGGTTGAGAATATACTATATCCAAATGAATCTAAAACCATTGATGCTACCAACATAAATGCATCCTATAATGCACTACTAACTCTAATTTATAAGTTACGAAACACTATAGTACACAATAAAGAAAGTGAAATTCACCTAACTATTCATAACATTAAACTTCGGCCAGAACTACTGAAACTAATCAAAGAACTTATGTCAAAACTTGAACTAGTCTTGTTTAAAAAAGTGGTTGATTTTGAAAAAGTCATTACATATAAGAGTAAGAACCTAGCCCTATATTAACGCTGTACAACATCACCTATACGCAAGCATGGGTTTCTTGCTTCGTAGGACAGGAAAGTGGTAAATTTGAAGTTCAGTTCTTCGTAGGAAGTTCAGTGGTAAAATGCCCTGCCTGCGTATAGCTGAGAACCGCTAATCATAATCCAAGACCCGCTTTATAACATGCGTTTCGTGCTGACGGCTCAGGCTTGGGTGGTTGTTTTAAAGCATGGTCGCCCCGCAGCACAAACGCTGGGTCGTTATGTGCAAAGTAAAATAAACTAACACTATAAAGTAAATATTTTGGATAAAACAGGTCGTTTTCGTCATAGAGAAGACGAATTAAAAAAAGCATTAAGCGAGCCAGAGTTAATCTCATTGTGGAATTCATATATTAGAGACTATCTAAGATCTCAGGTAATATATGATTTACATGATCACTATGATTTTCATATTAATAGATCACCGCGAATACAAACTATAATTGATAAAATATTAAATGGGAAATATAAGCCAGAAAGCCCTATAAGATATAGATCAGAAAAAGGAAATGGTATTGCTCGACAGCTTGTGATTTTATTTCCAGAAGATGCCATCGTTATTGAAGCAATAGGTCAATACCTATTAAAAAAAATAAAAAAAGCTGAACCTACGAATAGAGCATATTATAGCAGAAATCATCGAAGACCAAAAGGTCCTGAAAATGTAGATGAAACTTTTGGATACCCTTGGTGGATCTTGTGGCCGGAATTTCAAGAACAAATTCTCAATTTTACAAACAAATATAAAACTATAGTTGTAACTGATGTTGCAACATACTATGACAATATAGATTTTATTCAATTGCGTAACTTTTTGTCGAGCATTGATAAATTTTCGGAAATATTTTTAGATTTTACATTTAATCTTTTGGAAAGCTTTGTTTGGCGTCCAGATTATCTACCTTATCCAGGAAAGGGACTCCCACAAATTAATCTTGATACTCCAAGATTACTTGCTCATGCTTTTCTTTTCGAAGTGGATCAGTATTTGTCTTACAAAACAAACAATAACTTTGTAAGATGGTTAGATGATATTGATTTTGCAGTTGATAATTCTTACGATGCAAAATTAATTTTAAGAGGGTTAGATGAAATACTTTTAAGTCGAGGATTACATTTAAATTCCTCCAAAACAAAAATATTAGATAGCAAAACAGCATTTGAACACTTCCAATTAAGAGAGAATAGATATTTGACAATATTCTCTAAAAGAATAGAAAGATTATTAAATAATAAAAGCAACATTAGGCCTGAAATCAAAAGATTGAGAAAAAGATTTATTGAATTTAATAAAAGCGCTACTAGTAGCAAAAGTAAAGTAATAAAGAGATATATCACATTATTTGGAAAAATGGATGATAATTATATAGAAATGTTTGCAACCAATATGCTAGAAAATAGTCCAGAATTACGTGAAACTATATTTAGGTATTTTAAAACATTAGGTTGGTCATTTAATAGAGAAAAGACTATTTTAGGCTATATTGACATTTGTATTGATGATCATAGTCTTTTTTGTGCATTAGATGTTTTATTGAGTTGGCAAAATTATCCGTCAATAAAATATATTTTGAGAATGCGAAAATTATCAATGAAATTGTCTAATAGTGAAGGTTTAAAGTTTTTAGCATCAATTTGGTTAGCTGGAAAGTATTGCAATTCAATGCAAATAAAGAAGATTGTTACAAATAATTTGCATAAATGGCGTAATGATGATTGGTTAGGAAGGCAAGTTTGCTCTATTATACCAAGAATGTGTATTAGTACAAAGCAAACAGTTAATAATGTAACAATAGCTTATGGTTTGAGTTCATCAAGAGCTGTAATTGATAATTTTGCAAAAATTACTATTAGTGATCAATACTTTTCTATAGCAATTCAACCTTATATATTAGCAACTAAAAAAGATGGGACATATATTTTCCCGAAGTTTTTAATCAGTTTAGGAGTATTAAAGGGTAATTTATCAAACAATAAAAAGGAAGATATTAAGAATAGATTACTTAATATTGTAAACGATCCTATTTATAGATTACATTTCCATCGCACATAACATGCGTTTCGTGCTGACGGCTCAGGCTTGGGAGGTTATTTTAAGGCATGGTCGCCCCGCAGCACAAACGCTGGGTCGTTATAGAGCGGAAAACATCTGTACCGAAGTGAAAATTTTAATCATCTATAAAACGCAATAAATGTTCGCATATCAACCTATATTGGTATTTGAAGCGCATGTTTATTGCGTATATAAGCATAATGTATACAAGGCTATGAGACCGAGTTACATAGTAATAATCTGATTATAAATTTGAAAAAACGGATAGAAAATATTAACTCATTGATTAAAGGTTGGTACAAGAAAAAATTAATTTTTGCCCACCCGCTTCTGCCCTTCGAGACAGTTAGGGAAGCTCACGCACATTGCATACATTTGCAAATCGCACAAGCTGACCCACAATCCAAAATTTGCGAAAGAGTGCAATTCTCCCGTTATTAGCCTAATTTATTTAAATGTTTACATCCCTTTAAATAAACAAACTATATAAAAAATATTTTAAGCATTTGATATTAAAATGATAGGATTAGATATATTTTCGGGTGCTGGTGGGCTCAGTCTGGGAGCTATTAACGCAGGGATTGAAGTCATTTGCGCTATTGATAATGACAAATATTCTTCTCTTACTTATAAATTCAATCACCCAGAATCTAAAGTGATAAATGATGATATAAGAAAAATATCTGCTAATGGAATAGTACCAAAAGCGCCAAATATAATTTTTGGAGGACTTCCATGTCAAGGTTTTTCTTTTTCTAACAAATTAACAAGGAATACAGAAAATGAAAAAAACTCTTTATTCGAAGAATTTGTAAGATTTGTAGCTGGTAATAAACCAAGATGGTTTTTACTAGAAAATGTAGAAGGGATAATTGAATTTAATAAAGGTAAAACTGTTGAGATAATAAGAAATGAGTTTACAAAACTGGGATATAATATATCTGATAAAGTTTTGACTGCTTCTGATTATGGAGTTCCTCAAAATCGGAATAGATATTTTCTGGTTGGAAACAATATTGGGGTTAATTTTATATTTCCTGATAAAGAAGAAAGAAAAATCACTGTTTGGGAAGCAATTTCCGATTTGCCTAAGCTTAATAACGGTGACAAAATATATGAACTTGAATATAATGACAGTTCCTCTTTGACAGAATATCAAAAATTAATGAGAAAAAATTCTAAGACTTCTTTGCAAAATTATGTTTCCAAAAATCAAGAGTATATTCTAAAAAGATATAAACATATAAAGCAAGGAGAGAATTGGAAATCAATTCCACCTAAACTAATGAGTAATTACGCAAATCTCAAAAACTGTCATAGTGGGATATACAAACGATTAGTTGCAGATAAACCTTCAATTGTGATTTCAAATTATAGAAAAAATATGTTAATCCACCCATTTGAAAATCGTGGATTGTCAGTAAGAGAAGCTGCAAGACTTCAAAGTTTTCCAGATGATTTTATCTTCCAAGGAACACTATGGTACATTCAACAACAAATTGGGAATGCGGTTCCTCCATTATTATCAGAAAAAATTTTTAAAAAAATAATTGAACTAGACAAAAAATGAAATTAAATAAAAAAACATTATCTGAATATTTGGCTAGGCAAAACAAGAAAAAGTTTCCATTTAATGGCTCTGTTGATTATAGATTAAGATACAGAAACATTAAAGAATATATGGATAATAAAATTCATCCATTAGTGGAAATCTCGGCATATAAAATTGATGAAATGCAATTGACAAAGCATGGAACCGAACACATTGATACTGTTATCCAAAAGGCAACTGAGCTCTTAGATATTGAAGGAATTGAATTAACTCCTTATGAAGTATATCTTTTGTTAGTTGCAATCCAAATCCATGATTCTGGTCACATTATTTCAGGCAGGAAAAAACATGAAAAATTTACAGCTGAAATCATTCAAGGAATGACAATTTTATTAGGTGATGAAACAGCGGAAAAAAGAGTAATATTTCAGATTGCAGAAGCACATGGTGGATATACAGATGATGGGAATAAGGATAAACTTTCTTTGCTAAAGACTTCTGACAGAATCCTAAATCAGCCTGTAAAAATTCAACTACTTGCTTCAATTCTACGTCTTTCTGATGAACTCGCAGATGATTTTACAAGGAGCACTAGCGACCCGAATGTTGAAAAATGTAGTGAGGTGTATCACAAATATGCATCTTCATTGCATAATGTTGAAGTAGACCATACTGGTAAGCAGATAAACCTCACTTTCTGTTTGGAAAAGGAAAATGTACTTAAGAAATTTGGAAAGCAAAGTGAAGAAGTATTTTTAATTGATGAAATTTTTGAAAGAGTTTTTAAGACCTATATTGAAACTGTTTATTGTCAAAGATTCTTGCCTCACCCATTATCATTTGATACAGTTTATGCAAAAATAGAATTTATAGATAAAGACTCACTTGTTAATTATTTAGACCCAATTTCACTTAAACTTACAGAAAAAGGTTATCCAAAATTAGCAGCAAAATCAGTTTATGAAATCTGCCCTGAAGATTTAAAATATCAAAACAATGGTTTCATTACTGGTCAATTAATTCAAGAAATTGTAAAATCTCAAGAAACAACGAAATCATGAAAAATCCTTTTTCCGTTCAGACTCCAGAAGATATCACAGCTAAAGAAGCTTATGATTTATTTGTTGACGTATTTACCGACTTTTATCAAATTCCAAATCAAGGTCATGCTTTTATTCATGGACCAAGAGGTTCTGGTAAAAGTATGATGTTTAGATATATGATGCCTGATTGTCAGGCTTTAAAAAAAGATTCAACATTTGATAAACTTGACTATTTCTCAATTTATATCCCAATAAAGAAAACAGATTTAAATGTAATCAATCTTGATAGGCTTGAAAATCATGCACAGCATTTATTAAATGAGCATTTATTAGTTACCCATATTGCTACTATAGTTTTTGAATATCTAATTTATTTACTCAAAGAACATCATGACAAAACCAATATTGGTAATAACAAAGAAGCTCTAAATTTTTTAAATTCTAGCTTTATTCCTATCCTGAAATTAATAGGTTATAAATATGAGAAACCAGTAAAAAGAGAAGATCTAATTATCCCAATTTTTGAAGAAATTAGGGACATCTGTAAGTCAATTCATAAAGAAACAAGAGATTATATAAACAAATTGTTTTTAAATACAGTTGTTCCATATACAGGCAGTATCTGTAGTTACTTGGATTTTCTTTTCCCTATGCTTTGTGACCTCAAGCAAATATCAATTTTCCCTAAAAATAAACCCATTTTTATTCTTATTGATGATGCAGATAATTTGAATTTGGCTCAAACTCGAATTTTAAATTCATGGGTTTCATATCGAACTAGTTCTGAAGTCAGTTTAAAAATTTCAACTCAACTTAAATATAAGTCGTATCGCACAGTAACCAATCAAACAATTGATTCTCCACATGATTATTCGGAAGTTAATATAGCTACCATCTACACTTCTTCTAAGAATAAGTTTTACAAAAGAGTTAAAGATATTGTTGAGAAAAGAATAAAAATATATTTAAACAAGGATATTGATGCATTAGATTTCTTTCCTGAAAATAGTGAACAAGAATCCAGAATACTTGAAATTGGTGAAACAATAAAAAATAATTATGAAACAGAAGGCAAAGGAGCCTCTGCTGCTGATGATGTTAAACGTTATGCCAGACCAGACTATATTAAGAGCTTAAAAGAAAAACGTTCAGGTTCAACATATAGTTATGCTGGCTTTGAACAATTAGTAAGTGTATCTTCTGGTATTGTAAGATATTTCCTTGAACCTGCTTCATTAATGTACGGTGAATATTATACTGCACAAAGTGGAGATATAATGTCTATACCCCATCAGGTTCAAGACGATATTATTCAGAAATATTCTAGTGCTTATTTACTAACAGAATTTAAGAAGATATTTTTAGAGGAAAATAACGAAAATACGACTGAATTGTTAAGTACATCTGATATGTTGATGAATTTAATTGAAGCTTTAGGAGGTATGTTTCATATTATTTTGATATCAAATTCTTCTGAACGCAGAGTGTTTTCTATAGCTTTGAGTAGTAATCCGAGTAAAATATTAAACAAAGTGCTTCAACTTGGTGTAAGCTTTGGTTATCTCCACGAATCCACAATTGGAAATAAACAAGGTACTGGCAGAACAAAATTGTATATTTTAAGTAGGCTTTTAGCACCACATTTTAAGTTAGACCCAACGAGCTTCGCTGGTTACAAATTTATTAACGCTGAAGTATTGGAATTATCACTTACTAAACCAAAAGAGTTTATTGTAAGGATGAAGCGTGATATAAATTCATTAGGACAAGACCATAGCATTAATCAATTAAAGATTGAATTTTAGTTATGGATAAAATCTTAAATCTAAATATTGATAGCTTTCAGAAAATTCTTGATAAGAATAAATATGGAATTTTCATTTGTTCTTCAAGTTTCGAAAATAGATGCAAAATAATCCCAAAGATTATTGGTAATCAAATAAAACAAATATTAGTTTGCCATTATAAAAACAATTATATATCTGCAAATAATCATTATGATGAAATAATTTCTTTTTTTAAGAATCCCCAAAAAGTATTTTTCGAAAGGAATAACCCATTAGTTAATATAGATTTGATATCAAATGTATTACGGTTAATTTTTTCTAAAAAGAATAAGAATAACAAAATTCTTGTTGACATTACAACTTTAACTCGTGAGATGATTTTTATTCTAATTTATTTTTTCAAAAATGTACCTCCTGTAAATAAATTTAATGTGACATTTGTTTATAATCCAGCTGAAAAATACGCAATTGACAAAGAAAATTATTCAGAAAAATGGTTGTCTCGAGGAGTCAGAGACATTAGGTCAGTTTTGGGGTATTCTGGTTTATTTCTTCCAAATAAAAAACTGGCGCTTATATTATTAGTTGGATTTGAGCATGAGCGTGCAAAAAAAATCATAGATAATTTTGAACCCTCTAAAGTCTTTATTGGTCATGCATCAATTGAAGGAGCTATAACTAAAGAACTTCAAGTCATAAATAAAAAAGTTTTCGATGAGCTGAAAAATATGTTGTCTGTTGAAATGACTCAATTTGAATTCTCATGTAAAACACCTGATGAAACAAAAGCAACAGTAAATGAAATTATAAGCTCAATTAAAAATGATTATAATATTGTGATTGCTAGTTTAAACAATAAAATATCTACTACTGGTGTTGCATTTGCTGCATTGGAGAATCCAGAAGTTCAAATTTGTTATCCGACAGTAAATCAATACAATATTGAGAATTACTCAACGTCCAAAGATGAGATATACCTAATTGATATTAATTAAATTCAATCAATGTTCAACGAAGAAGTCAAAAAATATTATAATAAAAACGCTTCTAAATACTATGAAGAACGTGTATTATCTGGTGGTAGTTTATTCAATGAATACATTGAAATGCCAGCAGTAATGAAATTGTTAAATGACAATTTCGTTGACAAAAAAATTCTTGATATTGGTTGTGGCTTAGGTATTTACTCTAAATTATTGTCGGAAAAAGGAGGAATCGTTACTGCAATAGATAGTAGCAAGGAAATGATTAACCATGCAAAAAAGTTATGTGCAGGTTTGAAAGTAGAATTTATCCATCAACCATTTGAATGTTTGATTTTAGAAAATATAGAAAAATATGACATTATATTAGGTAGCTTTATGTTGAGTTACTTTGAAGATTTGATTTTAGTATTTTCTAAAATTTCAAAAATTCTTTCATCAGTTGGTATTTGTATATTATCAATGCTTCATCCTTTAAGATTAAGTTCTGTTCGCAATGAATCAGGAATTTACTCGATTTTAGACTATTTTGATAATAATTCCATATATGCTTCAGACTTTTTGAACAATGATGAGATATTACATTTAAAAAAGTGGACAATATCTGATATTACACATGCAGCATCAAACTCAGGCTTATTAATTGAATTAATTTTGGAACCAAAACCTCATAAAATACCTGCAAAATTTGACAATTTAAAAACTTCATATTTAGCAAAATGTCCTTCTGTTATAATTTTTAAATTTGTTAAAAATAATTCATGAAAAAAACAAAGCCATTAATATCCATCTTTTGCGGTTCACGCCTTGGTAATAATCAAGAACTTTTGGAATTTGCCTATCAATTTGGCAAAATCATTTCAAAAAAATATGGATTAATTTATGGTGGTACTAATATTGGGTTGATGAATGCATTTGCTAATGGAGTATTAGAAAGTAAAGGGGAAATATTTGGAGTTATAACTAAAAAATTTGAGAATGATGGTATTATGCATAAGGGAGTTCTAAATATGCTTATTACTTCAGATATGCATGAAAGAAAGAAAAAAATCTATGATTTAGCTGATGTTTTTGTTGTATTTCCTGGTGGTCTTGGAACCCTTGATGAAACTTTTGAAGTTTTAACTTGGAAACAGTTAAACATTATAGATAAACCTGTTTTAATTTTTAACTATAATGGTTTTTTTGATATGTTATTTAAATTTCTTAATGACATCAATAATTATGGTTTTACTGATACAAATGTAAATAAACTATATAAGGTTGTCAATAATTACAAAGAGTTAGTTAATGCAATTGACTTAATTGTTACAAATTGACCAGCTCACACAGCCAAGCACATTTGCAATTCGCATAAGCCAACACACGACCAAAAATTGCAAAAGAACTTGTCTGTTTGCCACCGCTTTTTTGACGTCCCTAAAAAACTAATTTTTTCGGAAACGGCAGTGCTTTGATTGAGCTATTGATAATTATAGAAGGTCAATAATTAACTAATAATGAATAAAGCCAGCATACAACATCATGTATAAAACTTTGGGGTTTAGGTGGTTACTTGTAGTATTCAGCCCCGTAACAGCTTTTGTACTGGCAGACAAGGACGAAGCCCGCAATCCCCAACGTTTCATACATGTGACCGTTACTCTTAATCAAAATCCAAGTCTCGCTCTATAACATGCGTTTCGTGCTGACGGCTCAGGCATTTTTGGTTATTTTAAGGCTTGGTCGCCCCGCAGCACAAACGCTGGGTCGTTATAGAGCGGAATGAGCAATATATTAAGCCTAAATATCGCTATTTGAAACGATTGTATGTAAAATTACTGGTTGCTATCAATTTATAAATTAAAGGAGTCAGGTTTGAATCTTTTCAGAATACATATTCGACCCGGTGGGGGATCATCTAGTATGAAAGAAACATTTCAATATTGCCTTGATGAAGGTTTGCTAGGTGTTGGTTGGCGAACCAAATCAAAAAAAAACACAAAGGATTGGAAGGAGTATTTTGAAGAAGCGGTTGGAATACATGGAAAGCTTACTATATGTAAGTACATAAAAGAATGGGTCTGCAAAAATGATTTAGTTTGGACTAGAAACACGGAAGGTGAATATTATTTAGCGAAAGTCCTATCGGGCTGGGAATACTGGGCAGATAATAAAGCCATCCAGAAAGACATTGATATTGCAAATATATTCCGTGTTTCTTTTCAAAAAATCCCCATTGATAAAGTTCCAGGAAAAGTTGTTGCATGTTTTAGAGCTCAAAGATCCATTCAAAGAATTGATGATCATAAAGCACTAGAATATTCAAAGTATCTGTGGAATAGGCAAACAAACAAGCGAGATTACAGTGTGAATGTATCGAAATTCGCTGACATATTTATGATGTTAGACGATGAAGAAACTGAAGACTTAGTATTTATATACTTACAGCAACAAGGATGGCATATTGTCCCGAATTCAAGGAAAACAGATACAATGAGTTTTGAATATTTGGCAGTTAAGCCTGAAAGTGGAGAAAAGGCTCTAACACAAGTAAAAACCGGCAAAGTCCCTTTGGACATCGAAAAATATTCTAAATATTCAGAAAAAATATTTTTGTTTCAGTCAAATGAGATTTATAAAGGCATAAAGCCAGATAACGTAACGTGCCTTAAAAAAGAAGAACTGAATGTTTTTTTAACTGGAGCGTTGAGTTGGTTACCATCTGTATTTAAGACAAAGTATGAAATGGTAACTTCTGGAAAATAGTCAATGAGAAAGGAAGAAAAATACCAGCCTACACCATTAGGTTAGTATCAAATTAATCCCTTAATCCCGCTCTATAACATGCGTTTCGTGCTGACGGCTCAGGCTTGGGTGGTTGTTTTAAGGCTTGGTCGCCCCGCAGCACAAACGCTGGGTCGTTATATTTCTCA
>Ga0213835_101418_pt1 | contig 14725 bp, 11 predicted proteins | sample SWPATP01_FD_160576 | JGI IMG/M metagenome (GOLD analysis project Ga0213835, IMG submission 160576) | Coastal seawater microbial communities from Marineland, Florida, United States - SWPA TP0 #1 | ecosystem: Environmental > Aquatic > Marine > Coastal | place: USA: Florida | collected 2016-08-05
TCACACACTCAATCCTATTGAGTATAATGGCAAGATTGAGGAACCTGGGTTCGATTTTCTAGGATTCAATATCAGGCAATACCCCGTTGGAAAGTATAAATCTGGGAAAACAGGTGGGGCAACAAGCAGACTAATCGGACATAAAACCCACATAAAACCCAGCAACAAAGCAGTCAAAGCCCACACAGAAGTGATTAAAGGTGTAATAAAACAATACAAAACAGCACCTCAATCAGCCCTGATTAGCAGACTAAACCCGATTATTCGGGGATGGTCAAATTATTACTCAGCGGTAGTCTCAACAGAGACCTTCAACAAGCTAGACTTCATAACCTGGCAAATATTAAGGGCATGGACAGTATCGAGATGCGGAAAGGCGAGCTACAAAAAGCTAAGTAATTATTTCAGACATGGAACAATTAAACTTAGCAATGGGAAAGAAAAACACGAAAATTGGCTGTTCCAAACCAAAGATGGGTTACATCTATTCAAACATAACTGGACTCCAATTGTCAGACATACCCTAATACGCTCCGACGCAACACCATACGACGGAAACTGGACTTATTGGGCAACCAGGAAAGGACAAGCAATCGATACACCAAATAGGGTAGCAAAACTACTCAAAAAGCAAAAAGGTAGATGTACCTGGTGCGGGCAATACTTTACCCCATCAGATTTAATTGAAATAGACCACATTGTACCTAGAAGCCATGGCGGAAAGGATGAATACAAGAATATTCAATTATTACATCGCCATTGTCACGACAATAAAACAGCTCTTGATGAAGAGATGATGCTGTACTCTTAACAAGGAGACGGTCAAATTAGGAGCCGTATGAGGTGAAAGTCTCAAGTACGGTTCTGTATGGGAGGGGGAGATGGCGACATCTCTCTCGACCCCTACTTAGACTCTTGTTATATGGGGGTCAGTGGCATTGGACCTTTTACATCGATGGTTACACTTAATTAAAAGGCGATTTAAAGACTACTGGGTAGCTTTATTCATTGGTGCGATCGCCACTCTCGCCATTCTGGTCATTTGGCAAAAACTCTACATCCGAGAGCAACGGCATTTGGCACAACTGGTTCAGCAAGAAGCCAACAACATCCAATCTATCCTCAATCGAGAGTTATCCAGCCGTATTGTATCCTTAAACCGTCTCGCCAAGCGTTGGGAACTCAGCAATGGCACTCCCCGAGAATTTTGGGAAGCTGATGTCAGTAACTATTTAGAGGATACTCATGGCTATCAAGTCATCCATTGGGTAGATCCATCTTTTATCATCCGTTGGATAGTTCCTTTAGAGGGAAATGAACAAGTCCAGGATATGGATTTAAACCAAGAACATCGTCAGCGAATTAGTTTACAAGTAGCCAGAGACCTCAATCAGATTATTCTGAGTAAACATATTTCATTAGTTGAGGGAGGCGAGGGATTTCTAGTAATTATTCCCCTATTTGTGAATGAGCGCCATGATGGGTTTATTGTGGGAGTCTTTGAATTTACAGCTTTATTTGATGGTATTTTGCCCCTATCTCCCTTATATACGACTCAAATATATGACCGGGGGTATTTGGTTTATAGCAATGGTGATTTATCAGAATCCCCCTTTCAACAAACCTCCCTAGTCCGCGCCTATGGGTCGGATTGGACAGTCCAAGTTTCTCCTCAACCCCTTTGGATTGAACAGGGAAAATCTCCCCTGCCTACCATAGTTTTATCAGCCGGTTTAATCATAGTTTGGACTATGGCACTCACCGTCTATTTAGGTCAGTATTCTTGGCGTTATGCTCACGAAACCCGAAAAATTAACCATAAATTGCAAAAGGAAATCATCCACAGACAGCAAATAGAAGCCATCCTCCTAGACTCCCAAAGACAATATCAAACCCTCGTCGAAAATTCCCCGGATATTATTCAACGCTTTGATACCAATTTTAAACATATTTATGTAAGTCCAATTTTAAGCCAATTAACCGGAATTCCTAACTATACTTGGATTGGCAAAACTTGCCGCGATTTTCCCTTCTCAGCAGCCATGGCTAATAGTTGGGAGGCGGCGGCGAATCAGTTACTAACAACTGGTGAAAAACAGATGATTGAATTTGAAGCCGAGACAGTTAATGGTTGGCGTTATTTGGAAATGGCGATCGTCCCAGAAATTAACGAAGCCAAAAATATTACATCTATCCTTTGTATTTCCAGAGATGTCACCGCACGCAAACAAGCCGAAACTTCCCTTAAACTTAGTCAAGCCAAGTTTGAAGCCTTGGCAACTAATATGCCGGGAATGGTCTATAGTTACTGTCCGCACAACTCCGAAAAGCCTCATCATTTTAAATTTGTGAGTCATCACTGTTTGGATATTTTTGAATTAGAACCTAATAGGATTCTAGCGGACATCAATTCTCTGATCAACTTAATCCATGAAGATGATTTGCCCTCTTTGCGTGCTTCAATGAAACAATCTTTTGAGCAATTTTTACCCTGGTATTGGCAGGGTCGTGTTATTACTAATTCGGGCAGCATCAAGTGGGTAGAATGTAATGCTCAACCCCAGTCAACACCAGAAGGTAATATTTGGCATGGCATTGTTTTTGATATTAGTGAACGCAAAAAATATGAAGAAAATCTGCGCCGATTTCAGGGTATTGTTGCCACCACAGCGGAAGCGATCGCCTTAATTAATCGTGATTACATCTACCAAATTGTTAATAAAACATACGCCAATTTAACCAAAATATCTGAGGATTGTATTATTAATAATACCATCGAAAATGTATTGGGTAAACAGATTTTTAATCAAACAGTTAAACCTCTTTTTGATAGATGTCTAGCAGGAGAAATAGTCCGCTACGAAGCCTGGTTCAATTTTCCGGGAAAACCCAGGTTTATCGGAGCCACCTATTCCCCTATTTTGCAACCGGATAACACCGTCAAGGAAGTGATTGTCACTGTCCGAGATTTAACCTCCTTAAAACAGGCAGAAATTGCCATGAAAAAGCAATCTGATAGACAGGATATCTTATCAAAAGTCACCAATAGAATCAGGCGATCGCTCCATCTTCAGGATATCCTTAATACTACAGTTGTCGAAGTCTCCAAAGTTCTGGGAAATCACATAGTTTTAGTCTGTAAATTCCAGTTAAATTGGAGTCATAAAATCATTGCTCATTCCGAGGAACTATGTAGAGACTATCACCGACTTTTTTGTGTCATAGATCCCGTAATGACCATAAAAATTGACCAGATGATTTGGCAAATTGCCCAATTATGTCGCAGCGGACAAATTAATGCTTCTGTGGAAATGTGGCAACAATTTCAAGGACCGACTCATTTAATCTTCCCCATTTGGTTAGAAGACGACGAACTTTGGGGACTACTTATCGCTTATTTTTCTTCAGAAGATAGCAACTATAAACCCGCAGAAATCGAGATGCTGAAACAACTAACAGAACAGTTAGCGATCGCCATTCAACAAGGCGAACTCTATCATCAGCTTCAGATAGCCCATCAGGAACTCGAGAAAGTCTACAACCTTGATGCTCTGACCGGAATTCCTAACCGCCGCCATTTTGATCACGTTTTACAGCATGAATGGTTACAACTGCAACGGGAACAACAACCCCTATCAATAATTATGTGTGACATCGATTATTTTAAGTGTTATAATGACACTTACGGACACATTGCCGGGGATAAATGTCTGGAAAAGGTAGCTGATGCTTTAAAAAAATGTCTGAAACGACCGAGGGATTTAGTCGCCCGTTACGGTGGTGAAGAATTTGTCATTTTATTACCCAATACACCCACAGAAGGTGCCATAGAAATTAGCCAACAAATACAGGAAGCTGTGTTTGAGTTAAATATGGAGCCCGGCGCAATTCCCGCTAACTTTCAACGGGTGACTATGAGTATGGGAATTGCCAGCCAAATTCCCACACCACAACAATCACCAACTCAACTAATTTTTACGGCCGACTGCGCCCTCTACCAAGCCAAAAACAATGGCAGAAACCAATATGTTATTGGCGCAACAGAGAGCCATAGGTTCTAAATTATCTGCGTCTGTATCGATGCCGAAATCCCTTGAAGTTCTGGGCTTGTTCCAAATTTTTAACTAGCTGTTGCAGTTGAGTTAAATTTGTGTTTCTGCGTCCATATCGCCAATGTACATAAGTTTGACAAACCTCTGAGATCGCCTCAGCTTCATCAATAGAACATTGATTAGCGATCGCCTCTGCATACTCTACCGGAGTTTGGGCCGGATGTTTCGGATAACCCCGTTGGGCTAACAATGCCAACAGTTTTTGATATAGTCTTTCTTCCGGCGGTAATTTAGCCAAGCGTCGCCTCTCCCGCCAATTTTTCAATCCATCCCACAGCAACCAACTTACGAACCCGAAACCAGATAAAGCGATCGCAGCCGTAAACAAGCCAACCCATCCCCTAGTAAACAGATCCATAAACCAGCGGATAACCATATCCACCGCCGCGAAAATAGTCGCTAATATCCTCTGCAAACTATTTGTTACCGGAGAAGGCAACCATCCCGCCACCCAATTCCAAAAAGCTCTCAGGGCACTAAAAGTTTGATTTTCCTCAATAGAAGGCGGAATTAAATCCATTCCCGGAATCGGATTAAAAGCAAACCAACCATAGTCAGGAAAATAAACCTCAGTCATCGCATGGGCATCAGTATTTTTAATCACATATAACCCCGTAAATGGGTTAAACTCACCCGGATCAAAACCTGCCGTTAGTCGCGCCGGAATGCCAATCGAACGCAACATAATTGTTAATACCGTCGCAAAGTGATCTGGATAACCGCCTCTGATAATTTCTCCCTCTGGACTATCTTCATAGCCAAACAAAAACGCCTCCACCAAATCCTCATCAGGTCTCAAAAAAGGCGGGTCTTCTTGTAGCTTATAAACCGGACTTTGTTTTAAGTATTGAGCCAAATAAAGGGATATTTCATAGGGAGATGTTAACGCTTGTTGCTCAGGGTTGGATTGATTCCGCGCCGCCAAAATCTCCTCGGTTCTTTCCCGCACCCTGTCCCTAATTTCATCAGGAACCTGTAAATAGTAATCACGAATAGCTTGTGTGTAGTCTGTGGAGGCTTGACCTAACTGGGTGCGGTTACGATAGGGGACTCTGGAAATCACCGTATAGGTTAATCCCTCCCGCAACATCAAAGGCGATCGCAAAGTTCCCTCTGGGTCTATGGCAATTTCCTCAGTCGGGAAATACAATTGTTGAGCCTGTTTTAAAGCCGGGATTAAATTAGGTAATTGAATCACCGCCGTATAACTTTGGATTACCTCCCTAGTCCTAGCCTGTGTCGGTCGCTGAAACAGATTAAACAGATAGGACCACCAAGCGCGTTGGACAGTTTCTGCTTGCTCATTACGGGAAATTTCCCATCCCTGACCCGTGTACTTATCAAAGCCAATCACCCGAAAAAATCCCCGCGCTTGCGATCGTACCCTCAGCAAAACCTGCGGCCTTAAATTTCCCCTAAGATTCTGATTAATCCGAGTATTAAAACCATAATATTGAACCTCATCTAAAATACCCGCCCCCGACTCCTGATTCTGTCCAGTTCCCGACCCTGTGCCATCTCCAGAATCTCCCGTATAACCAGGGTTAAAAATTTGTCGCCCATCAAATTCCCCTCGTGGCATTTGAATAGGGGAACTCATCGGAAAGTTCCGCAGTTGATAGCCAGGAAACCGAGGAAGCAGCGCAAAAATCACCAATCCCAAAGCCACAATAGCCAGAAAGCTAACCCCCAAAAACTTGAAATTCAAGTTAGGAGGAATCCTCAATTTTGTAGAACTAGCCTCCGACGGTTTCAACTTCTCCAATCCCAACCGGGAACGATAATCTAAGATTAAAGTCGGCAAAGAGATCGCCAAAAACACCAAAATCACCGGCCCAAAAGTCAAAGTTTGGCTAAGAGTACCCGCCACCCCAAGTAAAATCAACCCAATGACCATGGAATAGCCTAGATCCTTGCGTCGTGGCAGATCAAAGCTATGGAGAACCTGCAAATTAATTAACAGTTGTGCCAAAACAATTCTGGTATCGATCAACTCCAGTACTAGACGACTGAAAAAAACCGCCATTGCTACCAACATTCCTATAGCAATACAAAATTTAGTGGGCACATTACGATGACGACGACGAAACCAACTCCAGGTCGCCCCCACCAAACTGACAGGGATAGCCCATAGATTTAGTGGCTCTTCGATCGCTACATCAGTGGCAATAATGCCAACCACCACTAATAACTGCACGAAAACGCGGAGCAGAAGTGAGTCTTCTGGCTCAGGTTGAGGTATTGCTTCGATCCGTCGCCATAATTGGCTCAAGATAGGGATATCGGCTGTCATGGATTTGAAAATTGGGTAATCACTCTCAGATTACTGTAACCCATATTTCTAAAAAAATCAGCTTCACCTATCAATATTTAACTAATCATCCGAGGGTAAATCGCAAAACAGAGGGGACTTTGTTCGCAGTCATAAAACAATACATTCAGGCGATAGATATGATTAGGCTCTGGATCTACCAGTTCCATGGTCATATATCCCTCTGAGGTACGTCTAGCCGTGGTTTCGCCATGATTTCCCTTCAATTGCAGACATCCACCCGCCGGTAAGTTAGCCAAAATCATTAAGCAATTACCATAATCGCGGGTCTGATATTCGGCTTGTACTGTTAAAACTCCTAAGCTAGTTTCCCACTGCTGAAGCGCTACCGACTTATTCAAAAAACAAGTTATCGTCAGCGTATCGATAATTTCTCGCGCCGCCAGTAGCAGCAAAACCATTTGCTGTTGTTGACTAGCGTCCTCATAGGCGGGGAGTTGTAGCTTCTTCAACTCAGGATCACGGACTTCCCCCAAAACCAGCCTACCTGCCCATTCATTAAGCAAATCAGAGGCTTGTGGGAAAAAACTTTCCACCGCTTCCACCAGTTTCGCTCCCTGTTGTCGGGTTGAATGCAAAACCTTCTGACAAGGAGTCAGAAGAGCAGCAAAAACAGTTTCTGGTAAAAAAGTAGACCATTTCAGGTTTTCCCTTTGAGCAGTCCACCAAGAAGGGTTGGGAACCATCGGATCGCTAATCACGTCTGGATAGATAGCATCAGCGCCGAGTTCAGTTTCCCAAGGGAATAGCGGTGGTTTTTGTTGGATCTCAATTCTTAACCTGTTTTTTAACAGGCTCTCAAATCTGTCTTTCACGGTTGGTATCTCTCCCAGTTTAATTGGTTCGTCGTTGGGGTAGAAAACGTCAATCTCTTCATAGTCGGGTAGGTCGGCTTCTGACCACCCTGGTTCTTCGACCCTAGAACTATTTGCTAATTGCTCTGCTGAGGAAGCAGTTTCAAGGGGTTGTGATTCAGACCCATCGAAAAAATGGCACTCGGAGAGTTGACGATCTGGATTTATTTCGTTATTCATCAGTAGATGCACTCGCTCCGGACACTGAACGATTTCTAAGCTCCCAGGCTAATTCTAAAACTTTAAACCACCGCTTTTGTGCTTGAGTCGCCTTGCAACCTAGCTTTTCGGCGATCGCATGATCAGATAGCCCCTTTTGCTTTAACCTTAGCAAATCCTTTTGATCTTGGCTAAGTTGATTCTGGAAATCATCCCACTCCTGCGGGAGTAAACCTAGATTACGATCTAAGTCCACTTCTAACCACTGATGCACCAATTCCCAACGATAACCCAACGCAAATCTCAACAAATGATATTTAAATCGCTGTTGAAGATAATCCCGTTGGCGAGGGGTTAGCCCCAAAATTGCCTCTATCTCTCGAGTTGGCAAATCTTGCATTCGCAACGTGAAATAATCGGCGCAGTCTTTTTGATTGTGTTCCTCAAGATATTTGATTAACTCTTCTACAACCGTTTGTCGTAGAGATTCTAGTTCTGGTTCGTTCGACTCAGCCACCATCGCGGCTCGCACCTCTTGTACAGATGAGTCGTTCCAGGTTTGATCACAGTCCGGTCTGCTTCCCTCTGCGGCTTGCTCGATATCAACAAACGCTTCTCTGGGTTGTTGTTGAGAAAATGTCTGCGATCGCAGAATGATGAGTTGTTGACTACGACCCCTGGCTAGAGGAATACGTCGTTTTCCATATCGTTCCGTAAAGGCTAGATATTCGGCTAGTTCCAGTAATGTCTGGGGACGATAATCTACCGAAACTTGGTTTTCCTTACGGAACGCATTTAGTGATTCAACATAAAACCCCTGTAAAAAGTCCCTAATTAGTTCCAATCTCGCGTGATAACTTGATTGAGCTTGGCGCGGTGTGATATATCGATAAACAATGGCACTCAAAGTGCTGTGGAGTTCCAACGGTGCCTGCTTTGACCTCAGTTGGTAATAGTGAAGACATTGTTGTAAGCGATGCTGTGCGAGTGTCATCGCCCAAGTCTCCACATCCCCCGAGGCTTGGATGCGCTGGCTTTCTGTGCAGATCCGAATTGCTTCTTCTGTTAAACGCCAAGCGATATCCTGACAGTTCTGCTCAGATGCCTGGGTAGCCTGTTTTAGCTCACCGGACAACCGTTGAAAAATTCTATCGCTCTGGCAGATTTCCCCCATGATGATAATTTAGTAACAATGACCCTAACCTATGCTTTCCAGTAAAGCCTCTGAGTTTCCGGAGGGTTTCCCAATCGGGTCGTGTTTAGTTACGATCACAACACTGGAAATTTTCTAGTCACCTATCTGATCAATTGGGGTTTTCTCGGTTATCATGTAGCGCGAAAATCAGCACCTACTCAACTTTAACAATGGATTTAGACCAACAAATTCAAGCCTTGATTGAAAATGCCCCCCAGGATGGTTCGACTCCTGACATTATTAAGGCGATCGCTCCCGGTCTCAAATTACTGGCCGCCCAATTAGTACACCTACAGTATTTTGTTTTGACCAGTGTTGACCAAAATTGGGTATTAACTACTCTCGGTAATGTGGATAATCCGGATCTACAAAAGCAAGTTATTTATGCTTTTTCTAGTTTAGATGATGCTTCCGTTCACTCTACTATCGATATTTCCACTTCTGTTGTCGCTGTCCCGGTTCCTGTCATCCACATTTTATTTCAGGCGATCGCTATTCCCCAACTAGATAGTTTTATTTTCTTTGATCAACCTGGTCATCTTGATGCCGCTACCGAGGTCAAACGTCAAGATGTACAGGATACTATCCAAGTTTACCTACAACAATATCAGTCTCTGCGTCGCTCTAAATCTCGCCCTATCCCTCCAGATATTGCTTAAATCAGTTGACTGTCCCCCCTTCTGCCTACCTTCTCCCTGCCCCTACCCTCTGCCCCTGCCCTTTAACCCCAAAACTCCGTTTCTTAATTGTTTCTTAATTGCCAAAATTCCTAGGGATTTTATATAATAAAAACGACTATTAATTAACCCCCCCCAACTTTTTCCTAAATCAGTTCCTTGCATCTGCCCTTTCCGCCTAGGGTTAAGGTGGGACGAAGGAGACAGGATCCATCACAATAACTGCTCACACCGTCAAATTTTTCTCTGCAAAATCTGGCAGCTTTTTATTATGAAAATTAATCGAGTCATCTATTTAGGATTTGGTGCAATTTTTCTATTAGTCGGCATCAGTAGCCTAGCGTCAGAGTGGCAACAAAGAAATCAAGATCAATCATTTAAATTGGTAGTTCATACCTACGAGATTAAGCTAAATTTACAGGATATTCAAAAAACTTTAGTGGATGCCGAAAATTCTCAAAGACTATTTATTATTACTGGAAATGCCAACTTTTTAGAACCCTATTATTCAAGCCAGAGAAAAATTCGGAGTGATTTAGAAAATTTATCCCAATTGCTGCAAGTTAATCCCATACAAACCCAGAGATTAACCAATATTCAAAACTTAACCAACCAAAAATTAGCGTCACTTGAACAAGGTATCAACTTAGCCGGAGCCGGAGAATCCGAACAAGTTTTAGCCTTGGTTGGGGGTGTCGGAAAACAAATTATGGATAATATTCGCCTTGAAATTAATAGGATGATTGACGAGGAACAAAAATTATTGAGTGACCGAAATGAGGGTTATCAACTCATTAAACAATGGGCGGCAATCATTAATTGGGGTACTTTTATTTTAGTAATTACCAGTGGCTCGATAATTAGCTTTATTGTAGTTCGTGTTATCATGAGCCCTATTCAACAAGTTACACAGGTTATTGCTACCTCCTCAGCGGAAATTGCCGTGGCTACTGAACAACAACAGAGACTCGCGAGCCATCAAGCTGTTTCTATTAATCAAACCACTAATGCTATTGAACAAATTAGTGAAGGTGCTAAACAGTCAGCCGAGGATGCTGATCATGCTTTAGGCGGGGCTCAACAGGTTTTAGATATCAGTGAAAATGGCAATAAAGTAGTTCAACAAAACTTGGCAAGTATTGTCGAATTAAATAATAATGTGGCAAATATCTCAGAACAAATTGAGGTTTTGAGACAGCATACCGGGGAAATAAGCACTGTATCTAATGTAGTATCTAGTTTAGCTAATCAGACTAATATATTGGCTCTGAATGCCTCTGTTGAAGCTGTGCGTGCAGGAGAAGCAGGTCGAGGATTTGGTTTGGTGGCGGTGGAGGTTCGTAAGTTATCAGACCAAAGCCAAAAATCAGCTAGACAGATTGATAATTTAGTTAGCCTGATTCAAAATTCCCTCAAATCTACCATTGAAGCTGCAGAAAAAGGAACAGAAAACGCTAAGGTGGGTATGGAAATGACCGAAAATACTGCTCATGTATTTGTAGAAGTGGCTGATGGCATTAAAAATGTGGTCAGCAGTAATCAAAAAATTGCTCAAATTTCCCAACAACAGGCGATCGCTATTCAGCAAGTTGTCACAGCTACTAATTCTATTAATCATGCAGCAGTGGAAACTGCTAGTGGAATTAAACAAACCCAAGTCGGTTTGGAAAACCTGAATCAGGCAGCCCAAACTCTCCAGGTTTTAGTTTGACAAAGTATCAAAAACTGGCAATTGTCACCATGGAAATTGACACAAAATCCTTGATGGGGGAGATTTCGCCACCCCCACCGAACCTAATCAATTAGTATATTCTACTCACCACATAGTCCCCTAATTCCACCAGAGCTTGACGAGACTCCGAAGGGGGTAACTGGTTGATATGTTCTACGGCGACCTGGGCGTGGTGGATGGCGAGTTCTCGGGATTTATCAATCCCAGAACTTTCTTGAATTAAGGCGATCGCCTGTTCCAAGTCCCCATCTTGAGCAAATTCGCGATCGATCAGAGTTTCCAGAAAAGGCTTTTCTGCTAAAGCAAACAGGGTCGGGGCTGTCAGGTTTCCGCTTTTGAGATCCGAAGCAGCCGGTTTACCTAGAGATTCCGTCGAACCTGTAAAGTCTAAAATATCATCGACAATTTGAAACGCCAAGCCAATATTACGACCATATTTATACAAATCTTCTGCTAGTTCTGCTGAAACTCCACTTAACAGACCAGCCGCCTTAGAGCTATTAGCGATTAAAGAAGCTGTCTTGTAGTAACTCTTTTCGAGATACGCTTCAATGGACAAGCTAGTATCAAATCGATTCAGTCCCTGTTGAATTTCTCCCTCCGCCAGATCCATGATCACTTGTGACAGAAGTTTAACTACCTCTAAGTTGTCCAGGTTGGCTAAATACCAGGAGGACTGGGCAAATAGAAAGTCTCCGGCTAAAACCGCCACCCGGTTATTAAACAAACTGTGAACTGTCGGGACACCCCGCCGCAGTTCTGATTCATCCACCACATCATCATGAACCAAACTAGCAGTATGGATCATTTCTGTGATTTCAGCTAGACGGCGGTGCTTAGGTATGATTTCATGATCGGGCATGGTTGCCCTAGATATTAGCAGCACGATCGCCGGACGCACCCGTTTTCCCTGTACGCTAAATAAATGCTCTGCTGCTGCATACAGGATCGGGTGACGAGCGCCCACCAATTGTTTCAGGTTATCGGTTAGCAGTTTTAGGTCTGCTTCAACGGTCGAAAATAGAAGAGTGCGAGAGGTCATGGGTTTGCCAACTCAGGCTGGATGATTAACAAAATTTTACATATTATAGTTTGATTTTAAGCTAAGGCTCTCATCTCGCCAAACTCTCAACTAGGATTATAGCCCACCTGAGCATCAACTTTGATATTCACCACACCTCCATCACGTCTAATTAATTGTGAAACCCCCACAGGGCGGGTTTCTTCATCTTAGGGCGTACCAGATGTAATTCACAGATGGGGCCCACATCTACATGATCTCTGCCCTCTGCCCTCTGTCCTGTCCCTTCTCCTCTCTCGCCGATTACCTATTGTCCATGATCCGTTGTCCATTGTCCCCCAAAAAAATTTTTCTCATAATTGGTACAATTCGTTAATTTTGTGTTAGCTTAATTATTAAGAGTTTAAAAAAATTCTACACATTAAGGGCAACAGGTGTGGCAGCCAAATATTAACTGGCTGTTGTTGCACAGGTTATCCACGGAAAAGGGGATAGCCAGGGGCGATTTTAGAAGTTCCTGAGCTGGCATCAGATTATGGTGTGGCAGCTTGGTGGGTTCAAGACCAATCAGCACAGTCTAGGCTTATATTTAGGCGGCGGACTAGCTGTAGAGGTCTGGTAACTTGGCATAGGTATTAGGGAAACTTTCTGGAGTTGCAAATCTCTGGTTAGTTGATGTTGGTGTGCCTGGTGATATCCCCTATTAGATAGCGATCGAAACCCAGCTATAACCTGCCGTTGGAAACCTGCCCCTATGTATATGTAGCGACTGTTAAACTCCCATATATGCTCCTCTCTCACACACAGACTAGCCGCACCACCTATGAACTACCACGAATTACCGTTAATGATTCCCTTACTCGCCACCGGTTATGTGTTGACCATTTATTTGCTGTTGATGGTGGCTAAACATACAGCAGCCCGATTTTCTCGCTTTCGCTCTTAGTTATTTTGTAACCGATTATTAATTGACTGAAAACAACCACTCCCATTTTGCGGAGTGGTCTTTTCTGTGATGAAATATTATTCACGCAAACAGACTCGGTAAAATTACTTAGTTATATAGACAGTAGGCGATCGCGATCGCTATGCAGAGCGACTGACAGTTACCCGCCGGTCTGAAATAGCCGTGTCTAATTTTTCCCAAGAGTAAATAAAAGGGAAACTTGCCAGAGAGCAAGATTCCCAATTACTTTGCACTGAACCATGGAATAACTGGCAAACACCACCTCGTCGCCCCTCCGATTTATAGTGGAGGCAATTGCGACAAGTGGATGGAGTAGTCGGTGGAGTAGAATTTTTGATCGGCATGACAAACCTCCCGAGAGCCCTTAATTTATTGTTGATCAAAATCAATCAAGAACCTGTTATCTAAACTACAGTTTGCCAAGAAATATCAATCAATCTTATTGCACACCAATATACTTATGAAGCTGAACGGAAAGCCGATAACCTGGAAACTGTTTTAATTTTTCCAATACCAAAGGCAAAGTGCGCTCTATATCAGTCCACTGCGGTTGTAAAAACACCGGAATCGTAGAATTTTCCGCCAAACGGCATCCATAAAACTCCAACTCATCCCCCACATCAATCACCAACTTAATTTCCGAAGCCCGTCGCCACATTGGTGACACCACCGGATAACCGGGGCTGATATGTTCCTTGGGACTCAGAGTTATCCAGCACAGATCAGAAACATCTTGCCAAAATGCGCCCGATGTCTCAATAGAAACCTGCCTCCCACTGTCTTCTAATACCCTCACCAAATCAGGTAACTGAGGATATATAAACGGTTCACCCCCAGAAATTACCACCCTTGGCGACACCAACTCCGCCAAAAGTTGATCAAAACTACGCACATTCCGGGGTAAACCCTTCCCCCCGTCAGCATATCCGGTATCACACCAAGGACAGCCCACCGGACACCCTGCCAACCGAATAAAATCTACAGGAGTTCCCGCCCAATAACCCTCTCCTTGGATAGTTTGCTGAAAAGTCTCATGTACTGGAATTGTAATCATCCGCCGCTTTTTTTAGCTTTATATCCCAATTGAGTCAGTATTTGCAGCAATTTATCAGTATGATCACCCTGAATTTCCAGAGTTTGGTCTTTCATGGTTCCCCCGGTGCCACACTGATTTTTCAATTGTTTTAATAACTTACTCAGGGTCTGGTCATTGCTTTGAAAGCCAGAGATAACTGTGACTGTTTTACCACCGCGTCCCTTACGAGTTGCCTGCACTTTTAAGTTTTGCTGCTGGGGGGGTAAGTCCGGCACTCCTGGTTCCATGGCTTCGGAATTAGAAGAATTGCCAAACTCTGAGTAAGCAATCCGATTTTTCTGAGAGGATTTACTATCAAAATTTCCCTTAGATGGGGCCATAACTCATTACCCAATAACATACTAAACTGGGAAGTCACCCCTACTTGCATCTTCCGACTCAGCAGGGGGAACTATTTAACCTATAGCGGAAAACCGCCAAGAGTGGCAAGTTGATAATTGTTAATTGGGTGCTTTGACTACTCCCCGCGCTAAAGCGACGGGGATTCCCCGGAGGGATTACAGCACTTCTGAGCTAGGATTGACCCACCCGGTAGAGCCCAAATTCTCAGACGCTTAGGCGAAGTCAAAACGCCTCTTGC
>Ga0213835_101419_pt1 | contig 14690 bp, 16 predicted proteins | sample SWPATP01_FD_160576 | JGI IMG/M metagenome (GOLD analysis project Ga0213835, IMG submission 160576) | Coastal seawater microbial communities from Marineland, Florida, United States - SWPA TP0 #1 | ecosystem: Environmental > Aquatic > Marine > Coastal | place: USA: Florida | collected 2016-08-05
GGAAGCCGTCGCTGTCGCTCGCGGCGATCCGTGAGCTGAAGGGCATCACGGAGCTGTTGGCGCGGATCACGGGCGAGCTTGATGAGCGCCCGCAGGTGCAGGTGCTGAACGTGGTGGCTGATCCGGCGTGGGTTGAGGCTCGGACGCGCCTTCTGGCGGCTTTGCGCCCGTATCCGGAGGCGGCTCGTGCGGCGGCTCTGGCGTTGGGGGCGGGCGATGAGTGAGCTCGTCGACGATCTTGTGGCGGCTCTCGACCCTGTCCGATTCGCGGCGGGGTTGGGGTTCACAGCCGAGCCGTGGCAGTCAGGACTGTTGCGGTCGCCGTCTCGCCGAGTGTTGGTGACGTGCGCCCGCCAGGTGGGGAAGACGCAGACGACGAGCCTGAAGGCGCTGCACTTGGCGGTGTATACGCCGGGGGCTCTGGTGTTGATCATCAGCCCGTCTCAGAGGCAGTCGGACGAGATGCTGCTGAGGGTGAAGGCCCTGTACCGGGGGTTGGGGCGGGCGAAGCCGTCGAAGGATTCAGGTAGCGAGCTGGTGTTGGAGAACGGGTCGCGGATCGTGTCGCTGCCGGGGACTGAGGGCACGTCTCGCGGGTTCTCTGCGGCGCAGCTGATCGTGCTCGATGAGGCTTCGCGGGTGGACGATGACATTTTCGCGTCGGTGTTGCCGATGGTCGCATCTGATGGGGCGATCTGGGCTCTGTCGACGCCGTGGGGTCGCCGGGGCTGGTTTTTCGAGCTTCACGAGGACGAGCGCTCAGGGTGGGAGCGACACAAGGTCACCGTGTACGAGTCGGCTCAGTACGACGCTGAGCGGATCGCTGAGATGCGGGCGACCGTGGGCAGCTTCGCGTTCGCGTCCGACTACCTGTGCGAGTTCGGCGACACGGACTCGCAGCTGTTCGGCTCTGAGCTCGTCCGTGCCGCGTTCTCACCTGCCGTCGAACCGTTGGAGCTGCCATGAGCTCATTCACTGTCGGACTCGATCTGGGGCAAGGGCAGGACTACTCGGCGCTCGCCGTCGTGGAGCGCGTTCTCGTCCTCCCACCTGGGGTGACCCTCGGCGACTTCCATCGACGCCCGCAGGCGTTCTCGGAACTCTCGGAGCAGCTGCGCGTGAGGCATCTGCGCAGGTGGGAGCTTGGCACGCCGTACCCGTCGATCGTCTCGGACGTGGTGACGATGATGCGCGCCCCGATCATGGACGACGCGCTGCTGCTGATTGACGGCACGGGCGTTGGTCGAGCGGTGCGTGACATGTTCCGCGACGCGTGGCACGCGTCATCATTCGGCGTGTGGATGCCGGTCGCGGTGACGGTCACTGGCGCTCAGCGTCGTCACGGCTGGCACGTCCCGAAGTCCGACCTCATGGCGGCGATTCAGGTGCCCTTGCAGCAGGGGCGTCTGAAGATCGCACCCCGTCTCGCGCTCGGCGATGTTCTGGAGCGGGAGCTCGTCGGGTTCCGGCAGAAGATCAGCGCGAGCGGACGCGACACGTACGACATTCCACGGCGCGACGGAGAGGGGCACGGCGATCTCGCGACGGCGCTGGCCTTGGCTCTGTTTCAGCCGAACACGTATCGGCGACCCGATGTCGTCGAGAACGCCGAGCAGATAAGGAGGGCTTCGGAATGAGTGAGCAGGACACGGTGAAGGATGACGAGTTGGAGCGGCTGTCACCGGCTGAGCTGGCGCGCATGGTCAGGGACAAGCGGAAGTCGGAGGCGACATATCGCACCCGGTTGCGTGATGTGGAGGCCGAGCTGGAGCGCGTGCGCGAGACGGTGACGGGTTGGCAGGGGTCGGAGCTGGCGAAGCTCGCGGCGGCTGCTGGAGTGGCTGACACTGCCCTGTCGGACGTGCCGACGCATGTGCCGCTGGAAGCTGTCGTCGGCGACGACGGTCTGCTCGACACTGGGAAGGTCGAGACAGCCTTGGAGACGCTGAAGGCGGAGCGTCCGCACCTGTTCCAGCAGCCGCACGTTCCCGCGACGACGGGCGCGCCGAGCTTCGACGGGGCGGGCGAGTCGAAGGCAGCGACGTCATGGGCTGACGTGATCTAACCCTGGGGCGCATGGCACAAACCCTGGTACAATCAGGGTGGGCCATGCGCCCCCTGAACGCCTCCCTGCGGGGCAGTCATCAACCATCACTGACTGCCGCTATTGGAGGCGTTTCGCATGTTCACCACCACCACGTCCGATGTGAAGAGCATCACCCCAGATCAGATCGCCCAGCTGATCACCCTGCCCGTACAGGCGGCATCTGTCGCCGCTCAGGTTTCGACCCTGATGGAGACGAACGCGACGCGCACGCAGCTGCCGATGATCACCGGCGACCCGTCCGCCGCATGGGTCGCCGAAGGTGAAGAGATCGGCCCGTCCGACCCGACCGTCGACGACATCATCGTCACCCCGTCGAAGATTGCGGGGCTGACGATCATCACGAACGAGCTCGCCGCTGACTCGTCCCCTGCCGCGATCGGCATCGTCGGCGACGGCCTGTCACGCGACATCGCGAAGAAGATCGACGCCGCATTCTTCGGCTCGAAGGGCGCGAGCCTGATCCAGCCCGCTGGTCTGGAAGACCTTCTCGGGGTCACCGCTGTCGACGCTGGAGCTGCGTGGGCGAACCTTGACCCGTTCGCTGAAGCGATCGCGAACGCGGAAGGGCTCGGCCTCACGGTCGACACGTTCGTCGCGAACCCCGCCGACGCTCTGCTGCTCGCGCAGCTGAAAGAGACGACCGGCTCAAACAAGCCCCTGCTCGGCTCAGACCCGACGTCACCGACGCGTCGCACCCTTCAGGGCGTGGAGCTGCGCACGAGCCCCGCTGTCACGGCTGGCACCGTGTGGGGCATTCCGCGTGTGCGCGCCGTGATGGTGCGCCGTCAGCTTGTCGAGCTCGCAGTCGACCGGTCGGCGTACTTTACGTCCGACCGGACGGCGATCCGGGCGACGATGCGTCTCGGCTTCGGGTTCCCCCAGCCCGACGCGATCCAGAAGATCACGCTCGAGGTGTAGATCTGAGTGCCGCCCCTAGGGGAGTCCGAAAGCGATGTGCTCAGGGCTTCACCGGGGGCGGCTTCTGGAGTCGAGTCTGAAGGGGTACTGGCCCACCCCGCTGGTCGAGTTGCAGACGCACCCATTCGACGTGCGCAAGGAGCCACTTCAGTTCCTTGATGCGCTTAGTGGCTAAAGCAGTCGTGATGGCGCTCTTTCCAGCGTCCAGGGTTTTCCTCCGACGATCGCCGTTCCCATCCTTGTAGTACGGGATCGACACGCGGACGGGGCCGCTCTCGCTCGCGTACATGATGAGTGCGTGCGCGAGGTGATCACGGGTCGCCTTCACCCGGTTGAAGACGATCAGAAACTGCGAACGGTCACCGCTGACATCTTGCGCGTTCACGATCTCTAGGAACGTCTTTGGGCGTTCCACTTCCGGAGACTTTGGGTAGTCACTGCGAAGTTCCCGATGATCGTCGGAGTTCCTAGTGCTTTCACCAACGACCCAGCCGATGTTCTCAATCACTCGTGCATAGAGCGTCATAATCTCAAGCGCCAGGATCGCGAGTTCGCCGAACTCAGCTCGCCGCTCTGGTTCCAGCTCTTCGAACGTCAGGGGCATGAATCGATCCTAGGTCGGCTCGGATTTGTTCTTCGAGCTGCTACTTCGCGGGCTGATCTCCGATCAGCGTCATTGCATCGATGCGATCGAAGTTTTGGATCACGACGAGCTGTCGCACTTCGCCCGTCGCCTTCGACACGATCGTCGGCTGCTCGCCGATCGGGATCACGCGGAAGTCTTCCGTGCCGTAGTCGGTGACGAGCATGTAGTCGTCGGCGTCTTCATAGCCCCACGCGTAGAAGTCGCGCCCCGTCTCTTTGGCGGCGAGCTCACGGGCCTGCTCGAAGGTGATCATGCAAGCCCCCTTGTGTGGACGGTGTGTGGACAGGGTCGCTGAGATGATGCGTTTTCGGAAGGTACAGGACGGCACCGACGTTCTCCAGAACCCCGAGATTCCGGGGATTCTTGGTACTGCCGGGACTCTGAGTGATGGGCGTGACGTCCTTCACACGGAAGAGGTCATCAGTTCGAGTCTGGTATCGCCCACCACTCACAGCCCGGTTCGCCGGGGCTGTCGTCGTTTTCGGCCCGCGGACGCCGTCTTGCCGCGGCACGGGTGGCCGCACCCAGCGCCGCTCCCACGGCCGCGCCGGCAACCGTGATGACGAGCACGGCGCCGACCTGTGCCGCCGCCTGACCGAGAGAGCCGGTGGCGGCAAAGCCGATGCCCTCGGCGAGCAGCGCGACGACGACTCCCCCGGCGGCGAGGCCCGCGAGAACCCCGGCGGCGAGGCCGCGCACGGGGTGTCGCGCCCCGCGCATGGCTCCCCCGACGAGCCCCGCGGCGGCTCCCGCAGCAACCACGGCGACGGGCACGAGCGCGATGGCGGCGAGGGCGACAGCGGCCGCACCGACCACGGCTCCGGCGACAGGGTCGGCCGCGTGCACGGTCCGTCCGGCGATGCGCACCACGAGCATCCAGCCGACGGCGCCGAAGACCGCGCCGATCGCGGCGAAAACCAGGATGCGCGTGGTCTCGTCGTTGAGATTCCCCTCGGCCGCGACGACGGAGGCGCCAACCGCGGCGACGCCGAACAGGGTCGCCAGGGCGATCGGCGCAATGTCCAGCACTCGCCGATGCACGGGCGTCGCTCCAGTCAACGAACTGGGCATCGCGAGCAGCAGGCCGAGCACGACGGCCGCGGGGGTAGCGAGCCGCGGAAAGGCGCCGCCGAGATCGACCGCGCCGAGGGTCGTCTCGAGAAGCGGCGGCACGGCGACGAGCTGCACGACGGCCAGCGGGGCGACGACGAGGGCCGTGCCCAGCGCGGCGACCACGCTGCGGGCAAAGGTGCCGACCGCGCGCGGAATGCACGCCGCGATGACGACCGCGCCCCCGAACGCGGCGGCCGCAGCCGACACCGTGCGGGCGGCGTCGAGGGTACCCGCCAGGGCGACGACCACGATGATGCCGGCCAGCGCCGCCACGGTGGCGGCCACGCCCACGGATCGGGCCGTGCGGCGATCCGGGAGAGCGAGCAAGGCCACTGCGGCGCTGAGCGCCAGCGCCGCCACCAGCGCGGCGGCGGCGGTCGTCAGTTGGGCCGGGGCGAGCTCGGTCATGTCGCGTCTCGCCCCTCCTCACGGTCGTCGCGCCGACGGGCACACACGACGACGGGGCGCCCTCCCACGGTGTGAGAGTAGCGCCCCGCCGAACGGTGGTGCAGATGCTGTGTTACTTCGTCTCGACGAAGTCGTACGCCTCGCCACCGTGGATCACGGTGTCGATGCCGGCGACCTCGTCTTCGTTCTTGACGCGGAAGCCGATCGTCTTCTCGATCGCGAGACCGAGGATGAGGGCGACGACGAACGAGTAGATCAGCACACCGAAGGCGGCGATCGTCTGCACGATCAGCTGGCCGAAGTCGCCACCGGTGAACAGGCCGGTGTCGATGGCGAAGAAGCCGAGGTACAGGGTTCCGATCATGCCGGCCACCAGGTGTAGGCCGACCACGTCGAGCGAGTCGTCGAAGCCGAGCTTGAACTTCAGCTCGATCGCGAAGGCGCTGACGACACCGGCGATGACACCGAGCACGAGGGCCCAGCCGGGGGCGAGGTTGGCACAGGCCGGGGTGATGGCGACGAGACCGGCGACGGCACCCGAGGCGGCGCCCACGGCGGTGGGCTTGCCATCCTTGAACTTCTCGACGAGCAGCCAGCCGAGGATCGACGCGGCGGTCGCGCCCAGCGTGTTGACGATGATGAGGCCGACGAGGCCGTTCTGCGCACCGAAGGCCTCGGCTCCGGCGTTGAAGCCGAACCAGCCGAACCACAGCAGCGAGGCGCCGAGCAGCACGAGCGGCACGTTGTGGGGCTTGTGGGCGCCCTTCTCGAACACGACGCGGCGGCCGAGGACGAGGGCGAGGGCGAGGGCCGCAGCACCCGCGTTGATGTGAACGGCGGTACCACCGGCGTAGTCGATGACCTCGGGCAGGTTCATGAGCTCACCGAGCGAGTAGACCCAGCCGCCGCCCCAGACCCAGGCCGCGACGGGGAAGTACACGAGGGTCGCGAACAGGCCGACGAAGATCATCCAGGCACCGAACTTGGCGCGGTCGGCGATCGCACCGGAAACGAGCGCGACCGTGATGATCGCGAAGGTGGCGCCGAAGGTCACCTCAACGAGACCGTCGTTGTCGCCGACCATGCCCATGAGGCCGAAGTCGGCGAAGGGGTTCCCCGCGAACTGCAGCGGGCTGTCGACGGCCGCCATGGACGAGCCGTAGAGAATCCACAGCACGCTGACGAGTCCAAGCGAGCCGAAGCTCATCATCATCATGCTGACGACGCTCTTGGCCTTCACGAGGCCGCCGTAGAAGAAGGCGACGCCGGGGGTCATGAGCAGAACGAGTGCGGTGGCCGTTACGGCCCATGCGAGTTCGCCGGTATCCATCAGGTAGTACCTCTCGAGTTCGGAACACAGGACGTGAGCGCTCGGGGTGTCGATGCCCCGCAGTCGACGGGGTTCGCCGCGATCACACTGTCGAGTGTCGAGTGCCCACGTTTCACGAGAGGTGTTGGCGTGTTTCTCCGGTGTTACGCGACAGGGCGCCAGGTAAACATCAGATTTCGCGAATCCGGATGCGCCCCATGGACGTCATCAGGACTCGCTGACGACCTCGGAGTCGTCTGCGGAGTCACGGGCGAGCTCCTCGGGCGCCGTGATCGGCGCCGGGCGGCTGCCGGTGAGGTAGCCGGCGCGGGCGAGGGCGAAGCTGCCGATCGCACTCGTCAGCAACTGCGCCACGACCGCGACGACGCCCTTCAGCAGGTTCAGCCACGAGAAGTCGATGACGACGACGCCCACGATCATGAGCGCCACACCGAGCCCCGCGGCCGTACCGATCGCGCTTGTACGGGTGTAGAGATCAGGCAGCTTGACCAGGCCGACCGCGGCACTCGCGATGATGACGGCGCCGAGAATCAAAAAGCCGCTGCCGACGATGGTGGCGATCATCGCTGCCTCCCCTGCAACAGCCGGGCGAGAGAGAGCACGGACAGGAAGCCCAGAATCGCCGCGACGAGGATGATGTCGAGCACGGCCTCGATGGCGAACATCAGACCGAAGACGGCCACGAAGCCGATGAAGCCGAAGAAGATCAGGTCGCCAGCGACGGCGCGGTCTCCCCCGGTCGGGCCAACGACAACGCGCACGACGGCGAGCGCGGCGGCGATGGCCAGCAGCGCGATCACGATGATCGCGACGATGTCGGGAATCACGACGCCCTCCTCTCAGTGATGGCTGGTGGACGGAGGCGAATGCCGCGCAGCAGGCGCCGCTCGGTATTGAGCACGCTGGCACGGAACCCGTCTGCGTCGCCGGCCACGAACATCCCGTGCACGTACATGATGCGCGCGTCGCGGTCGAGCGCGATGACCAGGGTGTCGGGCGTAATGGTGATGAGCGCGACGAGCAGGGTGAGCTCGCTCTCGCTCAGCTCGTCGAGCTCGACGCGCACGATGCCCGGCTCTGGCTGCCGGCCCGGGGTGAGGATGAGCGCACTCACCTGCACGCTCGTGACGACGACTTGCCAGACGAACCAGGCGACGAACGCTACGAGGCGCAGCGGAAGGCTCCACGGGGAGGTCATCGGCCGATCACCGCCTGCACGTAGGCGCTCGTGTCCAGCAGGCCGGCGGCGGCGGTCTCCGACAGGCCGAGCAGCAGCTCGCCGCCGAGGCCCAGCCCGATCGTGATCGCGGCGAGCTGCAGGGCGGGAAGCGCCAGACGCAACGGGATGCGCGTGCCGCGGTGATCGTGCGGATCCTCCTCGCCCGGACTCACGCCCCGCGGCGGGTCGTGCCGCTCGATCGCCGCGGCCGCCTCCTCGGCCACCTCCTCGGCATTGACCGCCTCGTCGTCGAGCAGCCCGTCGCGGGCGCGGACGCGCGCCTCGGCGGCCTGCTCTTCGATGTGGGCGGGGCGCTTGCCGTTGAACACGGCGGCCCAGATCTTCATCATCGACAGCAGGGTGAACAGGCTCACAGCAAGGGCCACGATGCCGACCGCGAGGGCTCCCGCATCGATCGTGGCGAGAATCAGGCTGAACTTGGCGACGAAGCCCGAGAACGGCGGCAGGCCGGCCAGCGACAGCGCCGCGATTCCAAAGGCAGCCGTGATGAGCGGTTCGCGCGTGCGTAGACCGCCCAGGTCTTCCAGGCGTCCGCTGCCGTAGGTCTGCTCGATGGCGCCGGTGGACAGGAACAGCGAGGCCTTCACGATCATGTGGTGCAGCAGGTAGAAGATGCCGGCGGTGAGGCCCAACTGCGTGAACAGGCCAACCCCGACGAGGATGTAGCCGATCTGACTCACCATGTGGAAGACCAGGATCGCACGCATCGTCGGCTCGCCCATGGCCCCGAACACGCCGATGACCATCGTCAGCGAGGTGATGACGAGCGCGACGATGAGCCAGGTGGCGTCGCCGTCGAAGACGACCGCGTAGATGCGGTAGATCACGTAGATCGCGACCTTGGTGTGCAGCCCTGAGAATAGGGCCGTCACGGCCGGGGAGGTCACCGTGTAGGTGCGGGCAAGCCAGCCGTGCACGGGGAACACGGCGGCCTTGACCGCGATCGCGCCGAGACACACGGCCGCGGCAACGGCGGTGGCGGGGTTGTCGACGGCCGCTCCGGCGAGCTCGGCGAGGTTGACCGTGCCCTCGACCGCGTAGATGAGGCCGACGCCGGCGAGGAACAGGGTCGAGGCGAGCAGGTTCACCGTGACGTACAGTCGCGAACCGTTCATGTCGCCGCGGCGGCTCAAGATCACGAGCAGCCCGTAGGAGGGCAACAGAATGACCTCGATGAAGACGAAGAGGTTGAACAGATCACCGGTGAGCAGAGCGCCCGCAACGCCTCCGGCCAGGATCAGCACGAGCGAGGTGATCGAGGGGCTCTTCGCCTCGCCGCTGGCAATCATGTACTGGAAACAGACGACCGCGAGGATCGCGGTGACGGTCAAGACGAGCGCGGCGAACGCGTCGGCGACGAACGGAATCGCGACGCCGCCCGGCCACAGCGCGATTTGGTGGGCCAACACGGTGCCGTCGGCGGTGAGTACGACGAGCGTGACGGCCCCGGCGAGCATCGCCAGCAGCGAGAGCATGCCGAGCACGCTGCGCAGCGTGTGCGCCCGCGGCACGGCCAGCAAGGCACCGCCGACGAGCAGGGGCGCGCCGACGAACATCGGCATGAGCGCTTCGATCACGGGCGTCATCGGCTCACCTCCTCGTTCTCGTCGCCCAGCTCAGCGGGCGTGGCCGAGTCGGGCTCGGTGTCATCGTCGCGTCGCCCCACGACCGCGAAGGTCGCCATGACAACCGTGATCGAGAAGGCGATGACGATCGCGGTCAGCACGAACGCCTGGGGCAGGGCGTCGGCCGCGTTCGACGTGTCGCCGCCGAAGAACGGAGCGTCGCGACGCGCGACCCCGCCGGCGGCGATGATCAGCAGGTTGACGGCGTGCGTGAGCAGAACGAAGCCCAGGATGATGCGGATCATGCCGCGCTGTAGCACCAGGTAGACACCTGCGGCGAGCAGGATGCCGATAGTGAGGGCCAGACTCATGCCGACACCTCCTCGGGGTCGCGGCGGCGCGCCCTGTCGACGATCTCACCGTGACTCGAGCGCACGCCGCCCAGCTCGTTCAACAGGGCGATGATGATGGCGACCACGGCGAAGTAGACCCCCAGGTCGAAGATGATGGCGCTCGTGAACGAGTACTCGCCGCCCCACGGCAGCGGGATGCTCGCCCGGATCGGGCGCAGGAACGAGCCGACGAGATAGCCCGCGAGCCCCGTGACCACCGCGACGACGACGCCGGCCGACAGCAGGCCGCGGTAGGGCCAACGGACGGGCGCGCGGCCGTCGGCCGACGCCCCGAGGTAGGCCAGGGCGAAGCCGGTTCCGCCGACGAGGGCCGAGATGAAGCCGCCGCCGACCTCGTAGTGGCCGCGCAGCAGCAGGTAGAGCGAGAGCACGATGATGACGGGCGCGGCCCAGCGGGCGACGACGCGAATGGGCAGCGTGTTGTCGGCGCTGCGCAGCAGGGGGGCTGACGTCGCGACGCCGAATGTCGGGGTGTTCTCGGGCAGCAGCCGGCGGGTGCCCAGCACCCCCATGAGCACGATGCCCGCGATCGCGACGACCGTGAGCTCGCCGAAGGTGTCGAGCGCGCGGTAGTCGACGAGGATCGTGTTGACGATGTTCGTGCCGCCCGTGTCGACGTACACCTCGTCGAGGAAGTACTGGCCGACGGCCGAGATCTCGCGGCGGCCCGTCAGGGTGAGGGTCGCGAGCGTCGCCGCGACGCCGGCCGCGATCGCGATGCTGGCCGTCACGACGGTGCGCGAGCGGGCGACCCGGTGAAAGCGCTTCGGCAGACGGCGCAAGATCAGCACGAGGGCGACGACGGTGAGCAGTTCGACGAGCAGCTGGGTGAGCCCGACGTCAATGGCGCCGAGCGCGAAGAACCACAGGGCGACCGCGAATCCAGCGCCGCCGACGAGGATGAGAGCCACGAGCCGCGACCGCACGAGAATTGCGGGAACGACCGTGACAATCACGAGCGCGAGCAGCAACGCGTCAGTCCACGGTTCGCTCGGGTCGATGAGCTCACCGGCCGTTGGCGCCGCAATGACCGCGACGACGGCGAGCGTGCCAAGCAGCAGCCAGGGTGCCCCCAGGTGCAGGCTCTGCCCGTCCGTGCGGGTGACGTCGCCAACGCGGGCGCCGAGCGCTATCGCCCCGGTGCGCAGCTTCTCGACGACATCGATCGCCGTGAACGACAGGATGCGCCGCTCAAAGAGGCGGTCAAGCCGGCGGCGCTGGCTGACGACGATGAGGCCGAGCGCGATGATCGTGAGGGAGAGCGCGAGTTCGAGCGTGAATCCGCCAAACAGGGCGAATGTGGCCGTGTACGGCTCGCCCGCGGCGGCGCTGCCGGCGGCTCCCGTCAATGGGTGCAGCCATGCAATGCCGAAGCCCAGCACAAGGCCCGCGAGCGCGGGCAGCAGGGCCGGGGCGAGGAAGGCGGCCGATCCCTCACGAATTTCGGCGGGCATCCGGTGCGTGTCGAGCGTGTCGTCGTCGCGCTCGGTTCCGCGATAGTCGCTAAACCCGCCCAGCAGGATGCGCGCGGTGTACGCGAACGTCGCCGTGGCGCCGATGACGGCGGTCGCCGCCAGGGCGGCCCCGAGCCAGAGCGGTCCGCCCGGCTCGGCGAACTGACCGAGCAGGTACTCCTTCGAGATGAAGCCGAGCAGCGGGAAGATGCCGGCCATCGAGAGGCCCGCGAGCACGGTCGTGAGGAAGGTGAGCGGCATGCGACGGCGCAGCCCGCGCAGCAGACGGATGTCGCGGGTTCCGGCCTGCTGGTCGATGATGCCGACGATCATGAACAGGGCCGCCTTGAACAGGGCGTGGGCCAGCGTGTACAGGGCGGCGGTGGCCAAGGCGCTCGGGGTTCCGATGCCGATGACGGCGACGATGAAGCCGAGTTGGCTCACCGTCGAGTAGGCCATGATCTCTTTCAAATCAAAGCGGCGCAGCGCGAAGACGGCGCCCATGACGGCGGTGATGAGACCCGTCGAGACGAGGATCGACTGCCAGACGACCGTGCCGGCGAGCGCGGGCGAGAAGAGCAGCAGCAAAAAGATGCCGGCCTTCACCATGGCCGCCGCGTGCAGGTAGGCGCTCACCGGGGTCGGCGCGACCATGGCGTCGGGCAACCACATGTGGAACGGGAACTGCGCCGACTTCGTCATGGCGGCCAGGGCCACGAGCACCGACACGGCGGCCGTGAAGCCGCCGTCGGCCTGCCAGACGTCGCTCGCGAGGGCCTCGCTCAGCACCGTGGTGCCCGTGCGGGCGATGGTGAGAACGACCGCGAACAGCAGGGCAAGGCCGCCCATGGCGGTGACCAGCAGGGTGCGCACGGCGGGGGCGCTCGCGCGGCGGCCCGAGCGGTTGATGAGGAAGAACGAGCACAGCGTCGTCAACTCCCAGAAGACGAACAGCAGCACGAGGTCGTCGGCGAGAACGAGACCCGTCATGGCGAACGCAAACAACAGCATCCAGGCGAAGTAGCCGGTGTGGCGGTGCACGGCGCGTTCGGAGAGGTAGCGGGCCGAGTACGCCATCACGAGCGCGCCGATGCCCAGCACGATGATCAAGAACAGCGCTGAGAGACCGTCGAGCCGCAGCCGCAACGCGATGTCGAGGGTCGGCATCCAGGGCACGCTCTCGGTCACGACCGAGCCGGGCTCGAGCACCTCGGGAACGCGCAGACCGACAATCACGGCTAGGGCGGCGAGCCCCGCGGCGGCAACCCAGCCCCCGGCGCGGCCGACGACGCGGGTGACGACCATCGTGACCACGACAACGCCGAGGGTCGCGGCAAGAATCGCGACGAGGCTCACGGCGTGTCCATCCGGGCAGGGCGTGCAGGGGTCATGGGCTCCTCAGGTGCAGGTCGTCGCGGCTTCGCACCGTCAGCCGACGGTGCCGCGGCGCGCACTGAGCGCTCCGCACGCCGACCAGGCTTCCCGGCACACCAGCCACCAGTCTATCGGTGCGGCACACCGCTGGCGTTCAGCATTCCCCCAGTGGAATGCGGGGTTCACGCGCTCGTCATCGAGGTCAGCGCGATCATGCGCGACACGGCCCGCAGATACTTCTTGCGGTAACCACCACCGAGCATCTCGTCGCCAAACACGCGATCGAGGGGCACGCCGGTGGCGATGATGCGCACCTGAGCGTCGTAGAGGCGGTCGACGAGCGCGACGAGGCGCAGCGCATCCGTCTGGTTCTCGAGGGTGCGCACGTCGGTGATCGCGACGGCCTGCAGCCCCTCGATGAGCCCGACGTATCGACTCGGGTGCACCGTGGCGAGATGGCGCAGCACCGCGTCAAACGGGTCGAGGGTGACGGCTCCCGATACGCCCTCGATCTCGCGGGCGAGGCCCGCCTCGTCAACCGTGACCGCGGTGCCCTCGATGTCGCGCTTGCGGTAGTCGACCCCGTCAATGCGCACGGTGAGGAACCGGTCGGCGAGTGCGTGAATCTCGCGCAGGAAGTCTTGCGCGGCAAAGCGGCCCTCGCCAAGGGCGTGGGGCGGGGTGTTCGAGGTGGCGGCGATGCGCGAGCCGCTGGCGACCAGCTCGCCCAGGAGTCGCGACATGACCATCGTGTCACCCGGGTCGTCGAGCTCGAACTCGTCGATCGCGATCAGCTTCGCGCCGCGGAAGTGCTGCACGGCCTCGCGGTAGCCGAGCGCCCCCACAATCGCGGTGTACTCGATGAAGGTGCCGAAGTACTTGGGCCCACGCGTGCGGTGCCACAGCGCCGCGAGCAGGTGGGTCTTGCCCACGCCGAACCCGCCGTCAAGGTAGATGCCGGGGCGGGTCGGCGCGGCCGCCGGCTTGCGCCGAAACAGCCCCCCCTTCGCCGCGGGGGCGCCGTCGACGAACGCGCGCACCGCATCCACCGCCTCCTGCTGGCTGGGATGCTCGGGGTCGGGAACATACGATTCCAGACTCGCCGTCGCGAACTGGGGCGGGGGAACCAGATGGCCGATGAGCTCGTCGGCCCCCATACCGGGGCGGCGGTCACACAGGCTGAGCGCAGTGGAGAGGGGCACCGGATTCTCGTCTAGTCGGCGGCGGGGAACGCCCAATTCTACTAGCGTGGCGGCATGCTTCTGCGCCGGGTACTGCCCTCCGACCACGGCGTGGTCGACCTCGGCTCTGCCGACGGCGATGCGCTGCTGCGTGAGTGGTACCGGCCCGTCGGCCCGGGCCTGCGGCTCATGATGATCGCGACGCTCGACGGGCACGCGGTCGGTGACGACGGCACCTCGGTGACGCTCAGCTCCGACACCGACCGGCGGGTGCTGCACGCCGTGCGCGCCCACGCCGACGCAATCGTCATCGGGGCCAAGACGGTGCGCCGTGAGCCGATCGGCTCGGCGGGCGGCGCCGCGGTCGTCGTCGTGTCCGCGTCTGGAGCCCTCGAGGGGCATCGCCTGACCGCGGCGGCGGCCGAGACGGCGCTCATCGTCGTCACGACGCCGACGGGAGCCGACAGTGCTCGGGCCGCGCTCGCCCCCCTCCCGGCCGAGGTTATCGCGCTGACCCCCGACGAAAGTGGCCGGCCGTCGGCCCCGGCCATCGTCGAGGCGCTGCGCGCCCGGGGTTTTGAGCATCTGGTCTGCGAGGGCGGGCCCGCGCTCGCCGCCCAGCTGCGCGCATCCGGGCTCGTGGACGAGGTGTGCCTGACCACAGCGCCCGCCCTCGGCGGCGCGGTGCCCCTCAGCGGCGACGACACCCCCGTCACGCGCCTGAGGCCTCGACAGCTGCTGGTCGACGAGGAGGGCTTCAGCTACGGCCGTTGGGTTCCGGAAGGCGACCCAGCCACGAGTTAATCGCCCGCTCGAAGCGGCGCGGGTCGTAGTTCCACAGCCGCGTGTGCCCCGCGACGGTGAACCGTTCGAGGTGCACGTCGCCCGGGGCGGCGGCCACCAGGCGCAGGATCGGCTCGATCGGCACGTCGGGGTCGTCG